>Ga0209006_10006974_pt1 | contig 10205 bp, 8 predicted proteins | sample JacPin_JW_Ref_O2_FD_188567 | JGI IMG/M metagenome (GOLD analysis project Ga0209006, IMG submission 188567) | Forest soil microbial communities from Algoma, Ontario, Canada - Jack Pine, Ontario site 1_JW_Ref_O2 (SPAdes) (version 2) | ecosystem: Environmental > Terrestrial > Soil > Boreal... | reverse complement strand
CAACAAGCGCATCATCGAAGCAACCGCCGAACGCATCGGGTTGCCGCCCGAACGGGTGATGGTGACGATTCAGAAATACGGCAACACCACCGCAGCCACGATCCCGCTCTGTCTGTGGGACTATGAGACGAGACTCAAGGCCGGCGATCGGCTCTTGATGGCGGCCTTCGGCGGCGGCTTCACCTGGGGCGGTGTCTACATGACCTGGGCCTATGATGGGTGCGCACGGAGCGAAGGCGCCGTAGAGCAGGGGCGTGAACGCAAGGGGATCCGCAAAGCGCTTGTCGCCCGATTGGCAACCATGGTGCGCGCGCCGGCGGCCCTTTTCGCACCGTGGCCGGCGTCCTACCGGGCGGATTCCTGACGTCCGGCGCCACGAGGCATCGCCCATAGGGCATCGCCAATAGGCATCGCCAAGTTCGCATCCCTGCGCCGGCTGAAGGCGCTATAGTGTTGCGGTCGCCGGGAGGACACGCCGATGCACGACACCACCGCGATCGCCACGCCACAGGCGAAGCCGGTCGTCGCTTACAGCCGCGATTCACGCTACGCGCAATTCCACCGGCACCATCCGACAACCGACTATCTGCGGCGGCGCGCTCGTCGCCACATCCCGCATTTTGCCTTCGAATATGCCGATGGCGGTTCGGGCAAGGACGACGCCGGCATCAGGCGCAATTGGGCGGCGCTCGACGCAATCGAGCTGGTGCCGCGCTACGGTGTCATGCCGTCCTTGCCGGAGTGTGACGTTGAACTGTTCGGCCGCCGCTACAGCGCGCCGGTTGGCGTCGCGCCAATGGGCGGTCCGTCCATCATCTGGCCGGGCGGCGATCTACATCTGGCCCGCGCGGCCCAGCGTGCCGGCGTCCCCTATGCATTGTCGACCGCCGGCGGCGCCACCATCGAAGATGTGGCGCGCGTCGCGCCCGATGTGTTCTGGTTTCAGCTCTACCGGTTGCCCACCGACGATCACGCCGTCAGCCGCGATCTGGTCAAGCGTGCGGAGGCCGTCGGATGCCGCACGCTGATTCTCACACTGGATGTGCCGGTGCGCACCACGCGTCCGCGCGAAGTGGCGACCGGCATCGCCGGCGCGTTTCATCTGAACCCCGCTACTCTGGCGCAAATCATGCGCGCGCCCGCCTGGGCGGCCGCCATTCTCAAATACGGCACGCCGCGTTTCGCGAGCCTCCGAAGCTATGTCGGACCCGATCCATCGCTCAACGAGGTAATCGCGTTCGCGCGCCGAGAGATCCAGGGCGCATTTACCTGGGACGAAGTGCGCATGTATCGAGACCGCTGGAAAGGCACGCTGATCGTTAAAGGGGTTCTGCATCCGCAGGACGCCGAAACTGCGGTCACTCTCGGCCTCGACGGAATCATCGTCTCCAATCACGGCGGACGCCAAGTCGAAGCGCTGCCGGCACCGATCGACGTCCTTCCGGCGATCGTTCGGCAGGTCGGCGGGCGCGCGACGGTGCTGATGGATTCCGGCGTGCGCAGCGGCAGCGATATCGTGCGCGCTTGCGCGCTCGGCGCTGCCGCGACGTTCGCCGGCAAGGCGTTCCTGTGGGGATTGGGCGCCCTTGGCGAGGATGGTCCCGGTTACGTCATCGATTTGTTGATCGAGGAGACGCAGGCTGCGCTCGGCCAGTTGGGCATACACGGCGTTCGGGCCGCGCACACGTTGACCATTCGCCATCCGGGCGCACTGCAATTTTGATCGAACGCGGGCACCCCAGCAAAGCGAAACAGCTCGCGTACGACAACGCGATGGCCGGACCCAGTCCGGCCACCGAACGCTTCTTCAGCTTCCTAACGATGTCAGTAGCGCGATCGCATCGGCAACCGCACCTGCGCCACAGGCGCCGGGATGACGCGTTGCCAAACGCTGCCATTGTCGAATTGCACGATCAGCCCATCCGGCGAAAACACCGCGCCCTCGCCCCAGTTTTCGGCCCACAGGTGGCCAGGATAATCCACCCAGGCCCGCGACGGCATACCACCCTCGTTGACCAGGTTCATCTCCCAGCCCGTTTGCGCGATGAAAGCATAGCTCGGACCTAAGCAGTTCTCCACGCAACGATATTGCCCATTCAAATCTGCCCACTGGGCGTGCGCAGGGCTCGCGGCGAATGCGCCAAGCACTGCAGCAACGGCGACGACGCTGTATTTCATTGTTATCTCCCTCTAAAACCGTCGCCGTTGGGTTTAGTCAAATCCGCTGGGTCGGTAGTTGATGGGGATCACATTCCGGCGGCTTGCGGCACGGTCGATCCGCGTCGCATCGCCGATCATCGACCGCGCGGTTCGACCTCGGCCGCCAAGCTGGCCGCCGCAACTTCGCCGTCGGTGATGTAGTGATTGACGGGCGCGGCGGTGAGCCGCTGACGCGGGCGACAGATGTTGATCTCGTTGATGGCGCCGATGGTGATGAGCTCGCGCATGATGAAATCGCGCTCCGCATTCGTATCGGAGTCGGTGGCGTGCGTAATCTGGAAGGTCAGCCGCGTCAGCGAGAAGCCGGTATCCTTGGTGCCGGCCCCGACCCAAAACATTTCGCCTTGATCGGCAGGGCGCCCGTCATTGAGCCAGAAGCTGAGCTTGCCCAGCATGGCTTCGGTGCGCCCAAGGCTCAATGCCCAGAAGCGTACGTGGTGGCGCCGGCGTGGGCTGTTGTCGATTGCTTTCTGAAAGCCAAGATCCTGGCCGCGGCCGTAAAGGTAGAGCGTGCTGAAGGGGGCGGTAGGGTAGGGCCTGTTGAGCAGGAAGGCGCGAACCATGTGCCATGAGCTCGCAACCGTCAGCGGATCGGCGACGGTCCATCCGGCCCCAGCGAAGGCCGCGTGAAGCTGCGCGTGCGTTCCTTTCAGCAGCAAGTTGACCGGATCGCCGGGCAAGCCGTCTGTGGTGATCGTGTAACGAGGCACGCGTCTGCGCTGCAGCACCTTCAGGCTCATGCGCACGGTGCGCGGCAGAACCACATAGGCTGCGACGACGTAGGTGAGCGCGACCGCCACGATCCAAGGGAGCCTGTTGTCGGCCGTGCGAAAGATGACAAAAACGATCAACCACACGGTGAACGCGCCCAGCGCCAGCACGAGGGCGCGCCGTATCCAGCGATTGAGCAGTCTGATCATGGCGCAACTCTAGGCCATGCCGTTTCAAATTGCTCGTCGCCTTGCAGACAATTTGTTCTCGCTTGCTGTATCCGGCGGATGACTGCGATCGCCTCGCGGCGATCCGTCGTTATTGGTCGATCTGCTGGCCCATCAGCGCCAGAGCGCGTTCATAGACCGGCGCAGCATTCCAGGCCTGGATGGCCGCGAAATTCGGTTCGCCGGGTTGATATCCGGCGCCCGCACGCCACCCATGGGCTTTCAGGAAGTTGGCTGTCGAGGCCAGCGCGTTGGCGGCCACTTCCAGATTGCCGACCCCGTATTCGAGAATGTTCTTGGGCATGAATTGCGTCTGGCCGATCTCGCCATGCATCGAGCCGCGTGCCGACGGCGACAAGGCTCCGCGGTCGATCAGCGTCAAGGCGGCGTAAAGTTGGTCGGTGAAGTAAGCCGTGCGTCGGCAATCGTAAGCAAGGGTGGCGACGGACGACAAAGCGTGCTGGTTGCCGTGCACGGCTCCGAAGCCGGTCTCCATGCCCCAAATGGCCAGCAGCGGTCCCGGCGGCACGCCGTAGCGTTGCTGGATCGAGGCGAACATCGCCGCTTCGGACACTTTGAGCTTGCGCCCGCGCGCCACGATCGTCGGCGCGCCGCGTTTGGCGAGGAATTGCTCGAGCGTCAAACCGAAGCTTCGTTGCCCGCGGTCGGCCCCGATTGTTGCGGTCGAATAATTCGTCCCCATCAGGGCGCTAATGCCAGCGGCGGTAATTCCCCTGCCGCGCGCTTCGTTGGCGAATTCGGCTTTCCAGGTTTCGAATCCGGCCGCCGTGTTGCCGCACTGCGCGGCGCTTGCTTCGCTGCCGGTCCACGCTACGGCCAGCAGCACAGCCAACATCGCTGCTTTCGAACCCCAATATTTCGAACCTAAATATCTCGAGTCCCAGAATTTGGTCACTGAAGAACACTCCCCCGGCGCCCCACAGCGTCTGCGAGCGCGTGTTTCGTCGTTCACCAATCGCGTTAGCGGCTTAAGTGGAAACGCTGTCCCTCTCCATCCGCAAGATCAGATGGAGGCGTTAGAAAGTCAAATGACCCGAACAATGCGCGGGTCGGCTTCGCCGACGCGCCGCCCCCCAGTCGGTTGTAAGGTGTTCATCGTAAATGAATTTCCATGAAGCGAAACGGGGCGTCCCGGATCGACGTTTTTTCGGAAAGTGGTATCATCGCCAGTGTACGCAGCGCGGGTTGCGATATGTTTTGGCGCCTTTCAAAATGTCCAAAACCAGTTTGCCGCTAAAGAATTTGCGGGGCGTTCTGCTCGTCCTCATTTTGGCTTTTCATTCGTTCTCCGCCTACATCGTTACCCAGCCAGCGACGCCGCCGCCCTTCGGGCTGCCGTCCTACGAGTGGCGGGCTTTTCCGATTATCGATAACCAACGTTGGCTCGGTTTCGATCTTTTTTGCGCGTTTCAATTTCTCTATTTGATGCAATTCATGTTCTTTCTGTCCGGCTTGTTTGTCTGGCCGAGTTTGCGGCGCAAGGGCTGGAAGGGATTTCTCGCGCATCGCCTGGTGCGGCTTGGCATTCCTTTTATCATCGGCGTTTATCTGGTGATGCCGATCGCCTTCTATCCGGTCTATCGCGCCACCGCGATCGACGCGTCCTGGTCGTCATTCTGGGCGCATTGGACCGCGTTGCCGATCACGCCCACCGGACCGATGTGGTTTCTCTGGTTCTTGATAGTGTTGGATTTTTGCGCGGTTGGCATTTTCAAACTGTTCGCCGGCGCTGGCGGTCTTGCCGCCGAACTGATCGCCAAAGTAACCGAGCAGCCGCGAACGCTGATTGTGGTGGTCATCTGCGTGACGGCGCTCGCCTATCTTCCACTGTCGGCGCTCTATTCGCCTTGGGACTGGGCGGCATTCGGACCCTTCGAGGTGCAGGCCACCTTTGCCCCGCAATACGCGATCTATTTCTTTGTCGGTCTTGCCGTCGGCGCACACGGCTTGGACCGCGGCATTCTCGACGGCGAGAACACGCTGGTGCGGCGTTGGCCGCTGTGGACGGCCGGCGCGCTCGCCGCATTCGTTCTTTGGATCGTTCCGACGGCGCTGGTCGTCAAGGTGCCGGAGGCCCCGGCCAAGACGCTGGGTATCGTGGGCGATCTCGGTTTGGTGATTTTCGCCGCCGCCGCCTGTTTCAGTATGACCGGATTGTTTCAGCGCTTCGCGCGCGGTCGCCTGCCGATCATCGACGATATTTCTGAGCACGGCTATGGCGTTTACTTTTTCCACTACCCGATCCTGCTCTGGCTGCAATTCACGCTGCTCGATCTGTCTATGCCGGCGATAGCCAAGGGATTGGTGGTCTTGACGGGAACGGTTTTTGCGAGCTGGGGCGCAAGCGTGCTGACCGACCGCGTGCTGGAGGCCTGCCGCCCGGTGTATGCGCGCGGCGTGTCGTTGCTGCAGCACGATCTGGAAAAGCTTCGTCCCGATGCATGGCTATCGATCTTCCGTAAAGATCTTGCGCCGCCAGGCATCTAGAGCATGTCCCGGAAAAGCATGCCCGCGGGCTTGACCCGACGGGTGGAAACCGCTTTTGCTAAAAAGGATATGCGACAACAAATGAATCTATACCACATCCCGATTCCACTTAATCGGGAGTTGGTGTAGAGCGCGATGTGGGTAAGCGCTGACGGTAACGTCAGCGTAAGCAAAGCGGTTCGGTTAGTTCAGCTGAGCCCGTACAAAGGCGCCGATGCGTTCGATCGCGTGCCGCCCCTCCGGAATGATCCGCGCATAGTGGTGCCAGACATGCGGCATGCGCGGCCACTCCTCGAGTTTCACGTCGCCGCCGGCGTCGCGCAGCCTCTCGGCCATCCGTACCGCGTCGTCGCGTAAAATTTCATCGCTGCCGACCTGGATCAGCACCGGCGGCAGCCCGGAGGGATTGCCGTAAAGCGGCGAGGCGTAGGGATGGCGCGGATCGGCGCCGCCGAGATAGTGGGCCGCGTACGCTGGCAAGTTGCGCACGTCCATCATCGGGTCGGCCTTGGCGTTGGTGTGCAGCGAACGCCCGGTCAGCGCCAAATCGGTCCACGGCGAAATGGCCACCGCGGCACGCGGCATCTCGTGGCCTTCATCGCGCATCTTATGCAGCGTCGCCAGGACAAGGCCGCCGCCCGCGGAATCGCCGACGAAAACAATCCGCGACGGATCCATCCGTTTTGCCAGCCAGCGATATACGGTCGCGGCATCCTCGACGGCGGCCGGGAAGGGGTGCTCCGGCGCCAGCCGATAATCGAAATAAAGAACGCCGAGGCCGCAGGCGGCGCCCAGCCGCCAGGTGAAATCGCGCACCAAAGGTTCGCTGCCGAAGGCGTAGCCGCCGCCGTGGAAGTAAAGGATGCAGTAATCCGTGCTGGCATGCCGCACCACCGTCTCGACGGCGTTGATGCCGTCGACGTCGATCTTCGTCGTCTTGGTGCCCGCGGGCACACGCGGCACGACCGGCTCCAAAAGCTTCAGCCGCCGTCGTAGCGTCGCCGGCGGCGTGTTGCTGGGCTTGCGTGATGACTTGGCGGCTTTGAGGGTCTTCAGCGACAGGCGCAGCAGTTCGGCACGCACGCTCATAAGAGACCTCGCCGCGGAACGCCAAAGTTCCGCTCCGGAATGGCTGCGTCGGCTGGCAGCGGGCTTGTGGTCGGATCGTCGCGGAACCTTCCGCATTATTGAGGCGGCAATTCGTCCTCGGTGTCGAATCCTAGTAGATTTCGACGATTAGCGCGAGGTCTGGCCGCGGGCGCAGCCTCTTGTTAGACCAAGACGCGTTCTTTGCTGCTTTTCCCAAGGTTTTCCATGGTGGCATCGGCCGTTCCTCCGACGGAAGCAGCCGACGACCGGCTCGCGAAGCACAATGCGCGCGTGCTCGCCATGGCGCAGGCTCTGGCAGGCGGCAATAACACGGTGATCGTGGCGACCGGCGGCATTGCCGGTTCCATCCTCGCGCCCGACCCGGCGCTGGCAACGTTACCCATCAGCGTCATGGTGATCGGAATCTGGGCCGGCACGCTCCCGGTCGGGTTCCTTGCCGGCACCCTCGGCCGTCGCTGCGCGCTGCAGACCGGCTCGGTGTTCGGTGTCCTTTCCGGCATCGTTTCATCGTTGGCGATGCTGCAGGGTTCGTTTCTGCTCCTGCTTCTCGGCACGCTGTGCGGAGGCCTTTATGCCGCGGCTCATCAGTCCTATCGCTTCGCCGCCACCGATACGGCCAGCTCACATTTTCGCGCCAAGGCCGTGTCCTGGGTTCTCGCCGGTGGCGTTCTTGCCGGCGTGATTGGGCCGCAGCTTGTCATTTTCACCAAGGATGCGTGGCCGGCTTATCTGTTTGCCGGGACTTACCTTGCGCAATCGGCATGTGCGTTGCTTGCCGGCATCCTGCTGGCCTTTCTGAAAATCCCCAAGCTCGCGGCGATGCGGAGCTTTGCCGGCGGCCGCCCACTTACCGAGATCGTGCGCCAACCGCGCTTCATCGTGGCGGTCACTTGTGGGCTCGCCGGCTATTCGATGATGAATCTGATGATGACGTCGGCGCCGCTCGCCATGGTGACCTGCCATTACTCCGTCGGCCAGGCCGCACTTGGGATCCAATGGCATGTGATCGCGATGTATGGGCCAAGCTTCTTCACCGGCACCCTGATCTTGCGCTTCGGGCTGCGCACCGTGATGGCGACGGGCCTATTGCTGATCGCCGCCGCCGCGGCCGTCGGCTATGCCGGCATCGGCCTGTGGAATTTCTGGCTCTCGCTCGTTCTCCTTGGCATCGGCTGGAATTTCGCCTTCATCGGCGCCACCACTTTGGTCACCGAATGCCACGGCCCGCAGGAGCGCAACAAGGTGCAGGCGGTCAACGATTTTCTCATTTTCGGCTCGATGGCGATCGCCTCGCTGTCTTCGGGCGCGCTGCTCGCGCGCTACGGCTGGGCGACGGTGACCGAACTTGTGTTTCCCGTCGTGCTCGTGGCTGTCATGCTGTTGGCTTGGGGCACGTTCACCCGGCGTGCCGAACCGGTGTGATAGGATCGCTGCCTATAGCCGTAGCGCAAACAAACAAAGGAGGACCGCCGATGATCAAACCGAAACTTCATCACGTCACCATCAAGACCAGCCGGCTCGATGAAATGATCACGTGGTACGGGGTGGTGATCGGCGCGAAAGTGCAATTCCGCGATCAGACCGCCGCCTGGACCACCAACGACGAGGCCAACCACCGCATTGCCTTTCTGGCGCCGCCCGGGCTCTCCGACGACGGCGAGAAGCCAAAGCACAACGGCATGCATCATTGCGCGTTCGAATACGTAACCTTCGAAGACCTGATGACGTCGTTCGATCGCCTGCGCAATGAAGGGATCGAGCCCGCATTCTGTCTCGATCACGGCATGACGATTTCGCTCTACTACCGCGATCCGGAAGGCAATTTCGTCGAGCTGCAGAGCGATATTTTCGGCGATTGGGCGGAGTCGAGCGCATTCATGCGCACATCGGCGGATTTCGCCGCCAATCCGATCGGCACGTTCTTTGATCCGGCGCGCGTCTACGATGAAATGAAAGCGGGCGCCGATTTTCGCACGCTGCAAAAAGCCATTCGCGCCGGCGACTATCAGCCCGGGCAGCTTCCCGATATCGGCCTGCCGGCACCGTAATCGCAGGCCGCGAACACCGCTGAATCGCGCTATAGTGTGAATGGGGGGCGGAATCGACATGGCTGACACCATTTCTGCGGCAGACCTGCGCATTCTCGGCGAGCTTGAGCGCAAGGTACTGTGGCTCGCGAGCTGGACCATTCATCACGCCAACCACCTGCGCGACAATGTCGACGGCCTGAAAGTCGGCGGTCACCAGGCCTCGTCCGCGTCGCTCGCCGCGATCATGACCGCGCTTTATTTTCATACCTTGCGGCCGGCGGACCGCGTAGCCGTGAAGCCGCACGCGGCGCCGATCTATCACGCCATCCAATACCTGTTGGGACGGCAGACGCGCGAGAAGCTTGAGGACTTCCGCGGTTATAAGGGCGCCCAATCCTATCCCTCGCGCACCAAGGACAGCGACGACGTCGACTTCTCCACCGGCTCGGTGGGGCTTGGGGTCGCGCAGACGCTGTTCTCGTCGCTGGTGCAGGATTATGTGCGCGCTCACGGCTGGGGCCTCGAGCGTCCGGAAGGCCGCATGATCGCGCTGCTCGGCGACGCCGAGCTCGACGAAGGCAATATCTTCGAGGCGCTGCTGGAGGGCTGGAAGCAGGGCGTGCGCAATTGCTGGTGGATCGTCGATTACAACCGGCAAAGCCTCGACGCGGTGGTCCGCGAAGGCCTGTGGGAGCGCTACGAAAATCTGTTCCGCAATTTCGGTTGGGACGTCGTGGTGCTCAAATACGGCGCGCTGCAACAGGCCGCCTTCGCCGAGCCGGGCGGCGAGGTGCTGCGGCGCTGGATCGACCGCTGTCCGAACCCGCTTTACTCGGCGCTGGTCTTTCAGGGCGGGGCCGCATGGCGCAAACGCCTCACCGATGAGATCGGCGATCAAGGCGCGGTCTCTAGGCTGATCGATTCCCGCAGCGACGAGGAACTCGCGCGGCTGATGGGCAATCTCGGCGGACATGATTTGCGCGCCATCATCGAGGCCTTCGACGCCATCGACCACGACCGGCCGGTCTGCTTCATCGCCTACACGATCAAGGGCGCGGGCCTGCCGTTCGCCGGGCATAAGGACAACCATTCGGGCCTGATGACGCCGGCGCAGATGGAAACCTTCCGCGCGGCCATGAACATTGGGCCGGGCCACGAATGGGATGCGTTCGAGGGCCTGAGCGAGCCCGGAAAGGTGCGCGACTTCTTGGGTCATGTGCCATTTGCGGCCGGCGGCGAACGCCGCTTGCAGGCGCCCCAAATTCCCGTGCCGGACCAATTGCCGGTGACGATTCAGCCGAAAATGTCCACGCAGGTCGGCTTTGGCGCGCTGCTCAACGAGATCGGCCGCGAGCCGACCGAGCTTGCCGCGCGCATCGTCACCGCTTCGCCTGACGTC
>Ga0209006_10006972_pt1 | contig 10205 bp, 11 predicted proteins | sample JacPin_JW_Ref_O2_FD_188567 | JGI IMG/M metagenome (GOLD analysis project Ga0209006, IMG submission 188567) | Forest soil microbial communities from Algoma, Ontario, Canada - Jack Pine, Ontario site 1_JW_Ref_O2 (SPAdes) (version 2) | ecosystem: Environmental > Terrestrial > Soil > Boreal... | reverse complement strand
GGGGCGCATGCGTGGGTTAGACGCCGAGATCGTCGCGCTTGACGGTTTAAGTCGAGACTAGGAACGAAGCCGGCAGGTGCCTTTTCCGTCCCGCGCCCCAACCCGCACACATCGGTCAAAACGGCTGAATAGCACCATAATTGGAGCGATGAAATCGATTGTGCTGCAGCAAGTTCAGAGCTGCCGCGCTACGGGGGCGGAAGCTGGCCTTGATGGCTTGGGCAGTAGACGTCCACTGATGCGGTGATGAATCTGACCGCAGTGCGGGTAACGCGATCGGGAACTAAGTGTAAAGACGGATTGTCTTGATACGACGTGTTCGTCACCTCGTCTACTACGGCCTGGAACGAGGCGCCGCGATCGAGTTCGCCACAAAGTGCGTGGGCTCGGTAGACCAGCCCCGGCACGTTGTCGGCGGCGGGAATCTGTAGTTGGGCGAGCAACGCCACAAACTGGTCCTGCTGGCTTTGGTCGGCGCCCGCCGCGCCAGCGCAACTAATTGCGGCGGTGAGCACCACCGAGGCGCTAATCAGAACGTCTGCGAGGCAGGTGATGTGGGTGCGCACGGCAAGATTCCCATTTCTTCGGTGTCACCTGTTCGACCTCTAATTGAGTCGACACTACGCGGTAACAATGGAGGCGGCTGGGCTTGTAGCCGTGAATCACCACTGGGCTTTCGGGCAAACCCGTAGGTTGGGGGCGTCGCCGCGACGGCTGCGTAGGCGTATGGCCGTATCGAACCATTAACGGGAGCCCGGCCTAAGATGATGGCTATGCCTAGGCGGCGCGTACATGCTGAGTACGCAGTGATCGCCGCCTTGATAAGCACCGCCTCGAGCGTGCTCGACATGACGGCTTCCTTCTCGCGGAAAATGCGCTCGGGACCGAGCCGCTGCTCGACAGCTCCAGCCAGTTCCAGCGCTTCAATCCGGTGCTCGGCGCAACCTACAAGATCACACCGAGCGTCACCGGCTACGCAGGCTATTCGGAAGCGAATCGCGCGCCGACCCCGCTGGAGCTCGGTTGCTCCGATCCGATGCATCCGTGCATGATCGACAACTTCCTGATTTCCGATCCCCCGCTCAAGCAGGTGGTCTCGCACACCATCGAGGCCGGCCTGCGCGGAAGCTATGGTGCCGCCGGCGACAAGGACCGCCTGACCTGGGGGCTCGGCGTGTTCCACACCGAGAATAGCGACGACATTCTCAATGTCGGGAGCGCCGCGGTCCCGATGTTCGGATATTTTCAGAACGCCGGCACGACGCTGCACCAGGGCGTCGAGGCCAAGGTCGACTACCGGCGCGAGCGCTGGAACGTCTATGCGAACTATACTTACGTCGATGCGACGTATCGCAGCACGTTCACCCTGTCCTCGCCGAACAACCCGGCGGCGGACATCAACGGCAACATCCTCGTCACTCCCGGCGATCACATCCCGGGCATCCCGGCCCATCGGTTCAAGGCAGGGGCGGAATATCAGGTGACGGATCGCTGGAAGGTCGGCGCCGATCTCAATGTCATCGGCAGCCAGTACCTGCTCCACGACGACTCCAACCAGAATCCCAAGGTGCCGGCCTACTGGGTCGTGAACCTGCACGGCTCCTATGAGATCAATAAGACGGTGGAGCTGTTCGGGGTGATCAACAACGTTTTCAATCAGCACTACTTTGTGACGGGCACGTTCTTCAACACCGCCGGCTTCAACAGCAACACGTTCGGCAATCCCAATTTCCTCGTGCTCAACGACCCGCGCACTTTCGTTCCCGGCATGCCGTTCGCGGCCTATGTCGGCGTGCGCGCGCGGTTCTGACTGTCCGAAAATATCAATAATCTTTGTGCTCGCCGGGGTACCGCGCGCGCACGCGCTCGACCAGCCAATCCCAGGCTTGCTGCTCGGATGGCCCGGCGGTCTTGCGAACAGCGTTCGCCAGATACGCCATCTCCTGCTCGATCTTCTCGCGCGGCAGCAGGTCCAGGCGACTGACCAGGATGGCGGCTTCGACCACCGCCGCCTGGGCGCGGTTGAAGCCTTCAAAAGGGGCGTGCGAGGCGCGGTACACCACGCGGCAATGAAACCGCGGCCGCTGCGCGTCCTCGGTGACGCCGGCTACTGCAAGCTCGGCATGCGCCAAGGCCGCGGCGAGCCGCGGCACCGGCACCTCTTTCGACGGGACGGTCGGCCAATCCCGTCGCCCCGTCAGGCAGCCCGCGAATATCCTGACGTCATCAGTGTAGCTGGCGACACAGAACGGCACCACGCGCAAATTGTCGATCGTCACCGACGGATGAAACGGTGCGATGATCCACTCGTCGCCGTCCGCGATGATGCCGAACGGCGCGATATGAACCTCGCCGCTTTGGCTGATCGTCGTGACGATCGTCTCGCGGATCATCGGCATCGGATCACTCCGATGGCGCCGGGCGCAGCGTGTGCCCGGCCTCGCGCAGACGGGTGAGGTCTTCTTCCTTCGGCCGGTCGACCGCGCAGCCCCAATCGAGCGGCTCGTCCTGCACGTATCGCTTGCCGAGGCGCCAGGCGATCTCGGCCCGCATCAGCTCCGTCCCCAGATAGAATGCATGCGCGCCATCCTTCTCGACGCCGAGCTGGTCGAACAGGGACAACGCATCCTGTGCGATCGCATGCCCGCCGCGATTGTAGACGTGGATGCCGTCCTCGGCGATCTCGATGCGGAAATTGTCATCCTTGACCTGGGCGGCGAGCTCCGCGATCTCGGGGGCCGAATAGGGAAACGGCTTGCGCTCGTGCAGCGCCAAGAGGGCGGTGCCATAGTCCTTCGGCAGGCTTGCGTCCTCGCGCGCCGCGAACATGATGCGACGCGCCGCGTCATGCTCCTGGATGGTGCGGCGTGTGTGCGGGCTCACCTGCACGACCAGGAGATTGCGGATGTGCAGCTCCGAGCATATGCCGAGCAGCGTCGCGGTGACCCCCGCCGAGTCCGCGTCGGTGAGCTCGGTCAGGTTACCGGTCCCCATCAGCATCTCGGCGTCCGGCAGCCGCCGCCGCACCTCGGCGTAGCGCGCGAGCGATGCCATGAAGCCGAAGTGGATCGGATCGAGAATGGGATCGAGGATCGCGGCGATCCCGCGCCGGTCCGCATCTTCCGCGGCGCGCCACAACGACGCGAGATCGCCGTGCGGCTCGGGGATCAGCACCGGCTGCGCGCCGGTTTCCTGCGCGACGTCGAGGTTCAGCTCGGTCAGGCTGAGGAGAAAGCTCGCGCCCGCCCGTCCGCCACGCAGCAGCTCCTGCGGATCGGCCGAATCGACGCTGACGCGGATGCCGTTCGCTTTGAGCTCCTGCACCGCCTCCTCGAGATGAGGAAACGGCGTGTCGGGAAGGCAGCCGAGATCGATCACGTCGGCGCCGGCCGCACACATCGCTTGCGCGCGGGCGAGGATCGTCGCGACCGGCAGCGCCGAGGCGTCGACGATCTCGGCGAAGATGCGCATGTCGTGCCGCGACAGATCGACCGCGTGCCCATGCTTGCCGAACCAGGCCGGCAGATCCTTGAGCTCGTCCGGCCCGCGCTCGAACGGCACGCCGAACGCGGCCGCAAGCCGCGCGAGGTCGGCGCGGCAGCGTCCCGGCACCATCACGCGATCGGCGCCGACGGGACGCGGCAGCCGGCGGGCGATGATCGCCTCGGTCATCAGCGCCGCGACCTTCACGCCGATGTCGAGGATCGACCACGCGAAGTCGAGGTCGCCGGCGACCGCCAGGACCTTCTCGAGCCGCGGTCGCGCCAGATGACCGGTGAGGAAGAGGATGCGCTCAGTCATGCGCCGCGAGTTCGTCTTTGCGCCGCGCAACCGCCGCGTCGAGCGCCGCGAGCGTCTCGATCACGTCGGTCGCCTCGAACGACTTGAGGCGCTCGGTATGCTCCAGATCGATGCGGCGGGGGAAAACCTTGACCATGCCTTTCGGCGCCTCGGTTTCGAGCTCCGGCGCCGTATCGCAGGCGAACACAATCGCCGGGACGCGGCACTTGCCGGCCTGTGCGAACACGTTGGTGACCAGCGTGTCGGAAATTCCAAGCACGCATTTGGCAACGGTATTCGACGTCGCCGGCGCGACCACGAGGGTGTGGTAGACGCCGTAATAGAACCCGCCGACCGGCGGCGCGCTCGCGGCGGTATCGCGAAAGACGCGGGCGGATTTCGGGAGCTTGAGCTCCTGCTTGTACATGCGCACCACCTCGGCGGCCGCCCGGCTCACGAACAGGTCGACATGCTCGAGCCCGGAGATCATCGCCAGGCACTCCTTGAAGAAATGCCCCGACCCCGTCAGCGCCCACCCCCATCGCGGCGTCGCGACCTTGGCCATGATACGTCCCAGCTAACGCAAAACGATCGGAGTGCCGATCTGCGGATGGTCGCACAGGGTGGCGGCGACCGCCATATGGTCGGCCGGACCGAGAACGAGCGCCGGCACGCCGCTCGCCGCGAGAAACCCGGGAAAGGCCCGGTCGACGATGCCGCGCGCCGCAAGCCGCTCAGCCGGCTCGCGTGGCAGCTCGACCTGCTTCATCAGCACGAGGCGCCGCGCCCCGAGCCGCCCCGCGAGCCATGCGGCCAGGCTGTCGGAGGTGACGTCCCAGGTGGCCGGCACGTCGGCGGCGCCGAGCGTCATCCGGGTCGGCAGCCAGACCGGAACCTTGTTGTCGCGCAGGCCGCGCCGCAATCCCGCGACGCTGTCGACGGGCGACAGTCGCGCATCGAAGCTCGCGAGCGCACGGCCGAACTGCTCCATGCCGAGCAGCGCCATGTGATGCGCCGCAGCGTCGTCGAACCCCATCACGCGCTGCGCAGCGCGCACCGCATCGGCGAACGCGCCGCCGCCGGGCACGATGACGACCCGACCGGCGCATGCCGCGACTGCGCCGATCCAGCGTCGCAGATCGAGCGAGGCGGCGCAGCTTCCGCCGACCTTAATGACCGTGAGCCCGTTGCGGGTCGGCATCATGCGGCGGCCGCTACGTCGCGACCTTCGGATCGCTCTCGCTCTCCGGCGCATGGAGCTGACGCACCTTCGCGCTTTCGGCCGACCGCTTGCGCACGATCTCGACGCCGACCGTGCCCGGACCGAGGTCGAGCTTCTCGACCGCCACGGTGACGCTGACCACCCGGTGCTGAGCCAGGATGAGCGCGGCGATCCGCTCGGCGAGCGTCTCGATCAGCGCGACGTGCTCCTGCGCGGCGATCATGCGAATGCCGTCGAGGATCACGTCGTACGAGAATACGTCGCGCATGTCCTGTGCCACGTGCGGGAGGCGGACGATCTCGACCTCGACGTTGAAACGCACGTTCTGCGTCTTGGTGCGCTCGTGCTTGTAGGCTCCGATGCGGATCGGCGTGACGAAGTCGCGCACCAGGATGCGATCCGTCGCCACATCGTCCTTGACGACATATCCGCGTGCCGCCAGCAGGCGATAGTCCACCTTGGGGACGTCTTCGCCGAGCGGGCGGGCGGCGCGCGGATCCACGGGAATGAGCGCGCGAATGACTTCGACCGCCGCCGGATCAATGCGTTCGCTCCGGTCCTGATCGCGGCAGAGGGCGCCGCGGAAGCCGAGCACGTCCGGCGCCAGCAGCAGGAGGCGTGGGACATCCGGCGCCTCGAGCGATCCGGCGAGACCGCCCATCAGCCCATGCCGGCGGCAGGCGTCGACGAAGCCGCCGAGGGAGGCGACGTTCATGTGGTCGAGCAGGCGACCGCCGGTCTTGCGCGCGGTATCGAGCATCGCGCCGGCAAAACCGCTTTCCGCCATCAGCGAAACAAGCGCGGCGTCGAACCCGTGATCGGCAAACATCACGGCGACGAGCTTCACCCGTTGCGCCAGCGCGGCCAAGGCGCGGACGCAATCCTCGCGTCGTGGTTCGGGAAACAGCGCGACCTTGACGTAGTCGACGCCGGCGTCGGCCAACGCGGATGCGGCACGCACGATCCGGTCCGGCTCCATCGCCAGCTCGCCCGCGACCGCGCTGACGGGACGACGCCCGCCGATCGCGGCGAGCGTTGCCGCTACGGCGTCTGCCGCGACCGCCCCGAAGGCGCCGCGCCGGGGATCCTTGAGATCGATAATGTCCGCGCCGTGCCGATCCGCAATCTCGGCCTCGTCCGGCCCGGTCACGCTTGCAAGCAGAAGGGTCATCGCGACACTCCGTCGCCAAGTAAACGCAAACCGACGCGAACCGGCCGTTCGCCTTCAAACGACGGACACAAGATCAGAGCCAAAAGGCTAGCCCAAATATCGCGTGATTCAACCCCGATATCAAAGTAGCATTGGGCTTGGGCGAGGGCGACGCGCCGGGAGCGCAGCTTTGATCCGAACTCTTCTCGCGGCCGCCGCATTTTGCGTCCTGGTATCGGAAGTCGCGGCGGCGCAGACGACCGAGATCAAGATCGGCTACCTGCGGCAGGGCGGAGCCAGAGCCGCGATCTCGCTCCTCGACATTCCGGCGCCCGATGACGGCGTGGCGGGCGCCAAGCTCGCGATCGATGACAACAATACGACCGGCAAGTTCCTCAATCAGCATTTTGCGCTGGAGGCAACCGACCTCAAGGACGAGGACGATCCCGCGGCCGCGGTCGGGACGCTTGTCGAGCGCGGCATGTCGCTGGCGCTCGTTGATCTGCCGGCCGCCGCGCTGCTCAAGGCGGCCGATGCGGGCCACGCCCGCGGCCTCCTCTTCTTCAACGTCGGCGCCATCGACGACCGGCTGCGTGAGGAGGACTGCCGCGCCAACGTGGTCCACACCGCCCCCACCCGCTCCATGCTGGCCGACGGGCTCGCTCAGTATCTCGTCTGGAAGCAATGGCGCAAATGGCTGCTCGTGGTCGGCTCGCACGACGCCGACAAGCTTTTTGCCGACGCGCTCAGGCGCGCCGCCAAACGGTTCGGCGCCACCATCGTGCAGGAAAAAGTGTTCGAAGATACCGGAGGCGCACGGCGCACTGACAGCGGCCTCACCCAGATCCAGAGTCAGATACCACTGTTCACTCAATCCGCGCCCGACCACGACGTCCTGGTCGCGGCCGACGAAAGCCAAGTCTTTGCCGAATACCTGCCTTACCGCACCTGGCTCCCTCGGCCGGTCGCCGGCTCGGCCGGCCTGGTGCCGACCAGTTGGGATGGCGCCCACGATCAATGGGGCGCGATCCAACTGCAGAACCGTTTCGTGCAGCTTTTTCACCGCCGCATGACGGCGCGCGACATGCACGCCTGGATGGCGGTGCGCATGATCGGCGAGGCGGCGACGCACCAGCACGCCGGCGACCCGAAACAAATGCTCGATTTCTTCGACAGCCCCGATTTCGCGCTGGCGGCGTTCAAGGGACAAAAGCTCACGCTGCGCGACTGGAACCTGCAGCTGCGCCAGCCGATCCTGTTGAGCGACGGACGCGTCATCGTCTCGGTATCGCCGCAGCCGGGATTTTTGCACCAGTTCTCGGAGCTCGATACGCTCGGGGTCGACCGCCCGGAGACGAAATGCCGGCTCGATGCCTCGAAAGGATGAGACGAACCATGTGGTGGCGCGCCGCCTTCCTCGGCACGGCGATGGCAATCGGACTTGCCCACCCGGCGGCCGCCGTCATGGCCTATGTGTCGAACGAGCGGGGCAACACGGTGTCGGTCATCGATACCGACAAGTGGCAGGTGGTGAAGACGATCAAGGTCGGGCAGCGGCCGCGCGGTATCGCGCTCACCAAGGACGGAAAGTACGTGCTGGTCGCGGTCGGCGATGACGACACGATCCAGATGATCGACACGAAGACGAACGAGGTGGTCGACACGCTCCCGTCCGGGCCCGATCCCGAGCTGTTCATCGAGGATCCCAGCGGCAAGCTGCTCTACGTCGCGAACGAGAACGACAACACGGTGACGATCATCGACATCGACAAGCGCACGCAGCTCGGCGCCGTGCAGGTCGGCGTCGAGCCGGAGGGCATGGAGGTGAGCCCGGACGGAAAGATCCTGATCAATACGTCCGAGACGACCAACATGGCGCATTTCATCGATCTCGCCAGCCGCAAGATCGTCGCCAACGTGCTGGTCGACTCCCGTCCGCGCTTCGCCGCCTTCAAGCCGGACGGCTCCGAGCTCTGGGTATCCTCGGAGATCGGCGGCACGGTCAGCGTGATCGACCCGGTCCAGCACGTGGTGAAGCAGAAGATCACCTTCGCGATCCCGGGCCTGCGCGCCGAGGCGATCCAGCCCGTCGGCATCAACATCACGCACGACGGGAAGACGGGGTTCGTCGCCCTCGGCCCGGCGAACCGCATCGCGGTCGTCGACGCGGCGACGCATGACGTGATCAAATACCTGCTGGTCGGCCAGCGGGTCTGGCATATGGCGTTCACGCCCGGCGAAAAGTATCTCCTGAGCACCAACGGCGTGTCCAACGACGTGAGCATCATCGACGTCGCCGCCTTGAAGGTGATCAAGACGATCCAGGTCGGCGAGCTTCCATGGGGCGTGACGATTGCACGGCATTGAACGATCGATGACCGACGACCCGCCGGCCGGGCGCCCGGCGGTGCAACCGGTGCCTGCGCTCGCGGTCGAGGGGGTGAGCCATGCCTATGGCCGGCGCCAGGCGCTCGCCGACGTCACCTTCGCGATCGCGCCATCGAGCTTCACGGTACTGCTCGGCCTCAACGGTGCAGGCAAGAGCACGCTGTTCTCGCTGGTGACGCGGCTTTTCGCGACCCAGCGCGGCGCGATTCGCATCTTCGGCCACGACGTTGCGCGCGAGCCGGGCGAGGCGCTGCGCATTCTCGGCGTCGTCTTCCAGCCGCGCACGCTCGACCTCGATCTCTCGGTGATGCAGAACCTGATCTACCACGCCGCCCTCCACGGCATCGGCAAGCGCGAGGCGCGCGAGCGCGCCAGCAGCGAGCTCGCCCGCATCGGCCTCGCCGACCGCCTGCACGACAAGGTGCGCGATGTGTCCGGCGGCCAGATGCGGCGGGTCGAGATCGCGCGTGCCCTGCTGCACCGGCCGCGCCTGCTCGTGCTCGACGAGCCGACCGTCGGGCTCGACATCAAGGCGCGCGCCGACATTCTTGCGCATGTGCGCGGGCTGGTGGCGCAGGAAGGCGTGTGCGTGCTGTGGGCGACGCATCTGGTGGATGAGATCGCCGACACCGACGACCTCATCGTGCTGCATCAAGGCCGCATGCTCGCCCACGCACCGGTCCCGGACGTGCTGGCGCAGACGGCCGAGAAAAGCGCACGGGCCGCGTTCACACGCCTGACCTCGGGCCCCGAGTGCGAGGCGGGGTCGCCCACATGACCATGCAGCTCGCGCAGCGGCGGGGCTTCTCGCTCGCCCAATACGCCATCTGCCTCAAGGGCATCATCTGGCGAGAGGCCCTGCGATTTCTGCACCAGCGCGAGCGCTTCGTCTCCGCGCTGGTGCGCCCACTGGTCTGGCTGTTCATCTTTGCGGCCGGCTTCCGCCAGGTGCTCGGCATCTCGATCATCCCGCCATACGACACCTATATATTGTACGAGGTCTACATCGCGCCGGGGCTGATCGCGATGATCCAGCTGTTCAACGGCATGCTGCTGTCGCTGTCGATGGTCTACGACCGCGAGATGGGCAACATGCGCACGCTGCTGGTCAGTCCGCTGCCGCGCTGGTACCTGCTCTCCTGCAAGCTCATCGCCGGCACCGCGGTCTCCCTCTTCCAGGTCTACGCGTTCCTGGCGATCGCCTGGTTCTGGGACATCGAGCCGCCGTTGATCGGCTATCTGACGGTAATCCCTGCCCTGATCCTATCGGGCCTGATGCTGGGGGCGCTCGGCATGCTCGTCTCGTCGCTGATCAAGCAGCTCGAGAACTTCGCCGGCGTCATGAACTTCGTGATCTTTCCGATGTTCTTCGCGTCCTCGGCGCTCTATCCGCTGTGGCGCGTGCAGGAGGCAAGCCCCCTGCTCTACGATGTCTGCCGGATGAACCCGTTCACGCACGCAACCGAGCTCATTCGATTTGCGCTCTACGCCAAGATCAACTGGGAGTCGCTCGCCGTCGTGTGCGGCTGCCTGGCCGTGTTTATGGTAGGCGCGATCTTGGCCTACGATCCGTCGCGCGGCTTCGTCGCCCGCCGCGGCGGCCCCGGAGGTGAGACATGATGCGCATCACGACGCTCGTCCTCGCGGCGGGCCTCGTCGGTGGCC
>Ga0209006_10006971_pt1 | contig 10206 bp, 7 predicted proteins | sample JacPin_JW_Ref_O2_FD_188567 | JGI IMG/M metagenome (GOLD analysis project Ga0209006, IMG submission 188567) | Forest soil microbial communities from Algoma, Ontario, Canada - Jack Pine, Ontario site 1_JW_Ref_O2 (SPAdes) (version 2) | ecosystem: Environmental > Terrestrial > Soil > Boreal... | reverse complement strand
AAAAAGTGCGGCGCCGGAACTGAGACCGGCAAGCTTGGCTGCGTCCACCAAACTCCAGGCGGCGCCGCGTATCCCAACAAGCACATCAATTCCCTGCTCGACGGCGTAGCTGCCTACGTCGCGATGAAGAGACTCAGCCCAGCGGCCAAGTTCGAGCATCTCCCCCAGAACCGCGATCCGTCGACGCGCCGGCGTGTCCCGCAACACGTCGAGCATCGCGCGGACCGCATCCGGATTGGAGTTGTAGCAATCGTTATAAACCAGAATCCCGCGGTGATCGAAGCGTTCTCCGCGCATTTTTCCCGTTCGAAGATTTTGAACCGCGCCGACCAGCCGCTCCGGAGGGATCCCGTAAACCTGCGCCACGGCCAGCCCAGCGAGAATATTCGAAACGCTGTGGAGCCCATGGAGCACTGTCGCAAAACGCGTCGCGCCAACACGAAAGTTCACGCCCTCCGCCGACTCGACGACATCTTCCCCGCGAACGTGTGCATCGGCCGACAAGCCATATAAAACTCTCTTGCCGCGCGCCATAGCCGCCGTTCGAGGATCGTCTGCGTTGAGCACCGCCGTGCCGCTCTCCGGCAGCGATTCGATCAACTCCCGTTTAGCCGCCGCGATTTCTTCGATCGATTCGAACGCCTCCATGTGCGCCGTTCCGACGTTCGTCACCACGCCGACCTCCGGCTTCGCGATCGCCGCCAGGTCCCGAATCTCACCAGCGTGATTCATCCCCATCTCGATGACTGCAATCCGGGCATTTTCGTCCAGGCGCAGCAGCGAGAGCGGCACTCCGACGTGATTATTCAGATTGCCCACGGTCTTCGCCGTCTTCATTTCGGTCGCCAACATCTCCGCGATTACGTCCTTCGTCGTCGTCTTGCCTGCGCTGCCCGTCACGCCGATCACGCTGCCCGCCCATAGCTCGCGCACTTTTTTCGCGACCCGCTGGAGCGCGGCCAGCGAATCTTCGACATAGAGGACGATCCCGTCCGCTTCAATATCGCGATCGGCCACCACGGCAATCGCGCCCTTGCAAAGGACCTCATCGATATGTTCGTGCCCGTCATGATTCGGCCCGCGGAGCGCAAAAAACAGGTCGCCCGGCGCGATCGTCCGCGAGTCGATACTCCATCCCGTGACGATTCCCTCCGCCTCGATCGCTTGACCGAGCATCCGCGCCATATCCCGCAGCCCGATCTCCATTACTCATATCCCAGCGATCCCAGAATCTCGCGCGCCGTTTCACGATCGTCGAAATGAATCGTGCGGTCTTTCAAAACCTGGTATGGCTCGTGCCCTTTGCCCGCAATCAACACCACATCTCCCTCGCGAGCTTCCTCGAGCGCGCGGCGAATTGCCTTGGCGCGATCCGGCTCGGCGATATGAGGTGTATCGAATCGCCGGAGCCCGACCAGTGCATCATTGATGATGTCCAGTGGATCTTCAGACCGCGGATTGTCCGATGTGAGCACGACGAAATCGCTCAACTCGCCGGCTGCCATGCCCATTAGAGGACGCTTCGCGCGATCCCGATCGCCTCCGCAGCCGAACAGAGTGATAACCCTTCCTCGTGTCATCTCACGCGCCACTTGAATCACGTTGCGAAGTGCATCGTCGGTATGAGCATAGTCCACCACAACGAGAAATGGCTGGCCGCAATCGATGCGTTCGAAGCGGCCCGGCACCGCTTTCAACGCCGCGATCCCTTTCGCGATGGTCGCGAGATCGATCCCGTAACTCAGCGCCGCCCCACTCGCCGCCAGAATGTTCAGCACGTTGATGCGCCCCGCAAGTGCGGACACCATCGCCTGCCGCGCACCCTCGTGGCAAAGATCGAAGCGCAGCCCATCGAAGCTCGTGCGAATATTCTCAGCATGCAATTGGGCATCGCCCGAAAGGCCATACCACAGCACTTGCGATTGCCTGTTCGCCATCGCCATGCTCGCCGCATCCCCGCGATTCAGCACGGCCCAAGCCGGCACAGGCGTATCCGCAGGAGAAAATAGCAGCCGCTTCGCCGCCGAATATTCTTCCATCGTTCGGTGAAAGTCCAGATGATCCCGCGTCAGGTTGGTAAACACCGCCGTGTGGAAATGAAACCCGTAAACCCGTCCCAGCGCCAGCGCATGCGATGAGATTTCCGACACCAGATGCGACCCGCCGCGCTTCTCCAACTCCGCGGCGAACTGCATCATGTCGAGCGACTCCGGCGTCGTATTCGCCGCATCGCGACGCTCCCCAGCCAGCCGATACTCGATCGTTCCGATCAAGCCGGTCACAAAGCCCGCTTCCCGCAAGATCGCGTCGATCAGAAACGCCGTGGTCGTCTTACCATTCGTGCCGGTGATGCCCGTGAAGTGAACTCTCTCGTCCGGACGCCTATAAAAATTGCGTGCAGCCGAAGCCAGTGCGCGTCTCCCATGCTCCGCCTCAATCCACGTCCCTGCGAAATCCGCGAGACGCGGCGATTCGCTCACTACCGCGCGCGCACCACGAGCCATCGCATCCCGCGCGAATCGCGTCCCGTCCAATCGCGATCCTGGAAATGCGAAAAACAGAAAACCCTTTTCCACTTTGCGGGAATCGTAGGCCAGCCCCGCAATCTCCGAATGTGCGATCTCCGGTGCCAACGCGCCGCGCAGCCTTACACCACTTAACACTTCTTCGACGTTCATCGGGTGAACTGCACTCGCACCCGCGCACCCCGTTGCAGGATCGATCCGGCAGCCGGCTCCTGATTTCGCGCGAGCCCATTCCCCAATACTTCGATTTGTACGCCGGTCGCCGCCGATTCCTCCAGCACCGCGCGCAGCGTCATCCCCCGGAAATCCGGTACCTTCGGCCCCACCAGCTTCGAAGTCAAAAATGGCCGCCGGTCCAAGCTAGGATCTTTGGAACTGGTCTCCTTGGACTCTTCGCTCGCAGCCGAAGAGCCCGCCTGAACCGGCGGCAGAGTGTCGGAGGGTACGTTCCCACCCGGGTTCGAACCCAGATTGGCAATGGATAAATCGTTGACTTCGTCGCCCGTCGGCGCGTTGGAAGGCAGCAGGCTATCCGGCAAATCCTTCGGCACGTCGAGCATCCGCAGCGCCGTCATCGCCACCTTGCTGAAAACCGGACCCGCCACCGGGGCGCCGAATCCCGCGTTGCCGTTTTGCGTGCCATGCAGCGTCACCGCCACCACAATCTGGGGATTCGTCACCGGCGCGAAACCCAGAAAACTTGCGTTGTAGGTATGCGTGTAAACGTGCGCCTTCAAATCGTAAATCTGCGCCGACCCTGTTTTTCCGCCCGAAGTGTAGCCCTTGATGGTCGCGTATTTCGTCCCCGTGCCATGCAAAACCACGCCTTCCATCATCTGGCGCATCTGAATCGCTGTCTCCGGCGCAATCGCGCGATCCGGCTTTTCGTCCGCAAACTTTTCAATTGGCTCGCCCTTCTTTTGACGCGCCAGAATCAGCTTCGGCTTCACCAGCAGGCCGCCGTTGGCCACCGCCGCCCCCGCCAGCGCCAATTGCAAAGATGTCACGCCCACTTCCTGCCCCATCGCCACCGAGGCGATCGAGGTCGGCGTCCAATGCTCCACTTTGCGCAGAATCCCCGGCGATTCTCCCGGCAGTTCGATGCCCGTCTTGCGCCCGAAACCGAACTTCCGCACGTACCTGTAAAGCTGCTGTTCGCCGACCCTCAATCCAATCTGAATCGCACCGATGTTGCTCGAATGCGCCAGCACATCCGCCATGCTGAGCACTCCGTAGGAGTGTGTGTCGTGAATCACGCGGCCCAGAAGCCGGAAGCTTCCGTTACCGCAATTGATCATCGTCTCCGGGCGTATTTTGGTCGTCTCGAGTGCCGCCGCCAGCGTAACCACTTTGAACACGCTGCCCGGCTCGAAGGGCGTACTGATGGCCAGATTGCTGCGCGCATCGGTAGCCTCCCCCGGGACCGGTGGCTCGTTGGGATCGAACGTCGGATAATTCGCCATCGCCAGAATTTCGCCGTTGTACGGATTCATTACCACAATAGATCCGGTCTTGGCGCCGCTCGCGAGTGCCGCGCGGGCGATCTCTTTTTCCGCTTCGTATTGGAGGTTCTGATCGATGGTCAGCGTGATATCCGACCCCGGCTCCGGCTTGCGCCCCACCACGGAGTCGTACGGATTCTGCTTCACGTCATTGAAGACGCGCATTTGCCCAGGCACGCCCGCAAGATCGTCGTCAAGGCTCATCTCGACGCCCGCCGTGCCGCGCTCAATCGTCTCGTTCGGATTCGCGATGCCGACCGAACCCAGCACGTGCGCCGCGAGTTGCCCGTGCGGATAGAAGCGGCGCGTTTCTTCTTTGAACTCCACCTCGGCCAGCCGGTAGGTGCGGACGCGGTCGGCCTCGCTCGCTGTAATCTTGCGCTTCACCCACAGGAATCCGCTCTCGCGCCTCATCCCCGCACGGATTTTCTCCGCGAGTTGCCGACGATCGAGGCCCAGGATCGGCGCCAGCAGATTCGCCGTCACCACCGCGTCTTTCACGCGTTTGGGATTCACCAGCACCGATTCTGCGGGAAGGCTTTTCGCCAGCGGTTGACCGGAGCGGTCGAGAATCGACCCGCGTTGCGCCTGGATCGGCACCACTCTCTGCTGTTGCGATTGCGCCTGCCTCAGCAGTTCGTCATGTTGGAGAACCTGCAGCCAGATCAGCCGCAGGAAAATCACCACTACCCATGCAATCAGGGCGCGTAGTAGCCAGAGCAGCCGTTTGGTGGATTGAGTTTCCGGCATGATGGCATCGTCAATCCTACTTCTTGTTCATCGCGACGGTACCGGCCTGCGCGTTCTCCAGATAAACCACCTTCTGCGCCGGAGGATCGATGAACTGTTGCAGCCGCGCCAACTCTTCCATCCGCGCCGGGGAGAGCAATTTCGCTTCAGCCAATTCGAGCGAAGCCTGCTCAGTTTCCAGCCGATCGCCGTCCTGCCTTAGCGTCTGGATCTGATACCCGGCCAGCAGTCCGTACGCGCTCGGCAGCAGCACGAAGATCAGCAGTACCACGGCCGACACCACGGACCCGATCAGTTTCCAGCACGTTCCGCGCGCCTGCGGATCGGCTTCGCGCACAACTCTCGTGTTGTCGATCCGCTTGACGAAAAAATAAATATCCTCGTTTGCGAAGGCACGCAGCGCCGCACCGCCGCGAGGTCCCCGCATGTTCTCCGACCGCGCCTTGGCGGCTTGTTCGAAGCCTCTTAAGAAGAGGCGATTGTACATCGTTGCCAGAGTTGCCACTTGATTTTCTCTCCCCTAAATGAAGGTCAACCCTCAGCCCCGGACACTGGGGGAGGTTAGTGTCCGCGGCTGATGATTGACTGCTACTAATTAAAATTGACTGCTAATAAAACTGCTGGATAATCTCCAACGCCCGTAACTTCGCCGACCGCGATGGAGCATTATCTCGAATCTCTTCTTCTGAAGGCCTCACGACATGTCGCGTAAGAATGTTCGCTATTCCCTCTCGCGCCATCGCCTGAAAACTTTGCTTTACTTTCCGGTCCTCGAGCGACATGAAAGTCAGCACTACTACGCGCCCGCCTGGTTTCACCAGCTTTGGAATCGCTCCCAGCAGCGCCTCCAACTCCTCGTTTTCGTCGTTCACCGCGATCCGCAGCGCCATGAACGTCTGCGTCGCCGGATGAATCTTTCCCGTACGGGGCACAGCCTGTTCGATCAGCTTGGCCAACTGACCGGTTGTGTGAATGGGCCGCGCCCGCACGATTGCTCTTGCTATTCTTCTGCTCCTCCTCTCCTCCCCGAGCTGATAAATCAAATCGGCGAGTTCCTTCTCTGATTCGTAGTTGACAATATCGGACGCGGACCGCTCCTGCCCGCGGTCCTGGCGCATGTCCAGTGGGCCGTCCGACATCAGCGAGAACCCCCTCTCGCTGGAAGTCAACTGGTACCTCGACACCCCTAAATCCGCCAGCAGTCCGTTCACTTTCGTGAGCCCCTCGGCTGTTAGCACTTCTCCCAACCGCGAAAACGTGGCTTGTCGAAACCGGATGCGATCCGCCAGATCGAGCGTATTTTCCCGAGCCAGCACCAGCGACTCCGCATCCCGGTCGCACGACAAAACAAAACCCGTAGTTAATTCCCGAGCGATCGCCGCCGTATGCCCCGCCAACCCGCAAGTCGCGTCCAAAAAGATCCCGTCCGGTCGCACGCCCAGATATTCCAGGCATTCCCGCAACATGACCGGCGTGTGCATACATGACTACAATCCCAACTTCCCGAACGTCTCGACCTTCTCGTCCAGATTCGATTCGGCCGCTTGCAATAGCGCATCGTGAACCGTCTTCTTGGTCACGTCGATCCGCCCCTTGATATGCTCCAGGCAAACCGGCTCCGATCCCAGTCCCATCAGCGTCCGGAGCATCGACGGCACCAACAGCCGACCCTGCGCATCGATCTCCGCGTCGCCCCCATAATATTTGGCGACCCGAGCCAGTTCCGCGCCAGCCTTGGCATGCTCCCCCGGCCCCTCCAGCAAATTTAGGGTGGACTTCCACAGCGGAATCGGGTAAATTCGAACTGTCTTCTTGTCTACAGTTGTGACGAAAACGTTGACTACACTCGACTTCTTGCACCAGTCCAGGGATTCCGACGGCAATTTCAACCGCCCCTTGTCGTCTATCTTTGCCTGGGCGATCGAATGGGGAGGCTCCGCCAAATTCGTGATTTGCTCCCCAACTGACTCCATTTTCGTCCACTTCACTCCACTTGAGTGAGTGTACTCCAACGCTTGAAGAAATTGCAAGAACTTTCGCAAACACCTAGACTTACGCCATTTCTTCGTCCCCTGCAACCTTGGCGTCTCTGAGTGTTTGTGTGTATCCGATTGGCTAATGACTACTGGCTACTGGCTACTTCTTTAATTAGTAGTCCGCTGCTTCTCGTACTTCTGCGAAGTATATTTCGCCGCTTCGTCGAGCGCGCCTTGCGTATTATCCTTAGTGCGGGCCGCCTGCCGATACTCGTTCAACGCCCGATCCCTCTGATCGCTGACATCGAAAATCTTCCCCAGGTAAATGTGCGACCAAACCTCGGTCCACTTGGGCACCAGATCGCCGTTGAGCGACTCGCGAAACTCGTTCGCTGCGGGCGACCAGTTTCCTTCCAGGAAATGAACCTGCCCGATCCGGAAATGCGCCAGCGAACTATTCCGCGCCACATCGAGCGCCTTCTGATATTCCTTCAGCGCCGCGCCGTAGTCCGCGATTTCTACAAACTGCTCGCCCTTCCGGATCGCCACAGCCACCCGCGCGTCGGTCGAAAACCGCAGCACCAGCCCCTTCGGATCGAGAATGATGTTCTTCGGCTTCCCGAACGTCTCGACGACAAATTCCGACGAAGTTCCCACCACCTCGATGGTCTTCTCCTCCGGATTCCCTTCCGTTTCGACGCGTAGCGTGACCGGCATGCGGAACAGGTCAAGATCCTGCGAAATCTTTCCCATCACCCGGAAACCCTTCTGCGTGCGGAACACCGTATATTCCATCTTGAATTCCGGCGCGCCGCTCGATTCCACCCATTGCTGGAAAAACCAGTTCAAACTCTGCCCGTACGCTTCCTCGCAGATTTTGTGAAAATCGTCCGTATTCGCCGACTTCCATGCAAACCGCGCCGGATACTCTTTCAACACTTTCATGAACGCGTCATCGCCCAACACATTGCGCAGCATCTGGAGCACGGCCGCTCCTTTGCCTCCCGTAGTCGCCCAATATTCCGGCGAATAATCCTCCAGGCGAGCCGCTTGAATCATAGGCGGCTGATCCACCGTCAGCGCCTCGACGTACGCATCGTGAATCTCCGTATCCATGGCGCCTGGTCCGTTAACGTGCTCCTCGTAGAGCACTTCGGAATACCGCGCCATGCCGTTTTCGAGCCACATGTGATTCCGCGTGGTCGGCGAAACCAGCGTCCCGAACCATTGCCGCGACACCTGATTGGCCACCAGCTTGAGGTTCACCTGCTTGCCGATGCCACCCGGTGAAAGGAACAGTATTCCCGGCGCCGAGTAGCCATTGGCCGCGCCCGATTCCGTCTCGACCACGGTCAAACCCAGCCGCGGAGGCACGCCATAAATGCTGGTGAAAAACGAAATCGCCTTGCCGATCTCGTCGCCATAAGCCTGCGCCATTGCCGTCGCTTCGCGCAAATAGAAATATGTCTTGACCCCGCCCGCCGCCACCATTTGCGCTTCGCCTCGAACCACCGCGAAGCTCCCCGGAAACGACGACTGCTCATACTTGAAACGGAACGCCGGACCTTCTTTGCTCTCCGTTCCGCTCGCGACCACTTTGTATCCTTCGGGCACAGTTACTTTCAGGTCGGAGCTGAAACGGTCCGTCGAGTAGTCGTTCACCGGGAACCAACGCGACGGATATAGCAGATAGGACGCGTCCGGATGAATCGCCGCGAACTTGATTCCGAATACCGGAGACTCTTCTTCTCCCGATAACTTCCCGTCGTAAACGAAAGTGAGTGCCGCGACCTTGCCCTTTTTGAGAGTCTGCGGCAAGCTCAGCCGCACGCTCATGTCCTGCTGCAATCGCGACGATGGCACCTGCCGTCCGTCCTCGTCGGTCACCCTGGAAATGTTCAAAGCGTTGTTCAACTCGAACGTAACCTGCGACGTGTCTTCGAGCGGAATGAATCGCACCAGCACCGTGGCACTCAGCGTCTGCGCGCGCGGATCCACCTGCGCTTCGATCAGGTAACTCTGCACGTCGATCTTCTGCTGCCGCGCACCGCGATCGGTTGATCGGTCCTGCGCGCTCGCGAGAGCCGCCACCACCAACAAACTAATTACGACTAGCTTTTTCATTCCCAACCTTCTCTACCCACCCGCTCTATCCAATGAGATGCCATCTCCATCGGATCACCCGCACTCGCCAGCTTCGCCGCGACTTCTTTGAGCGCGGCCCGCATCGCGCCCGTCGCTGTCTCATCGTCCAATAACCGGATCGCCTCAGCCGCGATCCTCTCACCCGTCATCTCGCCCTGGATCAGTTCGGGCGCAACCTTCCGTCCAGCCACCAGGTTCACCATCGATAGAAACGGTACCCGCACCAACCAGCGTCCCAACATCCAACTTAACGCGTTTACCTTGTAAAAGGTCACCAGAGGGCAGCCGAGCAAAGCCGCCTCAATAGTTACAGTACCGCTAGCGGCAAGCGCAATCTCTGCGTGGGCAAGCGCTTCCCAGGTCGCGTCTTCTAATACTTGGATGGACGCGCCGCGAATGCGTTCCGAAAAAGTAGTGCCAAATCCGCCCGGGAGTGCCAATAAAAACACAAGGTCCCGGCCTTCCAGGCGTTTCTTGGCGTCTACCAAGTCGTCCAAATGCCGCTCAATCTCCCCGCGCCGGCTTCCAGGCAGCAGCACAATGATCTTCTTGCCGTCTGGTATTCCGTACTTCGCGCAAAACTCCTCGCGTGTAAGCGAAGCCTTGACGATCCTTGCCAGCGGATGTCCGATATAAGTCGCCGGGACGCCATAGCGCGTGAAAAACTCTTCTTCGAAGGGGAAGATGCAGAGAAGGCGGTTGACTGTCGCTCGCAGGATCTTGACTCGCCCTCGCCTCCAAGCCCAAGCCTGCGGAGCGATCAGGTAGACCACCGGCACGCGTTGCCGCCGCAGAAATTTAGCGAGCCGCAGATTGAAATCCGGCGCGTCCGTCAACACCGCAACATCCGGTTTCTCGGCGGCGATCGCCTTTTTCAGCTTGCGAAATTCCCCATAAATCCGTGGGATGTGACGGATCACCTCGACCAGTCCGACCACTGCGATGGACCGCGAATCCACCACCGCGCGCACCCCGGCAGCCTGCATCCGAGGTCCCGCACACCCAAAAAACTCCGCCTCCGGCATCGCCTCGACCACCAGTGAGGCATAAAGATCCCCCGAAGCCTCGCCGGCAGAAATGAAAATGCGCACGCGTTCCTAAGTGTAGAATAACGTCTTGAACCGGGACATCGAACATATTCTCGAACATACGCAGGATTTGTGGCACGAACTTCGAGGCGCTTCCATTTTCGTTACCGGCGGAACCGGCTTTTTCGGGCGTTGGATGGTCGAGAGTTTTCGCGCCGCGAACCGCGAATTTCAGCTGGATGCTCGACTTGTCGTTCTGAGCCGCAATCCGCAGCAGCCC
>Ga0209006_10006970_pt1 | contig 10206 bp, 5 predicted proteins | sample JacPin_JW_Ref_O2_FD_188567 | JGI IMG/M metagenome (GOLD analysis project Ga0209006, IMG submission 188567) | Forest soil microbial communities from Algoma, Ontario, Canada - Jack Pine, Ontario site 1_JW_Ref_O2 (SPAdes) (version 2) | ecosystem: Environmental > Terrestrial > Soil > Boreal... | reverse complement strand
GCCGAGCTATGGATCTCGCGAGCCAAAGTAGTCCGAAAAATCTGCACGACATTGTCGGAGTTGATTCCGCCGCAGGGCATGATGAGAATCCGTCCCTTGGCCGCATCTACGAGCCGCGCGAGGGTCGAAAGGCCTTCGGTAGCCCTCGACTGGCCTGCAGAAGTCAGGATGCGGGAGGCGCCGGTCTGAATTACTTCCTCGAGGGATACTTCCAGATTCCCTGAAGCATCGAATGCCCGATGGAAGGTGACGGGCAGCGGGTGCGACAGTTCCACCAGAGCCTTTGTGCCTGCGATGTCCACACGAGTATTTCCTTTCAATATCCCGAGCACGATGCCATCCATGCCGAATTGTTTTGCAGCCAGGATATCGTTGCGCATGATCTCAAGTTCGTCATCGGAATAACAAAAATCGCCGGCCCTGGGGCGAATCAGAACATGAATGGGGATGCGCAGGTGGCTCCGAGTCGCTTGCATGAATTCCGCACTCGGAGTGACTCCGCCCGACGATAAGTCGGTGCAAAGCTCAACCCGGTCAGCGCCGCCGCGTTCCGCCGCCACGGCGTGGTCCATCGACTCCACGCAGATTTCCAAGACTGGACGATTGGGCATTATGTGAATACGAAGAACGTAAAGCATCGACAACGAGATGCAGTGGCTAACTCAGGAGTGCATCGATCGCGTATGAATCGATCGGTTGCGAAATTGTGTCCACTCAAGGTGAAGCGTATACGGGCCGCCATCGACGGCGGCCCGCAATCCGCGGTTAGAAGGCGTAATGCAAGCTGAGCTGTATCTGCCGAGGCGGAGAGCGGACGCTGCTGATCTGACCGAAGTTGCTATCCGTGACTCCATTGTCGGGATTTCCGTAGCTTGCGATGTTAAAGATGTTGAAAAAGTCAGCGCGGAATCCGACGACTTGTTCGCGCCACACGTGGACGTCCTTGAACAGGGAAGTGTCGACCTGGCGGTAGCCAGGGGCGCGTTCGGTGTTGATGCGAGTGGTGCCGAAGGCAGGTAATCCGCCGTTGTAAGCGGCGCCGTAAGCGCAGATTCCATTGTCTGGACCAGTGCAGCCGACCGCCGATGGATCAGTGCCCCACCACTTGTTGATGGAACGACCGTGCACGATCAGCTTTCGATACTGGTTGGAGCGAGCCTGCCCATAGGTATTTGTGTTGCTGTTGTTGGGGCCGTTGATCGTGATGGGGAACCCGGAATAAAGGAAGGCAGAAGCTGAAAGCTTCCAGCCTCCAAAAACGGCATCCAGAACCGAATTCGCGCCGCTGCCGTAGGCCCTTCCGCGGCCGAAGGGCAGATCGTAGACACCAATGAAATTCAGACTGTGGCGAATATCCATGCCGGACGGTCCCCAGTCCGCGCGGCCGTTGTAGCCGTCCTGATAAGACCCGTTGGAGCCGCTCGTATTGGGCACGCCATAGTTACCGGCGGAGTTGGTCAACGACTTGGCGTAGGTATAGTTCAGCGTGTATTCCAACCCCCGATGTGTTCGCTGGCGCAGACTGAGCTGGCCGGCACTGTAGTTCATTTCGGCTTCCGATTCGGTGATCAGCAGGATTCCTCCTTGCCCAACCAGAGAGGCGAAGGGCGCTACTGCCGTTCCCCCTTGCGCAATGGTGATCGCCTGGGCGAGCGTCAGTTGGTTGCCGTTCCGGTAGTCGGCGAGGTGGTGACCTGATTCGCCGAGGTATCCAGCAGTCAGTGACAATTCGGGAGTGAATGCATATTCAGTCGTAAGGCTGTACTCGTTCACGTACGCAGGCTGCATATTCTGCGGCCAGGTGGAGTACGTGGTTGTCGGCGTGAACTGTTGGGCGAAGCCCTCTTGGATCGTGAATGGCGTTCCCGAGGTCGTTCCAGTTGGTGCGGCTGCGGTGACGTTGCTGCCAAGTGCGAAGGGAGGGCTGGAGGTCAAGCGCTGGTTGAATGCGTTGCCTTCAAAAAAGCTGGTCGCACCGTAGCCACCACGAACCACAAATTTAGAGGCTGCCTGATAGGCGAAGCCGACGCGCGGCATGATCTGTTTATAGTTGGCGTTGTAGCAGGCGTGGGTGGGACAAACGATAGAACCGGCGACGGCTCCAGCCGGGACGCTGCCCGCATACTCCACAGTACCATCGGGGAGAACGTTGGCAGTGCGGTTATGAACTTCATACCAAGGCTGGTCGAATTCGTACCGCAGGCCGAGGTTGAGGGTGAGCCTTGAGGAAGCTTTGAAGTCGTCCTGAAGGTATCCTGCAACGCGCCACTGGCGGTTGCCCACGATGCCGACTGTGGACCCAATCTGATTGTTGCTGACACGATTCAAAACAAAATCCGCGGGACCGTATCCGCCACCACCTGTGGAAACATTCGCGTTGCTGGTGAAAATGCCGGAGTAGCTGAATGTTCCCAGAAATCCGAAGTTCGAAGCGTTGAGGTAATTCTGCTGGTAACGGGTCGCTTGCCCGCCGATGGAGAAGAAGTGCCGTCCGTGCTGCCAGGTTAGATTGTCGTAGTAGTTGAACGTATTGTCGCGAAGAATCTGAGTATTCGCGTTGGTGCCAACATTGCTGGCGTTGTTGCCGATGCTCTGATTGGAGAATCCAGGATAGAGTTGCTTTCCGACGAACGGTATCCCAACGATCGAGTTGCCGGTTAGACCGAAGTTGCCGGAGGGGTCGGTGGGAATACTGTTGTCCCAACGGACACGGGTGAAGCCGAAGCGAGCTTCATTGACGATGGTTGGCGAGAAGGTGTGGACCCAGCTGGCGCCGCCAACATGGGTGGGATAGACATTCTGAGCAGGAAAAAACACCGGTATCAGAGCCGTGGACCCGTCCCGGCCGGTGCCCTGAGCATAAAAGCCGTTGAACTTGTTTACGCTGCCCGGAGTCCAATCGACCTTAAAGTCCTCCTGATTGTTCTTGACGAAATTAGTTTGCCCGCCATGAAAGTTATTTTGCAGCAGCCCATCCACAGGTGCGGCGTTGGGCAAAGGATAAAGCTCGGGATGGGCAAACAGATATGTTGCCACCGGATTCAGAATCGGAAGGCCCTTATCACCGGCATAAGGAGCAAAATTGTTTTGCGTGTCATACAGCTGAATGCTGCCGCTGCCCTGCGCCAAGAGAGCGGAAAAATCTCCGTTGCGCATAGCCTGGGTGAGAACACTGGCAGTAGCGATGCCGCCCTGATGTCTGCGCGCACCTTCGTAGTCTACGAAGAAAAAGAGTTTATTCTTTAGAATCGGTCCGCCAAAAGTCCCGCCAAAGATACTCTGCGTATAGTGGTTCTTGGGCACGATCGGGAAATTGTGATCGTTGGCCCAAGAGTTAGCATCCAGATTGTTGTTTTGAAGTAAGCCGTAGGCGGACCCGTGGTAGCTGTTGGTCCCCGATTTCAGGATCGTGATAATCGCGCCGCCGTTGGCGTTTCCGTAGGTCGCTGGCGCATTGGCCGAGATGACGCGAACTTCGCCAATTGCGTCGGGCGCGGGATTGTAGGCGATGAGGTTGTTCTGCGGTTCGTTCAGGTCGGCGCCTTCCAGCGTGTAGTAGTTTGCCTGGGCGCGATTCCCGTTGATGGAGGCGATGCCGTTATTGAAGGTGTTGCGCTCGATCGCATTATTCCCAGTCAAGCCCGTAGGATCGGTGTCGATGGCTCCGGGCTGATACAGCGTCAGAGAAGAGAAGTTGCGTCCGTTCAACGGAATGTTTGCGATCTCATTGGTGGAGATGGTGGTTCCCAGGGAAGAATCGGTCGTGTCAAGGATCGGATGAATGTCCGCCTCGACCTCCACGGTGCTCGACACGCCGATTTTCAGGCTGGCATTGATCTTCGCCGTCTGGTCGATCTCTAGCGCAAAAGGGGAAACTTGCTGGGTAGTGAACCCGGTCGCTTCCACGGTCACGGTGTAGGTGCCGATGGGCAGAAAACGAATCGTGTATGCGCCCGACGCATTTGTCTGCGTAGCCGTCTTCACTGAAGTTCCGACATTTACGGCAGTGACATTTGCGCCAACGATGACGGCTCCGCTCGGATCCGTGACTTGGCCGGTGATGGATCCGGTCACCGTTTGGCCGAGGGCAGCCGACGTCAAGAAAAAGGCTGCGAGCGAAAATCCAACGAAATGGCGGACCAGTTGTCTTCTCATAAGATCCTCAATTCACTTCAAACTTGTTGGGGTGCTGACGCTTGTGATCTATTCGTGTGCACGTTGGATACGCATTCCTAGCTTTTTTTTCGACCCAGGGATTCTGGCCTGAAGGCCGTACGAGGAAAGAATCGGGGAGCAGAATGGCCGTTGTCAAGAAAAATTTGATCGAAAGCGCCAGGAACGATCAAATTAATGATCTAATGCTCACTTTGGGCTGATTCCAGATGAGCGTTGTATCCTAGACCTACGTCGCAGAGGGGTGCCAGGTTTGGGACTTTGGCGTGGCGCCAATACAATGGCAAGCTTCGCCGAAGAGGTGTTCTCGCGCCCGAAAAGCCGAACTCATGTCTGATCGCCAACAGCGCCGTACGGACAAAATTCTCAAGTTGCTGCTGCACAAGGGGTCCGTTTCGGTCGGGGAACTGATCGCTTCGCTCGATGCTTCTGCTCCCAGCATCCGGCGCGACTTGACACGTCTGGAAGCGCAAGGACTGATCCGCCGAACCCGGGGTGGCGCGGCACTAGTGCAGGAACTGCTCTATGAACCATTTCGCTATGACGCGGCGTTTCAAACGCGTCAACATCTTTTTGTAAAGGAGAAGCGCCATATTGGCGTGGCCGCTGCCGAATTGATCGAAGAGAACGAAACCATCGGTCTTACGGCGGGTACCACGACGACCTGGGTGGCGCGCTGCTTGCGCCATCGCAGCAACATCACGGTCGTGACCAACGCCGTTAACATCGGCATGGAACTTTGCAACATGCCGGGACTGAAAATTCATCTGACCGGAGGCTACGTTCGGTGGCCCTGGTCGTTTTCGCTGATCGGGGCGGCTGCCGTTAATTTTCTAGGAGACATTTTTCTCGACAAGGTTTTTCTTAGCGTCTCAGGAATCGATGCTGAACGTGGAACTACTACAAACGAGTCAGACGAGGCGCTCTCGTTTCGCGCCATGGTCAAACAGGCGAAGAAGGTAATTGTGGTAGCCGATTCCAGCAAACTTGGGGTTGTTACTTCGTCATTAATCTGCCCGATTGCCGATGTGGATGTGCTGGTCACCGACGAAGGTGCGTCGGAGGAAATGTGCGCAGGGTTCAGTCGGAAGGGAATCAAGGTCATCCGAGTCTGAGGCATCTAGGAGAGAAAGCACCGTTGAGGCTGGGCCTCTATTGCGGGCCGTTGGGTGCCCGACACAGAGGGTAGGAGGCTCCGGTGACGGAGTTCATGGCTTGCGTCGTAGATGGGATTTCCGCAAGGGTATCGGTCGAGAGGGAACCGGGGACTCCGTTCCCGTTGATCGCCGTTGCAACGTAATAATACTTTGCCCCATCTTGGACCAGGTCGTCGACGCAGCCGGTTCCGAGGATGGGTTTCTGATTGATCTGCTCGCAAATGCTGCACTTTGGGTCTTGCTTTGCAACGTTCTGGATGCCGCTTCTGTACAGGCAATATCCCGCAGCTTGGCGTGTGTAGTCGCTCGAGGGAGCGCTGGCATTCCAGGTGAGAATCACTCTATGGTGGCCGGTCTGCGAAGACCTCTGCAGTGGAGCACCTTGTGAAGCAGGACAGAGAAGCGGTTTCGATGTGGGTTTCTGCAGGAGTATCTCTTCGGCTCTCGAAGCTTTTCGGGTTACCAGGTTCCCATGAGCACTAGCCCGGCTTGAGCCAGCAATCAGCCATACTCCGTAGCCTACCAGCGATACTAGTGCGCACACCGCCAGGATGAAGATGATGTGTCGCGCCCGCATACAGCTCTCCCGTCATTCGACTATGGGTTCACGTTGCTGTATCAAGACCCTAGTAGTCGACGGCGTGGGAGAAGTTTAATGATGATTCGCCGAGCAAGGTCCATGCAACCCTAAGTCACATCTTAACACCCTGGGCAATTCGAAAAAATGAGCCTTTACTCGGATTCTGCACGGCCCTGTTGATCGGCGGTCAATGGTGGGAGCCAGCCAGTTCTGAAGAACTCCTCGCCAAAGGTTTTGACTTCTTCTCACCATGATGAAGGATCCAAATCAGCAAGGCGATGCCACCAAGAGCAATCAGGAAATAGATGATTCCGCCCTGATGGTGGAGTCTGCCCGTGATGAAACTCCGATCTACGCGCGTCGCGAGCATCGCAAGGACGAATATGCGAAGCCCATTCTTAGCGACGGAGAGAGGGATCGCGATCGCGATCACCAAAGCCTTTCTCCAGGCCGAACGCAGGAGCATCTGCGCAAGAACCATGGTTGTGACCACTAACATCAGGCTGGAACGGATGCTGCTGCACTCGCGGGCCACCTCGACCGTGAGTCCCGGAATGGTAAGCATTGTTCCGTCCTGCGTCACAGGCACACCGAAGGCGCCGAAAAGGAAGCGGGCCGACGCAACAGAGCCTTCCTGTAGAAGCCTTGTGATGAGGACCAATAGAACCTCGGGAATCGGTACGATCCAAAGTAAGAAACAAAGCGGGAACAGGGAGCGCTGAAAAGCACGAGCGCCAAAAGAAACGATAAACGCGCCGATCCACCAGACCAAAAGCGCCAGCATGTTCAGCGAGAGTTGCTCATCCAGGCGAAGAGGAAGCATCTCGAACCGCGCAACCGCGGTTGCCACCGCAGCCGCGACCAACAAAACTATGCCGACGCTCGGAGGGGATTCCGGAGAGGAATCAGACGATTTCCAGTCCAGATATATCATTGCGACGGTGAGGGGAAGAATCAGCAATATATGGGTGTACTGGTCGTCGTGAAACGCCAATCGAAAAGAAGAGGTGAGAGGATGCCACCAAATCAACAGGGAAATTCCGGCGAGAATAGAGAAGGAAAAGGGTGGCGACAACTTGAAGATGGATCCGCGAGTCGAGCTGATTTGCCCCATGGAATCGTCGGCCATTCCAACAGAACAAGAGTTACGACTTCAATTCCGCGAGTTGCTTCCTGGCATCTTCTGCGTCGCTGGAATCGGGGGCGAGTTTCAACAGTTGCTGTAACTGCTGTCGAGCCAGCGTCGCTTGCCCGTTTTTCGCGTAGGCCATTCCCAGGTGGTAGTGAAAGCGCGGATTGTCCGGAGAATTCTCACCCAGTCGTAACGCCTCGCGGAGCGAGTCGACTGCGGAGCGGTATGCGCCCTTCTGGTAGTAGATCCATCCTAAAGTATCGGCGACATTGGGTGAATTTGGCATGCCGCGCCGAGCCGTTCGCGCCAACGAAAGCGCGACGTCGAGGTTGCCCCCGGATTGCAACATGACAGAAGCAAGATTATTCGAAGCCAGGGGGTTTTCGGGCTGGGTGGCGAGTGCCTTTTGGTACGCCTCGGTCGCACCATTCCAATCCCGGCGGGACTGATACAGATTGCCCAGCAGAATGTAAAAGCCGGCTTCATGGGGATTATTCTCGAGAGCCCGACGGCAGGTGAAAATTGCCTGATCTGTTGAACCGATCATAGCTTGTACTTGGGCCAGCTTCAGCTGGGCATCGGAATTGTTCTTGTCGAGTTGGGCGGATTTCTCCAACGCTTCCATCGCGCCTTTGAAGTCCTTATTGTTGTAGAAAAGCGCACTACCCAGCAGGTCATAGAATCCGCTATTGGAGGGAGATAGCGCAATCTGGGTGTTTGCGGCTGAAAGTGCCCGGTCCACGTGCTTCTGAGCGAGATAGGTATTCATCAAGCCCCGCAGAGCATCTTTCGAGTTTGGATTGCGATCGAGAGCTGCCTGGTAGGCTTTCCCCGCGCGATCCAGTTGCTTTTCCGCAAACCTTAGGTTTCCCATTTGTACATAGCCGAATGCACTCTGCGGCGCAACTTCGATTGCCTTCTGAACGTCCGCTTCGGCGCTGGAAAACCGATTTCGGTTAACGTTGGAAAGGGCACGCAACGCATATCCTTCCGGCGATGCAGGTTGAAGTCGGATGATCTCAGAGGCTTCCTGATCCAGAGCCTCCATGTCGCCCCGTCCCATGGCCGCGCCCGCCAAGGCTCGCACCGCATCGAGCATGTCGGCCCGCAGGCGCACTGCTTCCCTCCACTCACTTTCAGCACGCCTGAGATCGCCGAGTTTTTCCAGCCCGACGCCTAAGACATAGTGGGCCTCGGAGTTTCGAGGATCATTCTTAATCACGGTTTCCAAGGCGGCCGTGGCTTCATTCGCATGGCCACTGCCGATCTGAATTTGGCTACGATAAACCACAGCGTCGCGGTCGTCCGGATTTGCCTTGAGAATCTCGGCGTCGAGCCTGCTGGCCTCAGTGAATTGACCCTTCTGCAACAGCAGTTGGATGTAGCCCTTCTTCACCGGAATGTCTTCCGAGTGGATCTGGTTGAGTGCGCTGTATTCGGCAAGAGCTTTGTTCAGCTCGCCCGTCATGAAGTAGAGATTGCCCAGCAACCGGTAGCCGGCGGGGTTATTCGGAAAATCGGCCTTGGCGCGTCGTGCAATATCTTCCGCTTCCACCCTCTTTCCCTCGGCAAGGTACAAGCGGGCGAGAGCGACGTACGCTTCTGGGTTTTTCTGATCAACGTCAAGCGCTTCGTGGAATTGCCGCTCGGCGTCACGGTAACGGCCTCGGGACTGGTAATGACTCCCCAGAAGGATTCGTGCCTGTGACGAAGTGGGATCGAGTTCGATCACTCTGTGCAAGCTCGCTTCCGCGGCATCAGGCTGATGGTCTCTGGCCTGAAGAACAGCGAGGCTCAGATAAAACTGCCAGCGGGCTGGATCCAGGAGGATGGTCTTTTGCATCTCTTCGACGGCGCCGGCGGTATTGCCTTGCGCAGCCAGCAGGCTGGAATTCACGGAATGGACTGCCGGATCGCCCGGCCGCTTCTGGAGCAGGATTCCGATCTGATCGTGAGCTTCCGAAAGGTTGTGACTGAGAACGAGAAGATTCGCCAGTTCGATGCGAGTTTGATAATTCTCAGGCTGTAATTGGAGGGTGCGCCCGAGCTCCTGAAAGGCGCCATCCAGTTTCTGTAATCGGAGATAACTTTCCGCCAGTTGATGGTGGGCATCCGCATAATTCGGATCGACTTTGATCGCATTCATGAACTCGATCGCCGCCTCACTGTACTTGCCTTTTTCGAAGTACCGCTGCCCGTTCTGGAAGTACTTTTGCTTACGCGCCTGATGGTCACCGGAGCACGAGGACAGAAGAAAAAGGAGCAAGAGTGGAAAACCAATCAGCCAAGCCGAAACACGGAGTCGCATCGATGTCCTGTTTTTCAGATGTTTTGAGCCAGTACCGCCGATCCAAGGCTACGACAAATCGACAGGCGGCAGAAGGGCACCAATGGGGTAGGTCCCTGGCTCTTCAGGGAAAACGAATGAGGATGTGTGATTGCAATCACTTGCAATATGTTGCAGATATTATCAGTCTTGACAAAGGTCAAGGGTAGGCTAAAGTAGCGTTGGTAATGGAGCCCGGTTCCTTTCGTTCGGACGGCTCCGACACTCCCCCACTTTTACCCAGAAAGTGGACAACTAGAATGAAAAAGTTGGTTTTCCTTGCAGTCGCAGTACTCCTGTTTTCCTCTGTGCCTTTAGCTCTCGGTCAAAACACAAATATGTCGTTCAATGGCGGCTATCAGGGCAGTAATTGGACCTATGGCAGTGAGACCGTTGGAACCGGTTTCTACGACGGCAGCATTAACGGCGTAGCAGTCGGACCTGGCCAACCCGGCGGCCCTGGGATGATCTGCGATGATTTCAGTGACAACGTATTCGGCGGCGAGACGTGGACGGCGAGCGCCGTCAACGCATCAAGCCTGACTTCCTCCATGACTTCCTCCAACCTCAGTCAGACGCTTTTTGGGACCTCCATTGGGGTTGTGGGATATCAGGAGGTTGCCTACCTGGCGTACCAGATGTTTACGACCAGCCCGAGCGCGCCTACACAAGCTGCATACTCGGAAGCCATTTGGGCTCTTACGCGCAGCGGCGTAGATCCCAGCAAGCTCACGGGATTGGCACTAACTTTGTATAACAACGTGACGGCCGGAGGCGAAACCTTGACGGGAGCGCAACTGGCGAGCCTCTGGATCTATACTCCGAATCCTCGAGGACC
>Ga0209006_10006969_pt1 | contig 10207 bp, 9 predicted proteins | sample JacPin_JW_Ref_O2_FD_188567 | JGI IMG/M metagenome (GOLD analysis project Ga0209006, IMG submission 188567) | Forest soil microbial communities from Algoma, Ontario, Canada - Jack Pine, Ontario site 1_JW_Ref_O2 (SPAdes) (version 2) | ecosystem: Environmental > Terrestrial > Soil > Boreal... | reverse complement strand
CCGGGCGCCCATGCAGGCGTGCAGCAGCAGGTTGTAACAGCGGGAGATGAGCTCACGCTTGGGCCCGCGGATCACCCGCGACCCCCGGGCCAGCCGGGTGCCGATGGCCACGTCGCTGTGGCCGGACAATAGCGGCGCGACCAGCGGCAGCAGCGCGTTCAGGTCGGTCGACAAGTCGACATCCATGTACGCGAGGACCTCGGCGTCGCTCTGCGACCAGACCGCCCGCAGCGCCCGCCCCCGTCCCGGCTGTTCCATGCGTACCGCCCGCACCTCGTCGAAGTCGCGGGCCAGCCGGTCGGCTATGGCCCAGGTGCCGTCGGTGCTGCCGTTGTCCGCGATGGTGACCCGCGCGGTAAACGGGAAGGCCTCCCGCAGGTAGCTGACCAGCCGCCGCACGCTCGGCGCGAGATCACGTTCCTCATTGCGCACAGGAACCACAATGTCCACCTGCAGAACTCTCATGGTCATGAGCATCGGCGACCATGCTCCGCGGCGGCTGAAGCGTTCTTATGTACGCCCTATGAGCAAAGAAAGGACATGGAGATCTCGCTTTACCGGCGTGTCTTCTCCAGTAGAAGTGGTTATTTCGATATCCTGTCTGATATAAATCATTCGTCCGAACGGATCGTGGCTCATGCACCAGGAACCGCTTTCCCCCGACCCCGGGCCGTCCTGCCCGGAGTGGATGGACGATCCGGCCTGGCCGCGGCAATACGTCACCGAAGCCACCCGGTACCCGATCTAAGCTTGACGCCGCCTGCCGTGACCGGAGCCGCTTCTCGAGCCGGGCCATGATGTCGTAGTAGTGGGTGGGCGCCACCCGGGCCAGGGCGTCGAAGACGTAGGCGTCGGGACCGACCAGGATGCGGGCCTTGCCCTGCTCGACCCCGCGGCAGATGATCTGGGCCGCCTTGTCCGGCGTGGTCATGGTGATCGCCTCGAAGTCGGCCGCCATCTGGTCGTGGCTGCGGCCGAGCCCTTCCGGGTCCTTACGGATACGCGCGTTGCGGGCGATGTTGGTCCTGATTCCCCCCGGGTGGACGGTCACGGCTGAGACGCCGGTGCCGCGCAGCTCCTGGCGCAGCGAATCGGTGAACCCGCGCACCGCGAACTTCGATGCGCAGTAGGCGCTCTGGTTCGGCATACCCAGCAGGCCGAACACGCTCGAGGTGTTGACGATGACGCCGCTGTCCTGCTCGACGAGGATCGGCAGGAAGGCGCGGGTGCCGTTGACCACCCCGTCGAAGTTGATCTGCCGCAGCCACTCGTCATCGCCGGGGTCGGCGTCCAGGACCGAGGATGCGACCGCGACACCCGCGTTGTTGAACACGGCGGCCAGCCGGGCCCCGGGGGCCAGCGAAGCCAGCCACTGGCGCACCTCGGCCGCGAAGCGGTGCTGGTCGGCGGCGTCTCGTACGTCAAGCACCCTGGTCAGCACGGGTCCCCGCAGCGACCTCGCGGTCTCCTTCAGGCCGGTCTCGTCGACATCGGCGATGGCGACCGGTGCGCCCGATCGCGACAGCCGCCGGGCCAGGCTCCGGCCGATGCCGGAGGCCGCGCCGGTGATCATCGCCGGCCTTCCGGCGATGATCCTACGATTCCTGGCCATCGGCGCTCCTTACCGCGGCGGCGTGGACCCGGTCAGCGGCGACGGGGGACCGGCGGTGCACCACGGCCCGGCCGCCCTGGGCCGGGCAGTACGCCACACCGCGCGAGTGCCAGCGTTCGCCGCGTTCACGCGTCGGTTCCAGCGTGAAGTCGCGGAGCAGGGTCCGCAACACCACGTTCATCTCCATGTGGGCGAAGGCGGCGCCGATGCATCGCCGGGTCCCGCCGCCGAACGGGATCCACTGGTAGGTGTCCGGCCTGCTGCCGACGAAGCGGTCCGGGCGGAAGCGGCCCGCATCGGGGAACAGCGTCTCATCGCGGTGCATCAGGTAGATGCTGACCAGAACGACCTGTCCCTGCGGGAGGGTCCATCGTCCCAGCCGCAGGCTCGGCGCTCGGACCTTGCGGAGCGTCCCGTCGATGACCGGCCGCACCCGCTGGACCTCCAGGATCGTGGCCTCGCGCAGTTGAGACCCGCCTGCGTCGGCCTCGTCGGCGAGCCGGCGCAGCATGATCGGATGCCGGCGCAGCCGCTCGACCGCCCAGGCCAGCGTGGTCGACGTGGTCTCGTGGCCGGCGGTCAGCAGGGTGAGCAGCTGATCGGAGATCTCCTCGCGGCTCATCGCCGAACCGTCGTCGTACCTGCTCTGCAGCATCAGCGCGAGCACATCGTCGCGCTCGTCCAGCCTAGGGTCCTGACCGGCGGCCGCAATCAGCCGGTCGATGATCGCGTCGTATTCGCGGCGATACGCGTGCGCCCGCCCCCACGGGCTCCACCGGCCTAGATCGGTCCGCGGAATCGGCAGGGCGACCAGCCGCGAGCCGAGTTTGACCATCGCGGGGAGCAGCGTCCGCAGCTCGTCTAGTTCGTCGTCCTCCGCCCCGAACACCGCACGCAGGATCGCGTTGAGCGTGATGCGCATCATCGGGCCGAGCGTGGCGAACTCGCGCCCCTCCGGCCAGTCCGCCATCTCGCGGACCGCCTCCTGTTCGATGATGGCTTCGTAGGCCCGCAGCCGCCGGCCGTGGAACGGCGGGCTCAGCAGCTTGCGCTGCTTGCGGTGCGCCTCATCGCTTATCGCGAAGAAGGAGTTCGGCCCCAGCACCAGGCCCAGGTTGAGGTCGAGGATGTCGGCGATCTCCGGGCTGGTCATGAACAGCTGCTTGACCTCGGCCGGGTCGCTGATCACGACGGCGTCCCCGAAGATCGGGACGTTGATCTTGAAGGCCGAGCCATAGCGCTCGCGCAGCCTGCGCATCATCCACAGCGGAGCGACGATCACGATGCCGCCCTGCACGAAGCGCGGGAGTGATGGGCCATCCGGCAGTGTCACGGGGTTCATACGCGCCTCCGGTCAGCGCTTCGATGCACGGTACGCGGACGTACCAGATCGACGGTACGTGACAGTACCATGACGTGCAAGCCTGCGGTTCCAGGAGGGTAGCGTGACGACCGTGAGTACGACGCAGCCCGAGGTCACGAGCCCCGAGAGCGAGGTCGAGGCGGCGCCGGCCGAGTTCCGGCGGCGGCTGCTTGAGGGCATGGCCGCGGCCATCCGCGAGTGCGGCTTCCGCGACTCGACGGTCGCGGACGTGGTGCGCCACGCCCGTACCTCACGCCGCACGTTCTACGAGCACTTTCCTTCCAAGCAGGCCTGTTTCATCGCCCTGCTCCAGGAATCCAACGCGGCCATGGTGCGGCAGATCGCGGCCGCAGTCGATCCGGGCGCACGCTGGGACGCTCAGGTCCGGCAGGCCATCGAAGCCTGGATCGCGGGAACGCAAGCGGACCAGGCCCTCACGCTGAGCTGGATCCGGGACCTTCCTTCACTCGGCTCCGACGCCCGTCACCTGCAGCGCGAGTCGCTCGAGGCCTTCGTCGTGCTCATCCAGAACCTCAGCGCCACCCCGGGATTGCGCGCGGCGGGCGTCGCACCGCCATCTCGTCAGCTCGCGATCCTGCTGCTCGGCGGCCTGCGCGAACTCATCGCGACTACGGTCGAGGACGGCGGTGACATCGCTGACATCACCGAGGTCGCGGTCCGGGCGACCCAGGCGCTGCTCGGCCCGCGGCGCTAGCGGCCTATCATTCAGCGCCAGGAGCGGTGATGGATGAACTTGACCGGCTCAAGGCAAGGCGGGACAGACAAGCCCGGGTGGTGGCGCGGCTTGAACGGGAAGTGACCGCGCTCCGGAATCGCGATGGTCGCCGTCGGGGCTCACGTGAGGCGCTCGAAGGAGTGCTGGCCAGACACCGGGAGACCTTGCGGCAGTTTTCCGCGGCGGTCGACGCGGCTGACCGCAAACCCGCTCCCTGCGCGCACGTCACCGCCGTCCGGGTGGAACTGAGCACCGGAGAGCTGGCGGCGTGGTTGTGTCCCGCCTGTGACCAGCAACTTCCCCCGGAATGGTTCGAGGACGGGTCCCGCCGGGGCCTGCTCGCCGCCCTGGCGCTGCTCAACAAGAGCAAGGCTGAGATCTTGCTGAGGTTTGACTACGGGCCCGAGATGGACCGGCAGCTACGGGCCATCGATGCCGAGATAGCCCGGCGCATGGAGCAGCTATCAGAGTTTGACCGGCATTTCCTTGACTAAAACCAGGGTGGCGCACGGTCACCGGAACCGGCACGTCACCGCCCCGAGCTCGCCGAAGTCCGCGTGGATCACGTCGCCGGCCTGGACGAAGACCGGCCGGGTGAACGACCCGGCCAGGATCACCAGCCCGGCGGGCAGGTACTCGTCGTGCGGCGCCAGCCGGTTGGCCAGCCAGGCCACGCCGTTGGCCGGGTGGCCGAGTACGCCCGCCGCCACCCCGGTCTCCTCGATTGCCTCGTTGACGTAGAGCAGGGCGCAGACCCGGCGCAGGTCGCAGGCGTCGGGGCGGACGGCGCGGCCGCCGACGATGATCCCGGCGTCGGCTGCGTTGTCCGAGATCGTGTCCACGATGGTGCGCAGATGACCGGTCTGCGGATCGCTCATCTGTATCCGCGCGTCCAGGATCTCCAGCGCGGGGGTGACCCACCGGGTGGCGTCGAGGACCTCGAGCGCGGTCACCCCCGGTCCCTTCAGCGGCCGGTCGAGGACGAACGCGAGCTCGACCTCGACGCGGGGCCTGATGAACCTCTCGGCGGGCACGGTCCCGCCGTCGTCGAAGAACATGTCGTCGAAGATGACGCCGTAGTCCGGCTCGCTGATCGAGACCGCCTGCTGCATGGCGCGCGAGGTGAGGCCGATCTTGCGCGCCTTGATCGTGCGGCCCTCGGCGAGCTTGAGCGCGACCAGCGCCCGTTGCACGCGGTACGCGTCCTCGACCGTCATGTCCGGGTACTGCAGGGACAGCTGCGGGATCGGCTCGCGCGTGCGTTCGGCGGCCAGCAGGCGCCGCGCCGCGTCGGTGACCGTGTCGTCGTCGAGCACCGTACTAGGGTGCCACGCCGTGTAGGGGATCGGAGGAGCGCGCGGCCGGACGTACCGTGGAAGCATGGGCAGGCAGCCGGCCCGGGGGCGGCCCCGGCCGCGGACCGTTGTCCTGGCGGCCGTGGCGCTGATCGCGACGGCCGGGATCATCGTTTTGGTGCTGGCCCAGCAGTACCTTTCGCCGTCCCCGCGGCCGCACGCCAGCCCGCCATCCGCGCGCGCCGTCGCGGCCGCGCTTGCTGCCCTGTTGCGGCAGGGCATCCCGGACACCGCGCGCGGGTACTGGCAGACCCCCAGCGCGACGCTGGAGGCGGCCGCCGCCGGTGCGGATGATGCCCGGTTCCGCGCGCTCGGCGCGCTGCTCGTGAAAGACGGCTTCGCCGGCGCGATCATCGACCTCGGCCGGGAGATGACCGGCAGCTGGTACAACTGGAGCGAGGGGAAATGCCCGCGCGCCGAGCCGGGCTGCTACATCCTGGCCTGGCGGCACGCCGTGGACGCCATGCGGTCGGTACCCGGACAGCACTTCCGGTTCCTGTGGACCGTCTACCCCGGCACCGCCGCGGCCATCGAGGCCTGGCCTGGTAGCGCCTACGTGGACCTGGTGGGCACCGACATCTACGACTGGTACGGCGCCCCCCACGGCACTTACCCGCACACCGCGTTCGGCCAGCTGGACCACGACGGGAGGTGGCGGGAGATCCTCACCCAGCCCGGCGGTCTCGACTGGCTCGCCCGGCTGTCCCAGCTCACCGGCAAGCAGGCCGCCATCCCCGAGTGGGGGCTGGATTTCCACAGCTTCGGGGGTCAGGACGACCCGGCGTTCATCACCCGCATGCTCGCGTGGCTCAAGGCCCACCACGCGATCGGCGTCTACTGGGCGTTCCAGCACGTGGCCCCTGATCCGGCTGCTCCGCCCGGCCCGCTGCTGGCCGGCCAGGGCACGTACGCGGGCGGGCCGCCCGGGGTGAACGGCTTCGGCCTGCTTCTGGGCGGCCGCCTGCAGTACGCCGAGGCATTCCTGCCCGACCAGCAGCCGATCTCCGATTCGTCGGCGCAGCCGGTGCTGGCGTCCTGGCGGCGGACCGGCTACCAGCTCATCCTCGGCGTCCCGCTGGTGCCCTTGACCGTGCCCACCTATAACGGCCCGCCCGAGCCGGGGACACTGGCGTACCAGCTGGCCGACTACCCGGACGCGCTCGCCGCGTTCCGCCAGGGTGTTCGCTAATGGCCATCGAGGAAGGAGTGCAGGTGGCCGGCGAGGGCGCCGGTGTCGGCGGCCGCGCCGTGGATGTAGGTGGAGGCGCGGGTCCGCAGTACCGGCATGCCGAGGAGATAAAGTCCCGGGGCGCCGGTGACGACGCCGCCGTCGTGGCGGATGTGGCCGGTGCGGTCACGGACGGGGAGGTCGAGCCAGGAATGGTCCGGCCGGAAGCCGGTCGCCCAGAGCACCGTGGTGATCTCTCCGCTGGTGAGGTCCAGCTCCAGCGGGGTACCGGGATCGACTCGTGTGGGTGCGAACCGGTGCGCGGGCGGCAGCTCATGGTCCAGGCCCGACGCCGTCGCCCACTGGTCGGCCCGGGTCAGGAACCTGTTCATCTTCAGGTCCGCGAGAGCGCATGTGTTGGCGAGTCCCCCGGAGAACTGGGCCACCCCGTCGACGACCCGGCCCAGCCGGCCCACCAGGCGGATCCCCAGCGCCGTGAGTGAGTTGAGGTCGGTCATAACGGCCTCAGGAGTACCGGTGAGCTGCGGCGAGGGGAGGTGGCGAGCCCGGGTGAGGTCGTCGATCTCGTCGTAGCGTTCGGCCAGCAGGCCGGTGGCCTCCAGCCACCAGAAGATGTCCCGGCCGCGGTAGCTGCGCGGCAGCCGGACGTGTTCGCCGGCCGCCAGGGTCACCGGGCGCCCCGACCGGTGGATCTCGGCGGCGAGCTGGACGCCGGTGGCCGACGCGCCGACCACCAGGACCCCGCCGTCGGGGAGCTGGCCGGGATCGCGGTAGGCGAGCGGGGTGAGGGTCGTGACCGACGGGGGAATGGCGTCGGCGGTGGCGGGGATCACCGGCCGGGCGCAGGCCCCGGTGGCCAGCACCACGGTCCGGGCGCAGACCAGGTCGTCGTTGGCGCGGATCTGGAAGCCGTGCGGCCCGGCCCGCAGGGTCTGCACGGTCGTGCCGGTGCGGACCGGTACGCCGGCCAGCCGGGCGTAATCGGTGAGGGCGGCCACGAGGTCGGCGACCGGCATAAACCCGTCAGGGTCATCGCCGGTGTAGTCGCGTCCGGGCAGCCGGGTCTGCCAGTTCGGGGTGAGCAGCCGCAGGCTCGGCCAGCGCTGCGTCCGCCACGAGTTCGCCACCTCACCGCGCTCGAGCACGACGTGGTCGATCGAGCGTTCGGTGAGGCGGCGGCTCATGGCCAGGCCGGCGTGTCCGGCACCGACGATGACTGCCGTGGTCTGCATCACGGCTTGATCGTGATGGTCAGGCCAGCTCGACGAGGATCTTCGTCGGGTTGGCCACCACGTCGAACACCGCCGAGCGCTTCTGCGACTGGGCGATCAGCGCCTCGAGGTCCTCGCGGGAGGCGTCGGCGTCGATGGCGAACCGGACGGTAATCGCGTCGAAGCCGTTGCGGATGTCGGGGTCGGCGCCGAGGATGCCCAGGACGTTCATCTGGCCCTCGATGGTGGCGGTGACCGACCGGAGCTGGATGCCGCGGAACTGAGCGACCGAGGCGACGCCGGCGGTCAGGCACCCGGCCAGGCCGACCAGCACGACCTCCACCGGGGTGGCGCCGTTGTCTTCGGAGGCAAAGCATTCGGGGTGGTCGATGTCGTACTCGTACGTGGCGCGGTGCTGTTGCTCGGCGCCCAGGCCGGTGAAGCCGTCCACGGTGGAATGGCTGTGGGTGCCTTTGCGCCAGGTGCAGGTGGCCCGCCAGGTGAACTCGGCCGCTTCCGGCGTGGCCGAGAGCGCTTCGCGCGCCCCGAGCAGGGCCTGGACGTTCACGCCGTTTTCGACGGGGTTGTTGGTGATGGTCATCGGTGTCTCCTTGGTTGTCAGGATGAAACCGTTGTACGGGTGCAGGCGGTCACCGCGGTATCGGGGAATCCCCCTACATGGATGTACGAACCGGCCCGTACCAGCCTCCGTCTGGGTGAGCGATGGCGGCGGCACGGTATGCCGTCGTATGCTCGGTCATGGCCTCCTGGCTGCACGGATAGAGGAATGGGCGGGGCAGTCCGATGCGAGACGCGGGGCGGGTACCGCACAGTCGCCTGCCGTCGCCAGCCGACCTGTTCGTAGGCCGGGACGGCGAGCTGGAGGCTCTGTCCCGGATGCTCGCGCACCCGCAGGCGCGGCTGGTCACCCTCACTGGGCCGCCGGGCATCGGCAAGACCCGTCTCGCCGTCGCCTGCGCGGCGGCCCACGCCGCGCGCAGCGGATGCACCGCGGTGTTCGTCGACCTCGCTCCGGTCCGGGATCCGGCGCTGGTGCTGGGCGAACTGGCTCAGGCGCTGGGTGTTGAGCCGCGCCGCGGGACGGACCTGACCGGCCAGCTGGCTACCGCGATAGGTCGCGAGGAGCATTTCGTGGTCCTGGACAACTGCGAGCATCTGCTGGCCGCGGCCCCGGACGTCGGCCGGGTGCTGGCCGCCTGCCCGCGGCTGCGGGTCCTGGCCACCAGCCGGGAACGGCTTCGGCTATCCGCCGAGCAGGAGTTCCCGGTCCCGCCGCTCGCGATGCCCGCGCCCGCGGACGTCGCCGACCTCGGCGGCCTGGCGGCGAATCCGTCTGTGGCGCTGCTGCTTGATCGCGCGCGCCGGACCAGCCCGGGCTTTGACCTCACTCCGGCCAATGCGCTGCTGCTGGCCAGCGCGTGTATCCGGCTCGAAGGCCTGCCGCTGGCGATCGAGCTGGCCGCGGCCCGGCTGAAGGTGCTGACCCCCGGGGAGCTGGTTTTCCGGCTCGGCAGCAGGATGGACGTGCTGGCCTCGGGTACGCGGGACGTGCCGGTCCGGCAGCGTGCGCTGCGCAACGCCATCACCTGGAGCTATGAACTGCTCGACTCCGCCGAGCGCGCGCTGTTCCGCGGGCTGTCGGTGTTCGCCGGCAGCTGGACGCTGGCTGACGCGGGCCGCGTATGCGTCGTCAACGGGCACGACACGCTCACGATGGTGGAGTCGCTGCTCGACAAGAGCCTGATCCGGCGGCTGCCCGGTGACGAGCAGACCGCGGAGTTCTCGATGCTGGAGAGCTTGCGCGAGTACGCGGCGGAGCAGCTGACCTCCCACGCCGAAGCCGAGGAGACGCGAGCCAGGCACGCCGAGTACTACGCGGATCTCGCGACAGAGTTCGAGGCCTTGCTCGGCCTGTCGGAGGAGCGAACCTGGTTCCTGCGGGTCGGCCGCCACCACGCGGATCTGCGCGCCGCGCTGGATTACAGTCTGGGCGCGGGGCGGGACGCCTGGGCGTTTTCGCTGGCCGCCGTGCTCGGCTGGTATCACTACACCCATGGCGACCCAGGTCATGGCCAGGCGTTTGTGGATACGGTTCTTCCCCTGACCGCGGGCCTCCACGGCCCGGCCGCTATGAGTGATGACGCCCTGGTAGACGGCCAGGCCGGCCTGCTCGTCGCGGCCGGGGTTCTCGCCTGGGCGACAGGGCAGATGGGTCGTGCCCAGGACGTCTTGCTCAGCGCGCTCGAGGTCAGCGAGGAGCGCGGCGATGCGCGCCGCGCGGCGATCGCGTGCGCGTTTCTGGGGCACGTGGCTCGCGCTGGTGGGGAGTGGGATGCGTCCGCCGACTGGCATCGGCGGGCCGAGGCGGGATTCCGCGCGCGAGGCAGCAGGGAGGGCGTGGCCTGGGCCCGGCACGACCTGGGGCTGCTCGCCCGGGACCACGGCGACCTGGGCAGCGCTGCGGAGCTGCTGCGGGCGAGCCGGCTTCGACCTTGGTCACCAGCACGCCGGCGTCCTGCTCCACGCCGGCCGCGACCTGGTGACGGCGCGGGATGGCGGCGCGCTGGGCGGCGATGCCGATCCAGCCGCGGCGCACGCGGCCGTGGCTGAGCAACTCGCCCAGCACAAAGGCGGCGGTGTTGGAGGCGACAGCGAAGCAGATGCCCTGCGCGCCCTGGATCACCGCCGTGTTGATGCCGACCACCTCGCCGGCGGACGAC
>Ga0209006_10006968_pt1 | contig 10207 bp, 10 predicted proteins | sample JacPin_JW_Ref_O2_FD_188567 | JGI IMG/M metagenome (GOLD analysis project Ga0209006, IMG submission 188567) | Forest soil microbial communities from Algoma, Ontario, Canada - Jack Pine, Ontario site 1_JW_Ref_O2 (SPAdes) (version 2) | ecosystem: Environmental > Terrestrial > Soil > Boreal... | reverse complement strand
CTGCTTGTCCCAACGCGCGAGCATCCAAGGCGGAAGGCTCAGTTCCGTCGCGCGATCGGGCCATTTAATCGGGTCGCGATTCACTTTGCGCAGGACCGCGTTCACGAAACCGGCCGCGGATTGCTTGCTGCCGGTCTTCACCATTTCGACGCTCTCCATCACCGCGGCGTGCGGAGGAATGCGGTCGAGATAGCGGAGTTGATAGATCCCCATGTGCAGTGCAATGCGAACTTCGAGGTCGAGTTTCGGCTGCTTACGCCCGGCAAAATGGCCGATCAGAAAATCGAGTTGCCCCTGATACCGCAGCACGCCCATGACGATTGTCTCGGCGAGTCCGGCGTCGCGAGGGTCGGCGTCGGCGCCCTCGTGACGAAGAAGGTCCGAGGCGTAGCCGCCGGCATGGACTTTCTTCAAGACTCGAAATGCGAGGTCGCGGGCGGGGGAAATCACAGGATGGTAAAACCGGGCGAGCCCTTCAATGCCCTGTCGAAGGTCACGGTGTCGCGGCAGCCTGCAGCGGAGGCGATCTCGCCGATCAGATAGTCCGCAAAATCAGCACGGCCCTGGCCGTACCTCAAGAGCGCGCTCCGCATCACCGATGCTCGCTCAATCGTGAAGATATCCGACTCCATAATTCCTTGAATAATTTGCACCACCTCGTCCTTCGCCAGACGGAAACTGGTGTTGAGCACCCACACGAGCTCGCATATTACGTGCGGTGTGATCAGAAGGGGCTCGCGTTGGGCCTTACTTGCCTCGAAGAAGCGGCGCGCGGTGGACCCTTGATTCGTGTCGTCATCCATAAAGAAGCGGATGAGAACGTTCGTGTCGATTGCCCTCACAGCAGCCCGGCATATCCTCGGGCTATGACCGCGTTCATTTCCTCGACACTCAAGGGCCCTTTGCGCTTCGATTTCAGAATACCCCGCATCGACAAAAAATCCGTGTTAATCGCTTTTAAAGAAATGCGTCCCGATCGATCCTTCACAAAATCGATTCGATCGCCCGGCTTAAGCCGCAGGTATTCCCGGACTTCCTTCGGAACCGTAATCTGCCCCTTCGAGGTGACGGTGCTGCTCGGCATAAGACTCCTTACATATACTATAGCTCCTTACCAGCGGAGCAATCCTTACTTCCCATCCAAGCCCTTCTCGCGCTAAGATCCTGGAATGAGGCTGCTCGTCAAGTTCAGTGCGATCTTCACGCTGGTGTTCGGTATCGGCGTGGCGATTATTGGCGCACTGACGTATAGAATGCTGGAGGACGGCGCGCACGCGCAGGTCCTGGCCCAGGCTCAACTCATGATGCAGGCTATGAGCTCGGTGCGTAAGTACACCACAGTCCAGATCCTGCCGCTGCTCGAAACCGAAGAAGAACGCACCCATACATTCCTGCCGCAAACCGTCCCCGGCTACGCCGCTACCGAAAATTTCGGCTACCTGCGCGCGCAATTTCCTGATTACTCCTATAAAGAGGCGACGCTCAACCCGACCAATCCGCGCGACCACGCCGTGGATTGGGAAGCGGACATCGTCAACGCGTTTCGCAATGATTCGAATCTTCACCAGTTGACCGGAGAGCGCGATGCCGCCACCGGTAAATCGCTATTCTTGTCGCAGCCGATTCGCGCCTCACCTCCTTGCCTCAAATGCCATAGCACTCCCGACGTCGCGCCTCCTGCGATGCTCGCGCGCTATGGATCGGGTAACGGATTCGGATGGAAGGAGGGCGAAGTGATCGCGGCGCAAGTGATCTCGCTGCCGCTGTCGGTGCCGCTCGAAATCGCGCGCAAGGAATTTCGAACCCTGCTGATTTATTTGGGCATCGTATTTCTGGGAAGCCTCGTCGTGCTAAACGCGGTGCTTTATTTCACCATCGCCAAGCCAGCCGCGCGCCTGTCCGATATGGCGAACCGCATCAGCCTTGGAGACCTCGATGTCCCGGAACTCCCCGTAAAAGGCGGCGACGAGATCGCGGACCTCGCGGGCGCGTTCAATCGAATGCGGCGTAGCCTGGTGGCAGCGATGAAGATGATCGGCGATTAGCAGCTGTTAACGCGCGATCCTGGCAGCGTCCTCTCGCTTACGGGACGGGGTAATGTTTTGCGGAGGCTTTCGCGTCTACCCGCATGCTGACGCATGGCGGTTCGGGCGAATACGACACGACTATCTCCGGCGTGACCTTTATTCATGGCGAAGCGCTACCACGGGATCAACTCGCATTGCACGCAGAGCTGGGATCAGGCATCCTAACGCGGCGGCTGCGCTCAACACAAGCGCCACTATGACCATTGTCACGGGATCTCCGGGAGACACTTGGACTAGTAGGAACCCCAGAGCCCGCGTGAGGCCGATCGCTGCGCCGACCCCTATCACGAGGCCTATGATCACCTGAGTCATGCCTTGCGAAAAAATGAGCTGAAGTATTGTTGGGCCGGACGCGCCTAACGCGATTCGCAAGCCGATTTCCTGAGTGCGCTGGCTGACTGAGTGCGCAATCACAGCGTAGAGTCCAACCGAAGCGAGCACGAGGGCGATCACTGCGAAGATTCCGAACAGGCTGCCAAAGACTCTCTGCGACCAATTATTGATGTCGAGACGCTCTTCGAGAGAACGCAGGTTGTAGAGCGGCATATCCTGGTCAAGCGCGGCTACTTCCTTCCGGAAGGCGATGGCAAGGCTGTTAGGAGGAACCAGCGTACGCGCCATAATCGACATGTCCCGCATTGGCTTCTGACGGTAGGGAACATAAATCAGCGGGTCGTGATCTCGCATGTTCGCGTTTTCCAGATTTTGCACGATGTTGGGCACCACGCCGACCACCATCAGCCACGGCTGAGCAACTTTTTTTTCGAAAATGCGAATACGTTTTCCGATGGGATCCTCGCCGGGCCAGAATTTTTCAGCAAAGCGCTGGTTCACAATCGTCACTGGAGGGCCCGTCACGCCGTCGGAGGTGGTGAAAAACCGGCCGCGCAGCGCCTTTAGATCCATGGCATGGAAATAGTCCGGACTGATTACAATCAATGACAGGTTAGGCTTGAGTTTTTCATCGATTTGCGGTGAGCCTTCCAGTTCGTACGGGAATTCCATCGCGCCCCCCGTGGGCATGAACATCGCAAGGGAGGAGACCGCGACACCGGGCAGCGCGTCCAGCCGCGACTTCAGGCGATCGTGAAAGGAGATTTGATCCGCCTCACGCGAATACTTCGCTTCCGGAAGAAAGATCCGCATCACCAGAACGTTCTTCTGGTTCACACCGGTTTGAAGCCGGTAAATGTTGAGAAAACTGCGGATCATCAGTCCGGCGCCCGCCAACAGTACGACCGCGAGCGACATTTCGGCCACCACGAGGACTGCCGAAAGATACTTGCCGCGCTTCCCTCCGCTCGACCCGCGGCTGCCGTCTTTGAGGGATGAGTTGACGTCGAGCTTCGAAAGGCGAAGCGCGGGAACCAGCCCGAATAGAAGGCCCGTCCCGATCGACACCGCGGCGAGATATGCGAATCCGCGGTAATCCATGGTGAAATTCATCCACGCTGGAATCTGATTTCGCACGGCGAGATCGAAGGCACGGATTCCCCAAATGGAAATCAGCCAGCCGAGGACCCCTCCGGCAATCGACAGCATCACGCTTTCGATCAGCAATTGCCGTATAATCCGCCAGCGTCCGGCGCCAAGGGCGATACGGATGGAAATTTCCCGAGACCGCTCCACGGCGCGCGCCAGCAGCATGTTCGCAACGTTGGCACAGGCGATCAGCAGAACGAAGAGGACCGAGCCCATTAGCGCTGCGAGCAGAAGATCGATCTCGGGTCCAGTGAACTCCTGGCTGAAGGTCTGTGCCACAGCGCTGATGCCCTTGTTCGTCTCCGGATACGCAGCTTCGAGGTTGTGCCCGATGGAGAGCATCTCAGCGGCTGCCTGCTTCTGAGTGGCGGCTCCGGTCATACGCCCAAAAGCGCTGAAATTGCGGGCGCTGCGCTTTTCGGCCTCATCCGCTCCAGGATGCAGCACGGTCCACAGTTCGGTGTCGACGGGGAACCGCAGGCCGTTCCGCATGACGCCGACGATGGTTGTGGGGACCGAGTTGACTCTTATGGATTGACCGAGGATTGCCGGATCTTTGCCATAGCGATCTTCCCACAGGTGATAGCCCAGAATGGCCACGGGATTCGCGCCTGGCGCTTCATCATCGGCGGTGAAATCGCGACCGATGATGGGATTCTGCCCGATCATTGAAAACGTATTGGCGGTGATTTGGGAAACGTTGTTCCGACCTGGCACGCCGCTTTTGTCGGTGACATTAAACTGGTCGAAATTGTACGCGCCGAGCGCTTCGAAAGACTTTACCTGGGCTCGCCAGTCGCGAAAATCCGGCCAGGACACAGCGGAGTTACGGTCTGCCCGGTCCAGATTCCTGGTCTCCAGATAAAGGATGCGATCGTCGACGAAGGGCATATTCTTGAACAGAACGCCGTTGGCAATCGCGAACACTGTCGCATTTGCGCCGATGCCAAGCGCCAATGCGACGACAGCGGTTAGCGTGAAGCCCGGATCCGTGGCCAATTTGCGCAGCCCGAAACGGATGTCCTCAAACAAAACCATGTCGGCTTAGACGCCAGAGGCCGCCGTGAAGTTCAATTTGTTTTTCGTTACGAAACATCATGATTCCCCGGAGGATCTTATTGGGATGAAACCGACTCGACTTTCTGTTATTTCTTTCCTGGTGTTTTCGGTGGCATTGCCCTCCGCAAACGCTCAGGAAAAGCAGAGCGCCCAATCGCCAATCGAACGCGGCAAATATATTGTGGAGAACGTAGCAATGTGCGAACTTTGTCACACGCCGCGCGATGATAATGGCAATCCTGATCGCAGCCGGTGGTTAAAGGGCGGGCCGACTCAGTTGAGGCCCTCCTATCCCGCAACTGCCTGGGCGATCGTGGAGCCTCGTATCGGCGGCGGACCTCCGGGCACCGACGCTGATTTCATCAAATTATTGACCACGGGGATCGCGCGCACCGGCGCTCCTCCCAATCCGCCGATGCCGCCTTTTCGGATGACCCGGGCCGACGCCGAGGCGGTGCTCGCTTACCTCAAATCGCTCGCGCGGTAGATCGGGTCCGCTTCAGGTTCGCCGATATCGGCATAGAGATGATTTTCGAGGGCATTCGCAACGGCCTTCACTTTACAATAGGGATGTGAACTTTGCCCCCGTTGCTGAACAGCTCGCCTATATCAAGAAAGGATTTTCTGAAATCATCCGCGAGGAGGAGCTTAAGGATCGTCTGGAGAAATCTTTCAAGACGGGAAAACCTCTGCGGGTGAAGGCTGGCTTCGATCCGACAGCGCCCGATCTGCATCTGGGACATACCGTGCTGCTGCGGAAGATGAAGCATTTTCAGGACCTGGGGCACACGGTTATTTTTCTGATCGGCGATATGACGGGGTTGATTGGCGATCCGACAGGGCGCAATATTACGCGTCCACCGATGACCCGCGAGGAGCTGAATCGGAACGCGGAGACGTACAAATCTCAGGTCTTCAAGATTCTTGATCGCGAAAAGACGGAGCTGCGATTTAACAGCGAGTGGCTGGAGCCGCTGAAGTACGAAGACATCGTGCGGCTGTGCGCGAAATACACGGTCGCGAGGATTCTCGAGAGGGACGATTTCACCAAGAGGTTAAGGGAAAACACGCCGATTTCGATGCACGAGCTGCTCTATCCGCTGGCGCAAGGATACGATTCGGTGATGCTCGAATGCGACGTGGAGTTGGGAGGAACGGACCAGAGATTTAATCTTCTCGTCGGGCGCGAACTGCAGAGAGATGTGGGGCAGCCTCCGCAGATCGTGGGGACGGTGCCGCTTCTCGAAGGCACGGATGGCGTGGAGAAAATGTCGAAATCGAAGGGCAATTACGTCGGCATTACCGAAGCGCCGAAAGTGATGTTCCGGAAGATCATGCAGATCAACGACACGCTGATGTGGCGCTATTGGGAATTGTTGACGGATGCAACGCTTCCTGAAATTGCAGCGCTGAAATCGCGAGAGCCGATGGAAGTGAAGATGGAACTGGCGGGGCGCATCGTCGCGGATTTTCATTCGGCCGAAGAGGCAAAGCAGGCGCAAGAGGATTTCAATCGCGAGGTGCGGCAGGGGGGCGAGCCGGCGGATATTGAGACGGCGGAGTACGGAGCGGCGGGTGAAATTCGAGTTCCGCAGATGTTGGCCGCGGTCGGGCTGGCACCAACGCGGAGCGAAGCGGAACGGTTGCTCAAGGCCGGAGCGGTGGAGATCGATGGAACGCGAAGCATCGATCTCAAGTGGCTTGCCGCGGCGGGCACGCATACGATACGCGCCGGAAAAAAGTGGAAGAGAGTTACTGTCCCAGCGTGAAGATTACGTCGATGGGCGCGATTACTTCCACTGCCTGGCCGTTCAAAAGAGTCGGACGGTAGATCCATTGGCGGACGGCGTCGAGCGCGGCTTTTACGAGCAGAGGATGTCCGCTCGCTACTTGTAATTGCTGAATTGTCCCGTCTTTAGCGATAACGCCAATGAGCTGAACGGTACCCGAGACTCGCGCCTGCCGCGCTAAAGGGGGATAGACCGGAATCACTTTCTTTATGAGCTTTGCGGCTTGCACATCTCCTCCGACCGGTTTCGGCTTTGCGGGTGCCGGCGGTGGATCGGCGATGCGGGGCTTCGGTTGAGCGATGGGTTGGAAGATCTGATTCATCACCTGCGGCAAGCCTGTGCCGCCGGGGACGCCGGTATCGGCTCCGCTCGCGAAGCTGGGCGGGGCTTCTACGAACGCGACGTCCGGGAGTTTGGAAAGATCGGCTATGCGCGTGGGCGTGAAGATTCTTGCCTGCGCGAAACTGTTGCGCGAGGATGACGATGATGTTGCCGCCTGCGGGCGCTGAGGAGGAGGGGGCGGCGGAAACGGGACTGACAGGGGAGTGAACAGGCGGACGTCTGGCAGGCGGTCGCTATAGATGAGCGGGATTGCGATGAGGACGCCCACGAGTAGCGTTTGCGCGGTGAGTGATGCGGCCATCGCCCCGGTTTTCTTGCCCGCGGCGTGATCGAGAAGAAGTGATTGCTCGAACATGCTGCTGTAGACAACACGGGGGCGGGAAAGTTTCCGGGAGATTTGTTCGTCTATCCGCTCCCTGACGGTCGCGGCTCGGTAGAACGCGGCGATAGTGAGAGGGATTGTGTGCTTATTCGACGATGCGGCCGTCGCGCATTCTTACCATGCGGTGGCCGTAGGCAGCCGCTTCGGGATTGTGCGTGATCATGAGGATGGTCTGGCCGAGGCGCGTGTTGAGGTCGCGCAGGATTTCGAGAACGGCGGTGGAATTTTCGGTATCGAGATTGCCAGTGGGTTCGTCGGCCAACAGAATCGCGGGATGATTGACCAGCGACCGGGCGATGGCGACGCGCTGCTGCTCGCCGCCAGACAGAGCGCGCGGCTTGTGATGCATGCGCTCCCGGATGCCGAGCAGAGTCAGGATCTGTTCGAACTGAGGTTCGTGTTCCACCTTGTTGCCGGCGATGTCGCGGGCGATGGCGATGTTGTCCTCGGCGGTAAGCGTCGGCAGAAGATTGTATTTCTGAAACACGAAGCCGACAGTTTTCTTGCGCAGATCGGTGCGCTCGGCGTCGCTCATTTTGAGGAGATCGCGGCCGTCGATATGAATGGTGCCGGAGGTGGGGGGCGTGAGGCCTCCGAGGATATTAAAGAGCGTCGATTTTCCGGAGCCGCTGGGTCCGACGACAGACAGAAATTCGCCGCGCGCGACGGAAAGACTGACGCCGCGCAAGGCGTGCACGTCGATCTCGCCGGTGTGGTAAATCTTGGTGAGATCGCGGAGCTCAATCATAGGACAGCGCCTCGATGGCATCCTGTCTCGCGGCTTTGAAGCCGGGATAGAGTGTGCCGACCAGGGAGCCGACGATCGCTATCCCGGTGGCAATGGGCCACCAATACTTTACGATCTCCATGGTGAGAAACGATGGAGCAAAGTTGGCGATGAGAAACTGCGATCCGTAGCTCATCAGAATGCCGGCGACGGAGCCGGCGATGGCGAGCAGGATTGTTTCCCGGATGAGAATCCCCAGCACATAGCCGGGCGATGCGCCCAGCGCTTTCAACACGCCGATTTCGCGCGTGCGTTCGAGAACTGCCGTATACATGGAGAGGAAGACCACCAAGAAGCCCACGACCACGGAGATGCCGATGACCACGTCAGTGAAGCCCTTGAGGACCGGCACGTTATCCGGGGTTAGTAACGACGTCATCTCCTCCATGGTGTAAATTTTGAAGTCGTCGAATTTTTCTTTCAACTCGGCGAGCACGACGGGAATGTTCGCTGGATCGTCAACTTTGACCCAGACGAAATTCACCTTATCGGTCTGCGAATATTCTTCCTGCAATGGTTTTATATCGGCAAACATGCGCGAGAGTTTGCCGCTCTCGACGATGCCGGTGACGCGCCAATCTTTTCCCAGTTTCAGAATTGACCCGACGTGCAGATGATCGGCGCGCGCTTCGACTTGATCGACCAGGAGTTCGTGAGGACCTTTGAAAGGGCCTCCGGAGATATAGCGGAAGCCTCCGCTCAGGGCATTGAATTCGTCGAGATGGATTCCTGAAATGGAGTTGAAGACACCGCCAACCGGCTGCACCAGCGTTCCGGTGGCGAGTGCAACGTGCGGCTCCTGACGGACCATGGCGACGATTTTCTCCGACATGCCTACGCCACCCAGGCTGAAGAGATTGCTGCTTGGCGGGCGGACAACTATGTCGGCTCCGGTGCCACGGTTACGGACCGCCATATCGTCCGTGACGCCGTGGCTAAGGCCGACCAGCGTGAGCATCATGGTGACCTCGACGCCGATCGAAACGACGCCGAGCAGAGTGCGAAGCGGGCGGTGTTTCAGATTCTCAAAGACGAGACGGTTGACCAATTTCTTAGTCTAACAGCCACGCCGAATTTACGATAGCAAGTGCGGCGAGCGCCGCAGTTTCAGCCCGCAGAACAAGAGGGCCGAGGGATACCGGGGTCCATTGGGCGGCAGTGAACTGGGCTCGCTCCTCATCGGTCCAGCCGCCTTCGGGTCCGATCAACATGGCGACTGTATTCTGTACATCGCGCGCGTTGGGCAGAGCGGCGTAAAGAGGTCGCGCGCCGGGATTCTCGTCGAGAGCGAATCTATAAGTCGCTTCGCGAACCAGCGCATCGCGGAGTGGTTCGGGCACCGATACTTCGGGAAGAAAAGCGCGGCGAGCCTGCTGGCTGGCTTCGAGGGCGATGCGGCGCCATCGCTCGACTCGTTTATGCGCGGCGCGTTCGAGGCCCCGCTCACTACGGATGGTTTCGACGGGGACGATTTCGGAGACGCCGAGTTCGGTCGCTTTCTCAATCATCCATTCGAAATGATCGAACTTGATCAGCGCGGCGCACAGGATCAGGCGGACTGTGGGGGCGGGCGGGGCCAGCTTTTCAAGGGTCCGAAAGGTGACGTGTTCCTTGCGCGCGGTATCAATCTCGGCGAGATAGACGTTGCGATTGTCGGAGATTTCGTAACGCTCGCCGGCTTCGACGCGGAGAACGCGGGTGAGATGGCGGGCATCGTCGCCGGAAATTTCGGCTCGTCCACTTCGCACCTCGTCAACAAAGAACCTGCGGCGCATACTATTCTGTATTCTTCATGATTTCGCATCTGCGTGGGGCTTTGCTCGAAAAACATCCGAACACGGTGGTGGTGGACGTACATGGCGTCGGGTACGAGGTAACGATTCCGGTGTCGGTCTATTCGTCGCTGCCGGCGACGGGATCCGAGGTCGCGCTGCACATCCATATGCATGTGCGGGAGGACGCTCTGTCGTTATTCGGATTTGTTTCGGCGGCGGATAAGGCGCTGTTTGAGAAACTAATTTCGGTGAGCGGCATCGGGCCGAAGCTGGCGGTGACGGCCCTGAGCGGACTCGCCTCGGCGGACTTAATGGCGGCGATACGGAATGGCGCGGTGGATCAACTGGTGAAGATTCCGGGCGTCGGTAAGAAGACGGCGGAGCGGATGGTGCTGGAGCTGCGCGACAAGCTCGATTCGATCGGGCTGCCTGCGCGGGCGGCGGGAGTTGCGGCGCCACAGAGCAGTTTTAACTCGACCGAAGAAGACACGATCTCTGCGTTG
>Ga0209006_10006966_pt1 | contig 10209 bp, 5 predicted proteins | sample JacPin_JW_Ref_O2_FD_188567 | JGI IMG/M metagenome (GOLD analysis project Ga0209006, IMG submission 188567) | Forest soil microbial communities from Algoma, Ontario, Canada - Jack Pine, Ontario site 1_JW_Ref_O2 (SPAdes) (version 2) | ecosystem: Environmental > Terrestrial > Soil > Boreal... | reverse complement strand
CACCTCGGGCTTCCACAGCTGGTCGTCGATGATGCAGTCCATGTCGGAGTAGTACTCGGAGAAGTTGCCCGCCGGGTCCTTCAGGTACCAGAAGAAGTTCGACCCGGCGTGGTGGCGGCCCATGCCCCAGATGTGCCGCTCCGGGTGGTCGGCCAGCATCGTGGCCGCGCCCCGGCCGACCTCGTCGATGTCGTCGACCTGCCAGGACGTGTGGTGCAGGAAGCTGACCGGGGCGTTCAGGGCGAGCAGGTTGTGATGGTCGGTGGAGCAGCGCAGGAACGCGCCCGCGCCCTTGATGTAGTCGCTGGCCTTGAAGCCCAGGCCGTCGGCGAAGAACGACGTGGTGGCCTCGAGGTCGGTGGTGCCGACGACGGCGTGACCGAGCTTGCGCGGCTGCACCGGGCCGGACCGCAGGATGCCGGGCGCCCGGTCGTCGTGGCGCTCGATCCGGCCGGGCCCGTTGTACGGGGTGGCGGGCACCGGGGGCTGGGTGAGCCGGTCCGCCACCTCCAGCGTGGCCCGGACGCCGGTGGCACGTGGATATCCGCGCCAGACGTCCGCCGGTGGGGCGTTCTCCTGGCTCACCGGCGGCTTTCCATTCTCGACCTCTCCTCCGCCGGTGCCCAACCGATGGTGGACCCGGTGACCGGTCAGGGCGTGGTCTTCAATGGCGAGATATACAACTTCGACGACCTGCGGCGGCGGTTGGTGGCCGAGGGACAGGAATTCCAGTCCACCGGCGACACTGCGGTCATGCTGCGCGCGCTCGGTCTGCACGGTTCGCACGCAGTGAGCTGGCTGCGCGGCATGTTTGCCTTCGCCTGCTGGGACCCGAAGCAGCGCCGGCTCCTGCTGGCCAGGGATCCCCTCGGTATCAAGCCCCTATACTTGGCAAGATCATCGGATCCGGACGCAGGCTGGTCGGTGGCCTTCGCATCGGAACTTCGCGCCCTCCTTGCTAGCGGGCTCCTTGGCACGCCTCGCCTTGACCCGCAAGCCTTGGCCAGTGGTGTGTGGAACGGCTTCGTGGTCGGACCGAGCACCGCCGTCAGGGGCATCGCGCTTCTCCCGCCAGGGGCGCTCCTGGAGCTCGACGGCGCTGGAAAGGAGATCCGCCAGGAGGACTTCTGGCGCATCCCCGACCGCGCTCCAGATCCAACCATGGATGAGGACGGCTTGGCAGCCGTATTGGAGGAGGGGTTGAGGCTGCACCTCGTCAGCGACGTGCCCCTCGCTGTCTTTCTGTCCGGTGGAGTCGATTCCTCGGTCATGGCCAACCTGGCCCAGCGCGCCGCCCGGAGCCCCATCCACACCTTCACACTGGCCTTCGAGGAGCAGGAGCTCAATGAGGGGCCCATTGCGAGGCGGATCGCCGCCGCCATCGGGACGGAGCACCACGAGGTCGTGCTGAGTGAGGGGCACTTCGTCGAGAATCTGGAAGCTGCGCTGGACAGCCTCGACCAGCCGACCTTCGATGGACTGAACGCCTACTACTTGTCGCAGGCGATCCGCGCCGCCGGGTTCACCGTCGCGGTGTCGGGCACGGGCGGCGACGAACTGTTCGGCGGCTACACGTCCTACCGCGATCTGCCGGTGCTGCAGCGCTGGTCCCGACGGGCGGCCTTGGTGCCGCGTGCCCTGTTGGTGGCTGCGGCCAAGCTGGCGACTTGGCCGGTGCGCCGCTCCGAGGGTGCGGTGCCGCCCCAGACCCGCTGGGCCAAGCTGCCCGAAATGGTCCGCCGCGGCGACGACCTTTTGTCGCTCTACCAGTTGGCGTACGCGCTTTTTCTCCCCGGATTCCAGCGCGAGCTCCTGGCGCCTGACTTCGCCGCGGCGCTTGCCGACGGCCTGCCACGGAAGATGCGCGAACGCCTGAGCGCGGAGACCCGGGCACGTACTCCGCTCTCGGCCATCAGCGTCATGGAACAGCGGCTCTTTCTCGGCGAGCGGCTGCTGCGCGACAACGACGTTGCAAGCATGGCCTCCTCGCTGGAGCAGCGGGTGCCGCTGGTGGATCAGGTTCTCTTCGAGAGCGTGGACAGGCTACCGGATGAAACGCGCTACCGGCCCTTAGGGCGAAAGGCCATGCTACGCCGCATCGGCCTGCGCGGCCTTGATCCTGCATTGTTCGAGCGCCCCAAGAGCGGGTTCGTGCTCCCGTTCGATCGCTGGATCCGGCGCGGCCTGAAAGGCGCCATGGACCAAACCCTGCGGGACCCCCGAGCTATTGCTCCAGTCGGCCTCGACCCTGTAGCTGTAGAGCGGCTCTGGCGGGCCTTCCTTGATGGGGCGCCCGGCATGTATTGGTCGCGAGTCTGGTCGGTATACGTTTTCGTCCGATGGTGCCACCGCAATCGCGTGTTCGTGTGAGGTGCGCCTTCCGGCGATCGCGAGGGACTCACATGGCGAGCTATCCGCCTCGACCGCGGTGACAGTCGGTCGTTCAACCAGGGATTGTTAGATAGTGAACAAGAATTGTCTTTCTCTGCTTGGCCGCAAGAGCTAAAAAATAAGGTGAAGTTAACTGGGTGAGGATCATGTCCGAGAGAGAAGGCATTTACTTCCTCGGGTCTCGTTTCGATACTGGCTCAATTGACGAGGCAGTTTGCAACATTCTGGCTGAGACGCAGGGATGCTTCAAGTATGTCGTCACACCGAACGTACACGACATGGTTAGATATCATGACGATCGTGTTACCATGGAGCCCCTCTTCGAGCAGGCGTGGCGCGTATTTTGTGACAGTCGCGTGCTGAGCCGGTTGGCTTGGCTCAATGGTGTGAGGCTGTCTGTCGTCCCTGGTAGTGATTTAACAGCCCGCCTCTTGGCATCTGCAGGGAAAGGAGGCCTTACTATCGCGCTCGTCGGTCCGACGGCCGAGGCCTGTGCAATACTAAAGAAAAGGTATCCAGGCCTCGACGTGGTGTTTCACACGCCGCCAATGGGATTCGTTACCTCGGAGCTTGAGGTTCAGAAGTGCATTGATTTTGTTATCAAAGCAAAAGCTCCTCTAGTTTTTCTGGCAGTAGGGATGCCGCAACAAGGGATTGTCGCCCGCCGCATTGCCGACCACCCGCAGGCTAGAGGAGTTGGTTTGTGTGTAGGTGCTTCGATTGACTTTCTCACTGGAAGGCAACGTCGGGCACCAGTCTGGATTCAAAAGGCGGGATTCGAATGGTTGCATCGTCTTATGTCGGACCCAAAACGACTTGCTTCGCGCTATTTACTTGAATGTCCCAGAATTTTTTATCTCATTTTTCTTAAACGCGGAAACCGGTGAGGAACGCGGGTAGCGGTCGGGCGGAGAGTTTGTCCGCGGTCACACCCCAGCCCCCGTTTCACTGCCAGCAAGGCACCTTTCTACAAACTCTATAAGGTTGCCGCCGGTAAATAGAAATCCCGGGATGCCGGCACCTCGAGCGGCTTCGATATCGCTTTGCTTGTCTCCGATAAGAAAGCTTCGCCTTCTATCGATGGGATTGTCCGACAAAGCACGGAGAATCATTCCGGGGTTCGGCTTTCGGTCACCGTGCACAGCCCGAAAACGTTCAACGGAAGCGTCGGGATGATAAAAACAATGATAAAACGCGTCGATGAATGCACCGTCCGAGGCCAAGCAGTCCTTCAACCAAATGTGCAACGTGTGCATCTGCTCCTCGTCATAATATCCATGCGCGACCCCAGCCTGATTGGTTACGACGATGACACGGTAGCCGAGATCATTCAAAAGCCGCACGGCACTTTGTGCGCCGGGAACCCACTCGAATTGATCGGGACGATGAACGTAGCCGTGGTCTACATTGATCACACCGTCTCGATCGAGAAATACGGCTGGGCGGCGGCGCAGCGCTGGCAATTCTCGCCGCGCCTGCTCCAAGGTCTCTGGTAGACCGATATCGATAAAGTAGCCGCCGCGAGGGCTCCCATACAGCTTGCGATCGGCGGCAAGCCCAGGAAAAATCTGGGTCTCGATTGAGCATGGTAGCGATGGGATTCGATCGACGATGGTGGAAGCCAGGAAATACGCACCGGCGTTGATCAATGCTGGGCCGCTGCTTTGATCGTCTTTTTCACGAAAGCGGACAATGCGATCTCCCTCCATATCCACTGCCCCGTATCGAGATGCATCGTCAACCCAACGTAGTGCCAGCAAAGCCTCGCAATCGGCGCGGACTGCTTGAGCTGCCAGGGCACGCAGGTTTGTATCGAAAAACGAATCTCCATTGAGCAGCAGAAACCGTGACGACAAAATTTCACGCGCCGACAGGAGCGCACCGCCCGTCCCCCGTGGCTCCGGTTCGATTAAAACGCGCACTCGTGATGGTCCGAGGCTACGATCCCTGTAGCGTTCCTGGACGAGATGCCCGAGGTGACCAGCCAAGAGTATTATGTCGTCGAAACCCTGCCGCGTCACTTCTTCGATCAAGAAATCGAGGAACGTGACCCCATCGACTATATCGAAAAGCGGTTTCGGGATGGAACGGCTTATACTGCTGAGGCGTGCACCTTTCCCACCAACAAGGATGCAGACTTGATGAATGGTTGCTGTCACTGTTATTTATGGGTTCGCTTGTTAAGTCCGGGGCCGGCGGAGAAATCAGCAGCTGGTAGGCCAAGCCTGAGCCCCGCCCTCAGTGAACTGAACGGAAGAAGCCATCACGCCTGCTTCGTTCAAGGCCGCAACGAGGCGGTAGCGCTGTTCCGGATTCGTCATGAACATCAGAAAGCCGCCGCCGCCCGCGCCGGAAACTTTGCCCGCAACAGCACCATTTTTCATTCCGAGATCGAAAACCTCTTTGACAGCGTCACTCGAGATAAGTTCGGACGTACGCTGCTTTGCTTGCCATGAGTGATTTAGGATTTCCGATACTTGCTGGATGTCACCCTTTAGAAGAGCTTGTTTCATATCAACAGCGTCCGATTTGAGCTGGTGCAGTGCTTCAAGCGCGTCTTTATCGCTCGTCGCGATAGCCTTGATCTGGTCCTGAATGATAGCGGAGGCCCGCGCTTGACCAGTGAAGCATACAAGAAGCGACGCCTCGAACTCGCACAAATATGAAGGCAAAATTCGCAGCGGATTAACAATCACACGTTCGCTCGGAAGGAACTCCATAAAATTCACCCCGCCGAACGCGGCCGCATAATGGTCCTGTCGCCCACCAGCGAGGCCCAAATCAATTCGTTCGATCTCATAAGCGAGACGAGCAACGTCATACCGCCCAAGTGGCAACTGAAAGGCAACGCGATAGGCTTCTATCAGCGCTACCACGAGCGCCGAGGAGCCGCCAAGACCGGAACCAGCGGGAGCATCGACCGCCGAAGATACGTTAAGTGCATGAATACGACCACGCAGAAAATCGCGAGTTATCCTGTTGAACACCGCCCGGTGGAGCAATAGACCACAATCCAACGAAAGCTCGGCAGCTAGCGGAATGATGTCTTGTTGTTTTACGTCGTGGGCCGAGAAACAGAGCTTGTTGTCGTCCCTCAGCGTTAAATGAGCATAGGCGTAGCGGCCAATGGTGGCATTTAGAATAGCGCCCCCGCACTCGTCGCAATAAGGCGATAAATCGGTGCCGCCTCCAGCCAGCCCTAGCCGGAGCGGTGCACGAGCGCGTATGCCATGTCCGCGCGGATTTCTTACGGTTGCACCGATTGAAATCGGAGTTTGAGAACTAAAATTATCATGTGAAGCGAAGGGTGAAAAGTTCATCAGTCTAGACTCTCTCGAGCGTCGATTTTAGCATACTGTTGAATATGCAGCAATCTTTGACAAAGGCCTATCTTCAGTGAAGTCGTCCTTATCCAAGTTTTTAGGGCGCCCCATTTTGGTAGGCGCTCTTTGCCGGGCGCCGACGCCTGCGAACCGTACTCGTCGCAACGGGCTACGTCGTGAACATATTACGTTCGACGATCTCGCAGATCGTGTGGGCTGCCGTAATGTGGACTTGCTGAATCAGCGGGGTATCGTCGCTTGGCGCCGCCAATAGGTGATCGCACAACGGCCGCATCACGGCGGCGCCAGGTGCGGTACCGGTGAAGCCGACAGTCACGACGCCCAGCGTGCGGGCAGCTTTGAGCGCCGCAATGACATTGGGCGACTTTCCCGAGGTTGAAATGGCAATGAACACGTCACCGCGCTGGCCAAGCCCACGGACTTGGCGCTCGAACACCTGGTCGTAGCCGTAATCATTGCCAACCGCCGTGAGCACCGAAGTATCGGTGGTGAGTGCCACGGCCGGCAACGGATTGCGGTCGAAGCGCAGCCGCGACATGAATTCCCCCGCGATATGCTGCGCGTCCGCGGCGCTGCCGCCGTTACCGGCAAGCATGAGCTTTCCGCGGTTTCGCAGCGACCGCTCGCACGCGCCGGCGATGGCGATCATTTCGGCCATGAAAATGACATCGTCGGCGGCGCGTACGAGCACTTCGGCGGAGCACCGGAAATGGGCCGCAGCGACAGCGTGGTCCGGGTTGATCATTAGGATGTCGTATCGGTTGTTGCCAGATGAAGCAACCTAGATCAAGTTATCTGCGTATTATCCAGAGGCACGCGGGAAAAAGCCGCAGCATCACCAGCCGCGCGCTAACTCGGACCAAGGCACCGGTGGTCCATGCAGCGGTCGCTTGCGATTGGGCGCAGTCTTTTACCGGCGATGACGTTTCGGGTCTGGTGGAACGGAGACGCGCTTACGGCCTCGAGACACTTCCCCGCCTGCCTCGACGCCATGCGCCGCTGCAGCCTCAGATTGCATCATCGTACCCTCGCTGGGCGAGGCAGCGCAAAAAATCTGGGCTGCTCTGTTGGGCGCGTGCGGGTGAGCTTCGAACTCTAACGCTTAGTCGAAAAAGAGGCCGCGCACTTAGGCTACTCGCGGCGCGGCCGCCGGATGTGAACTTTCAGCGCCGGCCGTGGCCGAAAGTGGCGCGCCGGATCCGACGCACGGCAGAAGTGCAATCCCTCTGCGCGGATGGGAACCATCGCGGTCCCGAGTGCATCCTAAGAGGCCAGCGACGGCGCGCAACGTCGAACTCACAAAGTACTGTTGGCGACCACCGGTCAAATGCCCCATCGGGGCCAAACCAATTCCGAGTTGCAAGCGCTGTTCTCATGCGACGTCAGCGCGGTGGCGGCCGGATAGACGTCAGTTTGGGGTGGAAAGCAAGAAAGCAGGTGGATGCCGGGAAGCGCTCCACCATTGCGCTAGGTAAAAATTGTAGAGGGTCACGCCCTGCCAATCTATGTCGAGCTCATTGGTCGACCAGCTGTCGTTGTCGGTATAGCGGGCCTCCAGTGGCGTTGAGACATCCCGTGGCATGGCGGGATCGCCCCAGTAGCCCCAGATCGGTATGGGGCGGTTACGCGGCACGGAGACGTCAGCCGGCTCCGGTGCCGCGATGGGACCTCCAGCGACCAGCCCGGGAAAAAGAAAGGGCTTGGTATCGAGCGTCGCCAACCAGTGATGGAACCCGTGAATCCGCCCGCGGGTGACGCCGGGCAGTCCGCTCACATAGGCGATCCGCTGGTAGTTCCGGCCCAGCGCATGGTGCACGTTGGCCATCACCTGCTCACAGTCGGCAGCGGACCCAACGGGATCTTCGAGGCAAGCCTGGGCGCTGAAACCGGCTGTTCGTTGGAACCCTGCCGCGATCGAGCCCCAGAAGCTGCGAGCGGCCCACTGAAATGGGTGGCGTTCGCTGTCCAGGCGGACCTCCTCGGCACGCCGCCGAAGTTCCCGCCGGATGCCGTGTTGCCGCTCCGGGTCGCCGGCCGAAGCGCGCAGGTAGAGAAGGGCCGCGTAGACATTGCTGCGCAGATAGCTCGGGTCATTCTGGACCGGCTGGTAGTACTCCTCGAAGTCGGCGCGGAAGCGGCCGTCGTGGGTCGCCAACAGCAGGCCGGCCGACGCGTACATGCGCACGTCTCGACCGACGCTCGGGTCTCCGTCTTGGCGCATCGCCGGGCAGGTGGGGCCATCACTGTTCTCGGCCGGACGGTCGCGAAGGAAACGGTAGCCGGCCTGAGCCGCCTCCAGCAAACGCTTGGCGAAGGCGACGTCGTAAGGACGGTACAGCACCGAGGCGAATGCCAGGGTCCCAACGGCACGGCCGGTGGCAATGGTGCCCACCTCGCCAGCGCGATAGGGCGACATGTGCTCGGGCCAGTTGATGCCATACGGTCCGTAGTGCTCCTGGCAGGTCGTATTGCGGAAGCCCCCGTCGGCTTCCTGGACCGATAGCAGCCATTCCAGTCCCCAGCGCGCCTCGTCCAATAGGTCGGGCACTCCGTTCCCAGATTCAGGGATACCTGTGTCGTCTTCCTGTGGAGAGAAATCGGCGAAGGCCGAGAGCAGCCAGAACAGCGCCGAATTGGTCGAGGCGCTGTAGAGCGAGAAGTCACCGGCGTCATGCCAGCCCTTCACCACACCCGGCGGCGCAAGGGCGGCGTCGCTGGCGTGGATCCAGGGGCCTAGGGCGTGGACCGCATCGATCTCGGTGAAGGCACGCTGGTAGTAAAAGGCGCGTTGTACGAGGCCTACGGCCGAGTCGAACACGCGGGGTCCGACGTCGAATGGGTAACTTGAGAGCCCCTCGTCGGTGACAATACGGTAACGCCCTGGGACCTGGAGGGCGGTGAAGTCGCCCACCCAGACGCTCCGGAGGGCGCCCAACGCGTTGGTGGGAACCTCTCGGAAGGGCGGCCCGCCCTGGAAGGCGACCTCTCCCCACTCATTTAGCACGAGAAAAGTTGCGAAACGCCTCGGCGAGGAGAACAGCTTAACCATCGAGATTCCGTAACCGACTTGCGAGGCAGCCAGCCCGCGGAAGGGCGGAGCATCCGGTCCCAGGGCGGCGCGCTGACGAAAAGCCAGGTATCCGCGCAACTGGTCGACGGCTTGTTTGAGCGGAGTGGGCAAAGCCGGACACAGCGTCGCCAACAGCACTACGCTGAGAGCGGCAATCGCGGACAGCGGGCCGAAGCCTCGCCCCGCTCTGGACGGCGGTCTCATCGGAAAACACGGTTGCGGTGGCGCCACCGCATGAACACATCCGTGGACCAAGCTGGCGACCAGTACATTGCCAGGCGCCCTTCGAGGAACGGCCTCCGCGGCGTCTCGTCAATGGCAGTCATCAGGCCACGCCGGATCCACCTACGGAAGGGTAACACGAACTTGGGCTGGTCGAACAGCGCCGGGTCGAGCCCGCGCGGTCAAACGCCTTCCGACCCGGCGGTCGGTAACATGCCTGATCCGGCAGTCTGTCCACTCTCTCTTAGATGCTCTGATCCACCAGCGGCCTCGCGTTGCTTCAGCGAGGAGGTCATGCTCGCCGCGTCATTGTCGCACAGCAGCCGCTCGCCAAAAAAGGATCCGCCGATCCATGACGACGATAGCGGAGACAGGCATGCGAGCCCGGCTCTCCGCAGCGAGCCGCTTCGCGCACTGCCAGGGGGTAAGCCATGGGAAGCGATTCGGCGAAATCCGGCGTCAACAACTCAGGCTGGAATCCAGGGAGGGACAGCGCGTGAGGCCAGCTGGTGGAGCGCCAGCGGGTCGCCGCCGTGACTGATCATCGCCGGGATTTGGCCCAGCGGGTTTAAGGTGATGTCGCCCCGCAGGAACGGCGCAGGGCGAAGTTATCAGCCTGGCTGCCGCTACCTGTAGGTGCCGTGGCGCCCAAGCGATATGGCACCGACAGCTCGCGCTACGAGGTGTATCCTCTAAAGAGCCCGTCGCCGGTGCTGATGCCCTGCGACGTGAAGCAAACTTTCAGACCATCGAATTTCAGCTGATTTAGGCCGTCCAGCGTAGCCTCGGTAAAGGTGTGGATAGGACATCGCACCGAGCGCCGAGCCAGACTGGCACGGCCGACGAATCCACTTCGCTCGATTAACCCGCCATCCACCCTGCGGCGCACTATTTTCCGCGTGCCCACGGCGTTCGTGTGACTCTCATTTCGGTTTCACCCAATCCTCAAATTTGGCGATATCGGGGTCCTGTCGTTTGCAACTTCGCATGCGAATTCGCCCATGCGTCGCACTTGACAGGACTTGAACTAGCCTAGCATTAGGAGCCTTCGTGATTTCTGCTCCACCATCATCTACATGTCGGCTCGGTGACCTGCACAAAGATCCGACCCCATGAAAACCGAGTCGTAGGGAATGAACTCGAAGCGCCTCAGTATCCTCTACGTTTCTCATATGCCAGCCA
>Ga0209006_10006964_pt1 | contig 10210 bp, 13 predicted proteins | sample JacPin_JW_Ref_O2_FD_188567 | JGI IMG/M metagenome (GOLD analysis project Ga0209006, IMG submission 188567) | Forest soil microbial communities from Algoma, Ontario, Canada - Jack Pine, Ontario site 1_JW_Ref_O2 (SPAdes) (version 2) | ecosystem: Environmental > Terrestrial > Soil > Boreal... | reverse complement strand
AGGGTGGAAATCTCAGTCTAGCAAGACCACGGCAAAGACCGCTTCCTTCCGGAAGGCGAGCGCCGCTATTCTCCGGCTGAAGTGGTGAGCACAGAGGTGGTCCCAGTCATCGGCCAGCCTGATCCCGCTAGAACTTGCACGGGCCAAGTCGAGCGCCAGAGCCTCACCACGCGAATGTCGATTCGCCGATTCACTCGTCTAACGAATGGCTTCAGCAAGAAGTGGAAGAATCACTGGGCCGCGCTTGCGCTGTACTTCGCGTTCTACAACTTCTGCCGCATCCATGCCAGCATTCGCGTGACGCCTGCCATGCAAGCAGGGATCAACCGACCATTTTGGGACTTGGCGGAATTGCTAAGCTAATAAGCCAATGAGTGCGACACCTGAGGCCAGTGAGCGCCAGCGCAAGGCCGCGTTTAAGGCATGGGACACGATTCGCCGCAAGAAGGCTGAAGGGGCTCAAAAGCCTAACGGCACCAATGTGAAGGCTCAACGTGACGGCACACTTCCAAGACAACGTGCAAAACTGACCAATTATCCGGCGAATTGGAAAGAGATCGTTGCCGAAATTCGCAGTCGATCTAGAAACGCGGATGGCAAGGAACAGTGTGAATGCCAAGGCGAATGTTGCAAGCATCAAGGCCGTTGTGAAGAAATCAATGGCACTTGGGCACGGTATCGCAGGCGCGAAGGAAAAGTCAAAATCCGATTTACGATAGCGCATCTGTGCCACACGCCGAGATGCGATGATGGAACTCACCTAAAGGCGATGTGCGAGCCTTGCCATTTGATCTACGACCTACGATGCCGACAAGGCGAAATCTGCCCAGCCGTGACGCATTGATTTTCGGTCAACGCAGATTTCAGACACCACCCTTCCTCTGGGCGCGGGCAGAAAAAGCCGGCCCTCGATTGGGAGAGCCGGCCACAGAGAAAAACTATGCGTTGTTTAACGTATCGCTGCCGCGACTGCTCCTCTCGTGACGTGCTTAAACATAGAAACCACGAGGGCCGTTTTACCTGGCCATTCCACCGCCGACAGGTACGCCATGCCATCGCGGCGCTCAAAAATCATCTTGGATACGGTTGTATCGGAAATTGTTCCCGCGAAAGTGGAAAGCAGGGCGACCGAATTTCCAGCCGGTCCGTGCAGCAGAATTATCCCGGAAAGATCCGGGACGTCCACGGTGTATTCTCCGGCCGGCATCATTGCCCCACCGGCTGCAAACTCAAACGGAACGCTCGCCTTGGCCATTGCCGACTGCGCGTTGGCCGCCAGCGTAAGCGCGCAAAGGCCCCCCAACAGCAGGGCGGCGCGAAGAGAGAATGTTTTCAGAAATCGAGTATTCATGTTATAGACTCCTTTCAAGTCTTTGGTCGAGATATAAAGGCCCGAGCGCCGTACGCGCGCATAACAGCGGCGCACACATACCGATTGGCGTCAGGAAAACTTCACCGAGGAATGAAAGATGTCTGCGAGGACTACTGCTGGGACCCGAGAGCAAGCCTGCGCTCTACGGGGCAAGTCTTACAATCCGAGATTACGCGAAAAGGGGCCGCGGGTCCAATCAAAATTTTGAATCCATGCAATATAGGGTGTTTCACCGTTAAAATAGGGTTAGCATGAGCGACCAGGAATATCCGCTTCCACCAGCCACGTTTGAATTCTTGATCCTTTCGCTGAAGGCGCAGACCGAGATGCATCTTGGCATGTACCATTTTGGCGAGGAGAAGGACCGGCCCGATCCGGATTTCCGCATTGCGCGCCACACCATCGATCTGCTGGCGATGCTGCAGGACAAAACGCGCGGCAACGTGAGCATGGAAGAGCAGCGCCTGGTGGACAACGCACTCACGGAGCTGCGGTTCCGTTTCGTTCAGGCCATGGAAAGCAGGAAGGCGGCGCCTGCGGTTGAATCGGCCCCTGACGGCCCCGAGCAAAACCCCGAGCCAAACAAGGAAGAGCAGGCCGGCGCCTAAATGGATTCGGAGTCTATTCGCATTACGGTGCTCGGATCGGGCACCAGCGTCGGAGTGCCGATGATCGGCTGCCGCTGCGCGGTGTGTCATTCCGAAGATCCGCGCGACCATCGTTTGCGGCCTTCCATCCACATTCAATATGGCGACCGTGGCGTGCTCATCGACACCACGCCCGATTTTCGCTACCAGGCCCTGCGCTCGCGGATAGAACGCGTGGATGCGATTCTGTTTACGCACTCGCACGCCGATCACGTGATGGGCTTGGACGATGTGCGGCCCTTCAACTACCGGCAGGGCGGCGTGATTCCGGTCTACGGATCCCAGGAAACCATCGGAGCGCTGCGGCTGACGTTCCGCTATATATTCGACGAGCGCGATACGCAGTCCTCGCGGCCGCGCTTAGTCACCCACGTGTTCGATGGCACGCCCATCGATCTTTTCGGACTTGAGTTCACGCCCATCCGAGTCAACCATGGCAGAGGCACGGCGTACGGCTTTCGATTCGGCGGCGCGGCGTACCTGACCGATCACAGCGATATTCCGGCGGAGTCCATGGAACTGCTGAGCGGTCTGGATGTATTGTTCCTGGACGCCTTGCGGCACAAGCCCCATCCCACGCATTCCACCGTGGAAAGGTCGCTCGAATCGGTGGAAAAGCTGGCGCCTCGCCGCGCGTTCTTCACGCACATCTGTCACGATCTGGGGCACGCCTGCACGGAGGAGCGCTTGCCGCCGCACGTTCGGCTGGCGTATGACGGCCTGCAACTGGAAGTGGGAAAGCTTCCGGCATGACAGACGGGGGCACGATCTATCGCGGTCTGGCTGAAACGCCGGACAACTTCGGTCCGTGCGCCGTCACGATCGGCAATTTCGACGGCGTACATTGCGGTCATAAGCAAATATTGCGAGACGTGATCGCGGTAGCGCGCGAGGAGGGATGGAGGTCGGCGGTTCTGACCTTCGATCCGCATCCGGCTAAGCTGTTGGCGCCCGCGAGCGCGCCACGATTGCTGACGACGCTTGAGGAGCGAGCGCAAATTATTCTGGAGCAGGGCATCGATCAGATCCTGATTCTGCCTTTTACACCGGAGGTGGCCGCGTTGGAGCCGGAAGATTTTGTCCGCGAAATTCTGGTGGACAAGCTTAAGGCGCGGGCCGTGCTGGTGGGCACGAATTTTCATTTCGGCAGGCGCGCCGCGGGGAACGCCGCGCTGCTCGAGGAGCTCGGCGATCGCTTCAGTTTCGAGGCGGAAATTATCGGGCCGGTGGTCTGGCGCAAGCGCGTGATCTCGAGCACCGAGATCCGCAGGTCGATCGAAGCGGGTAATGTGTCCGCGGCCTGCCGCATGCTCGGCCGGCCTTATGCGCTGCGCGGCGTGGTGGTGCCAGGGGAAGGCAGAGGATCGAAGCAAACCGTACCAACGTTGAATCTGGATACCCCGGCGGAGGTGTTGCCGAAGGACGGCGTGTACGTGACGCGCACGCGTGAACGCAATGGCACGCGCGAATGGCCGTCCATCACAAACATCGGCACGCGGCCGACGTTTGACGGGCACCATCGCACCATAGAGACCTATTTGCTCTCGCCGCTGGATGGCGCTGCGCCTCGGGAGATTGCCGTTGAGCTGCTGCGCTGGGTGCGCGACGAGCGGAAGTTTGAAAATGCCGAGGCGTTGAAGGCGCAGATTTTTCGCGACGTGAATCGCGCGCAGACTTATTTTCGTCGGCTCAGGCCAGCGTCTAGCGCAAACCAGGCGCCGGCGCGCTAAGGCTGGAATGCATGAGAATCTAATAATGGAGGAGGTAAGTTTATGAGTTTCCCGGAAGGCAAAGTGCACCACATGAAGGCGCTCGCGAACAAGCAGGGTGTCATTGCGGCGGCCGCCATGGATCAGCGCGGCAGTTTGAAGAAGGCCATTGCGTCCGCCAAGGGCATTCCGGCGGAGCAGGTGACGGAAGAGATGATGAGCGAATTCAAAGTCGCCGTGTCGAAAGTTTTGACGCCGCACGCGAGCGCCATCCTGCTTGATCCGGAATACGGTCTGCCTGCCGCCAAGGCGCGCTCCTCCAATGCCGGTCTGCTGCTGGCCTACGAAGAGAGCGGTTACGACAATACCAAGCCGGGCCGCTTGCCCGATTTGCTGCCGCATGTATCGGCCAAGCGCATCGCCGATTGGGGCGCGAACGCTGTCAAGATTTTGCTCTACTATTCGCCTTTTGACGATGCGCAGGTGAACGACATCAAGCATGCGTTTATCGAACGCATCGGCGCGGAGTGCGAGGATCTGCAGATTCCATTTTTTTGCGAGTTCGTAGGCTACGATCCCAAGGGCGGCGACGAGAAGGGGCTGGAGTTTGCGAAGCTGAAGCCGCAGGTGGTGATCGGAGCCATGCAAGAATTTTCGAAGCCGCAATACAAGATCGACGTGCTGAAGGTGGAAGTGCCGATCAACGCGAACTACGTGGAAGGCAGCAGCGTGTACAAGGGCCAGAAGGCGTACTCGCGCAGCGAAGCGCTGGATCTGTTCCGCAAGGCCGCGAGCGTGGCGACCAAGCCGTTCATCTATTTGAGCGCAGGCGTGGGCAATGCGCAGTTTGTGGAAGAGCTGAACATGGCGGCGGAGGCGGGCACGGACTATTCGGGCGTTTTGTGCGGCCGCGCCACGTGGAAGGACGGCATTCCGGTTTACGGCAAGCAAGGCGCGAAGGCGCTGGAGGATTGGCTGAACACCGAAGGCGTGAAGAATATTGAAGCGGTGAATGCGGCGATCAAGCCGGCCAAGCCGTGGTGGGAGAAGGCGGGCGTTCACGCGGTGGCGTGAGGGGCCCGAGCCGGGGGCTGGGGGCTAGGGGTTGGGGTGCCAGGCACGGTGGATCTTGATTCCGGCGACGCTTCGGCAAAGAGAGGAGAATATGGCAAATCTTGACTGGTCCCAATGTCCCGCAGTGGAAAGCGTGCCAGGGAGATTGGGCGGCGCGTGGGTTTTTAAAGACACTCGGATGCCTGTGTCCGCCGTATTCGAGAACCTTCGAGCTGGCTCAGATATCGAAGAGATCATCGAACAGTTTCACGTGACGCGGGAGCAGATTCAGGCAGTGCTCGATTTTGCCGCTCGTAGCCTCGAAGCGCCGCCGGTCCGCGTTGGCGCGTCCTCCGTCAACGATGCGCGTACTGTTTGACCACGGAACGCCAAGTGGAATAGCGCAATCCCTTACCGGACACGAGATCACACAGGCCATTGATCGTGGCTGGGACAAGATTTCTAACGGCGAGTTGCTCACGAAAGCCGACGCCGCGGGTTTCGAGATCCTACTCACGACCGACAAAAATATTCGGTACCAACAAAATTTAAAGGACCGAAAAATAGCGATCGTCGTGCTTGGCAACTCGGCATGGCGCATCGTGAGGCTCCATCTCGACAAAATCGTTGCTGCTGTGAATGAGGCCACGGAGGGGAGCTATGCTGAAGTCGAGATACCGTTCGAGTAGGTTCGCCGCTATGTTAGCCGATTCGGTAAGCTCTAGCGTAGGCCAGAATCGTTTCGATGGAGTCCTGCGGAACCCCAAACTGCTCCGCGATTTCGGCGAGGCTCTGGCCGTAGTCGAAGTTGTCTACGATCGTACTGACCGGCAAGGGTGTGCCGCATAGCACGGGTGCGCCACTTTGCACCCCCGGCTTGACTTTGACCAATTCTTAGGCAGACGAAGACCGAGAAGCCCAGATAATGCGCTAAGCGGAGAGCTTAACGTCGAGCGGATCAGACTGCGCGGCCGTCGAAAGGTCGACGCCTTCCCAACGCGCCACCACCGCGGACGCCATGCAATTGCCAAGCAGGTTCACCGACGTGCGCGCCATATCCATCAGTGCGTCCGCGCCCAGCAGCAGCGCGACGCCTGAGAGCGGCAGCCCAAATGACGCGAGTGTCCCCGCCAAAATCACCAGCGATGCGCGCGGCACCGCAGCTACGCCTTTGCTGGTGAGCATCAGCGTCAACATCATCAGAAGTTGCTGGCTAAGCGCCATATGAATACCGGCCGCTTGCGCGACGAAAAGCGATGCCATCGACAGATACAAAGTGCTGCCATCCAGGTTGAAACTGTAGCCAGTGGGCAAGACAAACGCGACGATGTGCGGAGGAACGCCCATGAGCTCCATGTTTTCGAGCGCCAATGGCAGCGCTGCTTCGCTGGATGCGGTGGAAAATGCGATGATGAACGGCTCGCGAACCGCGCGAACAAAGGCCCGCAGCGGAATTCGCGCGATGGTCGCCACCGCGCCCAGCACCACGAAGACAAAGATCGCGAGCGTTCCGTACAGCGTCAGGATCAGCTTGCCCAGTCCCAAAAGAACACCCAGGCCCTTGCTGCCAATGGTGCCGGCCATGGCTGCGCCGACGCCGATAGGCGCCAGGTACATCACATACTTCGTGTAGCGGAACATCACCTCGGAGAGCGACTTGCAAAACGTCACCACGGGAGCCGCTTTGGAGCCTATGGCCGCGCACGCCGCGCCGAATAAAAACGCAAAGACGACAATTTGTAGTACGTCGCCCTTCGCCATGGCGTCGATGACGCTGGCTGGAAAGGTATGCTCCAGTGTGCCGGAAAAAGAGGGTCCGGCCTGAGGCAACCCCGTTTCTCCGGCCGACCGTTCGAGCGTCATCCCTAGGCCGGGCCGCACCAGGTTGACAGCGGCTAATCCCAGCGCCAGGGCGATGGTGGTGAGAACTTCAAAATAGACGATGGCTTTGACCCCGATCCGGCCCATGGCCTTGACGCTGCCCGTGCCAGCGATGCCATACACCAGAGTGCCGAAGATCAGGGGCGCAATGATGGATTTGATCAGGCGCAGGAAGACGTTGGCCAGCGCCGCCACCCACGCCGCTTTGCCGACGTTCGGAAAGACCGCGCCCAGCACTACGCCGAACAGCATGGCGATGAAGATCCATGCTGTGAGCGACAGCCGTTTCACCTTTCGCCCCACTTCAATTTTTGCCGCAGCACGTCGAAGAAAAACATTTTCGGGGGACGGATCAAATAAACCTGGTGCTCCGAACTCTGGCACACCACGCGATCGTTTTCGATCAAGGGCTCGCCCACCTGCCCATCCACCGTGAGATACGCTTCCTTGCGCGGCGCCTTGCAAACGATCTCGATCACGCTGGTGTTGGGAACCAGAACGGGCCGGTTGGTGAGCATGTGCGGGCACACCGGCGTGATGCAGATGGCGGCGACGGCCGGGAACAGAATGGGACCGCCGGCCGACAGCGAGTAGGCCGTGGAACCGGTGGGCGTCGCGATAATAAGGCCGTCCGCTTTGAACGTGCTGACGTACTGGCCATCGACATAAGTCTCCAGGTCGATCATGCGGGCGATTTGCGTTTTGCCAATGACGATATCGTTCAACGCTTCGTAGGATGCGACAATCTTGCCGTCGCGCTGCACTTCACCATGCAGCATGCGGCGCGGAACAACGCGTTGCTCGCCGCACAGCGCGCATTCCAGCTCGGGGTAGAGCTGGTCCAGAGTAATGGCGGTGAGGAAGCCCAATCCGCCCAGGTTCACGGGAAGGATCGGGATCTCGCGTCCCGCCACTGCGCGCGCAGCGGCCAGCAGCGTACCGTCGCCACCCAACACGATTACCAGCTGCGCACCTTCGGGAATCTGCTCGCGAGCCAGACCGTCATTTCTCCCGAGATAGCGCGCGGATTCATGGTCCAGCCGCGTTTGGACGCCGCGCTCCTTCCACCACGCCACCAGGTCCGACACGATGGTGGATGCGTGCGGGATGCCGGGCTTGGAGATCAGGCCGACCACTTTAATGTCTGGCATGTAAGAGGAACTCCCGGTTTCCTTCCGCGCCCAATATCGGGGAAGCGATGATTTGGGTGTGAAAGCCGAGCTCCCGGACGGCTTTTTCTACCCGTTGACAGGCCTGATGGTGCAAAGCAGGATCGCGAATAATTCCTCCCTTACCAACTTGCTCCCGATCTAATTCGAATTGAGGCTTTACCAGGATAACCATTTCGGCGTCTGCGGCCAGCAAGCCGGCCAGCGCCGGTAAGATCATTGTGATGGAGATGAAACTGACATCGCAAACGGCCAGGGCGATCGGTTCCGGTACTTGTTCGCGCGTAAGGTAACGCGCGTTCACTTGTTCCTGGACGATCACTCGCGGGTCGTTGCGCAGTTTCCAATCCAACTGACCGGTCCCCACGTCGATGGCGTACACGCGCGCCGCGCCGCGCTGCAGCAGGCAATCGGTGAAGCCGCCGGTGGAGGAGCCAACGTCCAGGCAGACCTTGCCGACGACTTCGATCGCAAAATCATCGAGCGCGGCCTCCAGTTTCAATCCGCCCCGGCCCACGTAGCGCGGTTGCGCGAGCAGTTCGATATGAGCCGCTGCGTCGATGTTTGCGCCGGCCTTGTCGGCCTTCTGTCCGTTGACGAGCACCTGCCCGGCCAGAATCAGCGCGCGGGCCTTCTCGCGCGATTCAACCAGGCCTCGCTCCACGACGAGCAGATCCAACCGTCGTCGCTCAGGCACGCCGGTGCACGATGAAGTCGGCCAGTTCGCGCAAGCGTTCGGCTCGTTCGTCGAAGGGACGCAACGCCAAGTGCGCCGCGAGCCGTTCCTCCTCGGCCATCGCACGGGAACGCTCCAGGCCATACACGGCAGGGAACGTAATCTTGTGCTGTTGTGCATCCTTGCCCGCCGTTTTTCCAAGCGTTTCCGAAGATTGCTCCACGTCCAACACGTCGTCCACAATCTGAAACGCAAGGCCGACGTGTTCGCCATAGCACGACAGCGCGCTCAGTTGCTCGTCGTCGGCGCCGGCGTAGATCGCGCCCATGCGAAGGCTGACGCGGAGCAGAGCTCCGGTCTTGGCGCGATGGATGCTCTCCAGCAGAATGGCATCGGGAGGTTGGTCCTCGCCTTCCAAGTCGCATACCTGGCCGCCAATCATACCGCCGACGGTGCCAGCGGCCGTGGAGAGTTCCGCGATGAGCGCGACCTTTCGATCATCCGGGCAGGCCATTTGCGCCAGCACCTGAAACGCCAGCGTGAGCAGCGCGTCGCCGGCCAGAATCGCGATGGCGTCGCCGAACACTTTGTGGCAGGTGGGGACGCCGCGACGCAGATCGTCGTTGTCGAGCGCCGGCAGATCGTCGTGAATCAAGGAATAGGTGTGAATCAGCTCGAGAGTGCAGGCGCAGGATTCAATGCCGATGGCCAAGTCCGAGACCGCTTCCGCGGCGGCCATGCACAGGATGGGGCGAATGCGTTTGCCGCCCGCGAACAGGCTGTAGCGCATCGCCTTGTGGATGGATTCGGGAAGCGTGGATTCGGGTGGGACCCAGCGCTCGAGTGCTTGATCTACACGCGCTTGCTGCCGCGCGACGTATTCGGCCAGTGTCATGCTTTGTCCGGCCGGAAAGGCTCGGCCTGGACCTTGTCGCCTTTGCGGATCAGCATTTCAATGCGCGTTTCAGCTTCTTCCAATTGCTTGCGGCAGCTCTCGCTCAACTGCATTCCTTTCTCAAACAATTCGAGCGCGCGCTCCAGCGGCAGCTCTCCGCTCTCCATTTCTTTGACGATCAATTCGAGTTGCTGGAGTCCAGTCTCGAAGCTCGCCACGGGCTTCTCTTCTGCGGGCATCGTTCTATTTTAGCGTTCACACGAGTGTGAACGCGGCACGCAAGAGTGCGTGCGCCACAGCTTAAGAATTCCACTCGCGATACATCACCGTCGATCGGCTGATCTCGGCGAGCGACCGCGCGCCGCACTGCTTCATCGTCAGCTCGAACTCGCCGCGCAAAATCTCAATCACCTTTTCCACGCCCGGTTGCCCAAACGCCGATAATCCCCAAATGTACGGCCTTCCGACGCCCACCGCTTTTGCGCCCAACGCCAGCGCCTTATAGGCGTCCGTACCACGGCGAATGCCGCCATCCACCATCACGGGAATGCGGCCAGCGACGCTATCCACCACTTCGGGCAGGCACTCGATGGTGGCGCGATATGTTTCGGCGGCGCGCCCGCCGTGGTTCGAAACCAGGATGCCATCCACGCCGTGTTCCACGCACAGCCGCGCGTCCTCGCGGGTCTCAATGCCTTTGAGCACCAGCTTCATTCGCGTCGCCTTCTTCAGCCGATCGACGTTTTCCCAGGTGAACGTCGGAGAATTCATGGCGGCGCCTTTCATGTCCAGGCCGTCGAACATCGGC
>Ga0209006_10006963_pt1 | contig 10211 bp, 9 predicted proteins | sample JacPin_JW_Ref_O2_FD_188567 | JGI IMG/M metagenome (GOLD analysis project Ga0209006, IMG submission 188567) | Forest soil microbial communities from Algoma, Ontario, Canada - Jack Pine, Ontario site 1_JW_Ref_O2 (SPAdes) (version 2) | ecosystem: Environmental > Terrestrial > Soil > Boreal... | reverse complement strand
CATGCGGGGAAAAGCCGAGAGGCCCACTCCCGGATGTCGCTACGCTCATCCGGGCTACATTCCACATCGTCATTGCGAGCGAAGCGAAGCAATCCAGTGGGCTTGCGCGAGAAACTGGATTGCTTCGTCGCTTCGCTTCTCGCAATGACGTGGGCGAAGCCGCAGCGGATGACTGCAGCTACAACGGATAACCGACCAGCGCGCCGTTCTCGATGCGCTCGATGTATTCGGTCATGCCGTAGCCCTGCTGGCCGTTCCAGGTGAAGCGGGTGAAGCCCTCGGCGATACGCGACTCGAGTGTCTGGCCGTCGGCCTTGCGGCGGTTGCGCAGCGGCGCGAGCGTCAGGATCTCTGCGTGGATCAATGCCTTGCGTTTCGCCGTGCGCACGCCGACGGCGACCCGCCGCGGATCTTGTTGCTCGGTCCATTCCGTGGTCACATCCATGTCGACGATGTCTTCATAGTCGCCGTCGACCAGGAGCACGCCGACGCGGCGCGATTTGCCGGCCTGATCGGTGATCTTCAATAGCATCAGCCCGTCGCCATTCTGGAAATTGGCGAGGAATAATCGGTACCAATAGATCGCCTGCCAGTAGCGGGGTCCCCAGGAATGATCGCGCCAGCCATGGCCATCGATCGGAAAAGTCTCGCCGCCGACCCGGATCTCGCCGCGCACGCGTGCATGCTGATTGAAATGGCCGTGAGAAAAATCGCGGCCGTACATGGTCTGCACCGCATCGTTGACCGGCTCGCCGCCATGTATCGGCGACTCCGCTTCGAGCGTCCAGTGCACATGGCCGGGCAGGCGGGGGCCGTTGGCAAAAAGTGTCTTCGGATCGCGCAGCGCGTTCGGATCGTTGACGATCATCAATTCGCCGTCGAAAGTCATCGACACTTTTTTCAGCGGCTCGATTACCGAATACGAAAGGCCGCCGGCATTGAAGCGCTCGTTGCTGGTGATGTTCGGGCGCTGAAACTGGCAAGCGATGCGGCCGTCGGGCAAGTAGAGACACACCGAAAGCTCGGCATAGGCTTCGTTGACGCGGTTGCCGAGCCGCATCCAGCCGCCGACCGGCGAGGCGGCGTTGAAGCCGTTGGTGTAGACGCTCTCGTTGAAATTGACCGACGCATCCGGGGTGTGCGTCATCTCGTCGTCCGGCCGCATCACGAAGTCGCCCATCATCAAGCTCCCGCCTTGTCCTCTGATTTGGTCTCTTGTTGATCGTCGGCGCGCACCAGCACCAGCATGCGGCCGCGCTGCACCACCTCATCGTTCTGATTGATCACTTCGAACACGAACGCTGCCACCGCGCGGCCCGGCTTCGCGGTCGGGCGCTGCTCCTCGAGGGTGACGCGGGAGCGGATCGTGTCGTCGATCTTCACCGGACCGGAGAAATCCCAGTTCAAGTTGAGCAGGCCGATCACCCGTTCGCCGAGAATGCCGGTCTGGGTGAGCATGCCGATGGCGGTCGCCATGGCGAGCGGCCCGTGCGCAATGCGGGTCCCATACGGCGAGGATTTCGCGAACGTCTCGTCGACATGGATCGGCGTGAAGTCGCCGACCAGGCCGGCGAATAAATTAATGTCGCCGGCACCGATCGTGCGTCCCGGCGTCGTCAGCGATTGTCCCGGCATCAACGCAGCCATGATTGCCCTCGCTCAATTCGCGGCGCGCGAAAGCTCGATGCGCGCCAGCGCTTCGCGATGCACTTCGTCGGGGCCGTCGCCGATGCGCAGAAACCGCGTCTCGGCGAACGCTTCGGCGAGGAAGAAATCCTGCGAGAGGCCAGCGCCGCCGTGCACCTGGATGGCGCGGTCGATCACCGTGCCCGCCATGGTGGGCACGATCACTTTCACGATGGCAATCTCGGCGCGCGCCGCCTTGTTGCCGACCGTGTCCATCATCCACGCGGCTTTCAGGGTCATCAGCCGCGCCTGCTCGATGTCGCAGCGCGATTGTCCGATCGCCTGCCGCACCGCGCCCATTTCGGCCAGCGAAGAGCCGAAGGCGACGCGCGTCTTGGCGCGGGCGCACATGCTGTCGAGCGCGCGCTCGGCCAAACCGATAAAGCGCATGCAATGATGAATGCGCCCCGGGCCGAGCCGCCCTTGCGCGATCTCAAAGCCGCGGCCTTCGCCCAAGAGCATATTGGCTGCCGGCACGTGCACGTTATCAAAAACTACCTCGGCATGGCCGATCGGCGGATGCTCGTAGCCGTAGACCGAGAGCGGCCGCTCCACGGTTACCCCCGGCGTATCCATCGGCACCAGGATCATCGATTGCTGCTTGTGCTTGGGGGCGGACGGATCGCTCTTGCCCATCACGATCGCGACCCGGCAGTGCGGCGACATGGCGCCGGTGATCCACCACTTGCGGCCGTTGACGACATAATGATCGCCGTCGCGCGTGATCGCCGTCTCGATGTTGGTGGCATCCGAAGAGGCGACGCGTGGCTCGGTCATGGCGAAGCATGAGCGGATCTCGGCGGCGAGCAGCGGCTTGAGCCAGCGCTCTTTCTGTTCCGGCGTGCCGTAGGCCGAGAGCAATTCCATGTTGCCGACGTCCGGCGCATTGCAATTGAAGATCTCCGGCGCCGCCAGCGAGCGGCCGAGTGTTTCGCACAGATGCGCATATTCGAAATTGTTCAGGCCCTGGCCGCCGGGCCCATGATAGAAAAGATTCCACAAGCCGCGCGCCTTGGCTTTCCCTTGCAGCGCCGCGAGCAATGGACGCGGCGTCCAGCGCGCGGCGCCGTCGGCATGCGTGAGCAGCGCCTTCTCGTTCGGATACACCTCTTCGGCCATGAAGCTTTTCAGCTCGGCATGTAGCGATTTGGCGTGATCCGAAAGTTCGGCGAACATCGATATTTCCTCTCCAGCCGGGCTCAATTGCCTTCGGTGCCGATCTTCTCGCGCTTGACCACGATGCCGGCGGCTTCGCGGTCCCAGGTATCGGTTGTCAGTCCCTCGGCGCGCAGCTTCACCTTCTCGATCTTCGACGTCGGTGTGCGCGGCAGCGCTTCGACCACGCGCACGTAGCGCGGCACCATGAAGTGCGCCATGCGCGGCCGCAAAAACTCGATCAGCGCCGCCGGATCGAAGTTTTCGCCGTCCTTGATGGCGACCACCGCACAGACCTCGTCCTCGGCGATCTCGCTCTTCACGGCGATCGCCGCCGCTTCTTTTATCGCCGGAAAAGCCAGCACCTCTGACTCGACCTCGAAGGAGGAGATATTCTCGCCGCGGCGGCGGATTGCATCTTTGAGACGATCGACGAAATAGAAATTGCCTTCGGCGTCGCGCTTGAAACCGTCGCCGGTGTGGAACCAGCCGTTGCGCCACGCAGCCGCTGTCGCCAGGGCATTCCCCGCATAGCCGTGGCTCGTTGCCCAGGGACAATCGGTGCGAACGACAAGCTCGCCGACCGCGCCGACCGGCAGCTCGCAATCGTTCTCGTCGATGACCCGAACCTCGACGCCCGGACGCGGACGGCCGGCGCTGCCGAGCGCCGTCGGGTTGGCGCCGGTGACGATCGGCATCGAGATCTCGGTCATGTTGAAATGCGTGTAGATGTCAGTGCCGAAGCGCGCATGAAACTGCGGCGCCGTCTCGTTCAGCGGCACGTAGGTGCAGGTCTTGAGCGTGTGGTCCTTGTCATCAGGGGAGGGCGGGCGCTTGAGCAGAAAGCCGCCCATGACACCAAGCAGGATCGACGTGGTGATGCCCCGCTTGCGCACGGTCGGCCAGAACGCATCGGTGTTGAAGGAATCCACCATCGCGATCGATCCGCCATGGATCAGCATGGCGGTCACCGGCATCACGCCGCCGGAATGAAACATCGGCAGGTTGACCATGTAGCGGTCGCTCCCCGACAGAAACGGCGCCGAGACCGCCATGGCGTGCAGGTGCACATAAGACGACATCACGCCCTTGGACGGCCCGGTGGTGCCGGACGTGAAAATGATCGACTGCATGTCCCAGGGCGCGATGGCGCGTTCGAGCGTCGGCGGGGTCGTATCGGCGCTCTCGAGCGCATCGGCCGCATGAACGCGGATGCCGTCGAGAAGCGTCGGCGCGCCGCCGAGCACGATCAGCTCGCACACGGCCTTGCGATCGACGTCCTTGAGCCGCGGACAAAGATCGGCGTGTGCGATCATCAGCCGCGCTTCCGACAAGCCGATCGCATGTTCGAGCAGGCTGCCGCGATAGGCGGTGTTGATCGGCACGAACACGGCGCCGAGATAATTCAGCCCGAACCACACTCGCAGGCAGTCGGCATTGTTGGGGAGCCACACCAGCACCCGCTCGCCCTGTTTGACCCCGAGCGCGCGCAGCGCGTTCGCGGTGCGTATCGCGTACGCCTGCATGTCCCCATAGGTCCATTGTTCGCCGTCGGCGAAAATGGCGAGGGTCTTGTCCGGCTGCGTGCGCGCCCAGCGCTCGATCATATACCGCTGGACACATTGGTCCGGCCGCGGCATGCGCGGGTCCAAATGATAATCCATGGTTCGTCCTCCCGACTCCGCGGCGGAGCCTTCGGTCAGTTCTGACTCTTGTCCTGAATCTTGGCCTGTCCGCCAGCCGTAGCCTTGGAGATTTCGGCAAACAGCGGCTTTTTGGTCATCTTCATTTCGCGCGTGAGCTCGTCGTGCACGTGCTGCCGCAGCAGCGCCGTCGCGGCGGCGACATCGCCGCGCGCATCCGCACTTTGCGCCCACGCAATCAGATCGGAAATTTCGCCGTCGAGCCGGTCGCGTTCAGCGGCAAGCGCGGCGGAACTTGCCGCCGCCAATGCCTGATCGCTCAAGCCTGCCGTGCCCGCAGGCGCTTGCGGCACCAGCGCGCGCACCGCCTGCACGGCGGCGCGCCGCTGCGCCACCGCTTCGGCGAGCGGCGCCCGCGCCCATTCGAGCCGCGGCGCGATGTTGTTGAGAACATCGATCACCCCGATCGCTTGGCCGCGAGCATAGGCGTCCGACACGTTCGGTATCACGTCCGTGCGCAACGTCGCGATGATGCCGGCAATCAAGCGCTCCAGCGAATTGTTCATGCCGCCCGCTCCATCACCGATTCGAGCTGCAACAGCATGCGCGGCAATTGCGCGCCCATGCCGGCCATGCGCAGATCGTTGAAGTCGCGGGTCTCGAAACAGAAGCTCGCGCCGAGATGCATCACCGCAAGCTTGAAGGTGCCGAACGCTTCCCAGTAATGCAGCGCTGCCGGGTCGACAGTCAGTCCGGTGAGCGCCTCGTATTTGCTTTTCAGCTCGTCGCGGGTGAACATATGGCACATATAGGGCGAGCGGCCGCGCCAAGCCTGCAGGCAGATCCAGCCGAGATCTTCCATGGGGTCGCCGAGATGCACCAGCTCCCAGTCGAGCATCGCGGTGATACGCCCGTCGAGCTCGAGAAAATTGCCGATACGGTAATCGCCGTGCACCACGCTGATCCGCTGCGCCGTCGGCGCGTGGGCGCGAAACCAGAGCAGAGCCCATTCGAGCATCGGGTAGCGGCGGCTCGACCACTTGCGCATACGCTTTTCCCAGAACGCGATCTCGGAGTGCGCCGTCTGCGCCGGATCGGTGGCGCCGTCGATTTTCGCAACCGGCATATCGCGCCATGCGAAATTATGCAGCGCGGCGAGCGCGCCGAGAAATTGATTGCCGAGATTGACGCGCTGCGCCTCATCGAAGGCCGGGCCGCCGTCCGCGGTCCATGGCACCGGCGCATCGCCTTTGACGAATGCGCAGACAAAAAACGGAGCGCCCAGCACCGCGCTGTCGTCGCAGCACCAATAGACCTGCGGCACTGGCACGCCGCTGCCGGCGAGGCTCCGCAGCGTGAGAAACTCAGGCGTCGCCCGATAGGGCGAAAATATACCGCTTGGCGGCCCGAGCCGCAAAATCAGGTCGCGTGCAACCCGGATGCCGCCTTCGCTCCAGACGGCGTTGAACCCGAAGGTCAACCAGGAAAAGCCCACCGTGTAGCGCTTGAGCGGCCCGATTTCGACATCGCCGCCCACCTGCCCGTGCAGATAAGGCAGGAGCCGGCTGCGAACGCTTTCGCCATCGAAGGTGTCGATTGCGGACAATGTGTTCCTCGGAGCCTTCCCTGCGCGGTGCATATCGGGCCATCGCCGCGGCAGGCGCCGTGCACGCACAGCACGCTGCCACAATTGCGATTGCGGGACCGCTTAGCCAAAATGAACCAGACTCATTATGCGGGGTCAAGCGCCGCCTTTGCGCCGCCGTTTCCCGCTGCCGTACGTCCCGCTGCGCTCAAAGCCCCGACAACAAATGGCCGGCATCGACCGGCAGCACGACGCCGGTGATCGAGGCGCCGCCGTCGCCGGCGAGCAGGATCAACGGTTCGGCAAGATCCTGCATCGGCGTCAGCCGTCGCGACGGAATCCGCCGGATCATCTCCTGGCCCTTTTCGGTGGCGAAAAAGTCGCGGTTGAAATCGGTCTCCACGTAGCCGGGGGCAAGCGCGTTGACGCGAATCCGATAGCGCGCCCATTCCAGCGCCAACTGCTTGGTCATCTGCACCAGGCCGGCTTTGGCTGTGGCGTAGGCCGTCACCTGTCCGGCTTGCCGCAACGCCAGGATTGAAGCCACGTTCACGATCGCGCCGGGAGACTTGGCGGCCACCAGGTGTCGTGCTGCTTCGCGCGCGATCATCCAGGGACCGCGCAGATTGGTGGAGATGACGCGGTCGAACTCCGCAGGGTCTTCCTTCAGCGTATCGGCCACGTCGGTGATGCCGGCATTGTTGACCACGACCGAAGGCGGACCCCACTGCGTCACGATCTGCTCGAACGCGCCCAGGATCGAATCGTCTCGCGTCACGTCCATTTCCACAAAGTTGGCATTGCCGCCCGCGCGCGCGATGCCTTCGGTAATTTCCGGCACGTCGGAGCGATTGCCCAAAATCACATGCGCGCCCTCGCGCGCCAGCGTCTCGGCGAAGAAGCGCCCGAGCCCGCGCGAAGCGCCGGTCACGAGCGCGATGCGATTCGCGAGTCGACCGTTTGCGCCGCCTTGCGCTTTTGCTGATGCGGCCGATCCGGCATTGCCCAATTGATTCATTCGCGCCGCTCCTTCGAGGCAGATTTGTTCCGCCCTTCTGTCGCCAGCGTCAAGACGTTTGCAGCGTGTACGCGCGCGAGCGATTGGTCAATGTGGACGTTTTAGACGGGCATTGCGACGACATTGGCCCGGCGTGCGCAGTGCCATGGTTTATCTCTCAAGGAGGCCGCTCGCTTTTTTCCAAGCCGCGATACCTCCCTCGATATGAAAGGCCGTGCCGATGCCGGCGTCGCGCGCAGCCTGAACGGCCATCGCCGAACGTTCCCCGAACGCGCAATAGAACAGGACGCGCTTGCCCGTCGCCAAGGCCAGTCCATGCAGCATGCCAGCGGGACCAATCGCATCCTGCAGGCCCGGATAGGGTAGGTGTAACGACCCCGGAATAATGCCGTGCTTTTCGCGCTCGCTCGGCTCGCGAAGGTCGATCGTCATCACGTCAGGCCTGTCACACAGCGTCATCGCCTGATCTGCCGGGATCGCCCAGCCTTTGCGTGCGATTTCTTCCTGGTTGAGGCCGACTCGCACGTTGGCGGGGACAGCCACATCCATCATTTTCGGATTTGGCAGCTTCAAATTATTCATCAGGTCGACGTATTCGTCGACCGACTTGACCCTGAGGCGCGGGTTGAAAAGCTTCTCCTCGCCGACGGTCGACACCGTATCGCCCTTGTAGTCGTGGGCCGGATAGATAAACGTCTCATTCGGAAGCTTGAGCAGCTTGTTGAAGATCGAGTCGTATTGTGCCCGCGGGTCGCCGTTCTGAAAATCTGTCCGACCGGTGCCGCGAATGAGCAGCGTATCGCCCGTGAATACGCGGTCGCTCAGAAGGAAGGAATAAGAATCGTCGGTGTGCCCCGGCGTATAGAGCACGTCGAGAGACAAGCCATCGATATCGATGCGATCACCTTCGACTACGCGCATCGACACGATATCCGCGTTCGTCTGTTGCCCCATGACCGTGATGCAGTGCGTGCGATCGCGCAGCGCACCCAGTCCCGTGACGTGGTCGGCGTGGAGATGCGTATCCACGGCTTTGACCAGTTTCAGATCCAACTCGCGCACCAGCTGGAGATAGCGGTCGACGCGCTCCAGGACGGGGTCGATGATCAAGGCCTCGCCGCCGTGTCTGCTGGCGAGCAGATATGTGTAAGTGCCCGACGTGCTGTCGAAGAGCTGGCGAAAAATCATGTGCACCTCCTCTGGCTGGAGCGCTGCAGATTCTGCGGAAAAGATGTTTTGTCCGGATGGATGTCTTTGGGCGATGGCGAGGCGCTCTTGTGTCGCCTCGCCACCGGAGCAAATCAGGTGAGGACGGGCTGAGGCACGATGCGGATGTAGGGTCTGGGCTCCTTCCACCCTTGTGGATAGAGCTTCTTGGCCTCATCGTTCGACACCGAGCCGGCGATGATCACGTCGTCGCCGGGCTTCCAATTGACCGGCGTCGCAAGCCGATGCTTGGCAGTCAGTTGGAGCGAGTCGATCACGCGCAGCACTTCGTCGAAGTTGCGGCCGGTGGTCATCGGATAGGAAATCACGAGCTTGATCTTCTTATCCGGGCCGATCACGTAGACGCTCCGCACCGTTTGGTTGTCGGCGGCGGTGCGGCCGTCGGCACTGCTTCCCGCCGAGGCCGGCAGCATGTCGTAAAGCTGGGAGATCGCCAGCGTCGGGTCTCCGATCATGGGAAAGTTCGGTGCTACGCCTTGGGTCTCGGCGATGTCCTTGGCCCAGCCCTCGTGCCTGTCGACGGGGTCGACGGACAGTCCGATGATCTTGACCCCGCGTTTGTCGAACTCAGGCTTGAGGCGCGCCATGTAGCCCAGTTCGGTGGTGCAGACCGGCGTGAAGTCCTTGGGATGCGAAAACAGGATGCCCCAATCGTTGCCCAGCCATTGGTGGAACGAGATCGGGCCTTGCGTGGTGTCTGCGGTGAAGTCCGGTGCGGTATCGGCGATTCTCAGTGACATGTTGCTGATCCATTGCTATTGGGAACGCGATTGGCGGGGCCACCGTAGGCAATCCCCGTTCCGCCACCGTTCCCCGGCGGCCGTGCCCTGTGACGGCCCTGGCTGCGTCGGATGCCACCTCTGAATGGTGTTGGCTTGCGTATCTCCATCCGCCTCCTTGGCCGCTTTGAGGTGGCCGTCGATGATCGCCTGATCGCGGCCGCTGACTGGCGGCGAGATCGTGCCGCTGCCTTGGTCAAGCTGCTTTCACTGTCGCCTGCCCACCGTATTCATCGGGAACAGGCCATGGCGACATTCTGGCCGGACCTCGATGCCGAAGCGGCGGGCGCCAACTTGCGCAAGGCCATTCATTTTGCCCGGCGGCTGCTCGGCGTTCACGACCTGATCGAGGTGATCAATGACGTGATCGTGTTGGCGCCGCAGGCTGAACTGGAAACCGACGCGGAGCGTTTCGAGGCCGCCGCCAAAGCTGCACTTCGCAGTGGTGACAAGAACGCACTGGAACGCGCCGCCGAGCTTTATGGTGGTGCGCTCTTGCCTGACGACGTTTACGTCGACTGGCTCGACAATCCCCGGCAGCACTTGCAGCAATGCTACGTCGACGTCCTGCGGGCGGGAGAGTTGTGGCATCGCCTGATCGCACTTGATCCGACGGATGAGCAGGCCCAATGCGCGCTGATGCAAGCGGCTCTCGATGCCGGGAATCGCGTCGAGGCCATTCGGCTCTTCAAACAGCTGCGCGACAACCTGCGCGCTGAGCTGGGCGTGGGGCCGAGCGCCGCTACAATTGCGCTCTACGAAAAGGCGGTGGCTTTATCGGGTGCGGATACGACAACGGCAGCGGATCGCGTCGGTGCGTCGCTCGCCTGGGGTCTGGTGCATCTACAAAGCGGTGAGTTCGACAAGGCCGGCGAGATTGCGCGGCAGACCCGGGATATGGCGCTTGGGGCCGGGCTGGCACGGGAAGTCGGTCAAGCCAGCGCTCTGCTGGGGCTGACCGCGAACATGAAAGCGCAATGGCCGGAGTTGTTTCGATCCGAATTCATCGATTGGGTTCGTACCAAACCGGCTTTCGTCCAACATGTATTCGATGGGCATCTCTGTCTCTCCGAGTTCTGCCTTTGCAGCGCGTCCGGGCACGGTCAGATCGCGGAGTC
>Ga0209006_10006962_pt1 | contig 10211 bp, 7 predicted proteins | sample JacPin_JW_Ref_O2_FD_188567 | JGI IMG/M metagenome (GOLD analysis project Ga0209006, IMG submission 188567) | Forest soil microbial communities from Algoma, Ontario, Canada - Jack Pine, Ontario site 1_JW_Ref_O2 (SPAdes) (version 2) | ecosystem: Environmental > Terrestrial > Soil > Boreal... | reverse complement strand
CGACGAGTTCGAATCGCAGATCGACGTCAACGACGACGGCCAGGTGCTGATCTACTCGGCCAACGGTGAGCTGGGCGACGCGCTCGTGGAGCGCGTGCGGATGATGATGAAGGAGGTCGAGGTTGGCGACGAGTACGTCGGAAAGGTCGTCAAGACGACCACGTTCGGCGCTTTCATCGAGCTCGCCAAGGGCACCGATGGTCTCCTGCACATCTCCAACGTCTCGCCCGGCAAACGCGTTGACAGCGTCGAGGACGTCCTCAACAAGGGCGATGAGGTCAACGTGCGCGTGGTCGAGGTCGACCGCGAGCGTGGCCGCATCGGCCTACGTCTGACCGAGGACCCAGACATCGCCGGCAAGTCCGTCGAGGAGCTCGCCGGCGTGGGGACCGGTGGCGGCGGCGGTGGAAACCGGGGCCCCCGAGAGGGCGGCCGTCCGTCGAGCAACGGTCGCGAGCGCTCGGACCGCGGCAGGCGGCGTGAGGGCGAGCGCGGCTCCGGTCGTCCGCGCCACGGTCGCGAGCGCGACTAAGCCTCGTGCCGCGCTGGTGAGCGATGAGCACCAGATAACCACGCTCGAATCGGGCGTGCGGGTCGTCACCGAACGCATACCAAGCGTGCGTTCGGTGGCGCTCGGCTTCTGGATCGCCACCGGCTCGGTCGACGAGCACGAGGACCAGGCAGGGATCTCGCACCTGCTCGAGCACATGCTGTTTCGCGGCACCGAGCACTACGGCTCGCAGGAGATCGATCAGATCTTCGACTCGATGGGCGCGGAGATCAACGCCGGCACCGACAAGGAAGCAACCTCGCTCTACACGCGCGTGCTCGATCGTCACCTCGAGCACGCCTTCGAAGTGATGAGCGACATGGTCTGGCAGCCGCGCTTCGGCGAGCTCGACGCCGAGCGTGAGGTCGTCCTCGAGGAGATCGCGATGTACGAAGACGATCCCCAGGACCGCGTCTTCGACCTGCTCGGCAAGGCTGTCTTCGGCGCGCATCCGCTGGGGCGGGCGGTGATCGGCTCAGCGGAGGTCGTGGGGGCGGTCACGCGCGATCAGCTCGTCGAGTTCCACGCCGAGCGCTACCAGCCTCACAGCGTCGTGATTGCGGCCGCTGGCTCGGTCGAGCACGAGGCGGTCGTGCAGATGGCGCGCGCGGCCGAGAGCATGCGCGCGATGCTTGCCGGTGAGGCGCAGGCGCCGCCGGCCAACGGCCGCGCGTCGGGCGTGCACCCGCCCAACCCAGTCACCGCGCCGCCTGATTTCGCCAGACGCGCGCGCTTCCTGCAGAAAGACACCGAGCAGTACCACGTCTGCCTCGGCGGCGCGGGCATCGCCCGTGAGGACGAGCGGCGCTTCGCGCTGCGGGTGCTCGAGGGAGTGCTCGGCGGCACCTCCTCCTCGCGCCTGTTCCAGGAGGTACGCGAGCGCCGTGGCCTCGCGTACTCGGTGTTCTGCTTCTCGAGCCTGTACGCCCACACCGGCGATGTGGGCCTGTACGTGGGAACACGCCCTGACAACATCCGCGAGGCGATGTCCGTCGTCGCCGCCGAGCTCGAGCGGTGTGTGCAGGATCCGGCCAGCGACGAGGAGCTCGTGCGATCGCGCGAGAACCTCAAGGGACGTGTCGTGCTGGGAATGGAGTCGACCGGGGCGCGCATGAGCCGGCTGGGCTCCTCGGTGCTCAACGAGCTGCCGATCCTTTCGGTCAACGAGATGATCGAGCGGATCGACTCCGTGGAGATCGATCAGATCCGCGCGCTCGCCGCTGGGCTGTTCACGCCGAGCGGGCTCTCGGCGGCCGGCGTCGGGCCGAGCGAGGCTGAGTTCCTGGCCGCGATCGAGCCGCTCGGGGTCGCCACCGGGACGCCGCGATGATCAAGGTCGCCGTCGCCGGCGCGGCCGGGCGCATGGGCCAGATCGTCTGCGAAGCCGTTGAGGGCGCGCCCGACATGGAGCTTGTCGGGCGGGTGGACCCGCTGCTGAACACCTCCCTGGAGGAGATCCTCGATCAGGCGGAGGTCATGGTCGACTTCACGACGCCAGACACCGCCCTGCAGAACGCTCTCACCTGTCTGGGCGCCGGAGTTCACGTCGTGATCGGCACCACCGGGTTCGACGCGGCGCCGTTGCAGGCCGAGCTCTCCGACTCGACGCGCCCCTCCGCCAATGTGCTGATCGCGCCGAACTTCGCGATCGGCGCGGTGCTGATGATGCGCTTCGCCGCCCTCGCCGCGCCGCACATGGCCAAGGCGGAGATCATCGAGCTGCATCACGACGGCAAGCTCGACGCCCCCAGCGGCACGGCCAAGCGAACGGCGGAGCTGATGGCGCAGGCCAGCGGCGGGGAGGAGCCGGCAATCCACTCGGTGCGCCTGCCCGGGCTCGTCGCCAACCAGGAGGTGATCCTCGGCGATCTGGGCCAGACGCTGACGATCCGCCACGACACGATCAACCGCGAGTCCTTCATGCCTGGCGTACTGCTCGCCGTGCGCCGCGTGGGCGCGCTCGAGCGCTCCGTGCTGGTGGGGCTGGAGAACCTCCTGTTCTGAGCCAGCGCGGGCGTGGAATACTGCAACGCATGAACCTCGGCGCGATCCTCACCGCGATGGTCACCCCCTTTGACGCCGACGGGAGGGTCGACGACGACTCCTTCGTCGCGATGATGCGCCACCTCGCCGAGAACGGCTCCGACGGCCTGGTCGTCGCAGGCACCACCGGTGAGGCCTCCACGATGACCGAGGATGAGCAGCTTGGGCTGATTGGCCTCGCGGTCGCCGAGCGCCCGGCCGGCACCACGATCGTGGCGGGGACGGGAACCAACGACACGCGCCAGGCGGTGCACCTGACAGAACGCGCCACCGAGCTCGGGGTCGACGCCACATTGTCGGTGACGCCCTACTACAACCGGCCCAGCCCGCTTGGCCTCAAGCGCCACTACGAAGCCGTCGCCGCGGCCACCGACAAACCGGTCCTGCTCTACAACATCCCCTCGCGCACCGGCACGAACATGCCGCCGGAGCTCCTCGCGGAGCTCGCGCAGATCGAGGGGATCGACGGCGTCAAGCAGTCGAACCCGGACGAGCTGCGGCTGATCGACGGGCTGACCGTGTACACCGGCGATGACGGCGATTTTGCCCGTGCCCTCGACATCGGTGCCGCCGGCGTGATCTCGGTCGCTAGCCACATCGTCGGAAACGAGATGCGCCAGATGGTCGATGAACCAGAGCATCGCGCCGAGCTCGACAGGTCGCTGCGCGACGTGTACGAGACGCTGTTCCTGACGTCCAACCCGACGTGCACGAAGGCGGCGCTGAACCTTCTCGGCCACGACGTCGGCGGCCTGCGCCTGCCGCTCGTCCCCGCGACAGCCGAGGAGACCGCGGCGGTCCGCGAGATGCTCGAGCGCCACGGCCTGCTGTCGGTCGAAGCCGCACGCACGCACGCGTGAGCTCCTCGCTGCGAGTACTGCCCCTCGGGGGGCTGGGAGAGATCGGCAAGAACATGACCGTCGTCGAGTACGACGGTCGGATCATCGTCGTGGATGTGGGCCTGCGGTTCCCTACCCCGGAGATGGTGGGGATCGACCTCGTGCTGCCCGACTTCTCCTACCTGCGCGAACGCGCCGATGAGATCGAGGCGATCGTCGTCACGCACGGCCACGAGGACCACCTCGGGGCGTTGCCGTGGGTGCTGCGCGAGCTGATGAAGGAGAACCCCTCGCAGCTGCCGCCCGTCTACGGCGGCGCGTTGACCGTCGCGATGGCGCGCTCCAAGCTCGACGAGCACAAGCTGCGCGACATCGAGCTCAACGAGGTCGATCCCGGGGAAAGCCTCGACCTGGGACCGTTCTCGCTGGAGCTGGTGCACATGACCCACTCGATCCCCGACTCGAGTGCCGTCGCCCTGGGGACGGAGCTCGGCACGGTGCTGATCACCGGCGACTACAAGTTCGACCAGACGCCCGTCGATGGCCCACCCGCCGACGTCTCGCGCCTGGCGGAGCTCGGGCGCGAAGGCGTACTACTGCTGTGCGGGGACTCGACGAACGTCGACCGCGACGGCTTCTCGCCGTCTGAGTCGGTTGTAGGCCCGCACCTGGAGGAGGTGTTCGCGCGCTGCGAGGGGCGGATCGTCGTGACGAGCTTCGCCTCGAACATCCATCGTGTGCAGCAGGTCGTCGACGCGGCCTATGCGCTGGACCGCAAGGTCGCGCTCGTGGGGCGCTCGATGCGCAAGAACGTCGGCATCGGGCGTCAGCTGGGGCACATCGAGGTGCCCGACGGGATGCTCGTGGGAGCACGCGAGATCGCGGACTTCCCCGACGAGCGCGTCGTGATCATCTCCACCGGGTCTCAGGGTGAGCCGCTCTCGGCGCTACGCCGGATGGCCTACCGAGACCACCCGCAGGTCGAGCTGAAGGCCGGCGACACGGTCGTCTTCTCCGCCACGCCGGTGCCCGGCAACGAGCGTGCGGTCAACGAGACGATCGACCGCCTCTACCACATCGGCTGCGACGTGATCACACCACGTGAGGCGCCCGTGCACGCCTCCGGGCACGGCTACGCGGAGGAGATCAAGCTGATGCTCAACCTCGTAAAGCCGCGCTACGTGATGCCCTTCCACGGCGACTTCAAGCGCATGCGCCTGCACGCCCAGCTGGCCGAGGCGGTGGGCGTGCCGCCGGGAGACGTCTTCCAGGGTGACAACGGTCTACCACTGGACATCGACGAGCGCGGCGCGCGCTTCGGCTCACGCGAGCAGGCGGGGATGATCTTCGTCGACGGCGTTGAGATCGGCGAGATGGCCGACGTGGCGCTGCGCGACCGGCGCATGCTCTCGGCCGACGGGATCTTCATCGTGGTTGTCACGATCGCCGAGCAGGACGGCAGCTCGGTCGCTGACCCCGAGGTGATCTTCCGAGGCGTCCCGTTTCTCGATCAGGCCGACGAGCTCGTCGAGGAGATCCGCTCGACCGTCGAGGGCACCCTGCGCCGGGCCGCCAAGGAGGAAATTCGCGAGGTCGACCTGCTCCAACAGGTCCTCCACGACGACATGGCGAAGCTAGTCTATGACCGCCTCAAGCGACGGCCGATGGTGCTGCCCGTCGTTGTCGAGGTCTGAGTAGGCAGGCAGGCGCACGACGAAGCGGGCGCCCCTGGTGCTCGCCGGTCGCTCGCGCGAGCCCGTATCAAGCGTGACGCTGCCGCCGTGGGAGACCGCAACCGCCTGCACGATCGCAAGACCGAGGCCGAAGGAGCCGCCGCGATCGCCGGCACCGCGCACGAAGCGCTCGAAGAGGTCACCCGCCAGCTCCGGCGGAACCCCGGGACCGTCGTCTTCGACGACCAGCTCGACGTCGCCGTCGGCGCGGGTGGCGGTGGAGACGCGAATCGCGGTGCCGGGTGGAGTGTGACGCAGCGCGTTCTCCAGGAGGTTGATCGTCAGACGATGCAGTTCATCGCGTGAGCCGATCACGGTGGCGGGATGAATGTCAAGTGAGATCTCGTGGCTGGCGCTGACCGGGCCGAGCTCGCTGGCCGCCTCGACGACGATCTGGGCGAGGTTGCAGGGGGCGCGCGCGACGACGCGCGCCGCGTCTGTGCGCGCCAGCAGCAACAGGTCCGCGACGAGGCGCCGCATCCTCTGGGAGGAGCGAAGCGCCGAGCGTGCCGCCTCGCCCTGGTCGCCGTGCAGCGATTCGGCGAGCAGCTCGAGGTTGGCCAGCACGCTCGTCAGCGGCGTGCGCAGCTCGTGCGAGGCGTCGGCAACGAATTGACGCTGGCGTGCGAGCATCGATTCCGTCTCCCCACGCGCAGCGTCGAGCTCTCGCAACATGCCCTCCAGCGTGCGCGCGAGTTCGGCGACCTCGTCGTCGGCCTGGGACTCCGGGATCTGAAGGGAGGGGTCGCGGGTCCGCGCGATCTCCGCAGCCGTGCTGGTCAGCGTCGCGATCGGTGCCATCGCGCGGCGCGCGATCGCCATCCCTGCAACCAGCGCGAACAGGCTGCCCGCGAGCACGCCCAGCACAAGAAACAGCTCCACACGCTTGCACGTCGCCTCGGTCGCGGCAACCTGGCGCCCGTATTGCACGATCACGTGGCCGATCGGTTCGCCCGTCGCGCTGAGTGTCACCTCGGCTTCGCGGCTGAGCACGCGGTAGCCGTTGACCGTGACCGGCCGGGACTCCGCAGGGCCGAGCGAGGGCGCGTTCGCCGGCTCCTGGGCCAGGAGGTTGCCGCCCTTGGAGAGAATCCTGATCTCGGCGTGATCGCTGTGCGACGCGAAATCTTCCAGCGGGCTCGCGATCCGCAACGGGTCGACGCTTATGCGCAGCTGCGAGGGCAAGCCTTCGGCGGTCTCCAGCACCTCGCGGTTGAAGTCCGAGCGAATACGATCGACCGTCAGCGACCCGATCGCCAGCGCGAACGCGCACAGGATCACGAACGTCAGCAGTGCGGAGACGCCTGCCAGGCGCACGCGGATCGGCAGGCGGTCGAAGCTGGCGGACAGGCGCGCGCCCGCCTGGCGCAGTAACGGGGGGAGCCTAGGCGCGAAGGACGTAGCCGGCTCCCCTGATCGTGTGCAGGAGGCGTGGCTCCCCCTCGGCCTCCAGCTTGCGGCGCAGGTTAGACACGAACACCTCGATCGTGTTCGTCGTGGAGAAGGGGTCATACCCCCACACCTCGTCGAGCAGGCGCTGGCGTGAGATCACGATCCGCTCGTTGCGCATCAGGTACTCGAGCAGCTCGAACTCACGCTGCGTGAGCTCGATCGCGCGCTCGCCGCGCAGCACCTCGTGGGTGTCTGCGTTCAGCGTCAAGTCGCCGACGCGCAGAGGCGCCGAGCCTCGGGGGGGCCTGCGTCGCAAGAGCGCGCGCAGGCGTGCCAGCAGCTCCTGGCGCTCGAACGGCTTGACGAGATAGTCATCAGCGCCGGCGTCCAGGCCTTCCACGCGCGACTCCAGCGCGTCGCGCGCGGTCAGGATCAGTATCGGTATGTCATCGCCGGCACGCAGTTCGCGAGCCACGTCGAGGCCGTCGATTCCCGGCAGGCCGAGATCGAGGATCACCAGATCCGGTGCGAACGCGTGGCCCTGCTCGAGCGCCGCGTGACCGTCGGGAGCCGTGCGAACCTCGTAGCCCTCCATACGCAGGGAGCGCTGCAGTGCCTGGGCGATGTCCTCGTCGTCCTCGACAACCAGGACGCGTGGCGCGCGTGAGAAGTCGTTCATCGTCTTTATGTAAGTGATCGCGTGTAAAGCGATGGTAAGGCCCCGAGGCAGGTTCCGGGCTCCCGGTGTCGAAGTTGCGCGGGATGCCTCCTGCCCGAAAGCGCCCACCGGCGCGCAGCTCGAGCGCCCGCCGCGCCCCGGCCAAACGCTCCCGCGCGCGCAAGCGCGACGCGCGAGGGCTCTCCTCGCTGCTTCCCGCGGGTCTCCCGCGCCTGCCGGTGCTCGACCAGCGCGAGCGCGACGTGCTGGGCCTCGCGCTCGTCGCCTTCGGTGTGTTCATGGGGTTCGTCCTCTATGGCGGCTGGAACGGAGGTCGCGCCGGCCATGGCCTCGCGGTCGCGCTCGGCTGGGTGCTTGGGCGCGCGCGTGTGCTCACGCCGGTGGCGCTCGTGGTCGGAGGCGGGGCGCTGCTGCTGCGGCCGGTGCTGCCCGCGCTACGCCCGCTGCGCACGGGTGCGATATGTGTGTTCGCTGCTGTAACGCTCGCGCTCGCCGCGGGGATGCTGGGGTTGAGCTCGGGCTCGCCGCAGCTCGAGCGCGTGTGGAGCTCCGCGCATCTGCAGTCGCACGGGGGCATAGCGGGCCAGGCCCTGTATGAGCTCACGCACCGGCTCGTGCAGAGCGTCGGTGTCGACATCCTCGCGATCTTCCTGCTGATCACTGGAGTGATCCTCCTGACGGGCGCGTCGATCGCGAGCGTGATCCGCGCCACCGGTAGCGGCCTGGTCGACTCCACCCGGATGATGCGCTCGCTCGGCGAGCGTCGCGGCGAGGAGCGCGCCAAGCCGCGTGCCCGGGCGCCCGTGAGCACGTTCGAGGAGGATCAGCCGATCGAGCCGATGCAGCTCCCGGATCCCGCGCCGGAGGAGCTGATCGTGCGCGCCACGCACGTCGAGGCGCCCCCGCGCGACTGGCGTGAGGAGGATTCGCTCGAGCCCTCCGAGGACGTCATCGTCGAAGAGCCCGAGTCCGGGCACGAAAGCGCGGACGAGGACGAGCACATCGCGGGCGTCGCGCACGCCGACGCTGACGGGATCGGAGCCGAGCACCTGACCCCGCAGGGCAGGTTGCGCGGGTCGGTCACCGATGACCCCGATTATGTGTGGGAGCTGCCCGACGCCTCGAAGCTCTTGAGCCGCTCCAGCGCCGAGCACCTGCGTCCCGATACCGCCGGGCAGGAGCGCATCGCGACGCATCTTGTGGAGGCGCTCGGGCACTTCGGGGTCGAGGCGAAGGTGATCGGAACCGTCGCGGGCCCGCACATCACCCGCTATGAGCTGCGCCTCGCGCCGGGCACGAAGGTCGCCAAGGTCGCCCAGCTGAAGGACGACCTCGCCTACGCACTGGCCGCTACAGACATCCGCATTCTCGCGCCGATCCCCGGCAAGCAGGCGGTCGGCGTGGAGGTGCCCAACGCCCATCGCCGGATCGTCAAGCTGGGCGACGTCTTCCAGGCGCCGCCGAAGGACTGGTCGCCGCTGACGGTGTGGCTCGGCAAGGACGTCGCCGGCAAGGCGATCGGCGCGGACCTCGCGAAGATGCCGCATATCCTCGTCGCCGGCACGACTGGCGCCGGCAAGTCCGGTGCGATCAACGCGATGCTCTCGAGCGTGCTGCTGCGCGCGACCCCGCACGAGGTGCGCCTCGTGCTGGTCGACCCCAAGCAGGTGGAGCTCAACCACTACGAGTCGATCCCGCATCTGCTCACACCGGTGATCACGAGCCCGCGCATGGCCGCCAACGCGTTGCAGAACCTGGTCAAGGAGATGGAGCAGCGCTACGGGATCATGTCGCTGGCACGCACGCGCAGCCTGATCGAGCTGAACAAGGCGCGCGCCAAGCGCGACGAAGCGCCGCTGCCCTACATCCTCTGCGTGATCGACGAGCTCGCGGACCTGATGATGGTCGCGCCCGCAGACGTGGAGGACTCGATCATCCGCCTCGCGCAGAAGGCGCGCGCGGTGGGCATCCACCTGGTGCTGGCCACGCAGAGCCCGCGCGTGGACGTGATCACGGGGATGATCAAGGCGAACGTTCCGTCGCGGATCGCGTTCGCCGTCTCCTCGCAGACCGACTCGCGCGTGATCCTCGACCAGAACGGCGCGGAGTCGCTGCTGGGGCAGGGCGACATGCTCTTCAGCCCGGTCGGCTCATCGCGCCTGCAGCGCATCCAGGGTGCCTACATCGATGAGGCGCAGATCGCCAAGCTCACCGAGATGTGGCGCCGCCAGGGCGAGCCCGAGCTGCGCGAAGAGCTGCTCGAGGAGGTCGAGCCCGAGGGTGGGGGCTCCGACAGAGGGCCCGACGAGTTCGATCCAGACGAGGATCCGTTGCTCACCGACGCGATTCGTCTGGTCGCTGAAATGCAGACAGCGTCGACCTCGATGCTCCAGCGACGCCTACGTCTGGGCTACACGCGCGCCGGGCGCATGATCGACATGCTCGAGCGCCGCGGCGTGATTTCCGGCTACGAGGGCTCCAAGCCCCGCCAGGTGCTGGTCACCGAGGCCGACCTGCCACGCGTGCTCGCCGCCTTGGAATCGCCGGCCGCCAAGTCTGCAAGCGCCGTCAACGACTAGCCTCTTGGCCTGATGCCGGAGATTGGACCCACGCTACGCGAGGCGCGTATGCGCGCACGCATCGACGTGTCGGAGATCGAGGCCAAGACCAAGATCCGCGCGAAGTACCTGCGCGCCCTGGAGAACGAAGAGTGGGGCCTGCTCCCGGGTCCCACTTTCGTGAAGAGCTTCCTGCGGACCTATGCGCAGGCGCTGGACCTAGACGGCAAGGCGCTTGTGGAGGAATACCGTCTCCAACACGAGCGCCCGAGCGAGTCGATGCTCGAGCCGATCGTCTCCACACCGCAGAGCCGGCGCGCGCCCAAGCGTGGGCGCCCGGGCGGCCCGCAGGGCCCATCGCGCGGATACATGCTGGCCGTCGGCGCGATCGGCGTGATCATCGTCGTGCTAATCGCG
>Ga0209006_10006960_pt1 | contig 10212 bp, 7 predicted proteins | sample JacPin_JW_Ref_O2_FD_188567 | JGI IMG/M metagenome (GOLD analysis project Ga0209006, IMG submission 188567) | Forest soil microbial communities from Algoma, Ontario, Canada - Jack Pine, Ontario site 1_JW_Ref_O2 (SPAdes) (version 2) | ecosystem: Environmental > Terrestrial > Soil > Boreal... | reverse complement strand
ACTTTGCGCGACGTTGAGTCGATCGAGCGCATCGGAAACCAGCTGCACGTATCCGAGCGCCTCGCCGCTCTCGGGCGCGTCACTGCGGGCGTCGCGCACGAAGTGAAAAATCCCCTGAACTCCATGCGCCTCTGGCTTGAAGTTCTAAAGGGCAATATGCCGGTTGAGCCCGAAGCTCAACAGGCGGTGAAAATGTTGGATAGCGAGATCGACCGGCTCGACCGTGCGGTAAAAACATTCCTCAATTTCACGAAGCCACTCGAATTCAAGCTGGAAGAAACTGACCTTCGTCTATTGCTGGACGAAGTTCTGGACGCTGCGCGCCCGGCGATCACGCAAGCGGGGGTCGAACTGCGCGTGGATTTGCCCTCCGAGTTCCCTCCCACTCTTGTGGATAGCCAGCTGATGCACCAAGCAGTGTTGAATCTATTGCTGAACGCTTGCGAATTCACTGCTCCCGGCGGCCGTATCACACTCAGCCTGCGACGCAGCGGCGATTCCGCCATTATCGCTGTGGCGGATTCCGGCAAGGGAATTCCCACCGAGGATCAAAAGAAAATTTTCCAGTTATTCTTTACCACCAGGCCGGGCGGTACCGGAATTGGACTTGCCAACACTTTTCGATTTGTACAGTTACACAATGGTCGGATAGAATTCGATTCGGAGGTCGGGCGCGGAACTACCTTCCGTGTAGAATTGCCGCTGGCTCGCTCCATGGATGCCTCGGCAGGAAAACTCCGCGACTTCAGCCAGCCCTTCGCTGAAGAGAAAAGATAGATGCCCAGCCGAAACAAGAAAGCTACAGCTCTGTTCGTGCTCTTGGCTAATGGGTTGGCGCTCGCAACTACCGGGTGCGAACAGAAGACGGTGAAAGCAGCCGTGCCTGTTTCATCCACACCGATGCCCCAACCGTCGGATTCCAAGCCGCTCACTAACGTGGCACCCGATACCACCGCAACGCCCCCAGAGGTTGTCGAAGCTAGTGTCCCGCCGCCGACTCCGCCGCCTTCTTCAACTGAACCCTTATCCGTCACCTCGCCGCGCACGAAGCCGGCTCCTCCTCCTCGTAAGCAACCCTCGGAACCGCAGACTGCGGAGGCATCTGTTGAGCAATCGGCGCGACCGCCAGCGCCGCTCATATCGCCGCAGCTGTCGGCGAACGACCAGGCAACTTACGCTCGCAAAACGGATGACGATGTGAGCGTCGCGGAAAACAATCTCCAGCGATCCGCGGACAAGCGCCTAAGCGCGGCTCAACACGATCTGGTTGAAAAAATACAAAGCTTTCTGTCGCAGTCTCGCGAGGCCAGCAAGGCCGGTGATTGGGCCCGCGCACAAAATCTTGCCCAAAAAGCTCGTTTGCTTTCCGTCGAATTGGTTGATTCGCTGTAAGCTGGTGATCGAGACTTTGCTTCGACCCTCTTCGCCAACTCCCCCAGAAACGCCGTCTCGTTGAAAAATCCTGCTAAAATGATCGCGTGAAAGTGTTTGATGTTGCGATCATTGGCGGCGGAATTATAGGAAGCTCAATTGCTTTCGAGCTGGCCGCCGAAAAACTTGACGTCGTCCTATTAGACCGCGAGGAGCCCGGCCGCGGTGCGAGCTGGGCTGCGGCCGGAATGCTTTCTGCAGCGCCGGATTCCCCGGAAGCGCGGCCACTTGTTCCACTCGCCAAGGAAAGTCTGGGGCTGTATCCCCAATTCATCAGCAGAATTGAAGATGCAACTGAACCCTTCATGCATTTTAGTTCTGAAGGAACCCTTCAGGTTTTCCCCGGGCCTAATGCGGAGATGGACCGCGACAAAATGGTCGCCGACCTTAAAACACTAGGTATCGAGAGCGAGCCGATGACGCTGGAGACTGCGCGCAGAATGGAAAGCGCGATCAGTCCCAGCGCCAACGCTGTGGCGTGGCTGCCTCGGGAATCAACGGTCGATCCCAGGTCACTCATGGAAGCCATTTTGGCGGCACTGCGACATCGCGGCGTTGAAATCCGCGCCGGCTGTTCAGCCACGTCCATAACGCGTCAGGCTGGGACGTGTACCGGACTGACTGCTCATGGCGAACCCATTAACGCAAAGACTGTAGTTGTGGCGGCGGGATGCCATTCCGCAAATCTTGCCGGCGAGGATGGCTGGCTTTCGCGCTACGCACCCACTCGACCGATACGCGGCCAAATGCTCGCCTTGCACTCGACCGAAATTCAGTTGCGGCGAGTGCTCCGCTCCGAGAAAGGCTATCTTGTTCCGAGGCATGAAGGACGAATCGTTTCCGGCAGCACCCTTGAAGATGTCGGCTTTAACAGAAACCTGACTGCGGGCGGTATTCGCGAAATCCTTAGCGCAGTCATCGAGCTGGTCCCGGGCATTGCTCACGCCAAAGTGATGGAGACCTGGGCCGGACTGCGCCCCGGAACTCCCGATCACCTTCCGATTATCGGACCCACTGATATCGACGGCCTATTCATAGCCACCGGCCATTATCGAAATGGAATCCTACTCGCTCCCATAACGGCCAAGCTTGTGCGCGACTGGGTTGTGGATCAAAAGATGCCCACAACAGCCGAAATTTTCTCGCCGCTGCGGTTTGCTAACCGCAGCTCGCAGGCGAGCGCCCCGAGAAATTCTGCGGCCAGTTCATAGTCGAAAAAAGCGGACGTTAAAAAGGAATACTGCGGGCCGGCTCGCGATTGGGAGGGCCTGCGAGCGTGGACGCTTGCCCCGGGCTGGTGAACTGAACTTTATCCGCGTCCAGCACAATTCCGCGGTCGAGGACGGCTTCCACAGTCGAGCCGCGAGGCAGCTCAGCTTCGGGCCCGCGAGTCAACAACACAGCGAGCAGACCGGCCGCGGCTCCTACACCCGCGCCAATCCCAGCTCCCGCGGCACTCCGTCCGGCGATGGAGCCAATGCCGGCCCCTGCAGCAGTCGTCTTTGCAATCGTGCCGATGTCGCCGCCCTTATTGGAATCGCCGATAATTCTGCCCTCATTATCTGTCGTTTCGTTGCCTCCGGTTCCGGCATTGCCGGGGACGGCATTCAAGTTAACCATGTAGGCGTTCGGAAGAATCAGCGTCTTTAGCCGGATCATTAATTCGCCGCGTCCCTTCACTTTGCCGGGACGTTTCGATTCGCTCACTTCCCCGCTGACATACGAACCTGCCGGGATCACCACGTGCCCATCAATCATTATCGGGAACAATGTCTCGAAATAAACAGGATCGCCAGGCCGCGCGCTCCGAGTGGAAATGGCGTTATGCAAAACAAGGGGGATGTGCGTGCCTCCAGGAACTTCTATCTTGGCCTTAGCTGGAATTGGCGCGGGTGCCGCGGCGTTCGTCGGAGTGGCGGGTGCTGCTGAGGATTGCGATCCACCGGATGGTTGAGGTGTTCCGGACGGATTCTGCGCCGGTGTACTCGCGGCGGGCGCTTGAGCCACGGGTCCAGGGGGCAAAGGGCCGTCCTGCTGCGCAAAGACAGCTCCTGCGCCGGCCGGAAATAACAAAACAGCCATTCCTGCCAATCGCAAGATAAACCATCGGTTTGCCATTATTGATTGTCCTCCGGCAATTTCGGACGAAATCCTGTACGAAAAGATGCCGTCTGGGCCTTCAAGGATGTACGAAGCATATCCTGTACGCCACTGCTTTTCCAGCCTCCACAGGACCAGCGACCCTCGTCGCGTGTACGAGTAAGACACCCCCAAACATGGCTGAAGCTCGCGACAGATATACTGATTTAGAGGCCGGCATTGGGACCCAGAGGAATCGGATCGATCCACCTTCCGTCTTCACTGCGGCAGAAGACTCTGCTGATTATCGTCCTCACAATGTTCGCCGCCGTCGGAAGTCTTTTTCTGTTATCACGCATTATTCTGCTGCACGGATACGCTCGCCTGGAAGAGAGCTTCGCCGGAGAAAACCTTGAGCGCGCTGCAAGCGCTTTGACAAACGAGTTGAACACGCTCGACCGCACTACCAGCGAATATGCGGCTTGGGATCAGACTCACGCATACCTTAACGGATCGAATCCGGACTACGTTAAATCCGAATTCCCGGCGGTCACATTTCAAGAACTGAAGGTGAGTTTCGTCGTCATCCTCGACAATTCAGGCCACAAGGTTTTTGCAAAAGGCTTTGATTTGGTGAACGCCGGCGAAGTCTCGGTTCCCGAAGGGCTGGACGAGAATCTGAAGACAGGCTCTTCCCTGCTAAATCACAGGAGTCTAGACAGTAGAGTCTCCGGCATTCTAATGCTCAGAGATGGACCCGTGCTCGTAGATTCCCGCCCTGTTCTCAAGAGTGAATTGAAAGGGCCCATTGCAGGCACGCTGATCATGGGCCGGGTTCTGGACGCAGCCGAAGTGCAGCATCTTTCGCAAATGATTCACACGCCGCTTACGATCGAGCGTTTGGACAACGTGAATCTTAATGCGGACTTCTCGCTGGATCGGAACAGGCTTTCCGGTCAATCTCCCGCTCAGATTCGCGCTTTAAATCATGATGCGTTGGCCGCGTATCAGGAGTTGGACGATATCTACGGACGGCCGGCCATCCTCCTGCGCGTTATTCTTCCGCGGACGATTTATGGGCAGGGTCAAACTACCCTGCTTCAGTTCACGATGTTGCTGTTGGCTGCCGCCCTGCTGTTCGGCGCCGCCACGCTGTATCTGCTGGAACGCGTGATACTTTCCCGCGTCGCCGACCTGAGCGATGGGATCACCCAAATTGGAGCGAGCGGCAATCTTTCCGCCCGCCTGCAAATCAGCGGCGCAGACGAACTCGCGTATCTCGGCACAGCCATCAATAGCATGTTGCAGGATCTCGAGAACGCGCAGGTGGAACAGCACCAGGGACGGGCGCGGCTCGGCGTGATGATCGAAAAAATGCCGGCCCTGTTGTGGACCACCGATACGCAACTACGGTTCACTTCCGCGGTGGGCGCTGCCCTGGAACTTCTTGGATTGCGCACCAATGAGCTAACCGGAAAGACGCTCTCTGAATATTTCCAAACGAAGGATCCGCAGTTTCCTCCCATCGCGGCCCACAAAAAAGCTTTGCGTGGCGAGTCCGTAACTTATGAATTGGAGTGGCAGCGCCGCATCTTCGAATCCCACGTCCAGCCGCTAAGAGGCAGCGAAGGAGAATTCATCGGGATCATCGGCGTCGCACTCGATATCACCGATCGCAAGCACCTGGCGGATCAGCTGCGTCAAGCGCAAAAAATGCAGGCAGTAGGGGAACTAGCGGGCGGCGTTTCTCATGATTTCAATAACCTGCTGATGGTGGTGAAGGGTCACGCCGAAATGCTTCTCGAGCGGCTGCCGAAATCATCGCCGCAGAGATCGAATGTGGAACAAATCCAAACGGCCGCCGAGCGCGCAGCCTCGCTCACAGCGCAATTGCTTGCTTTCAGCCGCAAGCAAGTATTGCAGCCGCGCGTTTTGGATCTTAATGAAGTCGTCGGCGCCATGATTCAGATGGTTTCGCGCTTGATCGGCGAAAACATCGAGCTGGTCTTCATGCCGGGATCGAAGCTCGGCAGCGTGAAAGCCGATCCCAGCCAGATTGAACAAGTGGTTCTAAACCTTGTGGTCAATGCTCGCGACGCGATGCCGCAAGGTGGACGCTTGACTATTGAAACAGCCAGCGTTGACCTCGACAAGAATTATACGGCGCAACGTGCGGTGGCCGTTGACCCGGGGCCTTACGTCATGCTCACTGTCACCGACACAGGCTGCGGCATGGATGCGACAACGCAGGCTCGCATCTTTGAGCCTTTTTTCACCACCAAAGAGCAAGGCAAAGGCACGGGACTTGGACTTGCCACCGTTTACGGCGTCATCAAACAGAGCGAGGGTTACATTTGGGTCTATAGCGAACTGAATCGCGGAACTACGTTCAAAATTTATTTGCCAAAAGTGGCAGCAAAAGCCGAAGAGCCCGCTGTCGCGAAAGTGCTTCCCGCCCCGGCGTCCGGTTCTGAAACGATTTTGTTCGTCGAGGATGAGCAAAACGTGCGTGAATTGGTGCGCGAATATTTGTCAGCACGGGGGTATCGCGTGCTCGACGCCTCCGACGGCGTTCAGGCCCTCGATATTGCCGCCGCGCATCCAGGCGTGATTCAGCTACTCATTACCGACGTTGTGATGCCCCGTCTCAGCGGACGCGAGCTCGCAAGCCAAATTGCAGCCGCTCGAAGCGATCTGAAAGTTTTATATATTTCCGGTTATACGGACGATAGCATTTTTCGCCACGGCGTACTGGAAGGCGGCATGGAGTTCCTGCAAAAACCGTTCAACCTGAGAACCCTGGCTCAGAAGATCCGCGAAATCCTGGACGGCGAGACCGCAACAACGGTGCTTCGCGGTCATTTCAAAACCGACCGCGATTCTCTCTAGAAACTTAAGTCCGAAAGGAAACAACACAATTTGCAGTCTTCCTGCCAGTATCCAACGAGTTCATTACACTTCGTTTTACACTTCGGTTAAATCAGAAAAACACTTTGACCGGTGAGTTCGAATCTCTTGCGGCACCGAATATTCCGGCACGCGACCATGTTGTCCACGCGCACCATGTAAGAACGCGCTTTGGCGAATTTAGCGCGGTCTTCTTCGTTCCCCCCCGGAGGAATCTGCGCTTTCTTCGTGCGCACGATATAGCGCACGGGATAGGTGTTTTCCTGGCGGCAGATCGCGCATACGAGCGGTATCTGCTTGGTTTCTTCTTTCTCGTCGTAATACCTTTTTTCATCCATTGCTGTGGCCGCCCGTGAATTTCCAGACTTCGCTCAAAATGAAAGATATCTTCACGTAGCGCTCGGCGCAAGCGCTTAATCTGCACCGCACCGAAAAAGTTTGCAATTTCATCATCGCGTATCTCTCCAAACGATGCTAGCCGTCTTCTGTTACGATGCGTTTCGATTGGAGCGAGATGGCTTCGTCAACCTCACACTCGAAGAGTTTTCCAGTATGGATTCGATGGGCGGCTCTCGCGTGGCTGCTCGTTTGGATTCCTGCTTATTGGCACACCTGGGGTGTTGCGAATTTCCTGCATCTTTGTGACGTGGCGGTGGTATTGACCTGCCTCGGATTGTGGAGCAACAGCCCGCTTCTGCTATCCAGCCAGGCGGTGTCGTCCTTGCTAATCGATGCAGCGTGGGTGGTCGATGCTGCCGCGAGATTTCTTACCGGGCGGCACTGGATTGGCGGCACTGAATACCTGTTCGATTCAAGCTTTCCACTATGGGTGCGGCTGCTTTCTCTGTTTCACGTTATTATGCCTTTTCTGCTTCTGTGGGCGCTACACCGCGTTGGATACGACCGCCGAGGCTGGGTTGCGCAATCCGCCATAACGATTCCGGTGGTCGTGTTTGCTCGACTGGCGGCTACGCCCAAAACGAATATCAACTTCGTTTACTCGGACCCTTTTTTCCACCGATCGTGGGGACCGTGGCCTTTGCACCTCAGCGCAGTAGTCGCGTTCCTGGTGTTCGTAGTCTACCTGCCGACGCATTTGCTTCTCAGCCGATTGTTCCCGCCGCCACGGCAGGATTGAAACACCGTTGTAACCTTCCTGTGCTTGTATTTCGGCTAGCGGCATACATACTGTACGAACGGATTATTGGAGGGAATTCTATGCGGCGTAGAACAGCACAACTGCTGTGTGCGATGCTTTTTCTACTTGCGACCATCTCGGCGCTGTCGCAAAGCTCGCGCGAGACACATGCGGCGAAACTAAGCCAGAAAGCCCTTCTCACGCAATCGTCCGCGGCGAGACCCATTCAGCACGTTTTCATCGTCAGCGTCGATGGAATGAAACCCGAAAGCTATACCGAGCCGGATGCCCACGGCCTGAAGATTCCCACGTTGCGGGAAATGGTGCGGAACGGGATGTCGAGTGACGGCACGCGATCAGTGATGCCCACCGTTACATATCCCTCCCACACTTCGATGGTCACCGGCGTCAATCCTGCAACACACGGCATTTTCACCAATCCTGCGTGGGATCCGCTCAATCAAAACTCTGGCGGGTATCGCTGGTACACCGAGGACATTCGTGTGCCGACCCTCTGGCAGATCGCGCGTCAAGCAGGGCTGCGCACCGCTTTGATTCATTGGCCGGTAACCGCCGGCGCGCAAGCGGACTTCATCATCCCGGAATATTGGCGCGCCAGCATCCCGGAAGATATGAAACTCGTTCGCGCTCTTTCCACGCCGGGCATCTTCGAAAAAGTGGCCTCGCAGTTCCCGAGCTTCAAAACGGATTTTCCCCCGCTTGAACTTACCGATCCGGTCTGGACGGACGCCGCCTGCTATGCCATCGAAAATCAAAGACCTAACTTGCTGCTGTTGCATCTGGCCATGGTCGATCATCACGAGCACGAAAAGGGCCCCTTCAGTCCCGAGGCAAATGCTGCAACCGAAACGGCTGATGCACAAATCGCGCGAGTGATTGCTTCCGCGAAGAAAGCGGGCATTTGGCAGCAGACGGTGCTGGTGGTTCTCTCCGATCACGGGTTCGTTCCGATTTCGCAGGAAATGCGTCCGGGAGTTTTAATCCAGCAGCGAGGTTTGATTGCACTCGACCCAAAAGGGCGCATCACCGATTGGAAAGCTTCGGAAATAATCGATGGAGGCTCCGCTTATATCTACGTGAAAGATCCAAATGATGATGCTACGCGAGCCGCGCTCCATAATATTTTCGATCCGCTAGCCGGCGCCGAAGGTAGCGGAATCCGCCGCATCGCTTCGCATGACGAAATCGTGGCGATGGGTGGCGATCCGAACGCATTTCTCGCTCTTGAAGCCGCCGACGTAACTTCATTCGCTTTTGGCTACACCGGCGAGGTGAAAGGCCCCTCGACACGCAGCGGCACGCACGGCTATTTTCCGGATCGCCCGCAGATGCGCGCGTCTTTGATTTTTTATGGCCCTTCGATCGGAACTGGGAAAATACAAAACGCGCGATTGATTGACGTTGCGCCTACCGTGGCGGCTTTGCTCGGGTTGAAATTCGACAAAACGGACGGGTCGGCGCTTTCAATTCCGATAAATGCCGCCGTCGAGACGAAATAATTCGGGACTCAAGGGCTTGCCAAAGAGTTTCGGATTTGCGGGATTACGTCGTTACGTTTCTGAGCGTATAGCGCGGAGATCAATTCCCAACTGCTGGCATTTCTTGTAAAGATGGCTGCGCTCCAAGCCGAGCGCTTTGGCGGTGTTCGTCATGTGGTTGTGATTTCGCTTCAGCTCAGCAAGCAGCGTGTCGCGTTCGAACGCTTCCACGCGCTGTCCGAGAGCCCCGGCCATGAATTCCGCTGGACTACCGAAACTCCCCACAGTTCCCTGCTCGAAACCTGGCAAAGCGCGCGTTACGGTAGCGGCCTCAACTACGTCTTCCGGCGTGAGAAGTAGCATTCGCTCTACCACGTTGCGGAGTTCGCGCACATTTCCGGGCCACGGGTAGCGTTCCAATTCTGCAATAGCATCCGGGGAAAGGCTTTTTTTCTTCCAATTATTTTGTTCGCTCAACTGGCAAATAAAGTGTTCCGCCAGCGCACGAATATCTTCGCGCCGTTCACGCAACGGCGGCACAACGACCGGAAACACGAACACACGATGGTACAAATCCTCTCGAAAAGTTCCCTGCCGGACATGCTCTTCCAAATTGCGATGCGTGGCCACCACGATGCGCACATCCACAGCAAAGGGCTTGTCTCCGCCGACCCGTTCCATCTCGCCTTCTTCTAACACGCGCAAAAGCTTGGCCTGCATGCTGATTGGCATATCGCCAATCTCGTCCAGAAAAAGCGTTCCGCGATGCGCCTGCTCGAATTTTCCGATGTGGCGTCCGGCCGCGCCGGTGAAGGAGCCTTTCTCGTGGCCAAAAAGTTCGGTTTCCACCAGTTCACTGGGAATCGCGGCGCAGTTTAACGACACGAACGGCCCATTACGTCTAGCGCTTTTCTCATGCAGAGTGCGCGCAATCAGCTCTTTTCCTGTTCCGGTTTCCCCGCGAATGCAAACGCGCGTCTCGCTCGTGGCAACCTGTTCCACCTGCGCCATCACTTCGCGCATGGCCGGGCTAGCCCACACAATATGATGACGCCCCAATCTTTTTTTTAGATCGCGGTTCTCCGTCTCCAGGCGTTTCAATCGCAGAGTATTTTCCACCGTCAGCAGCAGCTTGTCGGAGGAAATCGGTTTTTCCAG
>Ga0209006_10006959_pt1 | contig 10213 bp, 7 predicted proteins | sample JacPin_JW_Ref_O2_FD_188567 | JGI IMG/M metagenome (GOLD analysis project Ga0209006, IMG submission 188567) | Forest soil microbial communities from Algoma, Ontario, Canada - Jack Pine, Ontario site 1_JW_Ref_O2 (SPAdes) (version 2) | ecosystem: Environmental > Terrestrial > Soil > Boreal... | reverse complement strand
TCCACGAGGTACGCGGACGGCAAACGGTCGAGGAGTTCGTCCGCTTGGAAGCGGCACACGACTTGAACCATCTTCGGCAGATCGACCGGATCTTGGGTGAGCGTATGTAGTGGTAGCCGTTTGGCTGCCAACCGCGAATCGAGCGTTTGTTATTTACGGGGAAGCTTGCACTCGCTCACTTCTGCAGGACTGTACGGCGAATCCTCGGTCGCGTCCGAGCCGTAAACCCTGACCAACATGGCGTAGTTAATTACGGACCCGAATGCATCTTCGACGGCGTTCAAACTGAGACACTACCGAAATCCGCCCTGCCTTCATCGAAACCGAAGCTGCATCTCAAGCGTCTGATTAATCATTCGACTAGTAAACTGATTGGCGAATATCGCGGATCGCTCGATGCCCTATACTGGATCGCCCGATGAGAATCCTTGGAGGGTTCACCCACGTGAAAGTCCGCTACCTAGCCCTGTTCTTCGTGCTGATGCTTGTTTCCGCGTACATCTCCCCCGTCGGCGCTCAAACGCGAAAGTCTCTGACGAATCAAGACGTCATCGACATGACCAAGCAAGCGCTCGCTCCGTCCATCATCGTCAAAGCCATTGAAGCCAATCAAACCGATTTCGACGTTTCCGCGCAGGCGCTGCTTGATCTAAAGAACGCGGGAGTCGACTCGTCTGTAATGGAAGCGATGCTTTCCGTACGGGGAAACAATCCATCTGGTTCGGTCGAGGCGCTTCACGGCGCTGCCGCCCCGCCTGACGAGACCACGAGTCCGGATCCGTCGAGACGAGTGTGCAGCGCCACGAGGGGCTGCCTGATTCGCGAGGGAACTGAGGTGCAGTTGAAATTTGCCGCCGATCTGAGTTCGAAAACAGCCGTTGAAAACGATCCCGTCGAATTCGTCCTCGATGACGACGTCAAAGTCGGTCAAAGCGTTGTTGTGGCAAAGGGCGCGCATGCCACGGCCATCGTTTCTCACGCTCACCGCGCCGGAATGATGGGGAAAGGCGGCGAGCTTAATATTCAACTGCAATACTTGGCGGTGGCCGATAACCACGTCCGCCTTCGAGGCACGAAGGGCCGCGAAGGCGATAGTAAAGTCGGCGCAACAGTAGCCCTCACTGTGCTTTTCGGTCCCATCGGATTGATCAAGCACGGCAAGGAAGTCCAAATTCCTGCGGGAACGCCTCTCACGGCCTACGTCGAGCAGGATATCTGGCTCCCGCCCGCGCAGTAGAAATTTCCACGCGGCCGTAAACTCCAAACTCTCGCCTTTCACGCCGATTCTGTGTTAGTTGTTATGCGGGGCCGCGATGACATCCGGAAGTCCGAGGTTTGACCGCATTATCTGGATCGTGCTGGACAGTGTTGGCATCGGCGAATTGCCGGACGCCAAGGACTACGGAGATGTTGGCCGCGACACGCTCGGCCACATCGCGCGCTCACGTCCGCTGCGAATTTCGAATCTTCAACGACTCGGCATCGGCAATATTGCTCCGCTTGAATCCATAACTCCGCCGGAACATCCTGCCGCGAGTTACGGAAGAGGCGCGACGAAATCACCCGGGAAGGACACAACTACCGGCCATTGGGAAATGGCAGGCGTTTGGCTCGACCAGGCATTTCCGGTCTATCCGAATGGATTTCCCAAGTACATCATTTCGGAGTTCGAACGCCAGATCGGCCGCCGCACGCTGGGCAACAAACCGGCCTCAGGGACCGAAATCATCAAGGAGTTGGGTCTCGAGCACGTCACCACCGGCTTCCCGATTGTTTACACCTCCGGGGACAGCGTTTTTCAAGTTGCCGCACACGAAGATGTGATCCCGATCGAAGAGCTTTACCGCATGTGCGAGATCGCGCGGAAGATTCTGGATGGTCCCAATCGCGTGGGTCGTGTGATCGCGCGCCCGTTTGCCGGCCCGCCGAGTAATTTTCAGCGCACCGAGCGTCGTCACGACTACGCCGTCGAACCGCCCAAGCCAATGCTTCTCGATGTGCTCGCCGAGCGTGGAACTCCGGTATTCGGCGTGGGCAAGATTCACGACATCTACAACGGACGCGGCGTGGATGACTATATCGCGACGAAGAATAATTCCGATGGCATGGCAAAGCTTACCGAAGCAATCGCCCAGCGCCCCAAAGGATTGATCTTCGCGAATCTGGTTGATTTCGACATGCTCTACGGCCATCGCAAAGATGTAGAGGGATTCGCGCGTTCACTCGAGGAATTTGACGAACAGCTCGGGCCGTTCCTCGAACTTCTGGCACCTTCGGATTTGCTAATCATCACGGCGGATCACGGTTGCGATCCCGATCCCGTCAATCCCACCACCGATCATTCCCGCGAATACGTTCCAATCCTTGCATTCAGTCCGCGATCCGCATATGGACGGAAACTAGGCACGCGCTCGACGCTCGCGGATATGGGACAGACGGTCGCTGAGAATTTCGGCGGAGAAATCCCGCACGGCACGAGTTTTTTGGAATTGCTTTCGAGGTAATCGCGGCGAAGAGACGCTGCGCCCGCGTTTTCTGCGGAGCTTTACTGGCCTTGCGAAGCCTTCTGCGCGTAATAGCCGGCCCGCGTCCTGACTGCCAATTTTCCGTGTCCTTTGGAGCCGAGAACTTGGACCTGCACGGTGCGGAACGTGCCGTCCTTCGCGCTGTTGCTCGGATAGTAGCCCAGTTCATACTGGTTTCGAATGTCGCGCGCCACTTGCGCGCAGATCGCCTGCACCTGTTCGAGGTTGTCAGGGAAATACGCCAGCCCGCCGGTCGCCGCCGCGATCTCCGACAAAGTTTTTTTCGAGTGCCGCACCATACCCTTGCTGTGCTTGCGATCGTCTTCGCTGAAGACGCCAATAGCGTAGATAGCAGCATCCGATTGCTGAGCTACCTTGATCGTGTACTCAAAGGTTTTCCGGCTCGCATCATCGTCGCCGTCGGTGATCACGAGCAGCACGCGTTTGTCCTTGTGCCCCTTTTTCAGGTGGTCGAGCGATCCGATAATCGCGTCGTAAAGTGCTGTGCTTCCTCGCGAGTCGATGCGCGAGAGTGCTTCGTTCAATTCCTTTTGGTCGCTGGTGAAATCTTCGTTCAGGTCGAGGTAATACTCGTCGTTAAAATTCACCACGAAGGCTTCATCGCGCGGGTTGCTCGTCTTGACGAAGGTAATCGCCGCTTCATTCACCTGCGCGCGTTTTTCTCGCATGCTTCCGCTGTTGTCGATCACCAAGCCCATGGTCACGGGGATGTCGTCGCGGGAGAAGAGCGAAATCTTCTGTTCCACCTTGTCTTCGAAGACGCGAAAATTGTCCTGCTTCAGATCCCCGACGAATTGGCCCTTCTCGTCGTCCACGGTCGCGTGCAGCACCACGAGGTCGACGTTTGCTTTGATGACGCCCTTCTGCTGTCCCGGGTTTTGGGGAGGCGGAGGACCGGGAATCGCACCCTGCGCGCGAACGCGCGGCGCCGTCAGGCAAAAACTCGCGAGCGCTAGAAAGAAAATTGCGAAGCGATGACTTCTAGTGGCCGGGCGCAAAATAGCCCGTCTTCGAATATACGGTGAGGGGAGGGAGCCCCTTCGGCGGGTGCAGCTTGACCTTGATCTTGCGCCATCGGCCGTCATGCGCATGATCGCTCGGTCTGTATCCCACGACATATTGGTTACGCAACTCCATGCTGATTTTTGAAGCAATGTCCGGCAAATCCGCAATCTGGTTCACCACGAATGTCCGCCCACCCGTCATCGCCGTCAAATCGCTTAACAGGGAAGGCCCGCCGGCTTCTTCCGGCGTGCGGCCACCGTTGGGGTCATAAAGTCCGATGGCGAAAATCTGCACATCCGCTTCTTTTATAAAGTTGCGAACGTCGTTCAGCGTGTACCTGCTGTGATTATCGCCCCCGTCGGATATGATGAGCAACGCCTTCTTTGTGTTGTGTGCTCCTTTCATCTGGCTCAGGCCCAGGTAAATTCCGTCGAAGAGCGCCGTCTCGCCTTTTGCCGCAGTGAACATCAGGCGGTTTTGCAATTCCTCGACGCTCGCAGTGAATGAACTCACCAGTTCCGCGCGATCGTTAAAGTCCACGAGGAAAAATTCGTCCTGCGGATTCGCAGTTCGGAAGAATTGCACCGCTGCCAGGCGCGACTTATCGATCTTGTCCGTCATGCTGCCGCTCATATCGAAAATCACGCCGATTGAGATCGGCACATCCTCGCTCGAGAATCGGACGATCTCCTGTTCCGTATTGTCCTCGAAGATGCGGAAGGCGTCCTGCTCGAGTCCGGTGACCAGGCGGCCATACGGGTCCGTGATGGTCACGTTGACCAGGGTCATCTCGGTTTCAGTTTTGAGTTTTTTGCCGAGCTTTTCGGAAGTGTTGGGCTTGACCGGGCCGGGCGCTTCGTTCTGAGCCCAAGTGGGCGTGACGAAGAAAAGAGTCGCGAAGAGAATTCCTACCGCACAAACTGCCGCGAGCCCCCATCTTGCTCCGGGCTGCGTCGCGCGGTATTTCAAGGATGCCCCCGATGGCCTGTGCTGCTGGCAAATTGTATCACCATGTTTTCCGAAAACAAGTAGTGAAATATGTATTTCCAGCCGCCCGTGCCCCGGGACGGTCGTCGCTTTCTGACTTCCGCTTCTGGCTGCCGCGCACTCCATCGCATGGTGTTAGACTTGGTTTCGGGAGAAAGGGTTGGCGGCTGCTATGGCCACACAAAATACCGGCTCAAACGTGAAGGTCTTTGCCGTAATTCCGGCCCGATACGCCTCTATCCGCCTGCCGGGGAAGCCTTTGGCTTCCATCGCGGGCCGCCCGATGATCCAGCATGTGGTGGAGCGGACACGGCAAGCCGCTCGCGTGGCGCGCGTAGTCGTCGCCACCGATGACGACCGCATCAAGAAGGCGGTCGAGGAGTTTGGCGGCGAAGCGGTTCTAACCCGGCGGGACCATCGTACCGGTACAGACCGCGTCGCGGAGATTGCCGCCCACCTGGAAGCCGACATCTACGTGAACATCCAGGGAGACGAGCCGCTCATCGACCCCGTCACCATTGACGCAGTTGTTGCCGAAATGCTCGACGACGACTCGATCCAAATCGCCACCCCGTGCACGGCGATAACGCAGGGGAATGATGTGATGGATCCGAACATCGTGAAAGTGGTGCGCGATTTTGACGGGAATTGCCTTTATTTTTCGCGGGCGCCGATTCCTTGGGTGCGCGATACGAAGGCTGCGGCTGCGCCGCATCATTGGAAGCATGTGGGTCTTTACGCGTTTCGTCGCGAGGCTTTGCTCGAATTTCCTACGCTTCCTCCGGGCGAGCTCGAGGCTGTGGAACAGCTTGAGCAGCTTCGGTGGCTTGAAAATGGTTTTCGCATTCGCGGTGTGGAAACGGATTACGACGCGATCAGCGTTGACGTGCCTGCGGACATTCAGCGCGTGGAAAAAATTCTGCAGGAGCGCGCCGCTTCCTGACGCTGTGCTGTTTGCGTGCCGCGCGAAAATAATTTCTGAACGCGATTTGACACGCGGCGCGTTTCCGAACATAATGCCGAGTACGCCGATTCCAGCGGAGGAATTCGAGCGCTTTGCGGGCCGCCCCGAAATACATCTTTGTAACCGGCGGAGTAGTATCTTCCCTAGGCAAAGGCGTCGCCGCTGCCTCCATCGGATGTCTCCTCGAAAGCCGCGGTCTTAAAGTCACCCTCCAGAAGTGCGATCCATACCTGAACGTTGATCCCGGCACGATGTCACCCTATCAGCACGGCGAAGTGTTTGTGACGGACGACGGCGCGGAGACCGATCTGGACCTGGGGCACTACGAGCGCTTCACCAATTCGCATCTGACGCGCGACCACAATTGGACGACTGGCCGCCTCTACGAATCGATTATCGCGAAAGAGCGGCGCGGCGATTACCTCGGAAAGACTGTGCAGGTGATTCCGCACGTCACCGACGAAATTAAAGCTGCATTCCGCAAGGTTGCGGATGCGGTTGACGTGGTGATCGTTGAAATCGGCGGCACGGTGGGTGACATTGAGTCGCTTCCATTCCTGGAAGCGATTCGGCAGATGCGCCTGGAGATGGGTTCGGAGAATGTTCTGTTCGTTCATCTCACGCTGGTGCCGTTTATCCCCACGGCCGGCGAATTGAAGACAAAGCCGACGCAGCACAGCGTGAAGGAATTGCTGAGCATCGGAATTCAGCCTGATGTTCTGATTTGCCGCAGCGACCGGCAGCTGGGCAGCGATTTGAAGAGCAAAATCGCGCTTTTCTGCAACGTCCACGAATCGTGCGTGATATCCGCGCCGGACGTTGGAAATATTTATGAGGTGCCGATGTCGCTCGCAGCCGAGCGGCTTGATGAGCAGATTCTCCGGTTGCTGCGCTTAGAGGCGCCTCCGCGGGATTTGAGCCGCTGGCTGGCGATGCTCGAGACGCTGGAGCATCCGCAGGGTGAAGTGCACATCTGCGTGGTGGGGAAGTACGTGCAGCTCGAGGACGCGTATAAGAGTTTGCGCGAAGCGCTGGTTCATGGCGGCCTTGCAAATCGCCAGCGCGTGGTCTTCGAATGGATCGAAGCGGAAGACCTTGATTCGCCCGCCTCGGCTGACAGGCTGCTTCGCCACGCCGACGGGATTTTGGTGCCGGGCGGATTCGGCAAACGCGGCATTGCCGGAATGGTTCAGGCGATTACTTATGCGCGCGAGAAGAAAATTCCGTTCTTTGGGATTTGTCTTGGGATGCAGTGCGCGACGATCGAATACGCGCGGCAGGTTTCGCGAATCGAAAATGCGGACAGCACGGAGTTCGATCCCTCGACCACGAATCGCGTGATTTACAAATTGCGCGAACTGCTCGGCGTGGACGAGATGGGCGGCACGATGAGGCTTGGGGCGTGGCCGTGCAAACTCGAGCCCGGGTCGTTTGCGCATAAGGCTTACGGCGCGCTCGAAATCTCCGAGCGCCACCGCCATCGCTACGAATTTAATTGCGAGTACGAGCAGACGCTCACGCGCGCCGGATTCCGCATTACCGGCCGGACGCCCGATGGCGTGTATGTCGAAATTGTCGAAGTGCCCGATCACCCCTGGTTCGTTGGCTGCCAGTTTCATCCTGAATTCAAATCGAAGCCTCTCGCTCCGCATCCGCTTTTTGCCGCGTTCGTGCGCGCCAGCCTTGAGAATCGCCGGGCGCGACTTGGCGTAGCTGCCGATAAGCGCGATCACTCCGAAGTTTAGCCTTAGCTCTTGCGGGTGCCCGCTCCTTGGTGGATTTTGCGAAGGGTGGGAGGCGTTGGCTTGCTCCCAGGTAGCGGAATCTTGCCTCCTCGCTCCAAGCTCTCGTCCTTTCCATGCCCGCCGGTCCATTTCCAAGTCGAACCGGCGAAAAACACCGATTAGCAGCCATCAAACCGCTTTTTGCGGCAACCTAGTGGCTGCAGTTGCGACACCATTTTGTTCGCTTGTTCTTCGCTGCCGGTCGACTCTGTTTAGATGGGAGGCTGCGCAAAGCAAAAACGCGCCGGAGACGAAATTTCTAGCGCGTTTCTTGTCTTTCTTGAGTTTTGTTGAACCGCTGCGACATTCTTTAGAGCCGGGCTCGGGATCTGTAGCGCGGATGGGTTGGGTATCCGTAGAACTACGCAAGCCTGTGGAAAAACGCGCGGCGATCAGGATTCCCAAATTCCATGTTCGAATTTGAGAGGGGTTCTGAGATGATGTGTTGCGCACACCCGACCCACTAGGCGGCGCTATGTCGGTCTTGTGGCAGGACATCCGCTACGCTCTTCGAGTTCTCGGGAAGAATCCCGGCTTCGCCGCAATTTCTGTTCTTACCCTCGCGCTCGGCATCGGGGCTAACACCGCGCTCTTCTCGGTCGTCCATGGCGTGCTTTTGAAACCTATGCCATACGAGAATCCGGAGCAACTCGTTGACGTCTACTGGACAACGCCCAACGATCAAAAGTTCCCTTTCTCATTTCCGGATTTCCTGGATTGTCAGAAGCAGAATCGCGTTTTTTCGCTGATGGCCGGTTACCGCTGGGAAAATTTCAGTCTGGTCGGCATAGGTGAACCCGAGCGCCTCTCCGGAGAGAGAGTTTCGGCGGAGTTTTTTTCTCTGCTCAGCATAAAACCAATCATCGGCCGCACATTTCTTCGCGAAGAAGACAAGATCGGCGCCGCTCCCGTAGCTGTGATTGGCGACGATCTATGGAAACGCAAGTTCAACTCGTCGCACTCGGTGCTTGGAACGGCGGTGAACCTCAGCGGGGAAGCATATACCATCGTCGGCGTCATTCCTGCGCGTTTGCCGCTTCTCGATCCACTCTCCATCGACGTATTCGTTCCTATCAATCTCTACAACGATGCTGTCTTTCGAGATCGAAGGGTTCACAACGGGACTTACGCGTCGGCGCGTCTGAAATCGGGTATCACAGTGACGCAGGCTCGCGCGGAGATGGACCTCATCGCCCATAACCTTGCCGCAGCGTACCCACAAGAGGACGAGCACGCTGGCATAAACATTGTGCCCATGAAAGAGGACACGGTCGGCGACGTTCGCGTGACCCTACTCGTATTGATGGGAGCGGTCGGCTTTGTTCTGCTAATTGCTTGCACCAACGTCGCGAACCTGCTTCTTGCGCGTTCAATACTCCGCTCGCGTGAATTCGCAATCCGGCGCGCGCTCGGCGCTCAAAGATTTCGTTTGATTCGCCAGTCGCTCACTGAAAGCGTCTTGCTGGCAGTGGTGGGTTCGATCCTGGGTCTAGTGATCGCCCATTGGAGCACGAAAGGCGTTCTCGCGAGCTTGCCCGCTTTTTTCCCTCGCACCAGTGAAATTAGGCTCGACGTGCCGGTTTTGCTTTTCACTCTGGTAGCGGCAGTTCTCACCGGGACCGCATTCGGGTTGGCGCCAGCTCTAAAAACTTACGGCGCTGACATATGCACCGGACTGAAAACAGATGGGCGTGGCTCGGGCAGCTCCCGCCACCGCGTCCAGGCTGTCTTCGTTGTTGTAGAACTCGCCCTTTCCATTGTTCTGCTCGCCGCTGCGGGCCTGATGATCCGTAGTATCAGGGAAATCTGGAAGGTTAACCCGGGATTCAATCCACACAATGTGTTGACGTTCGGCCTTATGTATTCGGCCTCCAAACGGGCAGAAGTTTCGGTCGAGCGCCGAACCCTGCGCGACGCAACTGCGAAGATCGAGTCTGTACCGGGTATTGTCGCTGCGTCGGGAGTTGGCGGGGGGCTTCCGGTGGGTGAGGGCGCGCAAATGCCCTTCTGGATTGAAGGAAAGCCGAAGCCGTCGTCAGAAAACGAAATGAACGTGGGAATCTGGTACGCCGTTCAGCCCGGCTATCTCAAGGCGATGGGAATTCCTCTTCTTCGTGGGCGGTTCATCTCGTCGGAAGATAGTGAGAACTCGCCGAGCATCGTCGTGATTGACGAGAATTTTGCGCGCGAGTTCTTCCCGAATGAAGATCCCATCGGCAAGCAGATCGATACCGAGCTTATGGGGCCTCTGCTGCATTCTGAAATCGTCGGGATCGTCGGGCACACAAAGCAGACTGGCCCGAACGACATCGCAAAGCAAGATCGCGAAGGTCAATTCTATTACGCGATTAATCAGATGCCGGACCGGATGGTGAAACTTTTCACAGGAATGGATGTGGTCGTGCGTACTTCGGGCGATCCGCTGGCGATGGTAGGCGCGCTCCGTGCTGCTTCGCAGCAATTCGACCCGGACCAAGTGCTTTTTGAGTTCAAATCACTGGACGAAATGGTTTCTGGCACAGTGGCAAGCCAGCGATTTGCGATGATTCTGCTGAGTACTTTCGCGGGTCTCGCCCTGGTGCTCTCGGCGATCGGAGTATATGGCGTGATTGCATATCTAGTGACCCAGCGTACGCGCGAAATCGGAGTGCGTGTGGCGCTGGGGGCGCAGCGGAGCGACGTCATGCGCCTGATTTTAGGCGACGGGGCGCGCCTGACATTTTGGGGCGTAGCCATTGGTCTCGGTGCGTCCCTGGGGCTTACGCGACTGCTCGCGGAAATGCTGTTCGGTGTGAGGGCCACTGACCCGGTTACGCTTATCGCCGTGACTGTGATTCTGAGCGCAGTGGCTTTTCTTGCTTGCTACATTCCTGCACTACGGGCTACGCGGGTGGACCCGATGGTTGCGCTCCGGCACGAATAAGACG
>Ga0209006_10006958_pt1 | contig 10213 bp, 8 predicted proteins | sample JacPin_JW_Ref_O2_FD_188567 | JGI IMG/M metagenome (GOLD analysis project Ga0209006, IMG submission 188567) | Forest soil microbial communities from Algoma, Ontario, Canada - Jack Pine, Ontario site 1_JW_Ref_O2 (SPAdes) (version 2) | ecosystem: Environmental > Terrestrial > Soil > Boreal... | reverse complement strand
ACTTCTTCGAGCTCGGCGGGCACTCGCTGCTCGCGGCCCGGGCGGTCGGGGCGCTGCGCCGCAGCACCGGGCTTCCGCTGTCCGTCCGTCACCTGCTGACCGATCCCACCCCGACCGCGCTGGCCCGTGAGCTCGACCTGCTCGCGCAGGCCCAGCGGGACAACTCATGACCGGCGGCTCCTGGCTGATGCCGTGGCACCCGCAGCCGAACCGGTGCCCGGTCCTGCTGTGCCTGCCGCCCGCCGGGGCCGGCTGTGCGCAGTTCCGGTCGTGGCAGGATGGGCTCGGCGGCCGGGTATCGGTGGTCGGCGTCCAGCTTCCCGGGCGGGAAAACCGCTGGGCCGATCCTGATCCCTCCTCCGTCCGCGGCGTGGTCGACGCCGTGGTCGCCGAGGTGGCCGAGCTGGTACCGGCGGATCACCCGGTCCTGATCTTCGGGCACAGCTTCGGGGCGTTGCTCGGCTACGAGATCGCGCGGTCGTTGCGCGACCGGCGCGGCCAGCGGTTGGGCGGCGTGGTGGTGGCGGCCTGCGTCCCGCCGGGTTGCTGGGCCGACGCGGGACTCAGCCTGGTCGATGAGCCGGGTCAGCTGAGCCGGCTGCTCAACGCCCGCGGCCTCGGGGTCGACGACCTGGACCAGGACACCCGGGAGGTGCTGCTCGATGTCCTGAGCCGGGACGCCCGGCTGTCGCGCAGCTATGCCGGGGATGATCTAGTCGCGCTGGACTGCCCGCTCGAGGCGTGGGGCGGCGAGCAGGACGATATCGTGCCGCCCGCGGTGCTGCCGGGCTGGCGGGACTATGCCGCGCTGACCTTCCGCGCCCGGCTGTTCGCTGGCGGCCACTACTTCTGCCTGGACGATCCGGCGCCCGCGCTATCCCTGCTCGGGCCCATGGCCGCGTCGGCGGCCGAGACGAATGGTGCGATCCAGTGACGCACGCGCCCGCGATCGACCTGACCGACCCGGCGCTGTTCGCCAGGAACGACTTCTGGCCGGTCCTGGCCTGGCTGCGGGCCAATGATCCCGTGCACTGGCACGAACAGGCCGACGGCTCCGGGTTCTGGGTGGTCAGCCGCTACCACGACATCGTCTCCGTCTACCTGGATCCCGGGTCGTTCAGCTCTCGCTGTGGCATGCGGCTCGGCAGCAGCGCCGAGGCCGTGTCCGCGGTTTCGCAGCGCATGATGATCGTCTCCGATCCCCCCGAACACACGCAGCTGAAGCGGGTACTGGCCCGGGCGTTCGCCCCGGCCGAAGTCCCGGAGATGGACCGGCTGGCCCGCCAGACGGCCCGCGACGTGGTGGCCGATGCCGTCCGGGCCGGTGAGGTCGACGTCATCGAGGTGGCCAAGCTGCTGCCCAACCACGTCATCTGCGCGATGATGGGCCTGCCCCGCTCGGACTGGGCCTGGATCGGCCAGACCATGACCGAGGCGTTCGAGGGCCCCGATGAGCACTCGCGCGGCGGTGCTCACGGAGAGATCTTCCTCTATTTCGACGAGCTCCTGCGCGAACGGCGGGGCGGCGACGGTGACGACTTCATCAGCCGGGTGGCCCGCGATCACCGGGCCACGGAGGTCCCCGGCGCACCGCGCCTGCTGACCGACGAGGAGATCATCGTCAACCTGAACGGCGTGCTCGCCGGGGCCAACGAGACGACCCGCTACTCGGCGGCGGGCGGCGTCCTGGCCCTGGCGGAGAACCCCGGGCAGTGGCAGGAGCTATCCGCCGCCGGGGACGCGGCGATCCCGGCTGCCGTGGAGGAGATCCTGCGGTGGACGGTCCCGGACGTGCACGCGATGCGGACCACCACGCGGGACGCCGTCATCGGCGGCCAGCGGATCGGAGCCGGCGATCGCGTCACGCTGTGGAACGTCTCGGCCAACCGGGACGAGTCGGTGTTCACCGAGGCCGACCGCTTCCTGGTGAACAGGTCCCCGAACCGGCATCTGACCTTCGGCGCGGGACACCATCTGTGCATCGGCGCGCGCCTGGCCCGGTTGGAGCTCACCGCCTTCCTGCACGAGCTCGTCCGGCAGGTCAAGGCCATCGAGCTGATCGGTGAGCCGACGTACAACGCGTCCAACTTCACCTGGGGCCTGGTTCATCTGCCCGTGCGCCTGGTGCCGGGAAAAGACGCTTTTGGCAGGAATTAGCGGATTTCGCGATCGGAGGAACCAAATGGACCAGCGACTCGAGCACGTCGTGATCCTCGGGGGCGGCACGGCGGGCTGGATGACCGCCGCCTACCTGAGCAAGGCCCTTGAGCAGACGGTGAAGATCACGGTGCTGGAGGCGCCCGCGATCCCCAAGATCGGCGTCGGCGAGGCCACCGTGCCCAACTTGCAGCCGGTGTTCTTCGACGCCATCGGCCTGCCCGAGGACACCTGGATGCGCGAGTGCAACGCCAGCTACAAGATGGGCATCAAGTTCATCAACTGGCGAACCGGCGGACGGGGCGAGCCGGGCCCCAGGCCGCTCGGGTCGTTCACCGACCACTTCTACCACGTGTTCGGGTTGCTCGCGAACCACGAACGGCTCCCGTTGTCGCAGTACTGGGCGGACCGGAAGCTGCACGGTGAGACCGACGAGCCGTTCGCCTACGCCTGTACCCGTGAGCCGCCGATCATGGACCAGAACCTGGCTCCGCGGTTGGCCGACGGCGGGCGCTGGACCAATTACGCCTGGCACTTCGACGCCAACCTGGTCGCTGACATGCTGCGGCGCTTTTCACTGAAGCAGGAGAACGTCCGCCACGTCCAGGACGAGATGACCGACGTCCGCCTCGACGAACGGGGTTTCATCACCGCGCTGTGCACCAAGGGCGGCCAGACGCTCGAGGGCGACCTGTTCGTCGACTGCTCGGGCTTCCGCGGGCTGCTGATCAACCAGGTCATGCGGGAACCGTTCCTGGACATGAGCGACTACCTGCTCAACGACCGCGCGGTCGCCACCGCGGTTCCCCACGACGACGACGCCGAGGGCGTGGAGCCGTACACCTCGGCCATCGCGATGTCTTCCGGCTGGACCTGGAAGATACCGTTGCTCGGCCGATTCGGCTCCGGCTACGTCTATTCGAGCCGGTTCACCTCCCAGGACGAGGCGACCAGGGAGTTCTGCGGGCTGTGGAACCTGGACCCGGATAACACGCCGCTCAATCACATCCGCTTCCGGGTCGGCCGCAACCGGCGTACCTGGGTGCGGAACTGCGTCAGCATCGGCCTGTCGTCTTGCTTCCTCGAGCCGCTGGAGTCGAGCGGCATCTACTTCATCACCGCGACGATCTATCAGCTGGCCAAGTACTTCCCCGACAAGCGCTTCGACCCGGTCCTGATCGACCAGTTCAACCGCGAGATCGAGATCATGTTCGACGATACGCGGGACTTCATCCAGGCCCATTTCTCGCTCGCGCCCCGCGCGGACACGCCGTTCTGGCGGGCCTGCAAGGAGCTTCACCTGGCCCCCCAGTTCGAGGAGAAGATGGCCATGTACCGCAGCGGCCTCCCGGTGAACCCGCCGATCACCGACGAGACCAACTACTACGGCAATTTCGAGGCCGAGTTCAGGAATTTCTGGAACAACACCAGCTACTACTGCATCTTCGCGGGACTCGATTTCATCCCGGACCGTCCGCTGCCCGCGCTGACGTACCGGCCCGGGGCGATCAAGAGCGCGGACGCCGCCTTCGCCACGATCAAGCAGACCCAGCGGGATCTCGCGGCCAAGCTGCCGAGCACCTACGACTACCTGCGGAAGCTCCACGGCAAGTGACGCGGTGATGATACATCTGCCGCGTTCGCCCCCGTCGCCCGGCCGTCCCCGCCGGGCCTCGGGATAGCGTCAGCGCGCTACCTTGCCCCACCCCTGAAATATTGAGGTCAGCAGCGGGCCCAGCGCCAGATCGCCGCGCATCGTCAGCCGGCCCGTGTGGCGGGCGAACTCGATATCGAGATCCCCTCGCCCAATAGCCATGAAGTCTTCTGCCGACACCGCGAAGGTCAGATCCGGGTCGCTTATGGTCCCCGCTCCCGCGGTCCCCGCTACTGCGCTGCCGCCTCCATCCCTAACCAGAATATGAAAGCTCCCGCCGCCTGGCCCGCTCAATTCGAAGAGATATCGGGCGGTGGTAGCAGCGGACGATGCGCGTGGCGGCCGGAGTATCCGGTCAAGCGTCCGGAACGCCTCGTCGGGGGTGTGCGGCTCAGCGTCAACTTGACTGTCCTTCTTCGGCTGACTGTACGTGGTTCCTGTTACAGCAGCCTTAGCCCGGTTACCCGCGTGGTTTGCTATCGCCTCCTGCATCCGGTTCATATACATGGCCGCAGCGCGCTCCGTAAGGTCATCGGACTGTTTCTCCAGTCGCGGCGGGGGAAGCTGCAGGTCGGCACGTGGCGTCAGGCCGAGGTAAGCGAGCGCGCCCAGGACCGTAGCCTGGTAGTCGCTGACCAGATCCTCGTAGAGGATTTCGTGGGCGGTTAGGTTGTTCCGTGCGAAGAATTCCTGCCATTTGGATTCCTGTTCGCTGAACACCTGGATCCACTTGTCAACATCGTCGAGATTAATATCTAGCCGCGCCATCCGGTCGCTCACCGGTTCGCCCCGCAGCCTTAGCCATTGTCCGCTATTCCCAGCACGCATCCATGAGATAGCCTGCCGTACGCGGTCTGCCCGCCGGATGTAAATGCATCGCGGGTTGGGAAAACAGGCCTCGAGAAGCTCGCGCTCGCTGAGCGTCTTGCCGAACTCTTCCCTGGCGCGCTCGATTACGTCCAGAAAATCGAACAGGTGAATGTGTGCACCCCAAACACCGTTGGGAGTCGCACTGTTTGCCGCGAGCTTCTTCAGATATGAGCGGAGCGAGTACCGGCGGGGAAGTCCCCACTCCTCAGCGTATCCGGTCTCATTGCGCGTTCCGAAATACTCACGCGGCCGGCCAGCGAGTCCGGTATCCTCAAGCGCATACGAGAGAAGGTTACTTCCGGAACGGGGTATGCTGCAGATGACGCAGCTCAGGTCCGGCGGTCGTTCCCAATCCACCGGTGACCCAGCGCTTGAGGAGTTGTCGTCGCAAACAGTCATCGGCGTAATTCCTTCCGCCCGTCGGCGAACAGGATTGGCCGTCCGCCGTTCACGACCCTCGCAGCCGACTGTTTCGGGTGTCAAGCGAGGCGATGCAGAACCGGCAAACACTTAGTTCCGGCCGGGTAAGGGACAAAATACTCTAGGGATTTCCCCAGAATAATCAGGGCGTCAGGGCGGAGGAATGGCCCCGGAAGCCCGCTCGATGAGGCGGGTGGGGACGACATGCTCCTGAACCGGTGAGGTATCCCCGTGGATCCGCCGGAACAATATCTCGGTGCCGAGTTTCCCGATGGCCGCCGGATCCTGGGCAATGACTGTTATGCCCGGTTCGAGGGTATCGGCCAGCGGGAAATCGTCGAAACCGATCAAGGCGGTGCGGTGCTGCAAGCCTGCCGTGCGAAGGGCCCGAACCGTGCCGATCGTGACCAGGTTCTGACCGCTGAACAGTGCCGTGGGCGGGCTGGCTCCGGTGAGCAATCCGGTCGTGGCGGCCTCGGCCGCGTCAATCGTATGAAGATCGTGCCGGACCAGGCGGTCATCGGATTCGAGCCCGGCTTCGCGAAGCGCGTCCCGGTATCCGGCGTAACGCTCCTGGGCGGTCGTGATCGAGCTGAGGTCGCCCAGGTAAGCGATCCGCCGGTGCCCGAGCTCGATCAGGTGCCGGACGCCTTTCGCGGTCCCGGCCCGGTTGTCGGACACGACGGCGTCGGCGGCGAGGTACCGAGGGGGCCGGTCGACGAACACCACCGCGGTTCCCATCCCCATCTCGTTGACCAGATAGCTGTGATCGTGCCCGGCCGGCACGATGAGGAGCCCGTCCACCCGCCGCACGATCAGCGCGGCGACCAGTTCCCGCTCCCGTTCGGGGTCCTCTTCGATGCTCCCGGCCAGCACGCCCACGCCCAGGCCCCGGGCGACATTCTCGGCGGCCCGGTAAATGGTGGAAGAGTACGGGTTCGCAATGTCCTCGAGCATGAGGCCGATCATCATGGACCTGCCGTCGCGGCGGCGCAGGCTGCTGGCCGTAAGGTTGGGCTTGTAGTTCAGCAGCGCCGCAGCCCGCCGCACCTGATCCGTCAGCGCCGGGTCCACACTCGGCATTCCGTTGATGACGCGAGATACGGTCTTCAGGCTGACGCCTGCCAGCGCCGCCACGTCTCGCATAGTGGGCCGAGAGGGTTGGTCCAAGGTATCCCGATCAGGCATAGTAGTTCCCCGCTGGCCTTCTTCTCACGCTCAATATTGACACGGCGAGAATAATATTTCCCTTGGTTGAACTAGTATTTCAACGAGTGTATTTAGCTTATCTTTTCCGTGTGGTGTGGATAACGACGGGTCACGTGCACGTCCCTGACCGTGCGCGGTAGCGGCCTCGCCGGGGCGGGGCGGCGGATCTGCCGCGGCGTCACTGCCCACCCGACCGCCGCAACCCATCCGCCTGGCCACCCTGAAAAGCAAAGGGTTCACCTACTTCGGCAGACGTACCTTCAGCCTATCGACGCAGGACGCGGCACCCGGCTCCCGGCTCCCCGGCCCGTCCCGGAAGGAGACGTACTCCGATGTTGCGTACTACAGACACCAGGATTATCTGCTATGACCCGCTACTGCCCCCGGCGGCCCTGCTGGAGGAACTGCCGCTTGTCGCCGAGGCGGCGGTGATGGTGGCGCGGACCCGCGCGCAGACCCGCGCCGTGCTCGACGGTACCGATGACCGCCTGCTCGTGGTCGTGGGTCCCTGCTCGGTGCATGATCCGGCAGCGGCCAGGGACTACGCGGGCCGCCTGGCCGGACTCGGCCTCAGCGATGACCTGCTGATCGTGATGCGGGTGTACGTCGAGAAGCCGCGCACCGCAGGCGGCTGGAAGGGCCTGATCAACGACCCGGGCATGGATGGCCGCCACGACGTGCACCGCGGCCTGCGTGCCGCGCGGCGGCTGCTGCTTGACATCATCGCGCTGGGGGTGCCGGCGGGCTGCGAGTGGCTGGATCCGGTCACCCCGGCCTACCTGGCCGACGCGGTGACGTGGGGATCGGTCGGGGCGCGGACCGCGGAAAGCCCGGTGCACCGGCAGCTCGTGTCCGGGCTGCCGATGCCGGTCGGGTTCAAGAACGGAACCGATGGCGACGTCCAGGTGGCCGTCGATGGGTGTCGCGTCGCCGCGGGCGGCCACACCTACTTCGGCGTGACCCCGGCCGGTGCCGCCGCGGTGGTCACCACGGCCGGGAACCCGGACTGCCACGTCGTCCTGCGCGGCGGCCGGCCCGGCCCGAATTACGAGGCCGCCTACGTGGCCAAAGCCCTGGACCTGATCGCCGCGTCCGGCCTGCCGCGCCGGCTGATGGTCGATGCCAGCCACGGCAACAGCGGCAAGGATTACCGCCGCCAGCCGCACGTCGCGGCGGCGCTGGCCGATCAGGTGGCCGCCGGGGAAGACCAGCTGACCGGGGTGATGCTGGAGAGCTTCCTGCGCGGCGGCAGGCAGGAACCCGGCAACCCGGCGACGCTCACCTACGGCCAGAGCGTCACCGACGCGTGCATGGACTTCGGCACCACCGCCGCCGTGCTCGAGAGCCTCGCCGCCGCGGTCCGCCAGCGGCGCAGGACCCGCTCCGGGCTGGGGTTCATGACTGATGCCGGGGGCGAAATCCAGGGAGCATGGGAGCTATGTGCGAAGGTTACCGAGACCGGCTAGCGGAATTCATCACCAGGATTAATTCACTTTGGGCCGAACGGGCCGTGGCTCACCTGGCACGACGGCGTCCGGTTCGAAATTGTCTTAGGCTGCTATCGGCACCATTTGCCGGACGAGTACCTTCGCACATCCGGGTAGCAATCACTGATGGTCCGCACCGCCCATGCCATGCGCGCGATCGCGGTGTCCGGATGCTCGCCGTACTCCTGGACCAGCCGGGCGGCACACCACCGCCGGCCGTACCGGCGCAGCATGACGGCCACGCTGCCGCGGACCTGTTCCGGAGCCGGGTTCTGGCTGGGCTGCAGGTCGCTGGCGAACAGCGCTTCGACGTGGATCTCCTTCATGATCAGGTTCTTCATCGGATACCCCTAAGGTCGGCCCTGTTCATGCTTACCTTGAGCTCGCCGTTCCCGATCATCGGTCATGTCTATCCTGGTGGCTGGACCCATGCTGGGCACTCATCATCAACTGGTTCCTTCAGGTAATCCGGATGCACGCGGGGCGGCCACCCCGGACAGAGCACGCCCATGGAGTAAGCCTTAGCAATCAGGGCAGGCCGGTTCTTGACCTTTAGCTTCCGGAACAGGATGTCTACGTGATACTCGACGCCGCCACGGCTCAGGTAGAGCCTTGAGGCTAGCGAGAGGGTCGACATCCCCGCCGCCACTCCCTCGAGGATGCGTACGTCGAGGTCGGTCAGCAGCAGCTTGCGGCTAGCGGGCGGGCGGCCGTTCCTGCTCCGATAATCGGGGCAGATGACAGCCGCCAGGCTATCGATGCTGCCGCCATGGCTGCGGAGGGTGAACGCGGTCAACTCGCCGTCGAAGATAGTCGAGTCTTTTTGCCGAAAAGCGATCATCGGTTCAGTGAACCGGGGGTGTTGCCGAGCAAGCATGCGGGTGAATTGTTCGCTGACCCTGGTCTGGAAATCTTTGTGCAGCAGATCGCAAAAGTGAGTGCCGCAGAGTTCGGCGGGCAGGCGCCGGAACTGGTGTGAGAAGTCGGCATTGGTTTCGATCAGCCGTATGTTACTGTCCAGCCTTGCCATGCACATCCCGGAGAGGTCGAAGAATGACCTGAGAACTTCGCGCTGATTTCCGCGACCGGCCTGGGGAAAGGCTGCCTCTATCACTGGTTTCCTCGCTGTTGTCTTCCTGTCTGATCATTGTGCGCCGCCGCGGGCACTTAGCGGCATCGGCCATCTCAGTGAGATTTGACTGGTCAGTCACTGATAGTGACGAACGAGGCTCCCAGCGCCGTCGCGGCTACGCGGAGATGCCCTGGCGTAGGGCCTCGCGGATAATGTCGGCTCGGCCCTTCGCGCCGAGCTTGCTGAGGATGTGCGAGATGTGGGTCTGCACAGTGCGCCGGGACAAGAGCATGCCGCGGGCGATATCCGGCGTGGACGCACCCCCGGCGACCATGGTAGCGATCTTGAGCTCGGTCGGCGTGAGCGCCGCCCAGCCCGAGGCCGCGCGCGGCCCGCGGCGGACGCGGACGCCGCGCCTGATGCCGTAGGGGCGAAGCCGGCTGTCGGCCCGGCGGATGTCCCAGGCCGCCTGCAGGCCGTCGTAGAGGCTGACAGCCTCATGCAGGGTGACCCTGGCCTCATCGTCCCGGCCGCGCTGCGCTAGCACGGCGGCCAGGTCCTCCAGCGCGGCCGGCAGCTCCACCGCCGGCCCGGCCGACCGGTAGTGCGCGACGGCGTCCCGGAGCGGGACCGGATCAGACCTGAGCAGCCCACGGCACCGCAGGCTGGCCGCGGTCGCCCGGGCCGGTTCCGTTTCCGCCGTGGCCTCCTCCTGGCAGGCCTGCGTAGCGGCCTGCGCCATCCGCGGATCGTCGGCGGCGATCGCGAGCCGCACGAGATCCGGCAGCCACTGGTGGATCAGGGTCATCTCACCGTCGCGCCGCGGCAAGATCCCGGCCAGCACCAGCATGGCCTGGCGTATGTCACCGCGCTGCTCCACGGCGAGCGCGTGCGCGGCGACCAGGAAGTCCTGGTTCTCCCGGTCGGGAATCCGCAGGACGGGGAGCGCCAGGCCCGCGCGGAGCTGCTGGTCGGCCGTCGTGCGCTGGTCCCGGCGTCCGGCGATGAGCGCGGTCACACCGTGGATCAGCAGCGCTGGCCAGCGCTCGCGCAGAAAGGTATAGGTCAGCCCGGGAGCGTCGGTATCGCCGGAGTTCAGCTCGGCCAGCGCGTCGTCCCACTGGCCAAGCCAGTACCGCAGCACCGCCGCGGTGACCCAGGTCGTCCGGTCGGGGCCGCCACCACGCTGGGCGGACTCACGAGCCTGCCGGACGGTCAGCTCGGCTTCCGGCCAGCGGTCCAGATTCTGCAGCGTGAAGACACGGCCGTCGACGGCGAATGAGCGCAGGTCCGCGTAGCCGGGATCATCGCCCAGCGCGCGCAGGGCCCGGTCGATGTAGCCGA
>Ga0209006_10006957_pt1 | contig 10213 bp, 9 predicted proteins | sample JacPin_JW_Ref_O2_FD_188567 | JGI IMG/M metagenome (GOLD analysis project Ga0209006, IMG submission 188567) | Forest soil microbial communities from Algoma, Ontario, Canada - Jack Pine, Ontario site 1_JW_Ref_O2 (SPAdes) (version 2) | ecosystem: Environmental > Terrestrial > Soil > Boreal... | reverse complement strand
GGCGCGTCCGCAGCCGCGTGCGCAGTGGTAGAAAGCACACGCGTTAGTCACCACGGTCACGCCGGAAACGTCCGGCATTCCCCGCGCAATGGTTTTAACGGTTTCCTTCGTGCTCTCCCCGGTGATCGGGCTTTCTTGTCACCGTCACCCCCAAGAAACATGCAAGAAGCTTGCTTCTCGAGAGCTTGACGCCAGCGTCGGGGCGTCAGGACCACACGACTTCGCCGTCCGCAGATAAGCGCTCTCGTCAGTAGCGCCGCCCGCGTCCACCGCATCCCGCCCCACGTCCGTGACGATCGCGAAACGCCCCTCGTGGAGGAGCGGGATGGCAAAGGACATGTGAGTGATTTGCGCAGAAACCAAAGCGGAATATTTTTGCAAGCAGGACTGGACAGGGCAAATCAGCTTGATGGGTCACGAGAAATCAGATTTTGGGCGCAGCCATAGAATGACCTCTTCAGAGCCCCATCGTCTCGCCAAGCTGGTAGTCTCCAGGCAGACCCAAGCGGATGGGATTGATCCGATGCCATTTCCGGTCACCGAGCACGTCTTGAAGACGAAACGTCACACGACGGCTTATCTTGCTTGCGGCGCGCCCGACGGTTCACTGATCATCTTTCTTCACGGCTGGCCCGAATTGGCGATCAGCTGGCGTCACCAATTGCCGGCGTTCGCTGAACTCGGTTTCTTTTGCGTGGCACCGGACATGAACCACAAACGAAACGCAGCCTATGCGGCCACTGCGCTCAACCAAGGTCGACTGAGCATGCCGGTGCTTTTCCTCGGTGGCGCCAATGACCTGACCTGCATGACGACGGGAGGCTCCCGCCTCGCAGAACCGATGCGTCAGTACTGTGACGACCTGACCGAAGTCGCGATCCAATCAGGTCACTCGATGGCCCAGGAATGCCCGGTCCGCGTCAACGCGGCGTTGGCGAAGTGGTTGGCGACAAGACTCACAAACGTCTGGCCCGCGTGACGGCGCAAACGCGTTATGCGACGGCTTACTCCGCGCTCCTTGGTGACCGGGCTTTCTTGCCACCATCGCTCCCAAGAAGCTTGCTTCCGAGGACCTTGACGCCAGCGTCGGGGCGTCAGGACCACACGACTTCGCCGTCCGCAAGATAAGCGCCTTCGTCAATGCGCTCCGTGGCGGACGCTATGTCCGTCTTGACTTGAGTTCTGAAGACGGGTCTTGGCGGATTTTCCAAGCGGGCCTCGAAGTGCCTGCAGTTTGCGCGCCCGGCGATTCCCCGCGAACGGTATTCTCGATGAATATTATCCATAGGCGCACAGAACGCCACGGGCTATGCTGCAGCCGATCATGCAAGGAAGCAGGCGATGAGTGCAACACAGCGCAGGGCATTGTTTTGGCTTGTGCCTTTGTCGCTGGTTCTTGGTGGCTCCTATCTGCTCGATCCCGCAATTTACGGAATAGCCGGAATCTTCGGCAAGTTACCAGGTGAGATAAAAGAAATCGGCCCAAAGCTCGGAGAGGCGCTGATTATTGCAGCCGTTTTGACGGCGATCGTTGATCCGTACTTGAAACGTGAGTTGGCCGAACAAGTAGCCCGCGACGCACTAAATGCCGCCGCCGGTCACGATCTACCGCAGGCTGTCAAGAATGAAATCCAGCGAATTATTCGCGCCGAGTATACTCGCCGCAGGTTCACAATTGTTTTCAACATATCCGGCGTCAAGGATCACGATGGCTTTGTGACGCTGGTCATGCATACGGCTTACGACATTGAAAATGAGACAGCCTTCTGGGTGCCATGCACAATACGAACTTCGATCGAATTACCGCGGGGACCCGAACTGGTACCTCCCGAAATCGCACGCAGCGCCTTATTGGCGCTCAGCATATCCGGCCCGTCTTCGCGCATTGATCTGAATGAAGATCAGCTCAGAGCCCGTCAGGCAACTGACGACACCTACATCTTCGTCGAGGAAAAAGTTGCGCTGCCGCCAAAGGGGCGACCACAAATCCATGTGGAAACAACGCGCTCCATTGTCTATCCGGAAACCTGGTTCTATGTCCTTGATCTTCTCGGCCTTACGATTGACGTCGACGTAGTGCTAGGGGACGAAAACAACTTCCGGTGGAATGTTCATTTTGGAGCACACGGCAAACCGGAGCATTCTGCTGGACGCTGGTCGCAGCCCGGCGCGCACCTGCCGGGACATTTTGCGAGGATCACATGGACCAAAATCGCGCCAGCCCCTGTTGTGACAAAGCGGCTTGACGCTCATTGGCCCACGGCGGCAGCTTGGCTGGCGGGTCAGCAAGGCTTGACCCCCATCGGGAGCCTCGCCGTTTTGGGAGTGCCGATATCGAGCGGCTCGATTACGCCAGGCAGATGCGATCTCGCCCCGGATGCTATTCGGTCGACCTTGGCGAGGTACAGTCCCTTTGAATTCTCCGGGACGCACGACCTTTCTGACCTTCGTATCGTTGACCTGGGCAATATGGATGTGGCCAGGGCTACGATTGCAGACGCGGCTGACCCAATTTCTTCGGCGGTTCGTAACGCACTTCAAACGGCGGAGGTACTTGTTATTCTTGGCGGGGATAACAGCCTGACCTGGCCCGCATGCCGTGCACTCGGCATTCCCCTGACGAAATGCGGGCTTTTAACATTGGACGCGCATTTCGATCTTCGTGATCTGGACCAGGGCCCGACCAACGGCACCCCAGTTCGTGCGCTGCTAGGAGATGGTTTGCCTGGCTCTCATATCGTTCAAGTCGGAATTCAATCGTTTGCAAATTCGGCGGCTTATGCAGAGATCGCACGCAGCGAGGGAATTAGGGTAATAACCGCCGATGAAGTCCGTGCACGAGGGATTGTCGATGTCATATCGGACGCCCTGGACTATCTCGGAGGCGTCTCGGAGCGGATCTACGTTGATTTCGACGTGGATGTTCTTGATCGTATGTTTGCGCCTGCCACGCCTGGTTCGAGACCGGGCGGGCTGCAGCCCGCAGACCTGTTCACAGCGGCGCGATACTGCGGGGCCAATCCAAAAGTGGTCGCAATCGATATTGTGGAAATAGATCCTACCAGGGACGTGGCGGATGCGACGGTACTTGCCGCGGCGCGTTGTTTTCTTTCCTTTGCGGCGGGATATCGCGAGCGAATTGGGCATCGGCAATCCGCACCGGCCGCCTCATCCGGCTAAGTCGGGCATGGACTTAGCTGGCGCGTCACGTCCGGAATTGAACCCTCAACGAACCTCGCCCATGAAGATAGGTGATTGTCCGTGACAGCGGCCTACAGGGTCGAAGTCGGCGGCATTGGCGAGCCAGGGCAATCCCGGCGCATAACGAACTTCTCGATTTGCATTGGATTCGTGTGCAGTCGCAAGAATCCCACCCGGCACCCAAAGCTATTAAATCTCAACTTGCGCGACCCGCGCGCGGGTGATTGGTTTTGCCCCATGACACTGCTTGGCGGTGGTGTCATACCCCTATCCCCCGTCAGATCGCTTTGCGTCTGGCGGGGTTTTCAATTTGGCGGCAATCATTCGCCGCATAATTCGTGTAGTTTGTGTGCGCGGCGTAACGGATGGTCTGCGTCAACACATCAGGAGATGGGCCCATGAAGAGCAGAGCGCTGGCAACGATCCTGGTCGCGGCGGCATTGGGCAGCGCTTGTTGTCTTCCTGCTGCCGCCCAAAACGCCGTCGGAGGAATGAAAAAGCAGAATTCCATCGGCGGCCCGGCGAAACCAAATTCGATTGGCGGCCCGGCGAAGCCGATTTCCACTGCCAGCCCCGTGAAGCCAAGTCCGCCGAAGCCAGCTCCCGTCGTCAGCACGGCGAAGCCAACCTCACCCGCCGCCCCGGTCGCGAAGCCAGGGTTGGCCGCGGCCTCCCCGTCACCGTCGAAGCCAAAAGGTACGCGGTAGTCGAGCCGCTTAAACGAGCGAAGAACGGCGCTATCAGCTACACCCGTATGCCGCTGGCGAGGATGGCCTCGGCGAGTTCGGCGGCAGGCCCAGAGAGCGTCCTTCCCGGACCGAGCAGCACGAACTCGATGGTGCCGAGATCGGGCAGACCGTGGCCGGCAGGAATTTCGGCAAGGCCCGCCGGGATCAGCTCGCCTGGGAAAATCGTGACGCCCAACCCGGCGAGCGCGGCGGCCCGCAGCCCGCTCAAACTTCCGCTCGTGCACACGATGCGCCAGGGACGAGCCGACCGCTCGAGTGCTGCAAGAACGATGTCGCGGGTGATGCTCGGCGGTGAATAGAGGATCAGCGGCACCGGCGTTGACGGATCGAGGCGTGGCAGATCGCCGGACACCCAGGCCAGCCGGTCACGCCAGACCACGCGTCCGCGGTCCTCTCCCGGACGGCGTTTGCCGCAGACGAGATCAAGTTCGCCGCGCCCGAGTTTCTCGTTGAGCTCACCGCTCAGACCGACCGTAAGCTCGAATTCGACCAGCGGATGAGTGCGAACAAAATCCCGCAACACTTCCGGCAGAAGCGACGTCACAAAATCCTCCGACGCGCCGAACCGCAGCCGGCCGCGCAGCTCGGAGCCCGCGAAATAGCGCTCCGCCCGTTCGTTCGCCGCCAGGATGCTCCGGGCGAACTCGATCATGGCTTCGCCATCGGCCGTCATTGTTACCGAATGGGTATCGCGGACGAAGAGCCGGCGGCCGGCCTCGTCCTCCAGCTTGCGGATGTGCTGGCTGACCGTCGATTGGCGCAGGCCGAGCCGCTCGGCGGCCCGGCTGAAACTCCGGGTCTGGGCGACCGCGAGGAACGTCTGAAGCAGGACGGGATCCAGCATGGCGTTGTGTCCAGAAGGGCTTTGTCATCACAATTTACGATTACAATAATAGCTGTAAACGGACTTCACAATGACCAGGTGACGCTGATATCAACGGGGCAATCCCGGCCAACGAGACTTTACGAGGCTTAAAATGACTTCACTCCGCTCCATCTGGTCCCACATCGACAAGTTCCTCGCGGCGATCCTGCTGACGGTTGCCTTCTCCACCGTGATGCCAGTCCGCGGTGAGGCGGCAACGGCCTTCGGCTGGTTAACGGAAGCCGCCGTCGCGCTGCTGTTTTTCATGCACGGGGCGAGGCTTTCGCCCAACGAGGCGCTTGCTGGCGCGCGGCACTGGCGGCTGCACACGATGGTATTCCTGAGCACCTTCGTGCTGTTTCCGCTGCTCGCAGTTTCCGCGCGCTTGCTGGCGCCGGGTTTGCTCCCCGACCCGCTCTGGGCCGGACTGATCCTGCTCGCCGCGCTACCCTCGACGGTGCAATCCTCGATCGTTTTCACCTCCGTGGCAGGCGGCAACGTGCCGGCGGCAATGTGCAGCGCTTCCGCCTCAAGCCTGCTCGGCGTTTTCCTCACGCCCCTGATCGCCGGCTTCCTGCTCGCCCGCCACGGCATCGACATCTCGGCGCGCTCGATTCTTGCCATCGTGATGCAGTTGCTGGTGCCCTTCGTCGCCGGTCAAGTGTTGCGGCCGTGGATCGGCGCCTGGCTCACGCGCCATCCGCTCGCGCTCAAGAGCGTGGATTACGGCTCGATCCTGCTCATCGTCTATGCGGCTTTCAGCCACGGCGTCGTCGACGGTATCTGGCATCAGATCGACGCGGGAGTTCTGTTGAGGGTCGCGCTTATCGATGTCGGGCTGCTCGCGTCCGTGATGGCCGTCCTGATCTTGGCAAGCAGGCAGCTCGGTTTTTCGCGTGCCGATGAAATCGCGATCGTTTTCTGCGGATCAAAGAAAAGCCTCGTCAACGGCCTGCCGATCGCAACCCTCTTGTTCGCCGGGCATGTCGGGCTGGTCGTCATCCCGCTGATGCTGTTCCACCAGATCCAGCTCATGGTCTGCGCGTCACTGGCCCAGCGCTACGCCGCGCGGCGGGTCACGGCGCGCGAACCGCTTGCGGCTGTTCCCGCAACGCCTGCCTGAGCGTTGCGGTCACCGTCGCAAGCCTGCGGGTACCGAGCTTGGCGCGCAACGCGTCCGCTTCCGAAACCGGCAGGTTCGCATTCGTCCGGCTCATGATTCCTGCTCCGCCAATGCACCGCGCCGTCCTTCCAGAATCGGCCGCAGCGCCAGAACCAGGGGTATGATGACAGCGGCCGTCAAAGCCGCGGCCAGGATACCGACGGTCCGACTGGAATGATCGGCAAGCGCGCCGTAAGCGATCGGCGCAAGGCCGCCGGCGCCGATGACGCCGGTGTAGAACAGCGCGAAGCCGCGGCCGATGTCGCCTTTGGGCGCGAGATCCGGGACAGTGCCATACAAGACCGACGAAGTGCCGTTGAGCACGACGCCGAGAAGCGGAAGGACCGCGAGCATCGGCGCGAGTGGCAGCATCAGGGTCGCCGTCATCAGCAATGCGGTTGCAGCTTCGGTGACGATCACGCTCCACACGACACCGAGGTGCTGGCCGAGCCAGCCGCATGCCGCCTTGCCGAGCGCTCCCCCGATGAAGAGAAGGGCCAGGCCGAGGCCAACCAGCGCCTCCGCTCCGCCCCGGTTGTGCAGCAGAAACGGCAGGAACAGGAGGTAACCCATCCGTGTCGCCGTATCGAGCGCGCCGATGGTGAGGAGCAGTCCGAAGCCGCCGCCCCGTCTCGTTGCTGTGGATTTATCCTCGACTGGCGCGATGAAAGGCTGCCGGGGCACGAGGCCCAACAACGCGACAGCCACAGCCAGTCCGACCAAGCCCATGATACCGACGACCGGCCGCCAGGCGACGACAGTCAACAGCAGCGCGACCACCGCCGGAAAGCCGGCCTTGCCGAGGTCACCGGCGAAATTATAGATGCCAAGTGGCCCGCGTGAGGCTTTCCCGTACGTGTCTGTTACCAGAAGCGAGGCGCGCGGATGCTGTACGCTAGATCCGATGCCGGCAAGGATCAGGCCGGCGCACAGGCCCGGAAATCCATACGGCAGAGCCATCACCAGATATCCCGCTGCCGCGACGATGGTCGCCAGCGCCAGCGCCGCGCGCGGGCCGAGCCTGGCGATCAACCGGTCGCCCGGGATCTGCAGACCGCCCATGGTACCAAAGTAGAGCGCCCGAAGCGCCGCCAGACCGGCATAAGACAGGCCGAACTCCGACTGCCAGACAGGCAGCAGCGCGTAAAGCTGATCGGTGTAGCCGTCGTGCAGCATATGGGCGAGGCACGCCCCGGCAAGGTTGCGCCGTTGCGGGGAAGACCAGGCTCTCCGCCGGATTGGCAATAAATTTGCCGCGCTTGTGCCCTGCATGCGCTGTTCTCCTCGACATCGAACCTATACACGTGAGTTTTTGGGGACTAGACTCGAAATAGTCACATAATCTGTCTGTTTTCCTCACGGGTTCCATGCGTCGTCTGCCTCCGCTCAACGCCCTGCGCGTCTTCGAGGTTGCGGCCCGCACCGGCAGCTACGCCGAGGCTGGGGCTGAACTCGGCCTGACCCACGGCGCCGTCAGCCGCCAGATCGCCGCATTGGAGAACTGGCTCGGTCAACGCCTTTTCGTGCGGACGGGACGGCGCATGGCGGCGACCCCCGCCGCGCGCGCGTTCGCGGCGGAGGTCAGCCTCTCCTTCGATCGTGTCCTCACCGCTGCCGAAGCCTGCGGCCGCCTGGACGCCCGCCGGATACTTCGGGTTAACGCGCCGACGACGTTCGCGATGCGCTGGCTGATCCCTCGCCTGGATCGCTTCCACGCAGGGCAAGCTGAGATCGAGGTGGCGGTCACCACAGCGATGACGCTGCACGACGAGCTACGTGGCGGCTTCGATGTTGCCATTCGGCGCGGATCGGCGGAGCAGGACGCATGGCCGCAACACCGCGCGGTTGCGTTCCTCGACGAAGCCGACACCGTGATCATGAGCCCGGCGCTCTTCGAGCGCCGGCCGCTACGCCGGCTGGATGACATCGCAAGCCATGTGCTGCTCTCGACCGAGACCCGGCCGGGCGATTGGACCGATTGGCTCGACCAAGCCGGACTGCTGCCCGCGACCGAACAGCGACGAAGGGTGTTTGATCATTTCTTCGTTACGCTTCACGCCGTCGTGGATGGTCTCGGGCTTGGAATAGGTCCGTTGCCCGTCCTCGAAGCCGACATTGCGGCTGGACGTCTGCTGGCGCCGTTTCCCACGATCGCCGTGCCGCGAAAGAGCTACGTTGCCCTGGTTCCATTTGACGCTGACAAGACATCGACCCTGACGCGTTTTATTGAATGGCTGATTGCCGAGGGAACTCGGTGATCCATCGCTCGGTATGAAGCATGTGGCAACAAGACGCGATGTGACGATTTCAGCAGCGAGCCGCCTTTTCTGCTGCGCGGGCTGATGTATATGAGAGAATCGTCACTGGAACATGCGATATTCCCCGGAAGCGAATTGGCGGCGTGAGCCGCGGCCGGTTAATCCAAAAAAAATGCGATCTGACACATGATCGACGCAAGCGCGGACACGCAGTTCAACCGGGGCATGGCATGCTAGATCGATTTACGACGGCGCGATCCACCGTGGCGATACGGCGTCGGGGGCCTGCCGCCATGGTGACGCTCGCAGCGATGGCCCTACTGACGGCGCTGACCGCCGACGCCGCGGCGAGACAGGCACGCCCCGCCCCACCTGCCGTCGAGGCGACGGCGCCGCGCGACGCGGGCGAGCCGATCATGGCGATCGTGTCGATCAAGACCCAGCAGGTCACTTTCTACGACGCCGACGGCTGGATCCTGCGCGCGCCGGTGTCGACCGGTATCACGGGGCGCGAGACGCCGGCCGGAATCTTCGCCGTCCTCGAAAAGGACAAGGATCACCACTCAAGCCTCTATGACGATGCCTCGATGCCGAACATGCAGCGCATCACCTGGAACGGCCTCGCGCTGCATGGCGGGCCGTTGCCGGGATATGCGGCCTCGCACGGCTGCGTGCGGATGCCCTTCGACTTTGCGGAGGACCTGTTCGACAAGACCCGGATCGGGATGCGGGTGATCATCTCGCCGGACGACGCCGCCCCGGTCGAGTTTTCGCACCCGACGTTATTCGTGCCGAACGCGGCGGCCATCGCGGCTGCTCCGGCGCGTGCCGAGACGCTGGCCCGCAAGGCCGCGGAGGCGGTCAATACGGCCGACGAGGCGAAGAAAGCCGCCGCGACCGCGACGCGCGCGACAGCATCGCTCGCGGCGTCGCTGCGCAAACTGGAATGGCAGAAGACCCGGGCCGACGCCGAACTCGCATTCGCCGACAAGGTGCTCGCCGCCGCAAAAACCGACCAAGCCGCGGCGCGGGCCGAGGACCTGAGGCAGAAGGCCGACGCCAAGGCCGCGGAACTGGCGACGCAGCTCGATACCGCCAAGGCCGACGCCAAGTCGAAGCTCGACGCCGCCGCTGCCGCTAAAGACGCCGCCAAGGCGGCCGAGACCGGGAAGGCCGACGCCGTCAAGGCGGCGAGCGAGGCGAAGCTCGCGCTCGAGCCGGCGTCAATCTTCATCAGCCGCGCAACGCAGAAGCTTTACGTGCGGCGCAATACGCATAAGGAGTGGCCGGACGGAGGCGAGGTGTTCGATGCGACCATCGAGGTCCCGGTCACGATCCGCGATCCCGAAAAGCCGATCGGCACGCATGTGTTCACGGCGGTGGCACGTAACGGCGCGGGCCTGCGCTGGACCGCGGTCACGATCGACGACGGGGACAGCGCCCGGGACGCACTCGACCGCATTACCATCCCGCAGGATGTGCTCGATCGCATTGCGCCGACCGCGTTGCCGCGATCCTCGATCGTCATCTCCGATGAACCGCTCAGTCGCGAGACCAACTATCGCACCGAGTTCGTCGCGGTGCTGAACAACCAGCCCCAGGGCGGCTTCGTGACGCGCAAGCCTACGGTCGATGTCCGCGTCGCGAGCGGCTTCATCCGGGTCGACGATGGCTTCGGCTCCTTTTTCCAACCCGGTTGGGGCTCCCAACCCACCCAACCCGTCGATCCGCGACGGGGTGGCCGCCAGTACTATCGTCCGGTGCAACAGGGTTGGGGCTGGTAAGACGCCGCACGCCAGGCAGACCGTGCTGCACAACCGGAATTTTCTCAGTCTCAATCGCGACCGGTATCGAAAAAGCAACATTGCAAGCTATGGAATCTCGACACCGGAGATCTTCTTGCAGATATCGAACAACCTGTCCTGGAGCGCGATGTCCCGGCTCTGCGGATTCGGCTCGCGTGGCTTGAGGTGAAAGA
>Ga0209006_10006956_pt1 | contig 10214 bp, 7 predicted proteins | sample JacPin_JW_Ref_O2_FD_188567 | JGI IMG/M metagenome (GOLD analysis project Ga0209006, IMG submission 188567) | Forest soil microbial communities from Algoma, Ontario, Canada - Jack Pine, Ontario site 1_JW_Ref_O2 (SPAdes) (version 2) | ecosystem: Environmental > Terrestrial > Soil > Boreal... | reverse complement strand
GGTGGTTTGTTCCAGTTCTCCGCCCACCAATTGCAGGCGCGGCGGACGCACTCGCGGATTTCCCATCCCTACCTCGGCCTGCACGAGCTTGATGAGCTGAACGAAATTCGGAACCGTATCCATGCGCAGCAATGGCAGGAACCAGCGATACAACTCAAATGCTTTGTCACTCTCCCCGCTGATGCCGTAGTTGAAAAGATCGACCGATTCCCGCGGCAAGGCGTTGGCCAGGCCGGCGATCCAGCCGGTTGCTCCCACTCCGATGGCTTCCAGCACAGCGTCGTCGACGCCGACCAAGATCTCCAGGCGGCGATCGAGCAGCGCGCGAATGGCGGAGACACGCCGGACATCCGTGCTCGACTCCTTTACGGCTTCGAAGTTTTCGTGCTCGGATGCCAACTCGCGAATTTGTTCAGGAAGGAAATCGGTTCCATAGGCGACGGGATTGTTGTAAAGCATGCAGGAAAGCGGAGTGGCCGCAAACACGGTGGCCACGTGGGTCTTCATTTCCCGCCAATCGCCCTGGTAGACATAGGGCGGTAACACCATCAGAGCGTCGCAGCCGGCCTCCGCGGCCGCTTTGGCGATCGTCACTGCCTCTGAAGTCGTAAGCGCCGAAACGGATGCCACGACCGGTCCGCGCCCATGAACCGCGCTGACACAGGTGTGCAGAATCTCGACCTTCTCGTCGAAGGAGAGAGTCGCGCCTTCTCCCAGGGAACCGAGGGCGACGACGCCGGCGCACCCGTTGTCCAACAGCCAGTGGCAATGTTTCGTCAAAAAGCTGTGATCGACACCTAGATCTTCGGTGAAACTGGTGGTGATTGCAGGGAGCACACCCTTCCAGTTCATGATCGTCCTCCTGTTGCGTCGTCGTGTTGCAGTTGCGAGCGGCCTGTGATGGCCGCCAAGGTTTCAACGCGGGCTGGGAATACGGGCGGCCGAACGGAATCCGCATTCCAGTTGAACAGAAATTGTGTGGCGGGGCCACAGACTCGCCCCTGGCACGGGCCCATGCCGCAACGCGTGTGCAGCTTGGCGGCGCGCCACGAGCCGTGCTGCCGAAGGCGAGAATAGGAAACGTCCTCGCAACGGCACACGATCGTGTCTGGCAAAGACAAGCTCCGCAGCTCCGAGCGCAAGCGCAACGTGCGATCGAGCAACCGGCCAAAGCGGCGCGCCTTTTGGCGCTTGCCGAATAAGGCTTTGGCTTCGAACCCGCGTCGGGCCGCTGCCAGGCCTGCAATCTGACCCTCGATGAGCGCCAACTCCACGCCTCCAATGCTGGTTGGCTCGCCGGCACAGAAGATGGAGGGGACAGTCGTTGTCTGAAGGTCGTCGACTTGCACACAGCCATTGCTGACCGCGCAACCCAGCAGCAACGGCAATTCGACGTTAGGAACCAGGTGAAAACCGCAGGCGAGATAGTCGCAGGGAATGTTCTGGTTTTTCCCGGCTCGCGAAATGGTCACGCTTTCTAGAGTCTTCTGGCCGTGAGCGGCGAGCGGCCAACTGTTCGCGGCAAACGACACGCCAGCGAGATCCCGTTTCAATTCGATCCCCTGGATAATTTTCTGTGGCCAGCTGAACAGTGTGAGACCGAATTTTGCCAGACTCTTCCAGGATGCCTGCTCGCAAATCACGGGGATCTCAGCATCGTGTTGGCGGAGATAGGAAGCCACTGCCAGCAACAACGGGCCGGTGCCAGCCACCACCACGCGCTTGCCTTGAATCGGCAGGCCGCACTTGACCATTGCCTGCAGACCGCCCGCCCCCATCACGTTGAGCAAAGTCCAACCGGGGAACGGCAGGAATCTTTCCCTGGCTCCGGTTGCCAGCACCAACTTGTCGTAGGTGAGTTCGCAGAAGCCATCGAGATTTTCTGCTAACAGGACGCCGAGGTCCGGCTGGTGCACTACGCGCAGCCCGCAGAGAGCGGTCGCTCCTGACGCGCGCAGCCGGTCGGCCCATCGCGAAGCTTCAGTATTTTGCGAAACATTAGATCGCTCGTGGTCAGATCGCGCAGCATCGGACTCGCCTCGCCAAATCTGCCCGCCGAGCCTGAAATTGTCGTCGACGATTCCGACCCGGACGCCGCACTCTGCCGCGCGAGCGGCGGCGGCCATGCCGGCGGGGCCTCCGCCGATCACGAGTACATCGAAATGGCGCTGCGCTTCGCTGCTCATCTGTTGCAGCTCTTGTAGCTTCAGTTCTTCGAGCTTCAGTTCTCGGTTGTGACTTGCATTCCCTGTTCGCACAGCACCTGACAGCTTCGGCAGTGCGATACCCCGCCGATGGCGACGCGACATTCAAAGCAGATTCCCATGCCGCAGAGAGGGCCGCGCGGTTCACCGCTGACCGACGTTCGGCAAACCTGTCCCACAAGCACCATCGCAACCGCTACGGTCGCCCCCGAGGGCACCAGGACCGGCGTCCCGTTTACCGTTACAGTGATCTGGTTAGGCATGCACATACTCCTTCGCCGTTCGCGAGGGCAGGTACGGTTCGATTGGAATCTCCGGCTTTGTGCCGGTGATCTGATCGGCCAGAATCCGCGCCGTGCCTAGGGAGGTGGTAATTCCCAGACCTTCATGCCCGGTCGCCAGAAATATGGACTTGTCTCCGGTCGTGCCTCTAACCTCTTCTCTTGTCCTATTCTCAGCCGCATTCGCAACCCAGGGCCCGATCAGCGGAAGCTTGTCGGGAGTAGCTGCACGAAATCCCGTCCAGGTTCGCATCGTCGACAACTGGGCCAACCCGGGCATGTATTCCTGCGCGCGTTGCAGCATGCGCACCAGCATGGAGTGATCCACTTCTTTGTGCTCCGCACCGTACTGCCGCGAAGAACCGATGAGAACCTGACCGGTGCGGCGCGGCTGCACATTGAACGCTACCGAATCGCCGCTCGCGGAGTGAGCGCTCTTTAAATAGCCGAGTTCCACCAACTGGTGACGCACAAATCCGGGATAGCGGTCGGTGATCACCAGGTGGCCCTTCCTTTTCTTGATCTCGAGCCCCGGCGTAAGTTCGGCGGCGAAAGCCCCCGCCGCGTTCACGATGATTTCCGCGGAGATTTCCGCGCCGTTCGTTAACCGGACTTGCCCCCGGCCAATCCGCGCGACAGAAATACCCAGATGAAGCTTCGCCCCCCGTTTCTGCGCGCGCTCGATCAGAAAGCGGGCTGCACATGGCGGATACAACACACCATCTTCCGGAACCAAAAGACCCCCGGCCATCCCCGGACGAAGGTTCGGCTCCAGACGCTGTAAGGCTTCGGCATCAACTACTTCCGTGGGAACTCCGCGTTTGCCGTAGTAGTCGCGCTTGCGCCGGACTTCGTTCATTTCGTCTTCGTCCGCCGCGACCCAAATCGTCCCCCACTGTTCGTATTCCACGTCGTCGGACAATTCGGGCCTTAACTCCTGCCATAGTTGCTGAGAAAAGCGGGTCAAGGCAAACTGTGCGTCGGAATCGTCCATGACAACGATGTGCCCCATGCCGGCAGCGGTTGCGCCGCCGCCGACGACGTCGCCGTCTACCACGACCACGTGCAAGCCACGGCGCGCGAGCTCATCCGCACACGCTGCACCTACGATGCCGGCGCCCACAATCACGACGTCATAGGCTGCATTGCTCATGCGCGAATGCCCATGCACAGCGGGTCGCGTGGATCCAGCACCAACTCGGCCTCGGCATTCACAAAAGCCGCGCCCTTGATGCTCGGATGCACCTTGCCATCCTGCACCTTCACGCTGCCTTCAAATACACTGCCCACAATACTTTCCTGCTTCCAGGTTTGGCCTTCGCGGATTTTGCCATCCGCATAAAGGCACGCCAGCTTGGCGCTGGTCCCGGTGCCGCAGGGAGAACGATCATAGGCTTTGCCGGGACAAAGCACGAAGTTCCTGCTGTCCACTCCCGGAAGCTGAGATGGACCATAAAGCTCGATATGATCGATCTCCTCGCCGTCCGCGCCGGCGATGCCGTGGTCGCGAAGAGCCTGGCGGATCGCCCAAGTGAACGCCGTAAGTTCGTCGACATTCCGGAGGGTCAATTCCATCGCGTGATTGTGCAAGAGGAAAAACCAGTTTCCACCCCAGGCCACATCGCCGCGCACCTTGCCGTATCCAGGGACATCGACTGAAACGTCTGCGGCACTCCGATAGCTGGCGACATTGTTAACCGTGACCTCTCCACTTGCGTGCAGGATCGCGGTGACTGTGCCCACCGGAGTCTCAATCTTGTGCGCTCCGGGACCGATGCGCTTCATGTAGGCCAAGGTCGCAACCAGGCCGATGGTCCCGTGACCGCACATGCCCAGGTAGCCGACATTGTTAAAAAAGATGACACCGGCGGCGCTGGCAGAATCGAGAGGATCGCAAAGCAGTGCGCCCACAATAACGTCGGAGCCCCGCGGCTCATTCACGACGGCGGAGCGGAAATCGTCATGTTTGTTGCGGAAGCGTTCCAGACGACCGGCCAGTGACCCGGTCCCAAGGTCAGGACCCCCGCTCACCACCAGGCGGGTTGGCTCCCCTCCGGTATGGGAATCGATGACCCGGACTCTGCGGGGTTCTTGAACAGTCATTTTCGGCGTTCGTCTTCGCTGTCGTTCGTGGGTCGGCTTCGCTATCGTGCCGCCAAACTCTTTTATCAGAATGCCGTCGTGCAGGGCAGACCCTCTCTATTCCCCGCCTCGGCCCTGATTGGCGCTCGCTTCCCGCCGATGATACCGCAAAGTCCGACGGGGAGACGCGATCTCGACGGAAGCTTCCTTTTGCCGAAAGCGCGGAGTGAGCCTCATCATTTAAGATTTGGGCGGGTTTTGATGCGTCGGCGCAACGCGGTCCGATCTCATTAACGTCGATGGTTAGGATCAGTGAAACCATGGCAAAACCGAAGGTTGCAATTCTTGGACTTGGCATCATGGGCTCGGGCATGGCCAATCGCCTGCTCTCCGCTAACTTTCCACTGGCGGTTTACAACCGGAATCGAGAGAAGTGCATTCCGTTCGCGAGCGCCGGCGCGTACGTTGCCGCCTCGCCACGCGAAGCTGCATCGCGGTCGGAAATCATCCTCAGCATGGTGGGGGATGATTTCGCCTCCCGCGATATTTGGCTGGGCGAAGAGGGAGCATTGGCCGGTGCATCATCGAATGTGGTGCTGATCGAGTCCAGCACGCTCAGTGGCGACTGGATTCAGGAACTTGCGGCTAAGGCAGCCGAGCGTGGCTGCCAATTTCTGGATGCGCCGGTCACCGGCACCAAGCCCCATGCCGCATCCGGCGAGCTGGTTTTTCTGGTCGGAGGTTCCGCAGAAGCGCTCGATGCCGCGCGGCCTGTGCTTTCTGTGCTCGGTCGCGATGTGATTCACCTGGGCTTGGTTGGAAGCGGCGCTTTGATGAAGCTCATCAACAATTTTATCTGCGGCGTGCAGGCCGCGTCGTTTGCTGAGGCTGTCTCCATGATCGATGCCGGCGGCCTCGACCGCGCCAAGGCCGTATCCATTCTCACTGGCGGCGCTCCTGGAAGCGGAATCGTGAAGAGAGTGGCTGAGCGAATCGCAACCAATGATTTCACGCCAAATTTTGCACTGCGCTGGATGGCGAAGGACATTTCGTACGCTATAGCCGATGCGTCCAAGAATGGAATCTCCCTGCAAACCGCGGCCGCCGCGCTCTCCGTGTTCAAGCAGGCTATTGCCGAGGGCCATGGTGAGGAGGATTTCTCAGCCGTTTCCAAGTTGTCGAAGAAACGATCGAACTCATGATTTGTGTTTGAGTCGTAGGACAAAATCGTGAAACTCAACCGGCTCATCCGCGGAGCCGGCGGCAAGCGCGCTGCGCGACAGGCATCACCTGAGAAAGCGTGGTAAGGACGCGTACGATGGGCAGGAAAAGAACAAGTAACGGCGACGGCGCACAATAAACGCGAAGTGCTCAGCGACGACCCGAAGCTGAGTTGGGACAGGGAGTGATATGCCGGCGAATGCGAAAAAGATGACCATGGGAGTGATCGTGGGGAATCGGGGATTTTTCCCCGATCACCTGGCCAACAGCGGGCGGGAAGAAATCCTGCGCGCGCTGGAGACGGCGGGCATGGACGCGGTCGCGTTGGATCCGAAAGAGAGTAAGCACGGGGCAGTGGAGACGCGCGATGAATCGCGGCGCTGCGCCGAACTGTTCAAGCGCCATCGCGAGTGGATTGATGGAGTGATTGTTACGCTGCCGAACTTTGGGGAAGAACGAGCCATCGCGGATGCCTTGCGGCTGGCCGATCTCCGCGTGCCGGTGCTGATTCAGGCTACGCCCGACGATCCCAAAAAGATGACTATCGCCGCCCGCCGCGACAGTTTCTGCGGCAAGATGTCGGCGTGCAACAACCTGCGGCAGTATGGGATTCCCTATTCCATCACCACGCTGCACACGGAGAGTCCCGACTCGCCGGAGTTCGTGAAAGATCTGGAATGGTTTGCCGGCGTCTGCCGGGTGGTGAAAGGATTCCGGAACCTGCGAGTGGGCGCTATCGGCGCGCGCCCCACGGCGTTCAACACGGTGCGCTACAGCGAAAAGATTCTGGAGTCGCAGGGCATCTCCATCGAGACGCTGGATCTTTCCGAAGTGCTAGGCCGCATCGAGCGCATGAAAGACAATGACGACCACGCGCAGGCCAAGCTGGCGGCGATCAAGAAATACGTGGACGCCAGCGGCGTGCCCGCGCCGGCCCTCATGAAGATGGCGAAGCTGGGCGCCGTGGTCGACCAGTGGATGGCCGCGACGGAAGTCACGATCAGCGCGGTGCAGTGCTGGACTTCGATTGAAGAAAACCTGGGAGTGGTTCCCTGCACCGTGATGAGCATGATGAGCAACGAATTGCTCTCGAGCGCCTGCGAAGTGGATATTTGCGGCGTGCTGGGCATGCACGCCTTGCAACTCGCGTCAGGCACGCCTTCGGCGCTGCTCGATTGGAACAACAACTACGGATCGGACCCCAACAAGGCGGTCTGCTTCCACTGCTCGAACCTCCCGAAACATTTTTTCCGCTCGGTGAAAATGGATTTTCAGGAGATCATTGCCGGCACCGTGGGCAAGGAAAATACCTTCGGAACCTGTGTGGGCCTGATCAAACCCGAGAAGATGAGTTTCGCCCGCTTCTCCACTGACGATACTTCCGGCAAGATGCGCGGCTACGTAGGCGAAGGACGCTTCACCGACGACGCGCTGAACACGTTCGGCGGCGCAGGCGTAGTCGAGATCCCGCACCTGCAGAAGTTGTTGCGCTTTATCTGCGAGCGCGGCTTTGAGCATCACGTGGCGGCAAATCTGTCGACGGTCGCCTCCGCCGTGCAGGAAGCAACCACCCGCTATCTGGGCTGGGACATGTATTACCACGGCCCCGATTACAGAGCCTGATCACGGAGCCTGATCCCATCGTGACCGGCGTTGATTTCGGAACCCCGAGTGTGCGCTGGTCGACAGCGACCGCGGCCTGCTCGAATCCTGCTGCAAAATGATTTCGTGCACGAGGGTTTCATCCACAGGGCGGAAAGGTTTATAGTAGATACACCTCTGGAGAAAACTGAAAATGCAGAAGAAATCTCAGGGGTGAAGTGTATTCGGTTCACTTATAAGGAAGTCAATTCATACTGACTCATAGAGTCGGCAAGGAGTGTTCGATCATGGCAAGATCCAAAACCCGTACCGGAAAGCCGTCCCCAGACCATCCAGAAGCCACGCCCGTCGCTCCCGGCGAAACTGCCCTGGCGCCGGTGGCTTTGAGCGGCGAAAATGGCAAGTCGCAATCCAAGAAGGCAGCGTCAAGATCCAGCGTAGTGCCGTTCAGCCTGGAAGAAGAAATCCGCCGCCGTGCCTTCGAACTCTACACGCAGCGCGGGGGCACATCCGGAAGCGAGACGGATGACTGGCTGGTCGCGGAGCGCGAAGTCCTGGATCGTTACCAGGAGCATCGGGCGTAGACGATCATTTCGGCTTGATTCTGTTTTGGCGGCCAAACTGTTGGCTCCGCCCTGAGGAAGTTTGCTGCGTCCGCTGGCTTGCGCTGTTTTGACGTCTAGCCGCTTCTGCGGTTCAAACCGCGGTCATCCGTCGCCGGCGGGGCAGCGCCGTTTCCGGGCACGTCTTTGAAAATCTGTGCTCGAAGAACGAGTCGAGTTTCGCTCGACTGGAAGCCGGGGGCCTGCCCGGATCGAAGTCGAAGGGCGGCTATCCCCACGTGGAGCATCTCGCAAACTCGCACACAGCTGATTTCTGCATCACGTGGCAACAATTCGCCCGCAATATGGGACAATACTCCCGGCGTTCATTTCTTGGCCTTCCGCCACCTTGCCCGGGCTGAAACTTCCGCGTTTGCCCCACGGCAGGTTTTTTGAAAAGATACTGAGGATTTCCCCCTCATGGCGCAAATTGGTAGTTTCGCTCTGCTCCTTGCTTTGGCGCTCGCCGCTTATTCATTCCTCGTCGGAATGATCGCGCTGTTGTTTCAAAGTGGTCATGAGAGCGAAGGTATGGGCCGCGTGGGTGAAACCGCCCGCCGCGCCGGAGTTGCCTGTTTTGCCGCGGTACTGCTGGCCGCTGTTGTTCTGGTCACGGCCGCGTTCCAGAACGATTTCACCATCGCCTATATCTTCCATCACAGCAACCGCGACCTCTCCGCGCCTTATAAGTTTGCCACGCTCTGGTCGGGTCAGGAAGGTTCGCTTCTGTTCTGGTCGCTGCTGCTGTCGGCCTACGGTTTTGTGCTGCGGTTGCGTTATAAGACTGATCCGCGCCTGTTTGCCTATGCTTCGGTAGTCTTGGCCGCGGTGCAGGTCTTTTTTCTTCTGCTGTTGAATCTGGCCGCGAATCCCTTCGGCATTCTCGAAGGGCCACTCCGTGCCGATGGCAGCGGCCTGAATCCGCTCCTGCAATATCCCGAGATGGTGATACATCCGCCCATGCTCTACCTGGGCTACGTCGGATTCACCGTACCGTTTGCTTTCGCGTTGGGCGCCCTGATCATGAAATACCCCGGCGAAAAGTGGATCCACATCACCCGCCGCTGGACCATGGTCACCTGGATTTTCCTGACCTGTGGAGTTTTTCTCGGCGCGCACTGGGCATATTCCGTGCTGGGCTGGGGCGGGTACTGGGGATGGGACCCTGTCGAGAACGCTTCGCTCATGCCCTGGCTGGTCGGCACTGCCTTCCTGCACTCGGTGATGATGCAGGAAAAACGCGGCATGCTGAAGGTCTGGAACATGTGGCTGGTGTTCGCCGCCTTCTGGCTGGCAATTCTTGGAACGTTCCTCACCCGCAGCGGGATCATCAGTTCCGTCCACGCCTTCGCCCAGTCGTCGATCGGCGACTGGTTTGCGTGGTTTCTGGGCATCACGTTCGTTGCGTTCCTGTTTTTCTTCATCAAGAACAGGTCGCACCTGAAAAGCGAGCACAAGCTGGAGTCGCTGATCTCGCGCGAGTCGAGTTTCCTGTTCAACAACCTGCTGCTCCTGCTGGCCTGCTTCACCGTGCTGTGGGGGACATGGTTTCCGAAGATTTCGGAATGGGTGCAAGGAAACAAAGTCACGGTGGGCGCGCCTTTCTATAACAAGGTGAATATTCCGGTGGCGTTGCTGCTGTTGCTGCTCACGGCGGTCGGCCCGCTGCTGGCCTGGCGCAAGACGTCCCTCGAAAGCCTGAAGCGCAATTTCCTGTGGCCGACCATCGGCGCCCTCGCGGTTGCGATTTTCTTGATGATCACCCCGCAAAGTTGGGGATCGATTTTCGGTATGAGACCATGGCGCGACGTCACTTACCTCTACTCGCTGATGACGATTTTCCTCTCCGCGCTGGTCATCTTCACCATTGTGTCCGAGTTCTATCGCGGGGGCCGAGTCATCTCCGGCCATACCGGGCAGGGCATGTTCGCCTCCATCGTGCAGCTCGGCCATCGCAACACGCGCCGCTACGGCGGCTACATTGTTCATTTCGGCGTGGTTCTCGCCATGATTGGCTTCGCCGGCTCCGCCTTCAACCAGGAGAAAGAGGCCGACAAGGGATTGAACTACGGCGACCAGATGACCATCGGCAACTACACGCTCATCTGCCGGTCTTACACCGATGAGGAGTTTCCGAACTACGCCAGCGAGTGGGCCGTGCTCGATGTCTACAAGAACGGCAACAAGATCGACACTCTCTACCCCGAGCGCCGTTTCTACAA
>Ga0209006_10006955_pt1 | contig 10214 bp, 4 predicted proteins | sample JacPin_JW_Ref_O2_FD_188567 | JGI IMG/M metagenome (GOLD analysis project Ga0209006, IMG submission 188567) | Forest soil microbial communities from Algoma, Ontario, Canada - Jack Pine, Ontario site 1_JW_Ref_O2 (SPAdes) (version 2) | ecosystem: Environmental > Terrestrial > Soil > Boreal... | reverse complement strand
TTTGCTTTTGCGTTACTATTTATTTTTTTGCTTGTTGAAGGAGGTATTCGTGTAGGCATGCACAGTAAATACACCATATTCCCGCTACCTTTAGGTAGTGGGTTTTTCTGTCATGGGGCACTATTTTTGATGCGTTTCAAAAATTGGCAGGCGATCTGGAAATCTCGACGAGTCACGTGTATTGATTCTGAGCTCAAATCTTTCGCTTTAGTCCGAGAGCTTCGTTTTTTTTTTCTCCTGCTCGCCATGTCGTGCTATCTGAATAACATGCTGGCTACGGTCAGCTTCGACCGTTCAACTTCATTATCTCTTGTTTCTTGTCTATTTTTCCAGAGACGTTCCCTCGCGGTCCCTCTTTCTGGAACGTTATCAGCTTCGTTAAGGTTGTTCTCCGCTATGAACTCGCTCACTTCGGTTGTGGACTTTGTTGTAGCTCCAGACCTAGAAACAGATGTTGTTCTTGGTCTGGACTGGTTTTCGTGCTATCAGCCTCGTCTGGTTACTTGTCACATTGCCATTCCTCCATCATGCCAACAATCATATTCCCAATTTCGGCCCAAGGCTCCTGATGTTTCTCCGCTGCTGGAAACATCTGGTGAGTTGTCTTAAATTTTATTTTTTTCAAATTCTTCATGCTGTATAGGTCTGTCTGCATCCTCTCTGCCTGCTGCGCCGGTTTTGCCCAATGTCGTGCATATGTCATCTCATTCAGGTATGTTTCGTTTTTCATATTTTCTTATAAATACACTGATTTTTTTGGGTTTTGAATGTGATGCGATCATTGTCGTATGATCGTGTCCTGTGTTTACAACGCAGTTAAAAACTCCCACTCTAATAACTCTGCACCTGCCAATAATTGTGTCTCATCTGCTGAATCCCTATTGTTTTCACCTCGCGCTTCTCAACTCCCCTCTCATCCTTGTGAATCTTTCCCTTCTGTCCATTTAATAGAGCACTATTTTTTATCTAATCATTCATCTGGAGCGATCGTTTCTGTATTCTCTAATGATGTTGAATTATTGCAACGTGCACTTGCATGTCACGGTATTATGCCTCGACACTCCACAATATCTGAATGCCAGGAGATGATGATACACCATTTATTAACAGGAGCTTGTGTGGATTTCGAAACAGATGTAAGACCAGGCGAATCCCGTCCAAACCGAGCCACTTGTCGCAACATAGCAGTCGGATTCAATTCAGCGGCTGAGCTTGCATGTGCCGCCCTAAACGTTGTGGTGTCTGCCGATGTAAAGTCTCTGTCCACTGATCGGTTGTCGACTGTTGCTCAAACATTAGGCTTTGATAGCTCTCAAAATAATCGTCGATACCATTATCTCCGTTTCCTAAAAAATCGACTTAATACTGTACGTTCCTCAATTGTTCGGGATTCTCTTGCAACTGCGGTTAACATTTTTCAGTCATTTGAGTCTTTGTCCAAAGCTTCTCTCCTTGCTCAGGCCTCCTTGCATCGTATTCAACTCCCCTCACGTCCCTCAGTCGAACTCCTTCGTTCTTCATTAATGCAACACATCACCGAAGGCTCTTGTGCTTTACCGAATTTGCCTGAGAAGCCCTTGGGCTGCACACAATTCATTGATGATTATCGACAGGTAAATAATCAACAGCAGAATAATAATATCTCGAACATATCTAACACAGACCTACAGATACATATATTATCGTCGCATCTTAAAAAATTTACCCTGGTTCCTTTACGACGCCTCTTGCAAATGTATGGCGTAGAATTCCATCCACAGGACAGTCTAAGCAAACTGAGGAGAGAACTCAAGAAATATATCACTCGTCTAAAGAAAGGAAAATATCCCGAAATCCCGCAGTCAAGACAAGCTACTTCTAATGGTCAACTCAACGAAGGAAGAGAAACTTTACAGCGGAAATGGCCACAGTTGGTACGGAGGAGCTTGAAGGACAAGATCTTGAAGGAATTCCGTCGTCTTACGTCAAAAGAGGAGTTGTCTTCATTCACATGTGCCAGTTGTGCTGAGGAATGCCTTGACAAAGTTCGTTGTAATTTGGCTATAAATGACATTGATCTGACCATCCTGAGACATCCTGATTGCTATGATTATCCGCTCCAAACTGATCGTTGGCTTGATCCTGATTGCTCTCCCCCACCTTTGCCTTACGATGATGGTCCTTTGAAAGATATTCTGCTTGATCCTGCCGGAGTTAATATTGATGCTCGTGGACGAATTACCTTGTTCGTTTGTAAGACTTGCACTTCCTCTTTGAAAAAGAAAAAGGTTCCTCCTCTTTCACTTGCTAATTGTACATTTCTTGGGCCTGTTCCAGATGAGTTAAAAGACCTTACAGTTGTTGAGGAAGCAATGATTGCACGTTGCCGTTCGAAATGCTGGGTGATCCAATTGAAGGAGGAAAGAGAGCTTAACCTAAACAATACTCAACGCGGTATGAAAGGACATGTTATAATCTACCCGCAAAGACCTTCGGAGATTGCAGCAGTCCTTCCTCCATCGCTGGATGACATTCTTACACCTATATGTGTCATATTCATTGGTTCGTCCCCTCCAAGTCCTGAATGGTTACGGGAAAAGGCTAAACCTTTAGCTGTTCGTCGAGAAAAAGTTCGTTCCGCTCTTGTATGGCTCAAGGAACACAACCCGCATTATAAAGATATTACAATCAATCATGGTATGTTGAATCAACTTGACGATCAGCAGATCCTTCCATTCTCCATTGAACACATCCTTCCCAGTCAAGCAAGTGATGTCCTCACCTCCCGCTATGATTCATCTGATACTACCGAGTCTCATAGCCAGGCGCCCAATACCGATATTCCTTTCCAGAATGTTGTTATAACTGACGTTGATGCTCATGCTCCTGCAAATGAGTTGCGTGCAGCCGCAGTACGCCATGTTGCCAAGAAAGGAGGATGTTACTTAGAGATTCCACATGACGCTGAACCGGTAAATGAGTTTTGCAACCCTGGATTATTCCCCATGATTTATCCCACCTTGTTTCCTTTCGGTATTGGAGGTTTCGAAGATTCAAATTGTGCATCGAAGTTATCTATGAAGAGACATGTTAAGCATCTCTTTAGTTTGGCTGACCGTCGTTTCCAAGAGCACTACTCTTTCCTTTTCACAGCTTTCAATATTTTACAGCGACGCGAGAGCCTGCTTCATACTAGTCTCAAAGTCAAAAAATCTAATTTCGCGTCCATTGCTGCCAATTTTGCTAGTGTCTCACCACAAGCTGTTCATGTTGTATCAGAACGAGTCGCCAGTGGCGATTTCATTACTGCTAATACCGAAGATGAGCGTCAAGTCCTAAATCTAATGAAACAAGTTAAATTAATATCCTCTCATGTTCCTGGGTCTTCCGCATCACGAATAGCTATGCGTAACGAAATCCGAGGGCTTATGATGGAGAAAGGTCTTCCAAGTTTCTACATTACAATCAATCCTGCCGATGTCTTCAATCCTCTGGTCAAATTTATGGCTGGCGCAGACATTGATATCGATAACCTCTTACCTGAACAAGTACCTAGCTACCAAGAACAATCAATTCTAGTTGCTCGAAATCCTGCCATTGCTGCAAAGTTCTTTCATCTATATATGCAAGCATTTATCAAGGCTATATTAGGTTATGATCCAGATCAAATAAACTTGGAAGGTGGTATCCTTGGAGTCGTTAAGGCTTACTATGGTTGTGTTGAGGCACAAGGACGTGGGACACTTCATTGTCATATGCTCGTTTGGCTTGAAGGTGGTTTGAATCCGAATGAGATTAAAGAACGCATCATTGGTGATAATGATGCTGAATTCTGCACACGCCTCTTATCGTTCCTGGATGATACGATTTCCAACGCCATTCCTCCCGATCCCGATCCAAATCTACGAGTTCCATCATCATCTCATCATCCTTGCTCTGTACGAGGTGTGCAAAATACACTCACCGGTCAAGACCTGTGTGACGCACAGCAGAAAGACTTGCACAACCTTGTAAAACAGTGCCAATTACACACTCACTCAAAAACTTGCTATAAATACTGGAAAGGTCCACCTGATCCCAAGGAATGTCGTTTCGATCTAGACCACTCGAATGTCCGCCCTGAGAGTTCAGCCGATATGGAAACAGGTGAAATTTGTTTGCGATGTCTTGATGGAATGGTGAACAATTTCAATGCAACGATCTTACAGGCCATGCGGTGTAACATGGACATAAAATTCATCGGATCAGGTGCATCTGCGAAAGCGATTCTGTACTACATAACTGACTATATAACTAAAACACAATTGAAGACTCACGTTGCATTTGCTGCCCTTGAGTTAGCTGTCCGTAAACTTGGTGAGTATGACCCAACAGCTGATAATGACACTCTCCGAGCCAAACGAATGCTTCAAAAGTGTGTTTATGCAATGATTTCTCATCAAGAGCTTTCTTCTCAGCAAGTATGCTCATATCTGATGGGTTTCGGAGATCACTACACAAGTCATGAATACCAAAACCTTTACTGGACAAGTTTCGAAAAATATGTAAATGCTGAGGATCCCAGCCCCGAATGCTATGCACGAAACTTACCTGCAAGTGATCCTACTCCTGCTAACAATGAGCAGGACCTCTCATATTTTCAGTCAGATGATCTCGGATGCTCTCCTGATGAAGCCAGCGATGATCCCCGCTACGAAGATGACAGTGTGCCGGATGTTAGTATTTCTGTATCTCCAGCTGGAGATGTTGTCCCTCGATCAGATCAAGTTGCAGACTACGTCCTTCGGGGAGACAAATTAGAAGATCTCTGCTTGTGGGATAATATAGCACAAATTGAAAAAACCCGCATACCGTCTTACTGTGCAGATAACATGGATGTAGACATTGAAGGGCAAGATGACCACGAAGGCCAGGTGCAACCAATACTCCTGACGATCAATGAATTACTCCAGCAAAAAGCAAAAAAACGTCCAACGGTAGAGCTGTGTTCTACTCACTTAGAAGCCGCTTCTCATCTCCTTCGTGTACGCTCGCCAAATAAACGACGTGTTCCTGTTCCTATAGGTCCCGGCATTCCAAGACGTGATAGAGAAGAAACAAAGGCTAGATATTGTCGATTAATGTTGATCTTATTTAAACCATGGCGCCATTCTTCAGACTTACGTGTTGCAGGCCAGACATGGCAAGACAGTTTTGAGAGTTTCTTGGACCACTGTCCACCACGTTTCAAAACGATCATGGATAATATGCAGATTTTGCATGAATGCCGAGATAGTCGGGATGACCATTATGCACTACGTCGCAGCAAGGGGCAACCACGTTCAACAAGAGCATCGCAGGAATTGATGGGCATCAGAAACACAAGTGACGACTTTTATGGAGATGACGATGATGAAGGGAGAATACTTGATCACCTTGAATCGATTAGTACTTGTACTTCCCAAAGATCATCAGCCAGTGTTGATGCAGCAAATAGATGTATTGACTGTCTTACGGTTAATGGTTTTTTTGACCAACCGATCGGTTTACCAGGCCATACTTCTGAATCTTCTGAATTATCTATTTTGACATCAGTACAGGAAGTGCCCGAACCACAACCTGCCATGGAAGCAATATGGCGTAAAGCATATGAAGATCGGCGGGATCAGTCTAAACGTAGATCTGCATTAACAACTAACAGGGTTGCTGAACAATCTACAAGCGAGCAAGCGGCGGTTCTGCATCATGCGATACAGGATGGTTCAGCTTTTCGGACAACATCTGAGGTTGCACATGAAGTTCGTTTACCTGCTGTCCGTTGTGATATGCCTGCCGCTGATACCAATAGAACGGTCGAAATGAATCAAATCATCAATGAGTTTTCACTTAACACAGAACAAGAACGTGCCTTCCGGATAATCGCAGAACACAGTATGCTTACAAGGCCAGACCCACTGAGAATGTACCTTGGAGGTCCTGGTGGCACAGGTAAATCGCGAGTTATCCAAGCATTGACCGAGTTTTTCCAACGCCAAGGGCAAGACCGTCGCTTCCGCTTGGCTTCCTATACAGGAGTTGCTGCTCGTAATATTCAAGGGATGACGTTACATTCTGCATTGTGTTTGAATAGACGATCTGCAAAAAGCAGTAGCACTCACCGTGATCTTGTAGCAATGTGGGAAGGAGTCGACTACTTATTCATTGACGAAGTTTCCATGATTGGGTGCAACCTACTCTTGCAAATCAGTGAAGCTCTGGTGGACGCGAAGGGAAATACATCACCATTTGGTGGCATTAGCATCATCTTTTGTGGGGACTTTGCTCAATTGCCTCCCGTTGGCCAAACTCGATTATTTGCTCACCTTAACACAAGAAGTTTTGCACAAAGTGGGACAAAACAGGGTCAAAATGCAATCTTAGGCAAGCTTCTATGGTTATCAGTCAAGATCGTCGTGATATTGCATGAAGTAAAAAGACAATCCGGTCCTGGAAACGAGAGATTCGTAGATCTTTTGGGACGTCTACGTGATGGAAAGTGTACAGATTCAGATTATGAATTACTTACCACTCGTGTTCTTGGTAATATTCAGCCTAATTGGAACGAGCCGTCGTGGGCAAATGCACCTATCATTGTTGCAGAAAACACCGTGAAAGATGCGCTAAATGAAAAAGCTGCCGCTGCATTTGCTCAGCGCACTGGTCAGCAATTACACTGGTACTATTCTGAAGACTCACGAGGTGGAACAATTCTGACAGACAAAGTATTAAAAACTCACCTTGAACAGCTTCATTCGGGTCAGACAAACCAACGATTGGGCAAATTGCCTTTGGTTCCAGGTATGCCCGTTATGTTTACGCAGAATTTTGATGTTGAAAACGGTATCGTGAATGGTAGTGCTGGCATCTTAAAACGTATAAGGTATAGAAAAGATAATGAAGGTCACCGTCACGCAATTTCATGCGTCGTTCACGTTCCCGATACCACCTCATCTACGCTACCTCATCTACCTCCTCATCATGTCGTTGCTCTGGAAGATACTGTCGATATGACTTTTGTTAATCCCCATAGCAAGAAGAAATGTCTTATAAAACGTACGCAATTGCCCATAGTACCTGCCTTTGCAATGACTGCCCATAAAGCCCAAGGAAAAACCCTACCAAGTGTTATCGTGGATCTGGAATGCTGTAGAGGTACAGAAGCACCATATGTCATGCTATCGCGTGTTGCCTCTCTTGATGGTTTGCTTATCTTGCGTCCTTTTTCCCACTCCCGGATTTCATGCCGTCAATCGGAGGACTTGAGACGTGAAGTACGTCGACTGGAACTACTTCGACTGCAAACGATTGTGCAAGTAGGGTCTCCGGAGGAATCGAATTCAGCTCAAGCTAGACTAGCCAATGCTGGTGCTGAACTCACATCTTCATACGTTGAAGGTAGTGCTACGGACCAAGTCAGTGAGCGTGAAGTCGAAGTCACCCAACTTGGAGGATCATCTTCCTTTTCCACACATCGAAAACATCCCTCCTCACAATGCGTCATTGACACGAGACCAAGAAAACGACCACGCTTAATGCGATGTTGTAAGTCATCTCTCCCTAGTAGGTAAACCGCTCTGATTATTGAACTTAATCTCTGTTAGAAATTTTTTTCTACTTTTCCTTTTCAATCATTTTAGCCGAGCTTTCCCTATTCCTGCTTGATCCTTCCGATATTGCATCACAGTCTTCCATTGAAACTTTCCAATAATTGACGGTAAACTTTCCCTGAGTTCAACCTTGTATATCCACTGAATCCTTTTTCCAAAAAAGCTTGATCTCTGATCATTTCGAGTTGCCTTATGCATGCGACTAGGTAAGTACCGTTGCATAATTATCAATAAGGACTGTGATCCTGACTTGATCTAGATTCACGCTTTGCCATTTCTGAGACAACATGAGACTTCATGCGAATAGCACTCTAACGCGTTCCGATCAGTCGGCTAATGGTAATGTTATCTACTAGTAATTTGGTTCGGGTTTTCGACTTACTTTCCCTTGTTGTACAGGCTCGAGGTGTCTTGTTCATCATCCTGCCATACATCCGATGGCTGCATGTACAGCAAACTTGACATGCCCCAATATCTCATCTGAAACAACATAAATCTACGATAGCTCCCTGGCTGTGCTATGGTAACTTGCCTGCTAGTATTTCGGATCTCGAATTCCGCTGACTGTCCTTCTTTTAAGATTTCCCGTGATCCTGTCTATTATTCCTACAAAGTCACATTGGCGGCGAACTTGTTGCTCATTGGCGGCGAACTTGTGCGGCGAACTTGTTGCTGTGTCCCAGACACCCCATGATGAGTTTTTTTGCGGAGAAGTCAAATTTTAGTTGCTACACGTTCTTGTTCTTTTGATTAATTCATCAGTGCCGAATAACCACCCGTTGCATATTTGAAGATCTAAGATTGTCTAGTTTGCTATAAAGCTGAGGCCAACGGTTCTAAGTAATGCAATAAAAGAATGACTGATACCCGCTCGTCCAATTTGCACTCTCCTGCCCCCTCTGATCACTCGTCTACTCTGTCTGACTGTGAATCCGATCCCGAGGTTCTCACTCAGAAACCCTCCACTGCCTTGAGCGACGAGAGGATTCCTGATGCTCTCGCTCAATCACTCATTGCTTTCTCCTATCACCCCAACTGCCCAGCATCTCCTGGATATTTCACAAACGTACCCGTCCATGATCAACCACGTCGGCTTTCTTCGATGCCTGACAATGCCGACTACTTCGTGTTCGACGATGGCTCTCCTCTTCGTATGGTCTTCCCTGCTGAGTTAGACTTAGAAGGCAAGTATAGTCGAACCGGTTTGTATTTTAATCTGCCGCAATCTGTATGTTACTATTTCACCGGATCTAGTAAATTATCATCTGCACTCACCGTTTCCTTACAGTTTGACGTCCGCATTCTTCAAAGAACTCGAGCTCAATTTGAGCTACGTATGCTTGATACCGCCGATTGCCCTATCGAGGCTGTCCGAGCATCACGGGCTGCTTACGACGCTATGGTCGCCTTGGAGGGTGAGGTGGAGACTAAACGAAATGGCAGTAAGTTTGTTGAAGTTACTTTTTGCAATGAATTCTGAAATAACAGAACAGCTTTACTTGCAACGAAGCACCCCGCCCTTACCTCTTTTTGGAGGACCTATCAGGGTGCAGACGATCACTACACACTCGTTGTTCAGACAGACCTCATATTCCGAGACGTACCTGACTTAAACAATGCTCCGGTCCCCAAGCTGAGCCGCAGCCAAGTGGGGTGTGAGTTGCTTGTTGATTTTACGGATCATGATGTCTCATGACCACATGCAGTGTTTGCGACGCCACCTAGCCCGAGTGAGTCGACAATAATTTCATATACAGGTTGTTTACCAAGCCCTAGGCAAACTCAATAAACCTTCGACTTCCAAGACTAGTACTGTGTCTGACACTCCGTCGCTCCCGAGAGGTGAGTTCGACTGCTACTGATTTTCCTGACATGTGTAATTGAGTTTTGCAACGTAGGCATACATGGTTGGAAACTGCGTGACCTTGCCGACCCTGAAGGACGATATTCACGCTTACCGATTAACTGTCAAAACGTGACAACTATCCATGTACCTGACGTCCGCGATAGAAATGGTTCACTCATTCACCCTCAAGACTATTCCAGCAAGCTTGAACATGGCTGCAAAGTTGGAGTTGAAGTGATACTCAAATTGTAAAGTTTTCTCTCGAACATTAAATAACAGCCTTTGTACTAACCATTGAAGGTGGAACTTTGGTGCTCCTGACAAGGCCAAGTTACAACCTTCAACTCCGGCAAAATGGAAACCACGAGAGGGGGAGGAAAATGGTTCTCGGATTTATCAATTAATCCTGACGAAGTTACAAGTTCTACCGGCAGCTGACATCAGCAAAAATGTCTTTGCCTCGAAACTTTCCTCTGCAGCTGGCAAACGCAAAGCCTCTGTCTCAGACCATGAGGATTCTGTGAAAAGGAGAGCTGTCGACGATATGGACCTGTTCTGAACAAACGAATGTGAGTTCTTCTAATGTTCTGTTTATACCCCAAAAGAACCTTGATATTTTTCTAGGTATCTTCTTGTCTGTTGGCGCGTGGCGTCTTATACCACCCTTCCTCGTTGGCATCTGTTTTTGATAAGAATGTAGTGGTCGATAAGAACTAGCCCCCCCCCCCAAAGAAAAAAAATAAAAAAAATAAAATAGAAAAAAA
>Ga0209006_10006954_pt1 | contig 10214 bp, 9 predicted proteins | sample JacPin_JW_Ref_O2_FD_188567 | JGI IMG/M metagenome (GOLD analysis project Ga0209006, IMG submission 188567) | Forest soil microbial communities from Algoma, Ontario, Canada - Jack Pine, Ontario site 1_JW_Ref_O2 (SPAdes) (version 2) | ecosystem: Environmental > Terrestrial > Soil > Boreal... | reverse complement strand
TTTGAGATTCGAGCAGGTTTTCTCATAGCGCGTCATCGATAGGGCATCTTTGGAGTCGCGGGTCGCAATGATCACTACCGGGAGGTTCTCATCAATCAGCGCGTTGGGGCCGTGCTTCATTTCGCCGGCGGGATAGCCTTCCGCGTGGATGTATGAAACTTCCTTCAACTTGAGCGCGCCTTCAAGCGCGATGGGATAGTGGATGCCGCGTCCCAGGAACAGGAAATCCTGAGAGCGCGAGTATTCCTTGGCTAGGTTTTCGCATTCTTCCTCTCGGGTGAGCAGGTGTTCAAGCTTGCCGGGGATGCGAGTGAGTTCCTGAATTGCCGCTTTAGCCTGGTCGGGGGTCATGACGCCACGCTGCTGGGCCAGGAATAGCGCGAACAGATAAAGCGCAGTCAGTTGCGCGGTGAACGCTTTGGTCGAAGCAACGCCGATCTCCGGACCAGCGTGAGTGTAAATCGTTCCCGCAGCTTCGCGGGTAATCATCGCGCCTACCACATTGCAGATGGCCAATGTCTTTGAACCTTTGGCCTTGGCTTCCCGCTGGGCGGCGATGGTGTCTGCGGTCTCGCCCGACTGGGTGATCAGCATAGTGAGCGTGTCTGGGGCGATGATGGGATCGCGATAGCGCCACTCACTGGCGTAGTCCACCTCAACCGGCATACGCGCCAGGCGTTCGATCATGAATTTGCCGGCCTGGGCAGCGTGCCAACTGGTTCCGCAAGCCGCGATATTGATTTTTTTTGCGGACTTAAACTCGGCTTCGGTGATCTCCATTTCGTCTAGGAAGACGTGGCCAGTTTCCTGCGAAACCCGTCCCAGTGTGGTATCACGCACCGATCGCGGCTGCTCGTAGATTTCCTTCAGCATGAAGTGCTTGAAGCCGCCCTTTTCCGCCATGATCGGGTCCCAGGTGACGTGCTGGACCTGGCGGACAACCGGCTGTCCGTTGAAATCGGTGAGTTGGACGCCTTCCGGCGTGATAACCGCCAGGTCGCCATCGCCCAGGAAAAATAGGTCGCGGGTGTGATAAAGAATCGCGGGCACATCGGACGCCACGAAATATTCGTCTTTACCCAGGCCAATCACAGCTGGCGGGCCATTGCGTGCCGCCACGATTTTGTTGGGCTCATCCACGGCAATCACGGCCAGCGCGAAGACGCCAGTCAATTGACCGACGGTTTTGCGAACGCACTCTTCCAGCGAGGGGCGATGACCGTTGGCGGTCTTCAGGAAATATTTCTCAACCAGGTGAGCAATGACTTCGGTATCAGTCTCGGTCGTGAACTTGTGGCCCTCTTCGATCAGGTTTCGCTTCAGCGAAACATAGTTCTCAATAATGCCGTTATGAACGACGACGATTCTTCCTGTGCAATCGCGGTGCGGGTGAGCGTTTTCTTCGGTGGGACGGCCGTGCGTTGCCCAGCGAGTATGGCCGATCCCGTAGGTGCCATCGAGCGGCTTGAGGCGGATAACCTCTTCCAGGTTGCGCAGCTTGCCCTCGGCCCGGCGAATCTGCAAACCATCGCCATTTCCGCAGACGGCGATTCCGGCTGAATCATAGCCGCGATACTCAAGTTTTCTGAGTCCTTCGATGATGACCGGGACTACCCGCTTCTTGCCAACGTATCCCACTATGCCACACATGCGAATGCTCCTAGTTTTCGGCGGGGAGACCGAAGATGTTTTTTCGTGAGTGTAAAATCCGGCCACTGCGTCAGAACGCGTGCCGCACGTTCCGTGGACAAAAGCCTTCTACCACCGCCGAACCGGGGAATTCGGCTGTTCGTATTCATTCCTCAAGAGAGAAACGAAACTCTTCGATCACCGGGTTGGTCAGGACGTCGCGCGCTATCCGCGTCACTTCGGCCTCAACCTCACTCCGGTTCAGGCCGCCATTGAGCGTGAGCTCGAAATACTTGCCTTGACGAACCTCCTCCAGTCCCTTGCATCCCATTTTCTTGAGCGCGCCCTGGATCGTCTTTCCCTGAGGATCCAGAACACTCTTTTTAAGCGACACGTACACGTAAGCTTTCATGGGGGATATCCGTCATTATACGTCACGAGTATTCCCCGCGAACCAAACCATAGACTTAGCCCAAGTGTGTGAGCCTGGAGTCAAGGTCAGAAAGGGCGCTTTCCAGCATTTGGCGGTGGCGGGGGTTCTGCACCGATTGGAGTTGCTGGAGGATTCGCCGGCGAGAGAGGTTGATGGCGTCTTCCTGCTGTTTCCGGGCTGCCTGTTGCGGCGTAAGTCGTTGTTTTGATTCGGCCTGTACGCTGGCCGCACTCTGCTGCTCCTCCACCGACTTGCTTTCCCATCCTCGGGCCATCGCTTAATTATAGTCGCAGCCCGGGCAAGATCGGTCCTCAACTCTCCATCCCGCGAACCACTCCAGGAAAGACATCGCCCCAGAATTGTTGAACTACTGAATCGAGTCAGTTGATTGCAATTTGCGTTAGCCGAAAAGTCCTTTGCAAGCGGACAAAATTTGATTTAATGTTCGCTGCACCGGGGACAGGCTTCTGCCACATTAAACACGTGCGATTCCCAAAATGGGAACGCACGGACTTGGGGTGATCCTGATGCAAGGTCCTGACGGAAGAATCGCTATTCTCACAGCCGGAAACAACCTGCGTGGTCTCCGTGAACGCCTCGGCTTCACCATGCGTGAGGTGGAATCGGCCAGCGGGCGCATCGCCGAGCGCCACGGGAACGACGAATTTGCGGTCAGCCCGAGCCGCCTGTCCGATATTGAAACCAAAGGGTTGGTTCCCAGCATCTTCCGCCTTTACTCCCTGGCAATTATTTACCGCAGTGATGTGCGCGAAGTGCTGTCGTGGTATGGCATTGATCTCAGCTTGTCGGCTGCGGATTTAGACCTGAACCTTCCTCCCCGCTCGCACGTGACGGAAACCCTGCAAGGTGCGTTTGCGGTGGAGATTCCAACGCGATTGGATCCCGCCTTCGATCCTCGCCGCAGTGCTAACTTGAGCCGCATGGTCGAGAAGTGGGGGCTGGTGCCGCTTGCCTATCTGGCAAAGTTCAGCGGAGAGAAATATACCTACGGCTATATCGGCAGCGAGGATTTCACCATGTATCCTCTGTTACCGCCGGGAACATTTCTTCAAGTCGACGAAAGTAGAAATAAGGTAGTGTCCGGGATGTGGCGCTCAGAACTTGAGCGCCCCATCTACTTCGTGGAAACCCGCGAAGGCTACACCTGTTGCTGGTGCAGTATGAAAGGCGATCAGCTGGTTCTGCAACCGCACCCGCTTTCGCCGGTAGCCATCCGGATGTTGCGACATCCTCAGGAGGCGGAAGTGATCGGGCGGGTGGTTGGTATCGCGCTCAAACTCGGGGAATCGCTTCCGGTAGAGGCCCTGCCGGATTCGAAACCAGAATCGAAAGAGCGTGCAGCACTGAACTAAAATGCCGCGCTGAACCTCCGCTCAGATCTTGCGGCAGCAGAACCGGCAGGCGGCTTCGAAACCTCTCCAAATATTCACTGGCTGTTATCTGTAGCGCCCCACTGGAATACATGACTTCATCGCGCAAGCTGCGCAGTGGAGTGCGCAGCAGTTTGAGAAACAACTGACGGTGCACCTCTGCCAGCGCTTGCTGCGCCGCCGCCTCTCCGTACACCCGGCTCAAACCCCAGTGCGAATAAGCGCCCGAAGCGCGGTCTCGCAGACTCGCGACATATTCGATCTTGCCAACGATTCCTGCGACTCCTGCAAGCGTCGTTCCCAGCAGATCTTCGAGAGCTGAGTGCAGTGTCATTTTTCTGATTTCAGAAAACCGTACCGTTTCCAGTTTCACAAAAAAACAACTCAATTCTCGCACAACTTACCACGGTTGAACTTCCCAATCCACTCCAAAAAGGAGTTCCACCGTGAAAAAACTTTTCCTGCTTCTCACTGGCGTTCTGCTGCTCGCGGGCGCCCTTTCAGCTCCTGTCCACGTACAAGCGGACGGAGGTAGCCGCCCACAATGTCCGCCTGACCAAATTTGTAAACCCTGACCGTCACAGCGGCCGCGAAATGCGGCGCTTTGAATGTTGCTTCGAACTGAAGGACGTGGGCATTGTCCCGCCGGAATGTGTTTGCGGCTGACTGATAAACGGGTTATAGTTCCCGGCGGTCAGCCATGTATCCTCACTCATTTCTGTGGCACTACATGTGGATGGCGCCCCACGTCCTCCAGTTGGTCATTGCTGTCGTCATGGTTCGGCGCGGGTTGGCCGCCAAGTTTCCGGTCTTCTTCGCCTATACCGTGTTCCAGATTGTCGAGGAGGGAACGCTTTTCACTCTGGATCATATGCAGTCGGTTTCCGGCTATCAATACTGGTGCGCACACTGGGTGGGATCGTTGATCAGCATCGGGTTGCGCTTTGGGGTTATCCGGGAGATATTCGTCAACATCTTCCGCGCTTACCCCGGGCTGGAAGAGCTGACGCGTGTGGTTTTCCGGTGGGCGGTCGTGATTCTTATCTTCGCGGCCATCGCGATCGCAGCGCAGGCTCCGGAAGTTGGCACGGTTCATCTTCTTTCGCGAGTTCATATCCTGGATCTTTTCGTGGACGTGATTCAGAGCGGCTTGTGGCTGCTCCTGCTTTCATTGTCTTTTTACTTTGGTCTGTCCTGGCGAAGTGTTGCTTACGGCATCGCGTTCGGGTTGGGAGTTTTTTCGACTGTCGATTTGGCCACCGAGGCGGTGCGGATATGGACCGGGTTCGTCGCGGGTTACGCCTTCGATTTTGTCAGCAGGGCTACTTACCACTGTTGCGTAATTATCTGGCTGGCATACCTGCTGGCGCCGGAAACATCGCGTCGCACGCTAAAGGAATTGCCGAAAAATAATCTCGAGCAGTGGAACGCCGAATTGCAACGTCTCTTATTGCAATGATTCTTTCCTTCACGCTGGTCTTTGTCGCGCTGGTGATTCTCCTCCTGCTGCTCTATCTCGAGGGCAGCCACAACTCTTCCGTGGACCGTCTTGAAGATTTGGCGGGATGCACTCGTCCGGTTGACATTGACGCCTTCAGAAATCTGATGGATCCGAAAGAAGATGATTTCTTACGCGCCAACCTGCTCCCGCGGCAGTTTCACGCGATCCAGAGAGAACGGGCTCGATGCGCTATGGGCTATATCTGGAGTACGGCCCACAATGCCGCGGTTTTGCTGCGTGTGGGTGAGGCAGCCGGTCGGAGTACCGACCCAACGATTGCGCTGGCCGGCCGGCAGTTAGTCGAAAGCGCAGTACGCCTAAGAGCTTATGCACTGCTCTCTTTGGCCAAGCTCTGCTTAAGGATGGTGCTGCCCGGGGCCCGAGTCTCCGACGGTCGTTTGGCCGACAACTATCAACAACTCAGCGGTTTGGCCGGTCACCTGGCCTTGATCCAACATCCCAACCGGGCGGCCCGGCTCTCAACGCTGCTTTGAGAAATTCCAATACTGAGCGACTCCTGTTCTGAAAACCTGAAAATCGCAGCATGCCCGCGCGAAACATTGTGATCGCCTTCTGTTCCGGAAACGGAACAGCAGTGAAAAATGAACGCTCAGTTTTTTCCAATGAAGCTATAATCCCCTCGTTTTTGCGCTCCGCAAATTGGGTGCTCTCAGCAATTTCGAGTCGAATGCGGATCTTCAACGTTATGAAGCTCTGCTGGAGATGGCGGACCTCGTAGTCCTCCATCGTAGTCTCCCCGAATTGTTCGTTGCGATGGCCGAGCGCTTGCGACGAGTAGCGGCCGCGGAAGCGGCCAACTTTTCTCTTTACGATCCCAGCAAGAATACGATGCGGCATCTGTGGCACGGCGACGAGGGCGCGCCGGCCCAGTTTGAAGTTGCGGTGGAGGAATCGCCGGCCGGTTGGGCGTGGCAAAACCAACAACCCCTGATTGTCTCGGACCTGGCCTCAGAATCCCGCTTTCCTGCGGTGCTGAATATTCTCCGCGAGAAAGGCCTGAGGTCATGTTGCTGGCTGCCTTTGACCACTGCGCAAAAGCGCTTGGGAGCAATGGGGCTGGGCAGCTCTCAAGCCGACGCCTACAGCGAGAGAGATTTGCGACTACTCGCCCGGGTCGCGGAATTAGTCGCGGTAGCAGTCGAGAATACCCTGGCGCGCGAAGCCTTGCAGCAGGAGAAAGAACGCCTGCACATGCTGCTCGAAGTCAACCACACCCTGGTGACAAATCGCGACCTGCAGAAACTATTTCCGGCGATTTCCGGTTTCATTCGGCGCATGATTCGTCATGACTACGCCAGCGTGGCCGTCTATGACGAGGCAGCACACTCCCTGTCTTTCTATCCCCTGGATTCTCCCCTGACTACGGGATTAGCGGGAACCGATACGACCCTTCCGGTGAAAGACACTCCGGCGGGTCATGCCTTGCTGGAACGTGAAACCAAGATCTTTACCCGCGAAGATCTGATGGGAATTCAATCCAGCTTCGTGAGCGAGATGCTGGAGCAAGGAATTCAGTCGCTCTGCTGCATTCCCCTGACCACGCGCAAAGGCGAACTCGGAACTCTGAACCTTGCCAGCAAAGAGGTCGACGCCTTCGCGCCCCAGGATGTTGGCTTTCTGCAACAAATTGCCGGGCAAGTGGCGGTTGCACTGGATAATGCTCGTGCCTACCGCGAAATCGCGGATCTCACCCACAAGCTGGCCAGCGAAAAACTTTATCTGGAAGAGGAGATCCGTACCGAACTTAACTTTGAAGAGATCGTGGGAGACAGTCCGGCGCTTAAGCGGGTTCTGTCCCAGGCAAGAACGGTTGCCACCAGCGACGCTACGGTGCTCATTTTGGGAGAAACGGGTACCGGGAAGGAATTGATCGCCCGCGCCATTCACCGCATGAGTCCACGGAAGGAACGAGTTTTCGTCAAACTAAACTGCGCCGCGATTCCTACCGGGCTGCTGGAAAGCGAACTCTTTGGTCACGAAAAAGGCGCTTTCACCGGTGCCATCAGCCAGAAAACCGGACGCCTGGAACTGGCGGACAAGGGAAGTCTGTTCCTGGATGAAGTTGGAGACATTCCTCTTGAGTTGCAACCCAAATTACTTCGCGTCCTGCAGGATCAGGAATTCGAAAGGCTGGGCAGCACGCGTACGATCAAAGTCAATATCCGTCTGATCGCGGCCACCAACCGCGACATGGCCAAGATGGTCGCGGAAAAAGAGTTTCGTAGCGACCTGTATTACCGGCTGAATGTCTTTCCGATCCGCATGCCGTCCCTGACCGAACGCAGGACCGATATTCCCATGCTGGTACATCACTTCGTGCAGAAGTTTTCCCGCCGGATGAACAAGCAAATTGAAACCATACCAACCAGCACCATGAATGCGCTGGTGAACTGGGAGTGGCCCGGCAATGTAAGGGAACTGGAAAATCTCGTCGAGCGCTCCGTGATTCTTTCCGAGGGCCGAGTGCTCAACGCTCCCCTGGCGGAGTTGGCTCCGATCGGCGAAGGGATCGACAGCGATGGCACGCTCGAGAGTCTGGAACGCCAGTACATTATTCGCGTCCTACGCGAGACCAACGGAGTGATTGCCGGCTCTCACGGGGCTGCGATGCGGTTGGGCATGAAGCGCACGACTCTTCAATCCAGGATCCTGAAAATGGGAATCTCTCGGGAAGAATACGGGGGATAGGTCGGAAGTCCGACGGCCGACTCGAAGATCGAACCTCAAATATGCCCGCTCCACGGTCGCGGCCCGAAAGTGACGATACATCGGCACCGTGCCGCAGCACCGGCAGAGCGGGAACCCACCGAATCTAATCTCAGCTGCCTGCGAAAATGTCATGAATCCCTTGTTTCCCGCAGGTTAGCGCAGTCGACTGAGTTTGGACCTCAGACTGCCATCATAGATTCCGTTCGGGCGCTTGCCGCAGTGCCAAATATCCCCGAAATGATGCCAGTTTGCCATGATCCGGCTGGCGGAAGAAATGTTGGACTTCGGGAGACGAGGCTTGCGGTGTTGCTTACGGGACGTAAGAGAGAACGCAATCGTCACAGCCGGATGAAGGCTGGTCCATTGCGTAGCCTGGTTCGAGCGGTTGGAATCAGCAGCCAAACGGTGGCGCGTCCCGAGCCCAGGCCGCCGTTTTTTCCCGCGCCTCTGAGGCGGCTGAAAAAAAATTGTGGAAAGAGCGCGGCGGAAGCAGGCGTTGATCCGCTTTACCTGTTCGCATGCTCCGTGCTGTGGCACAGGCAAAGGGCCCCGGGGCCGGGTGGGAATTGATCCGGGGCCTGAAGTCTTCGGAGCCGTCGGCCCGGATTGCGGCGGCGCTACTGTCCGAAATCGCAAATGCTTGAGTGTGAAGTTCAAGTACGCAAGCTCCCCCAGTGGATTCGCGACACTAAGGTGGCAGTAACAATGAACACTCCTTACGGGTTAGAAATCATCGAGAACTGCGTCAGTTGCAAATTGAGGAAAGACAAGTGGTTTTGCGGCTTGTCTCCCGGGGTACTGAAATCGTTCAGCGATTCCAGCCATCTGAGTACCTATCCTGGGGGCGCGGTCCTGTTCGTGGAAGGCCAGATGCCCCGCGGCGGGCTGGTGCTATGCTCGGGCAAAGTCAAACTTTCCACCACCTCTCGCGATGGCAAGGTGCTCATTTTGAAGATGGCAATGCCCGGCGAAGCGCTCGGCCTGAGCGCGGTAATTTCGGGGACACCGTATGAACTCACCGCGGAAACGATCGGGCCCTGCCAGGTGAATTTCATCGACCGCGATGCGCTGATGAAGATGCTGGACAAGTATGGCGAACTGGGCCTGCACTCCGCCCAGGCTCTGAGCCGGGAATTTCAATCGGCGTACCGGGACATTCATGAGTTGGTGTTGGCTCGTTCCTCCGCGGGCAAACTCGCGCGGCTCTTGATCTCGTGGAGCGGCCGCCGCGAGTGGGAGAGCGGCGCCACCGAGATTCGTATCCGCTCCAGTCTGACCCATGAAGAAATCGCGCAGATGATTGGCTCGTCGAGAGAAACCGTCACTCGATTGCTGAGCGAACTCAAAAAGAAGGAATTGATTCGTCTGGAAGGTTCGACTCTGGTGATCCGCAACCGGACGGCGTTGGAAGCGCTGGCTGCCTAGCTGTCGATAGCAGCAGCCCGAAGGGCGGCCGGGACTCCAAGCCTGGCCGCCTCCCCCAGAGTTCTTAAAACTCAAAGAAGTGTGGCCGCGCCCCTGCTCATAATCCAAACAACTCACGCAGCCGTTTGGTCTGCGCCCGGCTGACCGGAATTTCAGTCTGCTTCTTGTCGTCCATTCGCAATTGATAAGAACTCTTGAACCAGGGAACGACTTCCTTAATGCGATTGATATTCACCAGGTAGGAACGGTGCGCGCGCCAGAAAAGGTTGGGATCAAGGCTTTCCAGCAATTCTTCCAGCGTCCGGCAGTTGGACTGGCCCTCCATCCCGTTGGGGCCGCCGGTCACAACCGTAATCACTCCCTCTTCGATCGAGGCGAATCCGATGTCTTTCTGATTGACCAGGAAGAGCCGTCCTCCGGCCTTGATCAAAAGCTTGGAAGCTTGCGGCTTCTGCGACTCCAGCATCCGGACCAGGGTTTCCAATTTGTCGGTTGAGGCGCTGCCGGATTCCAATTTGTCCCGCACTCTCTGCACCGACTGCGCCACCCGTTTTTTGTCGAAAGGTTTGAGCAGGTAGTCAACTGCGTTCACCTCGAAAGCCTTCACCGCATACTGGTCAAATGCAGTGGCAAAGACGATTTTGGGCAGAATGACTTTTTTGTCGAGGAGTTTCTTGATGACGCCGAAGCCATCGAGGCCCGGCATTTGCACATCGAGAAAAACCAGATCGGGATTATGTTCGCGGATAAGGTTGACACCTTCGACCCCGTTCTTGCCCTGGGCTACAACCTCAACATCCCCGACGTCTTTCAGCAGGAAGGCGAGTTCGTCGCGGGCAAGCTGCTCATCGTCCACGATGACGGCGGACAGGGACATTCCATACTCCTGGCGAGCATCAAAAGTATATCGAGTGCCAGTTGAAAGTACCACAGGCTAACCTCAGACCTCGGCCCTATTAGCCCGAGTTTCGAGGCCGGTTCTCGCACGTCCGCCTTGCCAGACGGTAAACTGGTGGCTCGATGAATTACATCTACGGGATCAATGCCGTTGCTGAGGCGCTGAAGGCACGCGGGCGGTCGTTCGAATGGGTCGGAGTGTTGAAGG
>Ga0209006_10006953_pt1 | contig 10217 bp, 5 predicted proteins | sample JacPin_JW_Ref_O2_FD_188567 | JGI IMG/M metagenome (GOLD analysis project Ga0209006, IMG submission 188567) | Forest soil microbial communities from Algoma, Ontario, Canada - Jack Pine, Ontario site 1_JW_Ref_O2 (SPAdes) (version 2) | ecosystem: Environmental > Terrestrial > Soil > Boreal... | reverse complement strand
CAGTCTTCAATAGTGAAGGCAAAGTGATCGGTGTGAACTTTGCCATGCTGACAAGCTTCTCCGGATCGAATTTTGCGGTGCCAATCTCGCATGGAGTCAAAATGCTTGAGACCACGAAGGTCGCTCGGGCCAACCCGTAGTTTCTGCATCAGTGCCTCAGGCAACGACGACCGGTGAATCCGCCGCCTGGATCGGCAGGGTGAAATGAAACGTTGCGCCTCCTCCAGCGTTCGCGCTTGCCCACAACTGCCCGCCATGCGACTCCACGATGGAGCGGCTGATCGCCAACCCCATGCCGCTGCCCTGCGGCTTGGTCGTGAAGAACGCAGAGAAGATCTGATCCATGGTCTCCGCTGGCACGCCCACGCCCGTATCGCTCACCGAGAACTGGAGTTGGTCGTCCTGCAGTTCGGCCTTCACGGTAAGCTCTCCGCCAGTGTTCTCCATGGCTTCGATGGCATTGAGCATGAGGTTCATAAACACCTGTTGCAGTTGCACACGGTCGACCATGATTTTAGGCAGATCGGCGGAAAGCTCAGTGTGCATGGCGATTGAGGAACGCGTAGCCTCACCTTTCAGCAAGGTGAGCATTTCCTGGATTACTTCGTTCACGTCGGCCAACTCACGTTGTGGAGAAGATTTTTTGTAGAACGAGCGCATACGGTCGATGATTTCAGCCGCACGATTCCCATACTTATCAATTCGGGCTGCCGTCGCGCGGGCCCGCTCAACGTTGGGCGGTTCGTGTGACAGCCATTCAATGCAGGTGTTGGCGCTGGTGATCGCGGCAGCGATTGGTTGCTTGATTTCGTGGGCCAGCGATGCCGCCATTTCGCCCAACGTACTCACGCGATCGATGTGTGCCAGATCCGCCTCGAGTTGCCGCAGCTTTTCATGCTCTTGCTCTGCAGATTTGAATGCAGTGATATCCGTCGAGCTGCCCGCGAATTGCTCCAACTCTCCGACCTCGGAAAGGGCGGGATGGCCAACCGTATGGATCCACTTCAACGTTCCATTCGGCAAAAGGATGCGGAACTCCAGATCGTAGTCGGCTTTTTCCACGATTGCCAGTTCGATCGTGCTTTTCAGCTTCACGCGATCCTCGGGGTGGACGCGCTCGAAATATTCTTCCCAAGTTGGTGCTCCCTCGGCCGGATTGAAGTCGTAAATACGGTACCACTCCTCGGAGAGATGCACCGCGTTCCGATTCGTTAAACGCCAAGCCCAACTGCCGGTGTGGGTCAGTTTTTGCGCTTCGGCTAGATAACCTTCACTCCGGCGCAGGGAATCCTCGACTCGTTTGCGTTCCGTTATGTCCATGGTCGTGCCGATGATTTCAAAGATTCGGCCTGAGGCATCTCTCACTGGGTGCGCAACGGTGTGAAGGTGCTTGATCCTTCCGCCGGAAACAACGATTCGATAGTCAGCTTCGGAGTCAGTCCATCCTGTTTCTCTAAACTCCATTTCCTTGCGCTGATCAAGACTTTCTCGATCGTCGGGGTGAACTTTGTCGCGAATGAGCGACCACGCGGGCTTCAGTTTCGGATCGTACTCATAAATACGAAAGATCTCTTCTGACCAGAAGTGCTCGTCGGTACGGATGTTAATCGTCCAACTGCCCATGTGGGTGAGCCTTTGCGCCTCGGCAAGGTGGGCTTGACGACGCTCTAACTCCAGGGTCAGAAGTTCCTCCTCTGTGATATCGATCGCGGTTCCGAGAAATCCCTTAAGCCTCTCGCCCTCCACCACGGGAATTCCGACGCAGCGAATGTGGCGTTGCTCTCCGTTCGGCAGAATAATCCGTTTTTTTACATCGCAGCCCGAGCGCTCCGCATGCATTTTTTTTATGGTGTCAGCCATTGACTCTCGGTCTTGTGGGTGCAATGTGGCCAGGTACTGTTCGAGTGTGGGGGCACCCTTTTGCGGGTCGAGCCCATAAATCTTGAACAGCTCCTGAGACCAGTACTCAAAACAGCCAGAAGGGTTATATGCCCAGCTTCCCATCTGCGCGAGTCGCTGCCCTTCGCTGAGATAGAACTGGCTTCGCTGTAACTCCACATCCGCGCGCTTACGGTCGGTAATGTCCTGGACGGTTCCAAACATTCGGATCGGTTGGCCTGAAGTGTCCCGATTCACATCACCTTGGCTGTAGACGATGCGGACTTCTCCTGTCGTTTGGAACACCCGAGATTCCGCGTTGTAACGGGCGCCACCGCTGAGAGCTTCTTCCAGTGCCCGAGAGACAACCTCCCAATCTTCGGGATGAATCTTTTCCCTTACAGTGGCCAGGTCCATAGGATGTTCCTGAGGCTGCATTCCATAGATCCGATAGGTCTCGTCTGACCAGGTCACGCTATTCGTTGCCAGGTCCCACTCCCAGTACCCGACATGAGTGATGCGCTGGGCTTCTTCAAGCTTGGCTTTGCTTTCCTGCAAATCACGCGATAACACCCCCAGGGTTTCCTCAGCGCGCTTGCGATCTTCGATCTCGGTCACGACCCCATACCACTTGACGATGTTTCCATGTTCATTCCGGAGCGGCACTCCGCGGTCCAGATGCCAGCGATATTGCCCATCCGAGCGACGGAATCGCGCTTCATTCTCGAGAGGCTTGCCGGTAGCAACCGATTCCGTCCATTTACGCACATGTAGCTCAAGATCATCGGGGTGAATTGCGGATTTCCATTCTGATCCCGCCATCTGTTCCACCGATAACCCCGAGTAATCCACACAGTGCTTGTTCACCCTCGTATTGGAGCCGTCGGGCAGAGTGCTCCACACTGTCGCGGGAATCGTATCGATCACATCGCGCAGTTCTTTTTCACTCTTAAGCAGGGCGTCCCTCTGGCGCTCCAGGTGGCGAAGGCGGAGGCGATAAAGTCCGGCAAGAATTGCCAGGAACAACAGTACGCATAGACCACGAAACCATCCGGTCTGGTAAAAGGCCGGGGCGACGACGAAATCGAGGGACGCTCCTGCCTCGTTCCAGACCCCGTTGCCATTCGACGCGATTACATGAAATCGATATTTCCCGGGACCCAGGTCCGTATAAAAAGCTTCGCGACGCGTGTCCGCGTCCTGCCACTCTCGATCATGCCCGTCAAGCCGGTAGCGAAACTTCACCTTTTGGGGAATGAGAAAACTCGGCGATGTGTAGCCAATCTGGAGATCACGAGTCAAAGGCGGAAGCTGAAGACCCGTTTGCGGCTTATATTGCTTTCGGTCAGCAACCACGGACTCGACGTAAACCGGGGCGACAGATTCGCTGCCAGAGAGACGGGACGGGTCGATCATCTGAAGAACCACATTGTTTACAAACCACAGGCGTCCGTCGCGAGATTTCACCGCCGGATCGAAAGACACCCTGCCTGGTCGAGCTCCATCCAGCGTATCGAACAGTCGCGCCTGAACGATCGTGTCTGGATGCGTCCACCATCGTTGGACGTCCGCGGCTGCCACCTCTATAAACCCGCAGGGCGCAGCAAGCCATAAGTTCTTGTTGTCGTCCACCACGAAGCCATTGACCCCGTCGCAAGGAAGTCCGTTTTCTTTTCCCATGCGCTGAACTTTCCCGTCGCGGAGCATCACCAGCGCATCATTCGATGCGGTCATCACGGACCCGTCGGGATTCACCGCAATCTGAGAGGCCCACAATTTGCCACTCAGCTTCAAAGGAAATGTACGCGCAGTACCTTGCCGGAAAAACGTCAAGTCATCGGCGAGTGTGCCCAGCCAAATTCCGCCCTTCGGGTCTGCCGCAATGGCCTTGGCCTTCGGAACCTGAGGCGCAGAGAACGTCTCGCGGATCTTGAAATCACGGATGCGGATGAGCCTTCTTTGAACGCCTGCGCATTCCGCCCAAATATTGCCTTCGATATCCTCGGTGATACCGAGTACCAAACCCATAGGATGATGAGCAGGTTCGGGGATACGCCGGAAGCGGCCATCTTTGTAGACGAAGAGCCCATCGTCAACCCCAACCCAAATGTTGCCCTGACGGTCTTCGAACAATGAACTAACTTGCTCCCCAGGAACGCGAACCGAGGAAACGACTCCGTTGCGAATGAAATCAAGAGTACCCAGATTTGCTACCCAGACGGTCCCATCTTTCGCGGCCATGACTGAATTAGCGCCGTCTCCTCCAAGCCCCTCTGTGGTCGAAAAGGTAGTGACCGGAAGATCCCGAAAATTGTCAATCCCATCGGACGTAGCCGCCCAGACTATACCGTCGTCGCCTTCGTACAGATCATTGACGGTGTCGCTGGATAAGCCGTCAGCTCGTCCAAAATGGTCGACGGTTTGGCCGTGAATGCGGTAGATGCCCTTCCCATAGGTTGCAATCCAAAGATTCTTATCGGAATCCTCTATGAGTTCGGAGACCATGACCTTACTTCCGTCGAAGTTTGGCAGAACTACCGGCGTCAGAACACCGTTGATCAGTTTTTCAACCCCAAGTCCCGGACCCGCCGACATGATTCCGACCCAAATAGAACCGTCAGAATCCTCGATAAGACTCCTGATACCCGTTTGCCCTACGTTCGATTGAAGATGCTGAGGGCTGTAGGTCTCAGAGGCTGCACCCATTTTCCAGTGCTGCAATGACGTGTCGCCTCCGATCCAAAATCCTCCTTTCCCATCAGGGATGAATGAAGACGCTTCGTGAATCTTTATTCCTTCGGCCTTCCCGAAGCAGAGGATTTTCTCATCGGTTGCGTGACATAGAATTCGGTCTGCATTCAGGTAAGAAAGAACCCACACAGATCCATCAGAATCTTTGCGGATGGCGTCAATTCCCAAAAGATCGTAATGGGAAATCACCACGTTGTCCCTCACGTGAGCGAACTCGTTTCGACCGGCAATCCAAAATTCTCCAGGTCGCACACTGAGAGGGTGGAGACCTGGTGTAGAAGCGATCGGAACCGACCAGGGAGTAAAACGGACGCCATCAAAACGCAACGCGCCATTGCTGCCGGCCACCCAGAGATATCCGTCTTTTGTTTGTGAAATCCAAAACGGAGTGTTTGGAAAGTATCCGTCTTGTATTCGCCACGCCGTATGCGCATATTGCGTAAGCCGTTTATTCGGATCCAATGCGTGAGCCACGCCTAACGCGAGCCATAGCGATAACACGCAGACCAGAAATGATCGGGGGATGGGGAAATGCCGGCTTCTCACGGTGCATACGGCGCGAGACAACGTCGGCTCGACATGGGAAGCCATGGCGCAGAATCTTACCAAATCAGACCTCGGCTGGGCGTCAGCGGGTTGGATCTGATCTGAATTGAAATCGAAGAGGAGCCATCGTGATTAAGGATCGCTAGCGATGAGGATGACCGATCCATCTCCACGGCATGAGGGTAGCGTGATGGTACGCTCGGGAGCAATCGGACTTTGGACCGGCAAACTTAGACCTTAGTAGATAAGACCCCTACTTTCGCTACTTCAACCATTTGCCGATTTCAGGCGCCTGGCTCCAAAGATCAAGCCAGACGCCGTGGCCTACGCGATCTTGCTCCGAGACCCGGTTTGATGTGACGTGCAATAGTTTTTCGCGCTCGCGCCAGTTGAGCCTTGACGGTTCCCCGCGGCAGTCCCAGACGCTGCGCGGTCTCGCAAATCGAGAGACCGTGAATCACACGCAGATGAAATGTCCTTCGGACGGCTGGGGATAGGAGTGCTGCGTATCTCCGCAAGCGTCCGGTCAGTTCGGAATGCCGAAATTCGTCTTCCGGGGTCGGCCGGGGATCCGCGAAACTCTCCCAAACGAAGTATTCTTCGTCTCCTCCTACCGGCTCATCCAAAGACAAATAAACATGGCGAGTGCGTTTGCGCAATTGCATCAGTGCGCAGTTGTGGACGATCGTCGTCAGCCAGGTAGTCATCTGCGCCTGTCGTCTGAATTGGCCGATATGCCGGTAAGCGGCCAGCAGAGCTTCCTGCACCGCGTCCTCTGCGTCGGCTGTGTTGCCTAGAACGCGCAAAGCGCACCGATAAAAAATTGGCAAGCGGCGCGACAAAATTTCTTTCATTTCGAGAATTGCGTTCTGGTGGCCGGACACATCTACGGAGTCGCGGTGGGTAGCTGGGGTTTCCATTTCGCATTTCGATTCGCATCGCATGAATGGCGAAATGCAAGTTGCTTGCCAAATGGCGGATCGCGTTCGGGCAGGACCTTTCAACGCGAATTGCGACCTGGGCCCTGCGCGTGCAAGGCAACTGATGCCCGAGTGGAAATTTAGATCTGAACAATTGAGAGTCCGATGATCCCCGAGATTTGACGCGCTATTGACACTGACAGCGCTTTGACCGCGAGTTAATGGTACCGGTCCTTGGGCTCAATTCCTGCTGCCCGATCTCAATGACTTATCGCCGCGTCCGACGGCTCGACGTCTGGCACGATGCTTGCACTTGTACTCTTGATTTTGAAACACGAGGATTCGCATGTGTGCTGATCTTCGTTCCCAATAGCCGTGCCGCTTACGCCGACGATGAAGGGATAACGCAAAAATGCCTTTGTACACCGCGATCACCGAAGATGGATTCATGTCCGACGAGAAAAAGGCGAGGATCGCGAAAGAAATCACTCGGATTCACACCACAGTGATGAAGGTCCCCAACAATTTCGTTCGAGTGGTCTTCCTCTCCTATCCCAAGGGTTCGGGATTTGCCGCGGGTGAAACGACTTCGACCGCAGCATTGAACTGTGCCCTACGCAGTGGCCACACCGATGAAGACAAAGCCGACATGCTGAAGCAACTGTGGGCGATGTTCCAGGACATTACCGGCATCCCGACCGATCAGTTGGCCATATCCCTGCAGGAAATTCCCTCGAGCAATGCGATGGAGATGGGACAGATCATGCACGCCGTCGGTCATTAAAGTTCCTCCGGCGAGTCGGCCTGCTCCTCTAGCCGATGGAGAGTCGAATGACAAAACAGAAATTACAGCGTTCGCCCAGTCGCGAGAGTTTGTTATCGGGAGAGCTTGGATAAAATAATCCATCTCCAGCTCACCCTCATAAGTTTCGGCGCCGACCTTCAACGCTTCCCTGACGCGGGCTTGCGTGACCTCGCTGGCGACACTCAAATCGGACTCATGGGCTTCCACCAGGAGGCCCTCTGCCATGGAACCAAATGCTCCCTTATCCACAGCTGCCTTGGCGTGAGCGATGGCATGCGCGGGAAATGATGCGATGCGGTGAGCCAACTTCTCGACAAATGGTGTCAACTCGTCCGCGGGCAACGCCCGATTGATGTAGCCGTAACGCTCCGCGAGTTCTGCCGGGAAATCATTGCAGCCGAGAAGCACTTCCAGGGCGCGTGCCCTCCCCATGAGCCGTGGCAATCTTTGCGTAGACCCCCCACCCGGAACCAGCCCAACTCCAACCTCCGGTTGGCCGAATATCGCTTTACCAACGGCGGCAAAACACATGTCCATGGCCAGTGCGATCTCACTCCCTCCGCCCCGGGCCCGTCCCTCGACCTTGGCAATCGTTGCCTTGTTCATGTTCCTGAATCGTTCGCCAATCATCTGTGTAAGACGAAAGATCCGTGTATGGGACACCACTTTGGCAGCGGCTCCGACCCGGCCTAAGCCAGAGTGGGCGATAAAGAAATCCGGAAGCGCACTCTGCACCACGACAACCCGGACGCTGTCATCGGCCTCGAGATCCCTGCCGAGTTTGTCGAATTCGAGAGACAGCGTTTCATCTAGAAGATTGATTGGCGGGTGATTGATGCTGACGAATGCGACCCCAGAATCAAAACTGAACTGGAAACATTTGTAATCGGAATATTGCAAAGCAGCGGCTCGCTTTCTCAGTCGTTCTGCACGGGGTTGGTCAAGACACCAATCCCCTCGATCTCCACTTCGTAGACGTCACCCGCCTTCATGAAGACGGGCGGCTTGCGCGCCACTCCAACGCCACCCGGCGTACCGGTGATGATCACATCGCCTCGCTCCAGGCTCATCGCGGCACTGATCGTTGCAATCAGCACCGGGACACTGAAAATGAGCAGGTCGGTGCGGGAATCCTGCATGACCTGGCCATTCAAACGGCCCTGGATGCGCAATCCACGGGCCCCAGGCGGCACGGCGTCGGGCGTCACCAGCCATGGGCCGAACGAGCCGGTGCCATCGAAATTCTTGCCCATCGTCCATTGCGGTGTGCGGAGCTGAAAATCGCGCACGGTCGCATCATTGAACAAGGAGTATCCGGCCACGTGATCGAGCGCCTGCTCCTGCGGGATACGGCGCCCCGGCTTGCCGATCACCACGGCCAGCTCGGCTTCATAGTCGAGCGCAGTGGATTCGCGGGGCCGCCGGATCGGCTCTTGATGAGCGATCAGACTCGATGCGAAGCGGGCGAAGATTTCCGGATACTCCGGCTTCTTCAGCCCGCTCTCCTGCAAGTGATCGTCGTAGTTAAGACCGACGCACAGAATCTTCGGCGGCGCGGGCACCGGCGGCAATAGCCGGACGGCCTTCAGCTCAATTGCCGGCGATTGTCCGAGGCTTCTGCCGATGCGCAACAGGTCTGCGCCTTGTGCGATCAGCTCGGGTAGAGTGCCTGGAAATCCTCTGTCTGACTTCGAGAGGCCGTGCCAGCCCGAGCCTTCATCCGCGGCTATTCCAGGGACTCCACGTGTTTCAAAATTGACAATGCGCATGCGGTAAATCCTTTAGCTTGCCTCCAGACGACTCAGCTCCTCAAGCGTGTAAATGAACGATTCATACACTCTGCCGGTCGTCTGGCGCATACCCAGTTCGCAAGTCCGATTTGCAGAAACGAAGCAGGTGTTGTCCTCGGAACGCTGGATTTGTACGATTGTGTCGCGCGTGGCGGAGTGAACCAGCTCGGGGTGCAGCAGGCCACGGTCACCAGCAGTTCCGCAACACGTCGTCCCTAAAGGGACTTCAGCGCTCGTCGCCAGCGCGGCGGCGATTTCGAGGAGCGTCTCGCTGAGCCCAAGGTGAGTCGTCGAACACGTGGGATGCACCAATATCTTTGGAATCGTTTCGCGAATGCGCAGTGACGGCAGAAGATCTTTGCACCAGGAGATCGAATCGATGATGGTGACCAGCTTCAGTCGATCCTTACGCCCATCGTCAAGATGCTCCAGCATGTCATCTTTGAGGCCGAGCGTGCAGGAAGCCGCATCCACCACCACTGGCAACTTCCCTCCGTCACTCCAACGCCACAACGCATCGCTCATCTGTTCGGACATCCAGGTCTGCCCGCGCTTGTAGCCTTTGGAACTCCACGGTGTCGTGCAGCAAAGACCTCGCACATCATCGGGAATCCAGAGAGGCTTGCCCGCGCGTTTTGAGAGAGCCACAAATACGCCTGGAAGAGCGGGCGACGCAGGCTTGGTGTTGTCTCTGCCGAAGATGCGATTGATGCATGCCGGAAAATATACGGCTGCCGCACCCGCACGCCTCGTCTCGGGAAGTTCGGCAGGAGCCGCGTGCGGCATGGGGCCGGCTACTCCGGGAACCAGATCGTTACTGACCATGCTGCGGGTTACGTCCGTCAGTGCCCCGAGCAGGTGCGGGCTGGTTATTGTTTGCACGACATCGGCGGCCTTGACACCAAGACGCGCCATTTTTTCTACCTCGGCCCACTTTTTGGCCACATCGAGCGCAACTTCTTCGGCGCCCACGGAGTGTTGCATCTTTCTGAAGTGTTTGATCAGAGCACCGGTATTGATTCCGATCGGACAGACGTCTGCGCAAGTACCATCGGCAGCGCAGGTCTCGATACCGTCGTATTCGTATTCATGCTGCAGTTGGGTCAGCAGCTTCGACCACTCCGGCTGTCGCGACATCTCGCGGCGTAGAACGATGCGTTGTCTCGGGGTGACAGTCACGTTACGGCTCGGGCACACTGGTTCGCAGAATCCGCACTCGATGCAATGAGAAGCGGAATGAATGTCTTCGATGGCTGGAGTGGTCTTGAGGTTCTTCAGGTGAATTCCTGGATCATGGCTCAGCAAAATATTTGGCCCCAGGATTTCGTGTGGATCAAGGAGGCGTTTTGCGCGCCACATCATGTCCGTGAGTTTGTCGCCCCACTCCCGCCGCACAAAGGGAGCCATGTTAATTCCGGTTCCATGCTCTGCCTTCAAAGAGCCGTCATATTTGTCGACTACCAGCTCAACCAGGTCACGCATGAAACCGTCGTACTGCTGCCGGCTCGCTTCTTCGCTCAGCCGGCG
>Ga0209006_10006952_pt1 | contig 10217 bp, 12 predicted proteins | sample JacPin_JW_Ref_O2_FD_188567 | JGI IMG/M metagenome (GOLD analysis project Ga0209006, IMG submission 188567) | Forest soil microbial communities from Algoma, Ontario, Canada - Jack Pine, Ontario site 1_JW_Ref_O2 (SPAdes) (version 2) | ecosystem: Environmental > Terrestrial > Soil > Boreal... | reverse complement strand
GACGTATCACAACCAGGGTAGGTGGAAGGAAGCTGAGGCGCTGGGGGTTTTGGTGATGGATACGACGAAGCGGCTCCTTGGCGAGGAACATCCCGACACCCTGAGGAGCATGGCCAATCTTGCATCGACGTACTGGAACCAGGGTAGGTGGAAGGAAGCCGAGGTGCTGGAGGTTTTGGTGATGGATACAAGGAAACGAGTCCTTGGCGAGGAGCATCCCGACACCCTGACGAGCATGGCCAACCTGGCAGTCATGCACCAGAAACTCAGTCCGGTGATCTCATGACATGGATCAATAGAGGGTAGTAAGAGGCCAACCAGATGACACTGTCTCAGATATCGCACTGGATCCTTCTGTAAAATCACCATACGAGTAGTGGTTCTTCCCTGTAACATTATGTGACCTCGGCAACTGATCAACCTATCAGCGAATTCCATCATGGTGAAGTACCGTGAAAGTCAATGGTAGTGAATATGCGTTAGTTCGATCGACGACAGTCTAATGTCAAGATAAGTAACGAAGTAAATAAATGCGTGTCCTTGTGCCACCCAATAATACACCCATCGGAATCCCTGAGAGAATCCCCAAAAAAATACAACAGAAGAAGCTTTTTACCCCGTACAGGTAGCGGTCGGAAGCGTCGCGTTGACGGCATTCCATGCACTAATACCAAATGCTTTATCAATAACCCACCAAAATCAAAGACGTCTCAGCTTACTCTGGGTAGGGGCAACTAGCCACAGGCCTATGAGAATTCACGATATCAGAAATGAAGAAAAAACGGGAACAGCCATTCGATCACAACTCACACATACGCCAACGCTGTATCCGCGTTGTTGCTCCATCCATCTCCAACTACCGCACTCGGCGCCAATGTGAACGTGGGTGCGAACAGTGTCTTGATAGAGCCGGTTGGCGTGTAGGTGGGTAGAAGGGTTATTTGGGTCCCTGTGAACGAAGGTGCAAGTGTCGTTGGCGGGAACGTATGAGACGACAATTGGCTCGGATCGACGGTCCCTGCTCCAGGCTACGAGCGGTTGATGGTTCAGAACAAAGATCCGCGTAAAAAAAAGGCGCACTCACCCCTCCGGTAGCCGATTCCGGGTAAATCCCGTCAAAGGGTTGAGGGGAGGCCAAAATGGCGTCGCAATATCCGATTGCATCTCGTGGATCTCGTGGCGTTTTAGTGATGTCCGACCACCTGAGAAAGAGCGAGTAACAATACCTGAAGGAATCCACCCTTGAGCTAGTCCAAGCTGATAATGCCAAAGAGGGGAAGACGACGTCCCCAGGACGGTTGAGTTCCCAATCTTCCAGGTCCAGAAGAAAAAGTTTTGAAGGGCATCCATGGAAGCCAGTGACACTTGTAAAAGGCTATTGACCGTCGACTGATTGTAACTCTATAAAATGGTTCGTTATTCGTTCGAGGACAATCAAGCGACCAAACTCACAGCCCAATCATCCCAAAAAGCACACTCAGTAGAAGAAGGAGTGGAGCCTATACCATCTAGCCTGCGATAACTCAATAGACGGAGAGCAAGCTCAAACAAAAGGTGCATACCACAGGCCACAGTCGTTGATAGCTGAAGAGAATTCTCCACCGAGCGTCACTCCAAAAACGGCGGAAGACTGGTTCGTAGCTACAGCCCAATTACTTCATTGAAGTTGTTAGCAGGGACTAGATTCCGTGGAAACCACAGACATACCATGGTATAATAGCCACCTCCTCGATCCTATTCATGAATATCAGGATCTCATATCTCCAAGGGGGGGTCAGATCGACTCACGGAGCAGTATTACCGGTGAATGCTAGATACTGTAAGTATGGGATGAGAAACGTTCAAAATGCTGAAGGTGTAAGCAGCATACTGGGTGCTGATCCAAAGCCAGACGATCAGCTCCTGACAAAAATCTGGCAAAAGCAGTCACTCCCATGGACGTCGCCAGAACAAATACACTCAGACTCACCCACTCCAGATTGCAGGCTGCGAGAGTCAACAAGAAGAAAGGGGTCAGGCAACAAATTTGAAAGTATCATCTGCAACGTACGCCTTGGAACCCGTCATGTATCGCTATATACGGACCGGCGCCGGATCCAATCCCGCTTCCGATCGTCGGTTAATTCGACGCTAACATCGAGAAGAGATCAAACGTACGTCGAAGTGCGTATGGCTTGGTACGCCGCCAGGTAGAAGCTCTGCACATCCACTTCTCCAATGGTTGCCCAAAGTATCTCGTTGACGATTCCTAAACTGTTGCCCATAACAACCATGCGGCAATGAGCGCCAAGAACAGAATGTATTCAAGGTTGCTTACACCCCAACGACATCTCGGTATTGGTCTTGACTGACGAATTCGGCAAGAATGCGAAGATAGGTAAGCGTGCGCTGGGCGTTGGCGATTCCCATCACTCCGTTCATGCTGTGGGACAAGCGTCAAGGGAGCTGATCAATATCTTGACTTGATCAAGTGCGGCAACGGTTCTCACAAATTGACGCTACCAGCTGTGTAATACATATATTTATAGCATGTCAAGTAGGACAGTGGAGGTATACTCACCTCTTCCTGAATGATTCTTTAGAATGCATACATGTCAACAGAGGATGTATTTGATTGGTCAGGAAGATCGTCTTACCCATCCGTTTTGACTACCTGGTGACCATACACACAACTTGAGTATTCCCTTCATGAAATGTTGTCGGCAAGATAAACTCACCTGGAAGCGCGTGGAGATCCAAGAATATGCGAAGCCCATATTTTCGTGCCCACTCGATTCTGAAAGTGACACGATAAATCACTTGTGCCATCTCGAGCAGAACAGAACGTACGCATAGAGGAAGTATGTCCAGGATGTCCCGACCAAGAAAGGTTCGTCGTTCAAGACCTCGATCGCCCAGAAACCGATCGGGATGCGGACATAATTCAAACCCGCTGCTGCAATATTGGCGAAATCAACCTCAGTCTACCAAGTCCACAGTGAGCGACATAAGCACATGAAAGTAGTAGGATTGTAGACTGACAATGAAAGTAGAATAGTGCGCCTCCATTTCACTAGCTAGATTTGAGCCCATCGCTTTTGAAAGTGTCCATTCATCGACGACGGCGATGGAACTCGAGTTGATGTACTTTTCGTAAAGGCTTGGAACGATGAAGGGTTCGGTGACTTGTGGAAGGTACGTTCTGAGATAGAAACAACAGACAAGTTGGAGATCTTACCTAGCCAGCCTCTTTAATCAATAATGAAAAAACCGTCAGCTCGTTCTTGTGTATGTTTCTGCACTTGGCTTACCCAAGATTGACTCCACGGGCAACATCAGATCCCCAATTCCAAGTTTCATTTCCTACCCTAGGGCTCCAGCTTTGCGCCTTCCCTCCGGGCTCGAAAGGGGATTGCGGATCGTATGCCCAATCCCCTCCGAAGTTATTAATGTAAATGAATGTTGAGCCATTGTTGGTCGTGACGACGCTGCCATTTGTACCGGAAGTCGCACCAGTAAATGGGGGTGGGCTAGGTGATCCCGACGAGTTTGATTTATATCTGTGAAGAAGAACTAGAGAAATGGCTATGACGGCACCGACGGCGACGATGATCATGGCAAGGAGAATGGTTGAGAACGTCGTCCATCTTCGTGGCTTCTTTGGTTGGGGCGGGTAGAGTAGGGGAAAGAAAGGAAACATAGGCTGAAGGTTGATCGAGGAATCGTCGTTGTACTGAGCAAGATGAGTTGAATGAGTAAATTTGGTTAGGCTTATGAGGCACATACGGGGTCGTAGTCAACTTCTGACCAGTACTCCTCTTGCAAGGGAGTGGAAGACGAGCTTGTTTCAGGTTCTGGCTCCCTTGGTACGCTAGTATAAGACGCCATCGTGGACGTTAGGAAAAAGAAGGGTCAGGACTAGCCTTGGCGGCTGTGCTCCTCATTATTGGTAAATATGTATGGGGCACCACTCGGCCTTATAAAGCTTATATAAATATGAACTCAAGGGCACAGCATAAGCTTATACTGCTCCCCAACGTCTAGATCAGAAGCCTGGAAGACAATAACTTTGCGACGAGGACATCACACCCAAGGCATATTGGGCGCTATGTCTTGTGTGATGCTCCATCTGACATATCATTTATGGAGTGCAATGATACATACTAAACTCGGATACTTTCCCTGTCCATCCGTCTTCGCTTTCTCTGTTGATCTTCCAATATCAACTGCTCTGCAGCTGTAACCGGAGCAGTCCTATTGCTGTTACTCGCTTTCGGGTTGGATACCATCTTCAATGCGTTTGGTCGTTTGAGCGGGTTAGCCTTCAGTGGGTTGACTGTAGGTTTGAGTTTCAAAGGATTGATCTTGGTATCGGCGGATGAAGTGTCGTCTGTGGTCGTTGGCAGCTTTGCAGAAAAAGATAAAACAACTTTTTCTGCTCCTTCGTCACGTTTGAGCCCTTCTTCCACTGGAGGTGGGGAAGAATTCGAGGGACCAGCTTCGGCTTCTGCGCGCTCGATTTGCTCCGCAATAAGGAGTCTCTCACGTTGTTCGTCAGAAGTTGTTGCCCGTTCTTTCTTTAGCGATGCTTCCTAACGAACGACAACCCATCAGGGTGATGGAAAAGAGAAGGAAATGCGTAAGAAAAACATACTGCTTTTGCAAGGGCTTTTGGGCTGCTATCAATCCATGCGATGAACCATCCCTTTTCCGTCTCATCTACCCTTGCTATACCTGACCGACCTAGATGCTTCACGAATTCGGTGAGAGTCACCCAACGTGTCGAGTTCATGTGGAGATGGTGTTTGTCAGAGATGTACTCTTGATACACCAGGTTGGCTCTGACTCGCTTCGTCCCGAATCTATTTGTTTGATATTTACCACAGAAAAAAAAAGATGAAAGGAAGGAAGTGGACGAACCTCCGTGAAAGCAAAGCCACAAATTCACTCTGGAATTGACCCGAAAAGTTCGCTATATGTTTACCGGCATGCTCTCCTACGACGAGCATTTGTCGTAAATGTGCTTCTGATGCAGCATGACACTTGAACCCGTTCTCGTCTCGGCATTGCTTTTCGCACACTTGACAGTACCATCGTAGTCGCTGCAACCCTTTCGACTTCATCTTGTTTGCGATATACTTGGGCGTTCCAACTGTGGCATTCATTCGCTCAACACAATCAGAAGCAAATGGAAACGATGACCTCACCTTCAGCACGCGGCATGGTGGGCAATGTTGACTGTACGGCAAGATATTGAGGAGGTTGAGCTGAGTGAGCAAGGACGTTGAGCAGCAAGATAGCGGCGATTATGTAACGAAATGCTATGACACTCAGCGCGAAAGCGAAAGGGAAGCAACGCGCCGTAGACCCGCCTTTAGAGGAAGGAAAGAACCCAGAGCGTTCCAGGGAGCTCGTTATACGCTTCACCGAAGGCATCCCGGATCTCACCTTGCGCGTTGACGAGAACGATGCGGTTCGGGATGTCAAGAAATCCGTCAGTGGGTTCATTTTTGTTCTGTTACACTTTTCCCTTAGACTTTACTTACAGATTCGCGATGCGAGACCGCAACTTGAAGATCGTTCAGTCCGACTTATACATTCTGGTCGACTCCTGACGGACGGGACGTTGCTGTATTCTTGGCTCACATCGCTGGAGGAACGTCAAAGACGTGCAACAGCGGAAAAAGACAGTGGTGGACATCAGGCAATCTCTGGAACTACTTGGTTGCATTGCTCAGTTGGACCCAAGATCGAGGCTGTTGGTCGGGATGAGGGTACAATTCAGGTATGCAATCCTCATTTCCAATCTTACGCAGCGCAAGACTGGTGTTTTGGTCTGGTTAACGTTAACGCTTAATGTGACACAAGCTAACCACCAAAAAGACAGCACAACTCAAACCATCCAGAGGTTTTGATCAGCTCATTGCTGCTGGGTTTTCCCAATCAGATATCGCCAATTTTCGAAGCCAATTCCACAGTAACTCTTCACCCGATTACTTGGATACTGAATTTAACACAGAGGAAGAATGTACGCTCTCATTTCACTTGGCGTGAAAGTTAGAGATTTGATGTCCGTTTCAGACGATGAACACGCTCGAGCTCTTGAAGAGCAGTGGATTGATTCTCTCGAGAGCCCGGGAACAGCACCTGTGTCCCAACCTTCTTCCTCCAACTCATCTGTCATCCAAGGAATAGTCTTGGGCTTTTTCTTCCCAATCCTTCCTCTATTCTTCATGTGGAAACCACATCTGGCAGTGTTCTGGGATGACGGGAGCGAGTACGAGTCTCCCGATACCGTGATATTCTCGTAAGGGTTCCTACCACTCTTTTATTGCGTATCTTTGTGACTCTTAAGCGAACACACAGACAACGCATGCAGATGGGGATTGTGGTAGGCTTGATCGTGAACGTATTATTTGGCATGTGGAAGTACCTGTTGGATGCCTCATGACCTCCAGTCTTTACCTCATTTTTTGAATATCCATATCGCTTGGTACCATCGTAAATCAGTGGCTTTGATAGGCGTATGTTTGTAACTGGTGTGGCAGTGCACACGTGTTGTCAGTATTTTCTATTTTCTTTATTCCACCCACTCCTTGACCTCAAACATCAACCATCGATACAAATCAACGCGTTAAGGTCATCAGCACTCATCATCTTGAGTATGAAGTTACTTACATCACTCCTGTAGATGGATTTGCAAACCCTTTCAAATTTATTCGCGACGACATACAACCCTGATCCTGACGTCCGTAAGGCCGCAGAACTGCAAATTCGTAAGGTATGTGAGCTTTAAAAGATCATTACCAAGTTCAGATTCATGAATTCCTCAGGTTGGGGTAGAGGATGGCATGGTAGAAGCCCTGCTCCAAATCATCGCCACCGATAACGTCGAGCTGTGCGTGTTAAACGCGTCTTTTCTTGCCACCCACACCCTTTTAACCTTTTGCATTATTATTCCCAGCGCAACCCGCCAAGCTTGTGCCGTGTATCTAAAAAATCGCGTACAGACATCCTACGGCGTCGAGGGTGCCAATCGCAAGCCTGACCAAGTACCCATCCCTGCATCCGGCCGTGATGCGCTCAAGTCGTCTATTCTACGTCTTCTCGCCGTGTCCCCCTCACGTAGCATCACCTTGCAACTCGGGAACATCCTCAAGACTCTTATATCGCGTGATCTCCCCGACAGATGGCCTGGTATCTTGGACGATGTCAAGATCATGCTTCAAAGTGGGGACATCAGACAAGTTGGAGCTGGATGCGTGGCGGCGCTTGAGTGTGTCCGTGCGTTCAAGTGAGATCAAACGCGTTTGGCACTGGTTCCTCTGGCTGATATAAATCCAAGATATAATAAGAACGACGTACTTTCTGGAGTGGTCATTCAACTCTTCCCGATCCTCGTGAACATCGGAACGCAGATGCTATCTACCCCTCCGAATTCATCTCAAGAAATCCCGACTATGCTTCACCTGATATTAAAGGCCTATAAGACGAGCATTGTCATTCAACTTAGTAAACACCAACAGAGTGCCGAGAGTTTGGTACCGTGGGGGCGATTGCTCTTCCAGGTGGTGAATTTGCAAATCCCTAACGAAGCTGTGCCTGAAAACGAGGAGGAGCGAGAGCGCAGTGAATGGTGGAAAGCTAAAAAGTGGGCCTACAATACGCTTGGGCGTTTGTTCCATCGGTTTGTTGCCGTTTGTTCTTTCTTTGTAGTATCTCGTCTGATGGTTTCGTGCCCGCTAGCTACGGCAACCCGTCGCAGCTTCCATCTCTACTCAAAAAGGAATATCAAGGATTTGCTCAGCATTTTGTCACTAGCTTTGCTCCGGAAATCTTCAAGACTTACCTTCAACAGGTGGAGCTTTTCGTGTCGGGTCAAGCGTGGTTATCTAGCAAATGCCAATATCATATCTTCCAGTTTTTCACGGAATGGTTTGTTTCTTTTTCATCTCTCTGATAGTCCATGCACTGATAGATGGGTCAGCATCAAACCGGGGTCGACCTGGACGCTGCTCAAACCGCACTTTGAATCACTGGTGTCGTCAATGGTATTCCCCCAGTTATCGTTCACACCAGCGAGGAAAGAACTGTGGGAACGCGACCCAGTTGACTTTGTCCGTTTGTTTGTCGGTACGATATGAATGTTGCTATCCTTGTTTTATTCCATTTTTTTTTGATGATGGTGTTCCTCAGACGAATATGAAAATTTCGCCACACCTGTTTCTTCCGCGACGACGTTCCTCTTTTCACTTGTGAGCAACCGGAGCAAGACTACGTTTATGCCTATTCTCAGGTTCATCAACACGATATTGGGATCGTGAGTTCTTGATCCAATTCCAAATTTGTACACGTGTTCAAGATGGCGTTGGATAGGAATGCGCAGGCTCCCCAGCGATACGGTGCTCTCAATATGACAGCAGCGTTGGGTCCGTTCATTATGCGGCATCCGGAGGTGAAAGGTAATATGGAGCAGTTCATGTTGCAACACGTGTTGCCAGAATTTGCGAGCACAGACCCGTACATGAGAGCGATCGTATGTCCCAAAGGCTGTTATCTGGTTAGACACTTGATTGAGTTCCTTGATAGGCATGTGAGGTTGTGGGTACGATCGAGAAAGCGGGTATGTCATGGTCGAACGAAGAGGTTGGTTTCGTTCCAAAGACTTTTTTTAGGCAATGGAATACTAAACTTGATATAGAACTTGAACTCGCTTTTCCGAGCGGTTGCGACGAGCTTGGACGACCCCGAATTCCCTGTTCGTGTTCAAGCTGCGCTCGCATTGACTGAATTAGTCCAGGTTCATGATTCAGGTTGGTCTTGTTTGTATGTGGTGTAGAGAGAGGGATATATTCTGAACCGTGTTACAGTGAAAGCAGCTGTTGCACCCCAAGTTGGGAAAGTGATCCAAGGTGGGTTTTTTTTAAAAAAATAAAAATAAAAAGTGTTGGTTTGTTAAGGGTCTTTGATATCAGACCTTTTGAAGCTTTCGGACGAAACGGATCTAGATATCCTGAACCACAGCATGGAAGTGATGGTGCATCGTTTCCAGACTGAGTTGTTACCGGTTGCGGCGCAGTTGACGGCGCGTCTGGTGCGTGAACGATGGCCACATCCAAATTCTAGGTGGCTGGCGATACTGACGTTTAGTTTGTGGTTTAGTGCGACTCGTATTTACGTCTTGCAAAAGAGAGTATGAGTACGGAAGAGCCTGATATGCAAAGTACTGACATCGACTCTCTTTTGTCGGATGATGATGATAAGACATATGCTGCGATGGGAGTGGCGAAAACGATCGGAACTGTACGTCTGTTTTTGTTTTGTTTTTTTTTGTTTTTTGGGGTGACGAAGTTGTTGTATATAGGTGGTTTCTGCTGTGGAATCGTCACCGGAGATTCTGGCGCAGGTGCAAGAAGTGATCATACCTATTGTGATTTTCACACTAGAAAATAAAATACTAGGTTCGATTTAGTTGTGAGGATGTTGGCTGGCTAAATCTGTGATTATTTTTTTTTTTGCAGATCTATTCGATAACATGTATGACTTGATCGATAGTTTGACGATCAAGCTTCGGGTTATTTCGCCGACTATGTGGCCAGTGTTTGAATTGACGTACAAACTGTTCAAGTCTGATGCGATTGATTTCTTGGACGGTGAGCAAAAAAGTCATATTTATGACGGAGAAAAAAATGATTGATTGTGTTGTAGAAATGCTTCCTTCACTGGACAATTTTGTTTCGTACGGTACTGAGGTGTTCAAGGCTCGTGGTGACTATAGGCATATGGTTCTGGATATCTATGTGACGTCTATGACGAGCGATCAACTGGGAGAACACGACCGAGTGAACGGATGCAAGTTGGCGGAATCGATACTGCTGAACTTGCGGGGACATGTGGATGAGGTAAGTTTTCGTTCTTTGTCTTGGTTGGTTGGTTGCTAAGTGAGAGTAACATAGACGTTGCAAACGATTGTGATGACGGGGTTGGACCAATTAGAAAAGGGGGAGACGTCCAGTTTCCGGCTCGCGAATCTGGAAGTATTGATCAATACAGTGCTATACAACGCGTCGGGAGCACTTCAGTTGATGGAGAGTTCGCGACCGGGGATGGTTCGAGTGTTTTTTGATAAATGGTTCGCGGCGATAAATGGGGAGAACCGGCTTCCTCGAGTGCACGATAAGAAGTTGAGTATCATGGCGTTGTGCGCGTTGTTGGAGATGGATGGGTCTGTGATACCG
>Ga0209006_10006951_pt1 | contig 10218 bp, 7 predicted proteins | sample JacPin_JW_Ref_O2_FD_188567 | JGI IMG/M metagenome (GOLD analysis project Ga0209006, IMG submission 188567) | Forest soil microbial communities from Algoma, Ontario, Canada - Jack Pine, Ontario site 1_JW_Ref_O2 (SPAdes) (version 2) | ecosystem: Environmental > Terrestrial > Soil > Boreal... | reverse complement strand
AGCCCGGCCACAGCCAGGGCCGGCAGGACGCGCATGCGGGACGGTGTCGCGGGCCGCGCCGCGCACGGGCACGGCAGCCGCCTGCCGTCCGGACCACCGGCTGCCATCCCGCCACCCGCTTTCCGCAGACGCCCGTCGCCTGGACCGGTGCCGCGGCCGCACCGCGAATGAAGGCGGTGATCATCGGCCCGGGCGATCACCGCGCATAAATGATCGCCGGGCCGTGATTTTCGCGGCGGCCGCGAGCACTGGCCACTAACCCGGACTACGGACGGACGGCCGCGCGCGGTTCGGGGCCGGCCGCACCCGTCATCAACCGGTAATGGATCCCGCCGGGCCGAACACCCGGCCGAGGTACGCATTGCCGAACCGCTGCTCGGGGTCGACCTCGGCCCGGACCCGGCGAAAATCCTCGAACCGCGGGTAGAGCGGGCCCAGCCGCCCGGCGTCCAGCGTGTGCAGCTTGCCCCAGTGCGGCCGGCCCGCCACGGTGGCCACGACCGACTCGAACAGGTCGAAGTAGGCCCGGTAGGGCAGCCCGGCGTACTGATGGATGGCGATGTAGGCGGTATCGCGGCCGTACGCGGTAGACAGCCAGATGTCGTCGGCCGCGGCCACCCGCACCTCGACCGGGAACATGACCGGATTGGCCAGCCGCGGCACGGCCCGGCGCAGTTCGGCGAGCACGCCCGGTAGTGATTCACGTGGAACGGCGTATTCGGACTCGACGAAGCGGACCCGCCGGGGCGTGACGAACACCCGGTACGACGCGTCGGTATAGGACCGCGCGGAGAGCGCGGCGGAGGAGACCCGGTTGAGCGCGGGGATGAGCCGGGGCGCGGCGCGCCCGAGCCGGCACAGCGTCCCGAACGCGGCGTTCTCCATCACCTCGAACTCCCAGACCCGGCGCCATCCCGGCATCGGCGCCGCGGCCGGCCCTCCGGACGGCACCCGGTTGTTCCGCTTGACCAGCGCCTGACGGCCGTAGGGGAACCAGTAGAACTCGAAGTGGTCGTTGGCCGCCGCGTACCCGTCGAACTCCTCGATGACCTGCTCGACCGGCATCGGGCGCTCGTCCGCGGCCAGCGTGAACGACGGCACGCAGCGCAGCGTCACGGCGGTGACGACGCCCAGCGCGCCGAGGCCGACGCGCGCGGCCGCGAACAGCTCGGGCCGGGCCGCGGCCGAGCAGCTGACCGCCGAGCCGTCGGCCAGGATCAGGTCGAGCGCCTCGACCTGGGTGGCCAGCCCGCCGAGCCGGGCGCCGGTGCCGTGCGTTCCGGTGGCCAGTGCACCCGCGATCGTCTGGCGGTCGATGTCGCCCAGGTTGGCCAGGGCCAGCCCGAACTCGGCCAGCGCCGCGTTGAGCGCCCGCAGGGTGGTGCCGGATCGCACCGTGACCAGGCCCGTCCGGGTGTCCGCGGCGGTGACACCGGTCCACAGCGACAGGTCCAGGGCCAGCCCGCTGGTCGCCGCGGCCGGGGTGAACGAGTGCCCGCTGCCGAGCGCCCGGACCGGCAGCCCGGCGGCGGCCGCGTCCTTGACCGCGGCGGAGATCTCGGCCGCGCTGCGCGGCCGGGCCCGCCGGGCGGGCGTCGCGGTGGCCGTGCCCGCCCAGTTCCGCCACTCGCCAGGCCCGGGTGCTCGCTTCATGGCCCGAGCGTATTCATATTTACCGAACGACCGCATACTGTGCGAGCATGTCAGTCGCCCAGGGCACGCGCACCCGGCCGCCGCGCGGCACCTCGCCGGCCGAAGCGCTGCGCAGACGGTACGACCGCGCTACCGCGGACCTCGACCCGCCGCTGGCCCTGGTCGACCTGGACGCGTTCGACGCGAACGCCGCCGACCTGACCCGCCGGGCCGCGGGCCGCCCGATCCGGGTCGCCACCAAGTCGCTGCGCTGCCGCTACCTGATCGAGCGCGCCCTGGCCCAGCCCGGCTACCAGGGCGTGATGTGCTACTCGCTGCCCGAAGCCCTGTGGCTGCACGCCGCGGGCACCAGCGAGGACCTGCTGGTCGCCTACCCCACGGTGAACCGGTCCGCGCTGCGGACGCTGGCCGCGGACGAGGCGGCCCGGCGGCAGATCACGATCATGGTCGACTCGCCCGCGCACCTGGACGTGGTGGACCAGGCCCTGGGCGACGGCCATCCCGAGATCCGGGTCTGCCTGGAGCTCGACGTTTCCTGGCGCCCGCTGGCCGGGCAGCCGCTGGTGCACATCGGCACCCGGCGCTCCCCGGTGTTCACCCCCCGGCAGGCCGTGGACGTGGCCCGCGCCATCACCGGCCGGCCCGGCTTCTCGCTGGTGGGCCTGATGGGCTACGAGGGCCAGATCGCGGGCCTGGGCGATGCTCCGCCCGGGCAGCCGGTCCGGGCCCGGCTGATCCGCGGCATCCAGGACCGTTCGGCCGCCGAGCTGCGCGGGCGCCGGACCGAGGCGGTCCGCCTGATCCAGGCCCTGACCAGCCTGGAGTTCGTGAACGGCGGCGGCACCGGCAGCCTGGAGACGACCGCCGGGGACGAGTCGGTGACCGAGCTGACCGCGGGCTCGGGACTGGTCGGCCCGACCCTGTTCGACGCGTACCGCCGCTTCACCCCCGACCCCGCGCTGCTGTTCGCCCTGCCCGTGGTGCGCCGGCCCGGCCCGCACATCGCCACCTTGTTCTCCGGCGGCTACGTGGCCTCCGGGACCGGCACCCGGGACCGGCTGCCGCGGCCGTACCTGCCGGCCGGGCTGACCCTGACCGGCGTCGAGGGCGCCGGCGAGGTCCAGACCCCGGTGCGCGGCGCCGCCGCCGCCCGGCTGCGTCCCGGCGACCGCGTCTGGCTCCGCCACGCCAAGGCCGGCGAGCTGGCCGAGCGCTTCACCGACTACTACGTGCTGCGCGGCGACCAGGTCACGGCCGTCCCGACCTACCGGGGCGAGGGTCAGTGCTTCGGCTGAGGCCGTAGCCAGCCTTTTTATCCCGAACGGGCCGTGGTCCCCGCCCTGCGCACCGGTTTTCCAACCACGACGAGGCGCGCGGCGTCCTAGAGGCGACCTGGCTCGCCGAGCCGCTCACTCATTGATTGAAGGGTTGGACATCATGGAGCTCACGCCCGCCGCCGGAGGCGGCCACCTAAACAAGGCACGCAGACCCCGGCAGGTTGCGTCCTGGGCGTCCCTTGCGTGTATTGCTGTGCTATTGACCGCTTGTAACTCCTCGACCAGCTCGGCCGCGTCCCCGCCCGCCAGTACCGCGGGCACGGCGAGCACCTCGGGCCCGATTACCGGCCCGACCACGCCGCCCAGCACCCCGAACACCTCGGGCCCGATTACCGGCCCGACCACGCCACCTAGCACCCCGGCCTCCTCCCCGGGCCTGGCCGCGGTACCGACCGGGGCCGGCACCTTCCTGGCCGCCGCGCAGGACCTGAACGGGACGCTGCTGCACGAGCCCGCGTGCGGCGGGTACGGCTGCGCGCTGTCTGGCGATTCGACCGCCTTCCTGGCCCGCATGACGTGGACCGCCTGGTCGGGCACCGAAGCGGTGGGCAGAGGCACCTATCAGCTGGACGACTGCAGCCCCGATTGCGCCGCAGGCCACGTGTACTCGGTGGCGACCGTGGTGACGCTGAGCCAGCCGGTCAAGGTCTGCGCCTCACCCGGCACCCGCTGGGTCTGGTCGCGCGCGTCGTTTACCTTCCCCCAGGGCCTGCCCAAGGCCCTGCAGGGCCCGAACGCCCCGCAAAACCCCTGGACCTTCTCCGCCCTGATCACCGCCGCCCACCAAACCTGCGCGAGCTAGCCACCAGCCAAGGCCAGAAACGCCAGCACCATCCGCACCACCAGCCACTGCGTTTGCGGTGCGGCCCGCGATTGCAACCGCCCCAATGTTCCATCGGGTCGCTCAGAACCGCCCCAATGTTCCATCGGGTCGGTTGCGACCGGCACACAGGACAAGCCGGAGCTACGCGGGAGGCGCCGCAGAGGCGGTCAGGTGCTCTCGATGGTGAGCTGAGCGGCGATGGCGGCCATGGCGAGCGCTAGGTCGGCTGGGGAGGGGGCGCGGTCGGGGTCGATCAGCCACTGCACCAGGACGCCGCTGATCAGGGCCTGGTGCAGCGAGCCGACCGCGCGGGCCCGCTGCCGGTCGGCGGGGTCGACGCCGTACAGCGCCTGCGCCCAGAACTCCCGGGCGTCCTCGATCCCGTCGGCCACCGCGGCGTGCACCTCCGGGTCCCGCTGGGCCACGGTGAAGATGTCGAAGGTGGCCAGCCACACCTGGCGGTTGGTGGCGAACGAGTCGATGACCGCGGCCCAGAACCGCTCGAGGCGCTCCAGCGTGGTCTCGCCCGCGACCGCGCCGGCCCCCATGGCGCGCGCCATCTGCTCGCCGAACTCGTCCAGGGCCTGGAGCACCGCCGCGTTGAGCAGCGCCTTGGTCGAGCCGTAGTGGTAGCCGATGGAGGCCAGGTTGGTCCCGGACGCCGCCACGATGTCGCGCGCGGTGGTGTGCGCGTAGCCCTTCTCCCGCAGGCAGGCGACCGCCCCGGCTAGCAGCTCCTCACGGTGGCTCATGACCCGAGCCTACCAAGAATCTATACAAACGTACTATACATTCGTCTTATACGTTTGTATGATCCGAGGCATGGAGAACCAGAACATCCTCATTTCGGGCGCGAGCGTGGCCGGGCCCGCCCTGGCGTACTGGCTGCGGCGGCGGGGGTTCAACCCGACCGTGGTGGAGCGGGCGCCGTCGTTGCGCGGCGGCGGGTACGCGGTGGACTTCCGCGGCGCCGCGCACCTGTCCGTGCTGGCCAAGATGGGCCTGCTGGACCAGATCCGGGATCAGCAGACCCACCTGGACACGACCACCTACGTGGACGCGGACGGCCGGCGGGTGGCCTCGATGCCGGCTGAGATCTTCGCCGGCGACGTGGAGATCCTGCGCGGCGACCTGGGCCGGATCTTGTACCAGGCGACCCGGGACAGGACCGAGTACCTGTTCGGCGACACGATCACCGGCCTGGACCAGCGCGCCGACGGCGTGCACGTGACCTTCTCCCGCGCCGAGCCGCGGATGTTCGACCTGGTGATCGGCGCCGACGGGCTGCACTCGGCGGTCCGCCGGCTGGCCTTTCCTGACGCCGCGGGGGCGCGGCAGGACCTGGGCCTGTACGTATCGATCTTCAGCGTCGACGGTTCCTTCGGCCTGGACCATTCCGGGCTGCTGTACAGCGTCCCGGGCCGGACGGCCGCGGTATTCAGCGCCAGGCAGACCGGGCGCGCCGTAGCGCAGTTCTTCTTCGCCGGGCCGCCGGTCGACTACGACTACCGTGACACCGCCCAGCAGCAGAAGATCGTGGCCGGCGCCTTCGCCGGGATGGGCTGGCACGTCCCCGAACTGCTGGCCCGGATGCTCGGGGCGGAGGACTTCTACTTCGACTCGGTCAGCCAGGTGCGCCTGGACCGGTGGTCGGCCGGGCGGGTGGCCCTGATCGGCGACGCGGGGTACGCCGCGGGCCCGGGCGGCAACGGTACCGGCACCGCGGTGGTCGCGGCCTACGTCCTGGCCGGCGAGCTCGCCGCTGCGCGCGGCGACTACGGCACGGCGTTCGGCCGGTACGAGCGGCTGCTGCGGCCTTACGTGGCGCGCGGCCAGAAGCAGGCGGGCGGTGGCCTGAAGTTCCTGGCCCCGCCGACCGCCAAGCTGATCAGGCAGCGTGACCGGTTCTTCCGCATGCTGCCCTACCTGCCGGCCCGGGGGCTGATCAGGTACCTGTCGACCAGGACCGCGACCGCGATCAGGCTCCCGGAGTACAGCGGCACCTGATACCCGGAGCCGGGGGAAACCGGAGGCACCGGGGCCGCCGGCCTCGCGACGGCCATACGCGCTGCAACGGACCAGCAACTGTCTGCGAACCAAAAAGGTGCATTCGGCGTGAAACGGTAAGCCCCATGCGCAGAGTGAACGGGGGCACACTCGTGGCAGGCACCGAACCCGCTGCCGTGGCCCGTGGGCGAACCGATGATCCGCCGTCCGCCTGGGGACCGCCGGGGGGCGGCCCGCTGGCCCTGATGGACGAGGGCCTGGTCGCCTCCGGCTTCGGCTACGAGCGGTTCACCGCTCTGGCCGGCCCGCTCCGCCGGCCAGACCCGGCCGGGCGCTACCGGGTCCAGTTCCGGGGCATCCACCGCAGCCGCCGCGAATGGGTGACCACTAGGGCCATCGCGGCGGTCCTCGCGGTGATCGACGTCAGGTTCATGTACTGGCTGGTCATCCAGTCCCGGCATCCGCGCCTGACCGGCTGGCTATGGCCGTGGACCGTGCACGCGACCGCCGTGGACGGCTACCTGCTGCTGCTGGCCGGATTGGCGGTCGGCTCGATCGCCATGCAGCTGTTCCTGCTGATGAACGTGCTGACCATCTCCCGAGCCTGCCTGGCCGCCCGGGATCCGATCCCGGTCGAGCCGGACCCCAGCCTGCGGGTGGCGTTCCTGACCACGCTCGTCCCGGAAAAAGAGCCGATCGAGATGGCGGAACGGACGCTCCGCGCGGCGACCCGCATCGTCTACGACGGCCCGTTTGACGTGTGGCTGCTCGACGAGGGCGATTCGGACGAGGTCAAGCGGATGTGCGCGCGGCTCGGTGTGCGTCACTTCACCCGCAAGGGGCGCCGGTACTCCGAGCCCGACACCGGCATCTTCGCCAGCAAGACCAAGCACGGCAACTACAACCGGTGGCTGCGCGAGCACGCCGGCGGCTACGACGTGATCATGTTCGTCGACACGGACCACGTGCCGCTGCCGATCATGGCCGAACGGCTGCTCGGCTACTTCCGCGACCCGGATGTGGCGTTTGTCGTCGCTCCCCAGTTCTACGGTAACCAGGACCGCCGGGTCACCCGCTGGGCCGAATCGGCGCAGTACCTGTTCCACAGCGTCATCCAGCGGGCGGGCAATCGCCGTGGTTGCGCGATGCTGGTCGGCACCAACGCGGCGATCCGCACGTCCGCCATCGAGGCCGGATACGCCGACTCGATTACCGAGGACATGGCGACTAGCCTGCGCGTTCACGCCACCAAGAACCCGGCCACCGGCCGGTCCTGGCGGTCGGTCTACACCCCGGACCTGGTGGCGGTGGGCGAGGGGCCCAGTTCCTGGACGGAGTTCTTCGGTCAGCAGACGCGTTGGTCGGCGGGGACGTTCGACGCGCTAGTGCGCCAGGTCTGGCGGGTCGGTTACCGGCTCCGTCCCGGGGCCATGCTGCACTACTTCCTGATGCTGACCTATTACCCGTCGGTCGCGATCGGCTGGATCATGGGCATCGGGATCAGCGCCTGCTACCTGGGTTTCGGGATCACCAGCCTGCGCACCGACTCGGGGTGGTGGCTCACCTACTACGTCGACGTGGCCACCATGCAGTTCGTGCTGTACCGCTTCATGCGGCGGCACAACGTGAGCCCGCACGAACCGTCCGGATCCTCGGGCCTGTCCGGCATGCTCGTCTCGGCGCTGACCGCCCCGGTCTACGCCCGGGGCCTGATCAAGGTGATGCTAGGGCGCAAGCTGTCCTTCAACGTGACCGCCAAGGGATCCGCCACGAGCCCCGACCGGCTGGGGACCTTCAGGTACTCACTGATGTGGGCGGCGGTGCCGGTGGTCCTGCTGGTGATCGCCTCCCTGCACCACCGGCCCTACCTGATGATGATCGCCTGGACCGGCATCATCCTGCTGGTCTGCCTGGCCCCGGTCGCGATATGGCTGTTCGACCGCTCGCGCGAAGCGGCCCGGCCTGCGGCGCGGCCGGCCGAATCCTGGCCGCCCGCCGAATCGCCCGAGCTGACCCTCGTCTCCTGCGCGAGATAGGACCCTGTTGATGAACACGTTTTCCCTGTCCGCCTTCCGGGCCAGACGCCGGAGCCGGATAACCAGGAGCTGGACCCCGCGCCGGCTGTTCGGCATCCCGGTGGCCGCCGTGATGGTCTGCGGGGTAGTCAGCGTCAACGTGCCGACGGTAGGGGGCACGCTGGCGGGCTGGTACCACCAGTACCAGATCACCCGGCCCGCCTACGAGGCCAAGAACGGGCTGTGGGTCAAGCTCAATATCCCGGCCAAGTTCCGGGTGAACGGGATCCACTCCACCCTGCTCTATAACGGCGACGTGCTCATCATGGCCGGTTCGGGCAACAACCAGGCCCTGTTCGACGCGGGCACGTTCAAGACCGTGCTGCTCAATCCGGTGACCATGCACGAGCAGCTGATCCCGACGCCCTGGGACCTGTTCTGCGCGGGCCACATCGAACTGCCCGACGGGAACATCCTCGTCGCCGGCGGGACGGCCAGGTACGAGAACCTGAACCCGGTCTACCCGGCCGGCAGCATGACCGTGGTCAGCACCGACACGACCCGGTCGCGGACGCTGCCCCGCGGCACGATCTTCACCGCCCCGGACGGCGCGAAGTTCGCCTCGGCCGTCGCGGTCACGGTGCCGCGAGCGACGACGCGGCCGGGGGCGGCGGGCAAGCCGGCCGTCGTCACCCCCGGCGAGCAGAACGTCTGGGTAGATGCGGTCCGCAAGGGCAAGGGCTCGCTGGAGGCGACGGACGAGCAGTACACGGTGCCAGGCTTCGCCGGATCGCAGGCCAGCCACCTGCTGTACGGCCTGGGCACACCGATGACCCTGCAACAGCAGAACTTCCAGGGCACCAACGACGCGTACATCTTCGACGTCAAGACCCTGCGGTACGTGAAGGTCAACTCGATGAACTACGCCCGCTGGTACCCGACCCTGGCCGAGATGGGGAACGGCATGGACATGGCCATCTCCGGGCTGAACGGCCAGGGCCAGATCACCCAGAACAGCGAGATGTACGATCCCTCGACCGGGAACTGGACCCAGGGACCGGCCCGCGGGTTCCCGACCTATCCGGCGACCTTCCTGACCGAGAACGGGCAGCTGTTCTTCACCGGGTCCAACGCGGGGTACGGCCCGGCCACCCCGGCCTGGCGCACTCCGGGATTCTGGGATCCCAAGACGAACCAGTTCCGCCCGGTACCGGGCATACCGGACCCGAAGGACCTGGAGACCAGCGCATCGGTTCTGCTGCCGCCGGCCCAGAAGCAGACGTTCATGGTCATGGGCGGCGGCGGGGTCGGCCAGTCGGATTCGTCGACCGCCCGGACCGCGCTGATCGATATCGCCGCCCCCGACCCGCAGTGGGTCCGCGGGCCGGACCTGGCCGAGCCCACCCGCTACCCGATCACCGTGCTGCTGCCCGACGACGACGTCCTGGTCACCGGAGGCTCGCGCTACTACCGCGGGATGCGCGGAAGCGACAACCGCGACACGCGGATCTACGACGCGGCCACCAACTCGTTCTCCTGGGCCGCCGACTCGATCACCGGCCGGGACTACCACTCCGGCGGGCTGCTGCTGCCCAACGGGAGCGTCCTCACCCTGGGCGGGAACTCCCTGTTCGGCAACAAGCAGGACACCCAGCCGCAGACCTTCAACACCGAAATTGACGTCTACTTCCCGCCGTACATGTTCCAGGGCACCCGCCCGAGCATCGTCAGCGCGCCGAAGGTCATGAGCCTGGCGCACAGCTACCTGATCAAGGTGCCGCAGTCGTCGGACATCAAGTACCTGCGGCTGATGCGGCCCGACAATCCCACCCACGTGACCGATGTCAACGAACGCTCGGTGGCGGTCAGCTTCACCCAGGCCGGGCCCGGCGAGCTCAGGATCACCCTCCCGTCGAACGCCAACCTGCTGCCGCCGAGCTACTACATGCTGTTCGCGGTGAACCGCCACGGCGTCCCGTCCGACGGCTACTGGGTCCAGGTCCCGTGACGCCGGCCCGAGGCTGGCGTGCGCTGGGCCTGGCGGCCGCCGCCGCCGCGGCGCTGCTCGCCGTCGCGGCCTGCGGATCGGCCCCGGCACCGGGCCGGCTGTACGCCGACCCGGACGGCCCGCTGGCCGGAAGCGTCGCCGCGCTGCTGGCCGGCGGCCAGCACGGCGCGGCCGCCGAGCTGGAGAAGATCACCCAGACGCCCGCCGGCATCTGGATCACCGGCCAGCCGGGCGATCTGAGCGTCGTCCGGCAGGCCACGCAGGCCGCGGCGCGGGCGCACGCCATCGCGGTCCTGGTCCTGTACAACCTGCCCGACCGCGATGCCTGCGGCAGGCTCTCCGCTCTCGGCGGGCCGGGCGAGCGGGACTACGAGG
>Ga0209006_10006948_pt1 | contig 10222 bp, 9 predicted proteins | sample JacPin_JW_Ref_O2_FD_188567 | JGI IMG/M metagenome (GOLD analysis project Ga0209006, IMG submission 188567) | Forest soil microbial communities from Algoma, Ontario, Canada - Jack Pine, Ontario site 1_JW_Ref_O2 (SPAdes) (version 2) | ecosystem: Environmental > Terrestrial > Soil > Boreal... | reverse complement strand
CTTCGACCTGGTCGATGGACAAGTCGCCCGCGCCACCAACCGCGTCACCCGCTTCGGAGCATTTTTCGATTCGGTGGTCGACCGCTACAGTGACGCTTCCCAATTCCTCGGCCTGCTCGTCTTCTACGCCCGCGGCGACCGCTTCTTCTACGTCGTCCTCACCGCCTTCGTCATGGTCAGCGCCATCATGGTCAGCTACACGCGCGCCCGCGCCGAAAGCCTGATCGGCTCCTGCCGCGTCGGCTTCATGGAACGCCCCGAACGCCTCGTTCTCGTCATCCTCGGAGCCCTCTTCAACCGCATGGCCCCCGTCCTCTGGGTCATCGCCGTGCTAAGCACAATCACGGTCATCCACCGCATGCGCTACACCTGGACAAGAACGCAAGACCCACCAGCAGCCGCCAGCCAAGCAGCGTAAAGAACGCACTCAGGTTTTAGCAGGGAACCAAGACAAAAAGGGTGCCCCATTTTTCGCGTCCTCTGCGAAAGTGGGAGGTACGAAAGTATACGGCGTGGAAGTTTGAGATCTGGCAGAGCTCTAATCAATTCCCGCTTCGGAACTCCATACAAATTTAATTCACCACTTCAATGCCGCACGATCCCCGCACGAAACACACTGAATCCCGCAGACAGCGTTTAGAGGGTGATGCCAGTGGGTACTGGACGCGGTCCGCGAAACCGTCGAGTGGCTCTATCAGCCATTGGGGTTCGACTCCCCCGCCCTCTGTAGTCACTCGACAAAAATGAAATCCGCTTGACTTCGCCGCCGCCAGAGTTATCCTGAAGATGTTTCGCGGACGGCGTTCCAGTTATTCACGACCATAAAGCCCCGGCCGATAACCGGGGCTTTCGTGTCTCTGCCCGATCCTATGTAGGGACGGGCGCGGCTGTCCACGCTGACACCAAGACAAATGTAGGTGCCCCATTTTCGCGTCCTTTGCGAAAGGGTAGGCGCAATGCTGCCAGTAGTCCGTACGAGTGAACGCGGAAGTCAAAAGCGGCCATGTCGGCAGCATCGTGTCCCACCCTTGCAAAGAGCGCAAGGATGGGGCACCTCAGTGGTGGTCGTCTTTAGAGGAAGGCTGGGCCACCTTCCCAATTATCACAGGAAGAATTTCTCAAACCTCGCCAGTTCTTGCACAACGAACCCACCCAAAATGCTAAGGGTGTATCCAACTTCTACGTCTTGTGCGGTTCCCTCATTGAACGCTACAAACGAAACGATCTGAAGTGGCACGTCCACTTTCGGGCCACGTCCGGCGGAGCCATTTACCATAGGGAAAGGGCCGATTTTTATGCCTTGTTTCAGTATGGAGTCGAAACTGAGGCTTCCATAAACCTCCCCGTTGATCTCTTGGGTGACAAAATCGCTGGGTGCCACACTACCCCGAATCATCGTAGCAATTACCCGCCTGTGCTTGTTAATGTTGCACAGTTGGTCGAGCATGGCGAGAACATGGCCTCCAGCGTCTTGCCCGTCGTGATGCGGCTGCAAAGCCTGAATTTCTGTAATCGCGTCAATGGGAACCCCGTCCAGCCTATGCCTAGCGAGTTGCTGGTTAAACGCTTCTGGCGTCGTACAAATGGGGAACATATTCTTGTCGGTGGGGTTATTCTTCGCAGCGAGCACAAGTTCCCATACAAGGTAATCCAAGCTGGAGCGGACATTTGTGAGGAAATCCCCGATTATCATCGGAATCTTGCCGGGGATGGTGACACCCGACACCACCTTGCCGATGAATTCATCCGGGGAACCGTCTGGCTGTCTCACCACTTTTGCCGGATTCTTTTGGTAGAACCTCCGGACTTGGGTTTGGAGTTCTTGGAGATGTTCTTGTGCCCGGACGAGCTTCCAGTGAACCGAATCGGGGATGGCTTCGGGGATTGAGGGTGGGACTGTTATCGGTATAGGGGAGGACATGGACCAAGGGTATCCAAACCTCTGTATCAAGTAAATAATCACCAAAGTTTTTCCCGGAGAGGGCTGGGAAAACCTGAGGACAGACGGGACGTTCCGCGGTTAACCACAGGCTGTTCCTCAAAACCATAACCGCAAGCCTCGCCCTTTCTTGAGCATCACTGCACTGCACCGTCCTCAGGGCAATGAGCAACGCCGTCAAGTCCACTTTCGTAGCCTCTAGACGTACACGAAAGAATCCACACCAGATTTCCCCTAACCCATCCGCCCTCACCAACTTGCCATTTCGGGACAGCTCAAAACCACGAATTCCGGCGTCCACGTTTACACAACGTTCTACGTAGAACACTTTGTAAGAACGTAGAACAGAAGCCGGAAGCCGTGAGCCGGAAGCCGCCTTTGCTAAACTAAGCGGCGATGCCAACCAATCCTGTTCTCATAGTTCACGGCGGCGCGTGGGCCATGCCCGATGACGTGGTCGAGGCGCACATTCACGGCGTGCGCAACGCGCTGGCTGCGGGATGGCGCGTGCTCGACGCGGGCGGGTCGGCGATCGATGCGGTCGAGGAAGCGGTCGTCGTCATGGAAGACGACGAGACCTTTGACGCGGGACGCGGCAGCTTTCTCAATCGCGATGGCAAGGTGCAGCTCGACGCTCTCATCATGGATGGAGCCACGCTGCGCGCCGGCGGCGTGGGATGCGTCGAGCGGCTCCGCAATCCGGTGCGCGCCGCGCGCAAAATTCTCAGCGAGAGTCCGCACGTATATTTTGTGGCCGAAGGCGCGGAGAGATTCGCCGCCGAACACGGCGTCACTCTGTGCCGTAACGAAGAGCTGATCATTCCGCGTGAAGTCGAACGTCTGCGCGAGTATCAAGCCCGGCAGGGCGAAGAAGTTTCCGCGCAGAACGGCAACGATCTTTTCGCGCCCGTGGTTCACGATGCAACGATCTCGCACGACACGGTCGGCGCAGTCGCGCTCGACAGCAACGGCAACATCGCTGCCGCGACTTCTACTGGAGGCACGCTGAACAAAGCTCCCGGACGGTTGGGCGATTCGTCGCTGATTGGATGCGGCTGCTACGCGGACAATCAAAGTGCGGCCGCATCTACAACGGGATGGGGCGAGCCGATCATGAAGCTGGTGCTGGCGAAGTGGGCGGCCGATCGCGTGTCGGCGGGAAATCTTCCAGAATGGGCTGCTAAGGAAGCGATGAATTATTTGAAGCAGCGAGTCGACGGCCACGGCGGCATCATCCTGCTGGACGTCAACGGAAGGTACGGTATCGCACACAACACACCGCGCATGGCCTGGGCAGTCAAGACCCGACAGAACGAGGAAACGGGTGTCCAGCGCGGCGTTTAGCGCAATACAGTCACGCGTTGCTGACCGTACAGCCGAGAGCGGCTGTCCTCACATTCTTACATCCTCGTTTGTTTCTCGCCTTTTCTCTTGACAGCACACTGCTTCGGCATCAATATTGAAACGTTTTAATAGGCGTCTTCGGAAATCTGAAGACCGCCCGGCCTTCCCCCGCAGTGGCACGTTGTGTCCCGCCTCCGATTCTTCCGGTCGGAGGCGTAATTTTCGATATCCAAGTTCGATATCCCAAGGAGGATGGCATGCCGCGACTTCCTGGCCACTGCCTGCAAACTGCTCGCATTGTTTTATTTCTGATTTTGATTCCGCTGATCTCGTCGTCCGCTGTCGCTGCGACCGCTTACATTCGCGTCAATCAGATTGGATATGAAGCTGGGTTGCCGGCACGCGCTTATCTGATGACTACGAGTCCAGTGAGCGGGATGAATTTTGCGGTTAAGAATTCTGCCGGGCGAACCGTCGCTACGGGCACGGTTGGCGCGACGCTGGGAGATTGGGGAAGTTTCAGCGTTTATCCCATCGACTTCACGTTGAGCGCGGTGGATACGTATACGATTTCGGTGAGTGGGGCGGTTTCGGTTTTATCGCCTGTATTTCGCGTAGATACTCCCGCGAATCTTTACGCCACGCCGCTGGCCAACAATCTTTATTTTTATGAGAACGAGCGCGATGGGCCGGATTTTATTTCCACGCCGCTGCGTAGCGCTGCCGGGCATCTCAACGACGCGAAGGCTGTGGTTTACAGTTCGCCGACGTTTGATAGCGACGACAACATCATTGGCAGTTTGAGTCCGGTTGGAGCGAATATCAATGCCGAAGGCGGGTGGTGGGATGCGGGCGATTATTTGAAGTTTGTGCAGACGGAGAGCTATGTCGTCGCGCTGATGTTGATTGGTGTTCGTGATTTCCCGAATCAGATGGGCGGGCTTTCGACGACCTCGAACTTTACCGGGGAAGCGCAGTTCGGGATCAACTGGCTGCAACAGATGTGGAACGATTCCACTCGGACTCTGTATTACCAGGTGGGAATCGGAACCGACTTCGAGAGTTTCGACTATCTCAGCGATCACGATATCTGGAGGCTGCCGCAGGAAGACGACACATTCGGCGGCAGCAATGCGCAGTATCAGTACATTCGGCATCGGCCGGTATTTGTTGCCGGACCTGCGGGATCGAAGATCAGTCCGAATCTTGCGGGACGGCTGGCTGCCGACTTCGCCGAGTGCTTTCAGGTTTACGCCGCGACGAACCGTGCGCTGGCCAATCAGTGCCTCGTTTCTGCGGAGCACGTTTTCGATTTGGCGGACATCGCGCCGAGCGGGAATTTGCTTACGACCGCGCCGTTTGATTTCTATCCGGAGGGTGAATGGCGCGATGATCTTGAACTCGGAGCGACGGAACTTTACTTTGCGCTGCAGCGCGGCAATCTGCCGGCGAATTTGCCGCACACCAATCCTAGTTTTTATCTGACGGCGGCGGCGAACTGGGCGCACGCTTACATTACTGGGCCTGGCGATCTGGGCGACACGCTCAATCTTTATGACGTGAGCGGGCTGGCGCACTTTGAACTTTACCGGGCGATCACGCTGGCGGGAAATCCGCAGGGGCTAGCGGTGACGCGAACTGCATTGCTCGACGACATTGGCAATCAGATTGACTCGTCGATTTCGCAAGCCAAAGATCCTTTTGGTTTCGGCTGGCCGTGGAACAGCTACGACACGGTTTCGCATGGCGCGGGACTTTCCGTAATGGCGGCCGAGTACAACTATCTGAAGAGTGACAGCACTTATGCTGCGGACTCGCGGCGCTGGCTGGGAAATATTTCGGGTGCGAATGCGTGGGGAGTGACGTTCACCGTGGGGGACGGCGACGTGTTTCCCGATTGCATGCAGCATCAGGTGGCGAACCTGGCGGGGTCGTTGAACGGGCAGCCGCCGGTGCTGAGCGGGGCGGTGGTCGAGGGACCGAATAGTGAGCCTTCGTGGGGAGTCGTGGGCGGGATGAGAGTGTGTCCTCCGGACGCGGACAACCCGTACAAACAGTTCGACGGCAATGGCGCTATCTATAAGGACAGCGTGCAGACTTACTCGACGGATGAACCGGCAATTGATCTGACAGCGACTTCGTTTTTGATGTATGCGTGGAGGATTGCGGGCGGACCGAGGGGAACGCCGTAGGGTTCGCGAGAAACGGGAATCAAAAATTTCCGCCCCTTCCGCAGGCTCTAATCCCGCCTCTGTCGGGCTGAACGCGACAAGGACCGGGCAGCCGGCACCCCTTAGTTTACGTGGAACGTAATTTTCACCTGGAATTCCGTTGCTTTGCCGTCGCGAACGTAGGGCTGGAATCGCCATTGCTTTAGGGCGACTTGAAGCGGCGATTCAATCTTGGAGAGCTTTTCCGGTTTCATGACGAACGCCCTGTTGGCTCATCCGAGGTAATAAATACGAGACCGTAACATTCACCGCTCTCCATCACTCCGAGAGTGACGATGACCGGTGTGCCCACTGGCGCGAATCCGGCGGGCCAGGTCGGTTCCACCCGATGCACGAGCAGCTTGAGCCCTTCTTCTTCCTCAAGTATGGGAATCGGGTTAGCAATCGATGTCTGGAAAGCAAAGGTCAACATGGATTCCACTTGCACCGGGACCCCACGGTTCGTAGCCGTCTTGAACTGCCATTTCATTACCTGATCGCGCGCCACGTCGCTGAGGCCAGGATTGCTGGAATTGAGCTCATAAATCTCGCGAACGTGCCCGCTACGGTCTAGGCAAACGTAAAGGCTGAGCGTTCCGGCGACACTTCCGCTGCGGACGGTGGGCCAAACGATCTCTGGAGCACTCACAACGAGGCCCCGCAACGCTTCCTCGCTCGTACGGACTGTTTGCAACGGCGGGCTCGTTTCTTGAACCACAAATTGGGCTTCGTCGACGGACTTCAATTCCGTGAGTTCTGTAATAGTCGCTTCAACGTCGGTGCCCGGTTCGATGTATTCGCGGATGGTGTGTGCCACGCGTTTGCCCGCGAAATTCTTGTAGTTTTTGTAGTCAGCGTGATAGCCGGGAGCGCCAACGGACGAGAGCAACCCGCCCTCGAAACAGAAGGTTGAGAATACTTTATTGCTGACAGGGGCGACGCCTGCCATAAAGGTGAAGCGCCGGCAAATTTGGGCTCCTCCCCATACGGGATTGTCCGATGAACGCGACAGGTCGACGCCCTGTAATGTGTCCCCAGGCTCGAAGATCGCCGTCACAAGCGTGCGCAGCCAGTTCGGGTAGTAGTCGCCGATTAGTTGCTCGGTGGTTTTATCGCCGTTAGCAATGAGCGTTTGCGAAAAGGCGGCCGTTCTGACGGTACGACGCCACTTATTGGGTGCAATCCAATACTCTTCGATTTCGGCTTTGTAGTTCGTATTGGATGGATTGGTTGCCTCCAACACGCTGGCTTTCAAAACGAAAGGGCGCGCTCCAGACACCGTGATTTGTGAGCGTTCGATCGCTTTCTTAGGCAAGTCGGCAATGGAGTCACTAGCGGCCGCCAAAGAAGAGCACGCGAAGAGCAAAATCAGAAACGAAGTTTTCGCGGGAACATACGACATAGGAAGCTTCATGCGCAGCCCAATTATATGAGTTAGGCGTCCCGTCAGAACGACCGGAAATTAAGATTTCCGCACAAATGAGATCATGCCGAATTCACTTTTGACAGAATTACCTGAGAGTCGTCGGGGATTTGGCCGTCGGTGACTCCGATGTCGTCTTAGGGCTGGCCCATCCTTTCGCCTTTGTTAAGACTTATTGGGCTGCCCTGCCCTCGTCATGCCGTTTGCGACAGGGCGGGGACTGAGGATGGGTCACTCCGCACCCTTTGCGCTGCGCGTCCGCGAAAACCAGAGTGGGTTCTTTATGCGGCTTGGGCAGTAGCCGCGCCGGAGGCAAGCGGGGCAAGAGTGCCCGCTCTACATCGTTCGGGAGTTCCGCTTTACAGCAGCGTGATCTCGGCCATGTCGATCGCGACGAGCAAAGGCTCTTTCACAAGTTGGTAATTGCCTTCGTACGCATAGACCCGGCGCTTCGTCGGGACGATAATGCCGTCTACATCTCGATAATCCGAGGCGTAGTTGAGCCCGGTTGCACCGCCAAGAATGTCTACTGTGTAGTCGTGACGGCGTAATAAACCGTCGGGGCCGAAGCAAGAGATTTGTTCCTTTGTGTGGCTCTTCACTGTATCTGGGAAGGTCACTTTTAGTCGCCGCCAGGTTTCGTCTTCGACTTGAATCGGTGGGATTTCCTCCGTTACAAAACCTTCATGGGTGTAGAGAAATGGAGTGTTGAGGTATGTCCACAGCGCTTCGCCGACGAAATAAATTACATGAATGTCATTCCATGGCGTTTCGCGCTGTTGACCGGCAAATGATTCTTCCGGGTTATCGCGGGACTCGATTGGCTTTCCGTCTGCGGTTTCAATCACGATGCGGCTCGGTTCGAAAGTCGCTCGCTTATTCTGGCCGGGGAAGTCGACAGCGACGCGCTCGTTCCGCGTTTCGACAGTCAATACGAGGTTCTTGAGAAAGTCGGCCTTGCCTTTGACATACCAGATCGCGCCGGTGATGGATGCCGCAACCTTTATTGCCTTCACCTTGTTCCAACGGTCGAGACCGCCGTGCGCTTTGACAGCGAGATTTAATAGTTCATTCATCGGATACTCCGGTAAGCGTGGTTGAGAGTTGTTGGCGGTCTTGTTCGCGGTCAATGAAAGTCAAAATACCCACCCTCTCTCGCACAGAACGCGAGAGAAGGATGGGGCACCAGCGGCTAGGCTGCTGCGCTTAGGTTGAGCGAGGCGGCGGCTTCCATTACGAAATTCGCAACTTCGTTGGGCTTTGCCAGCATGGCGAGATGACTGGTAGGCACGGTCAACGTTTTTGCGCCCATTCTTTTCGCGGTACTGATCTCCTGCTCGGGGGAGATAGTGCGATCGTTGGAAGCGATGACGAACCAGCTTGGCTTGGAGTGCCAGGCAGCTTTTTTGATCGGCGTTCCAAGGATGGCGCTCTGGGTCGCACCCTGAACTGCGAAGATGAGGCTCTGCTCCGCGGGAGAAAGATCCTGAGCGAAACTCTCTCGAACCCCTTTTTCTGTGAGCACCAGGTAGCCGTCCTCGACCTGCCGGAACTCGCTGTAAGCCGGAGTGGTTGGATACTGCGCGGCCATTCCGCCGAGCGTTTCGCCTTCCTCGGGAGCGAAGGCCGCGACGTAGACCATACCCGCGACTTTGGGATTGTTTCCGGCTTCGGTGATCACTGCTCCGCCGTAAGAGTGGCCGACCAAAAGCACAGGACCATCTTGCGCGTTGATCAGACGATTGGTGGAAGCCACGTCCTCGGCGACGGAGCTGAGAGGATTTTGAACGGCGACTGCGTGCAGTCCTTTGGCGTGCAATAGTGGAAGCACCTTCGACCAGCTTGAGCCGTCGGCCCAAGCACCGTGGACTAGAACGATGTTCTTGATTCCTTGCATAAAATCTCCTTAAGTAAGAATCGAAGTGAGGAAGTGGATCGCCACCGTAAACAGCGAGAGACTCAATGAAAGAGATAAAAGCCGCGAACACTCTGCCTTGATTGGCTGTGTGCTACTTGACCGGCTCGATTGGAAACAACACCAACCTAGAGGATTGGCGAATCTGGGTAGATTACGAGATGAATGTGTTCGTTTGTACCACCAAGAATCATCTCTACGGTAACACGTTCGTGGTCTGCGGGCAGGGAGCGGACTTCAGAGTGCCGGAAACGGAAGTCAAAGTCCCCCACTCTGTCGAGTGTCGCTCGACCGGACAGCAGGGGGCGGCTGTCCCCACATAATTCTCTACAGCCAGCCTTTGGTTCTGGCGATTCTTGCGGCTTCTACGCGGTTGCTGGCTCCTAGTTTGCTGATCGCTTCAGAGAGATAGTTGCGGACGGTGCCGTCGGAGAGGTTGAGTTGGGCGGCGATGTCGCCGCTGGCCAGGCCGTCGCCGGCGAGGCGCAGGACCTGGCGTTCGCGGTCGGTGAGCGGGTCCATCTCGGCCCAGGCTTCGGTGGCGAGTTCGGGGTGTATGACTCGCAAGCCCTGGTGGACACGGCGGACGGCGTCGGCGAGTTCTTCGGCGCGCATGTCTTTTAATAGATAACCGGAAGCGCCCGCCTCAAGAGCGCGACGCAGATATCCGGCGCGGGCGAAGGTGGTGACGATGACGACGCGAGTGCCGGTGCGGCGTTTTTTTAGTTCGGCGGCTACGTCGAGGCCGCTCATGATCGGCATTTCAATGTCGGTGATAAAGACATCCGGCTTGTGTGCGAGGACGGCATCGAGCGCTTCCTTGCCGTTCTGCGCTTTGGCGATCACCGAGATGTCGCCTTCCATTTCGAGTAACGCGGCCAGTGCTCCGAGGACCATGTTTTGATCTTCGGCGAGGACGACGCGGATTGTCTTGCGGTCTTTGATCGGCGGGTTCATCGGTTCCGTGATGGAGTTTTAAAAAAACCTTTAACCACAGAGCACACAAAGGAACACAGGGTATCGCGGAGCCTGGAGGCAAGGGCTATGAGCTTCGCGCGCCCCCATCGTCCCGGGCGATCAATTGTTTCATGGGCAAAGTGATGGTCAAGCGCGTGCCGGAACTGGTCTCGCGATTCAGCGTGCCTCCCAGCATTTCTACTCGCTCTCGCATGCCGCGCAGACCATTGCCTTCGCGCAGGTTGCCGCCGCGGCCGTCGTCGCGGATGGTGAGTTCCAGCAGCATGCCGCGCCGCTGCATCTGCACCCAGCAATGCCGCGCGCCGGAGTGGCGCACGATATTGGTGACCGCTTCGCGCAGCACAAGCGAAAGTGTGGCCTCATGCCGCGGTGTGAGGTAGGGCGCCTTCGCCGGCTTGTTGAGTCGCACGCCC
>Ga0209006_10006947_pt1 | contig 10223 bp, 13 predicted proteins | sample JacPin_JW_Ref_O2_FD_188567 | JGI IMG/M metagenome (GOLD analysis project Ga0209006, IMG submission 188567) | Forest soil microbial communities from Algoma, Ontario, Canada - Jack Pine, Ontario site 1_JW_Ref_O2 (SPAdes) (version 2) | ecosystem: Environmental > Terrestrial > Soil > Boreal... | reverse complement strand
CCCATGCAAGAGCACAACGCGGGAGACGACCAACGCGAGAACTCAAGTGATGACCAATTGAAGAGCATCAGCACGGTATCATTCAAGGCGAGTCCATTGGTGCATGTAAGTACAAAGGTAACATAGTTGAAAGAAATGGTCGCTGTGTGTAATATTATTACCATGCAGAAATATTATTGGGAGACTTCTCTATGAACTGTTCGAGAAATGGAGTAAACCTTGGAAGCTGTTTGCTTTTCCCCATTATCAACGTTACTTCCCTGATTCTTTTCCATGCAATCTTTCCGATGCAATGAAAATAGAAGATATGTGATCGTCGGTGTATATCATAGAACCCTAGCAGGCCTTCTGCTCTGTGATCACAGCTGGCAACGCGTTTATAAAGAACCTAGAGTTGTTCCGTCCGATACATATTGTGGATTGAGCGTCCAAGGGCAAGTTTCAGACTTGAGATGGGAAGTGCTTACGATTCGGAAGCGAGTGGACTTCAAAATTTTGGGAGATGGCTAGCAACCGGGTTGATGGCTGTACTAGCAGTACTGTTGTTACTTCGTCGAACTGATGAGTAAAAAGAACACTGCGTGGAAACCCGTCGATACGTAAAAAAGTATAGTATCATCTGAAGGACAGATGCAATAACGGACGTCCTACATAGACCTCCACAGCAGTAGCTGCTTCTGCCGATTTGATTAGTGTAGGTACCGCTTTGTGCGGTTATGATATCCCCCTCCGTTTCATCTTTGTGGGATTCGTGGAGAAATGGGATTCGTAGAGAAAATTTGAGATCACCTGACCAGAGTCTCATTTACATCATTTCAGTCTGCATGGTGCGTTCAGTGGAAGATCTTTGCAGGATACTGGGTCTGGAATGTCATTATCTCGCTTCTTCAAACGAGCGCGCAACATAGACGCCAGTCACTACCAGATTAACTATGCTGGTCGAGATCAGTACTCAGTGAACTTACAGACAACGATCGCCAATCAAGAGACTGTGATCGGCGCTCTGAAACCCGTCGATCGTTCAGTGCAAGGGATTCGTCAGTGGCTAGTTGACAACATTCTCCGCTGGCTGAAACGCAGAGCATCCTCTAGCTTAATGGGTTGCCAGGTTCAACTATTGCCTCAACATTGGTGTCAAAATTAGGCGAGGTGGGCAGGTTGGGCTTCAACGTCTTCAACCGCGGCAATATCGCTCTGAACGATCCCGCCGCATTTTGGCGCATCGACCGTGTTCAACATGACTCCTTCTTTGCCGAGAGATTGATCGCGAATTTGAACGACAAGAAAGTGGATCCGACGAGGCCGGACACTGACTTGCATTTCAAGTATTTGATTCGAGATCCCATGACGGAGCCTCGGATAAAAAAAGGGAGGTGGATTTGAGAGCATGGCAAGGCGTCACTGAGGCAATGCCATTCCCGAGACGTGATCCACCAACCTTACGAGCAGATCCTCCGTTACTCCTTTCAAGTGGCCGAGTTGGATCCCTACAAGAGAGTCGTAGGGGTGATAGTTTTGGCAAAGGCACTGCTTCACTCGTGAAACACTTTATGGGCGAAGGAGACGGAACATCCATCGACCATCGATCTCATTCTCCTAAACCTTTCAAGCGTCATTTCCGCCCAACATGTATTCAAACGAACCATTTATCGTTCACTGAGTTCGTTTGTGACCCCAAGGAAGCAACGAATTTGTGATCAATTACAGGGAACAAAGATGTTGGCGTGCTTACAGATTATAAAAGACGGTCTATGATTTATTATAATAATATTTGCCAGCTGCAAACATCACATCACGATCTTGACTTGATGGATCGCATCAAGAAAGCCATTCCCAATCAGCTTTCTTATGCGCGTAGCTTTTGGGCAGAACACCGCCAATTCGCCGCTATTGACGCTGACATTCTCAAGGAAGTCAAAGATTTCTTGCGGTGGCTGGAAGTGCTTAGCCTGATCAAAAAGGTCATAACTCCCTTACCGGCGCTTATATTGATAAGCGAATGGTGAGTCATGTCATCTCAGGGTCTGGTATTGATGGAGGCATCACGACGAAGTCATTTTCACCTTTGTGGCGGATGCACGGAAATTCGTGTCTGCAAGTACAGTGCACCCACCTTTGTTTGCCAGCACTTCCCTTTGGGCCAAGACAATCAATGACATCAAGGCAATCGTCTTGTCACCTCCTGAGACCACGCGTTTGCCGTCTGGCGAGAAGAAATTGTGGTAGATATTCGCATCTGGGATGCAGAGACGGGAGAAGTAGTTTCTAGCCCATTCCAAGGTCACGATGATTGCGTGATGTCGGTTTCATTCTCGCCAGACGGCAAACGCGTTATCTCGGGATGAAAGGATAGGACGATCCGCATCTGAGATGTAGAGACGGGGCAAGTGGTTTCTGAACCATTCCGGGGTCACGACGCTTGGGAGAGGACGGTTTCGTTCTCACCAGATGGTTGAACGCGTGCTCTCGGGAGACACGATTCGCGTCAGAGACGGGGTGTGTGGTATCTGGCCAATTCCAAGGTCACGACGATTTGTGTGACGTCGGTTTCGTTCTCGCCCGACGACAAACGCGTGGTTTTAGGAGGTGACAAGACAATTTGCATCTGGAACGCTCGGAGCTGATTGGGACGAGATGGACTCGATTACATAATACTTGTCGAAAAAAAAAAGTGGTGTGACGCTAGGCGAAATGGTTTCCAGTTTTTTCTGCTTCCCATCTAATTCGCCATCATGTCCAGCAATGCTACCTTGGCCCTCTCTCTCTATGCTCACGTTGATCCAGCCTCTTTAAACTGGCTAGAAAGGTACTGGATGACTTGGTACATCTGGCTTGGGAATCCTATCCTTGCTACCGGTTTAATGAGTTTCTTAGTGCATGAGGTCTGTCCTGTTTCTCTAATGATCGTGTATTTAATTTACATATTGTTACTCAGATAGTTTATTTCGGACGTTGCGTTCCGTGGATTATCATCGACGCGATCCCATATTTTCATAAATGGAAACTACAACCGAAAAAAGTGCCCTCGCCTCAACAACAATGGGAGTGCACAAAACAAGTCCTATTCTCTCATTTCGTAGTGGAACTGCCTATGGCAAGTCTGATCGTCACCTCGTCCAATCGTTTTTTTTTTAATTAAATAATGGCTATCGAATTTTTTTAGATATGGTTCTTCCATCCCATGGCCGAAATGCTTGGAATGACTACATGGCAGGTACCTTTCCCGACGTTGAAGAAGATGGTTCCCCAAATTGCCCTGTTCTTTGTTTTTGAGGATTTCTTCCACTTCCTTGGTATACACTGCCGTTTTGTTTCGCGATCCAAAGTTCTTTTCATTAAAGCATTCTTCCAGCTCACCAAGCCCTTCATTGGGGTCCTCTCTACAAACACATTCACAAGCTCCACCACAAGCATTCCGCCCCATTCGGTCTTGCAGCAGAGTATGCGCATCCCGCTGAAGTGCTCGTTCTCGGCACCGGGACCATCGGCGGACCGCTGTTGTTCTGCTATATTACCAGAGACTTGCACATAGTGACGGTCTTGACCTGGATAACTCTTCGTTTATTCCAGGCAGTAGATGCTCACAGTGGTTATGGTAAGTAATTCCAGCGCTTAAAAGCCATGATGCTTGATATTTAATCCTAGAATCGTAGACTTCCCCTGGTCACTTCAACATATCATTCCATTCTGGTCTGGAGCTGACCACCATGACTTTCACCACATGGCGTTTACTAATAACTATGCGACCTCGTTCCGATGGTGGGATCGGATTTTTGGGACTGACAAAAAATACCAAGCGTACCGCGCTCGTGTTCGTGCTGCCAAAGCTGCGATGAAGTCTGCCAGCAAGGAGGAACAGAAACTGATGGAGCAAAAGCTGATGGAGCAGATTGAACAAGAAGGAAATCGTGCAGAAGCGGAAGCAGAAGGTATCACGTATACGAAGACTATCAAAGTACAGTAGTTACCCTCACTCGTACCAATGGGCATTTTTATACCATCTCAGTTCGCTTACTTTATCGCTCCGTTGCAGATCTTGTGTCATGCCTTCGATCTCTGTGCCACAACGATTCCTACTCTTGTCTAGTCCGTGAGCTGGATATCGACTGGGGATACGCCTACATTTTACGGGGTTTCCTTGTCCCGACTTACGTCCCTCCTCTCGCTGTCCATCACATTCGATCACCAAGACTTGCCATCTCATCTTTCACTCGTGCACGTTCTCTCTGGAATCCTTTTCCACCAACATCATCTGCGACGCATCGCTTGCACGGTTCCTGGATACGCAAGGCGATATAAAGAATTTGTCCTTGCCAAGATTTCGGTCCAACTTGCCGTTTCAGTCAGATCCAACCTTCTTCCCTTCCGAAACTCTCGCACTTTTAGCAGCATTAGTGTAGAGTCATCACAGCTCGCAGATATCATTCGGGGTAAACCCATCGTGGGAGTGTCTACAGCATTATCGGTACTGGACACTCTCCAACTCTGTTCCGGATCGATCCGCCGGTTATCCATCGTATCTGCTGATGCAACCCAGCCCGATATTTTGGCTGAAGAGATCGCTCGACGATTTCCCAAGTTGGAAGCACTTCACTTCGTCCTCGCTTCTCGACCTTCAGTTGTAAGTACCCTCTTCTTTATTATCATTATTATTATTATTGGATCTCCCATTTCCAAGAGTCTAGCAGATTTTTCCCCATCGTTATCGACGTTTGAATCGCTGAGATATATCCTATTACCTCAAGGGTCGATATGGCTCAAAGTAGATGGCAGTTGGGCTTGTATGACCGAGGGCGGGTGAAGATGCATGGAATGAAATCGGTAGTGGTACAATTCAAGTACGTATTTTCACGTAAGACTGTACATAAAGATGATGATACAAGGATTCGGGGCAGCATATAAGGAAGGGTTTAAGTGGATTCGCTACGATGACGTATTTACTTGCAGTTGCACGAACCAGCCTTGCACCCGCAGCTGTAGGGGGATCAGTCAGTCATCCAGTCGTTGAAAATATAGAAACGAAAACCGACTTGGTGCAGGTGCAGGAGGCATTGCCACAACTACTGGAGGCAGACTTGGGGATTTCAGTAGTCTGATAGGGGTAAAGAAGGAAATGATTGAGGATCGTTTGAGATGAGAAAGCAGAGAACGTACGGAGATCATTTGGGATAGCTGTGATAAGTTTGATGATGAGGATTGGGGTTTAAGAAGAGTTGAGGGGGAGATGACTCGAACGATTGGGTTCTTATAAGATCTTTGATTATGATGCTTTATTGTTGCTTGTTTGCTTTCCGAGCTTAGTTGCCACAAATCAAAATTTAGCTCAGCCTTTGGTGCCTTGTGTTCGTATGCTGTCCCTCGTTTGGTCATCAAAGGTGCCTTTGGTGGCGGTTTCGATAACTTACCTCTCCTTGGTGCGATTACTGCGCTGGAGACGTTACAATAAGGTCCATGATACCTACAAGGGAAGGAATATCGAATCTCTCACTCCTCAAGATGCGCAAAACATCATACTCCCTGCCTATTTGTACGATATGCCTGGTCTCCTTGATTACGCGGTCTCTTTCGCGTTATTCAAGACCTACTCTATTGTGGGTTTTTTTATCCTGCGGTTATTTCATAAATAATCATCATTTCTTCAGCCGACAATATCGAGCCTTCTTGCACAAACGAAGGAGTTGGGGTCGGTTGAAAACATCTCAAGGCGGTATGCAGATGTCAGTGTATATAGTAAATTATTTCATATCCATAAGTGCTAATTACGATCGATTCAGACCGAGCTTCTCATCAGTAGGTTGCTTCGCAATATGAATCTTCATGCTGACATTGGACTTTGAGGCACTTGGCTGGTTTGCCCTCTTACTGGGCGAAGCGAGGTAGACAAGAAATCGGATGACCAAGAACTCGATTCTCGTGCTGTGATCTCCATTGCTCGCACGAACTGGATACATGCAAAGTATAAAATCGTATGTATGAATTTTTTGTTGTCGAAAAAAAATTTATAATAATCGAATGACGACAGTCAAATGATGATTTTCTATATACTCTAAGTCTCTTCATTCTCGAACCCATCGTAAGTTGGGTTCTTCCGGTTCGAGTCATTTTTCTTCTTCCATTACATTTTTTTTTCTTGAAATGTAGCGCTGGTGTGAACGATATGGCTGGCGCTCCTTGTCACCCCTCGAATGTCAAGTGAGTCATTCGTTCCTCCCTCCCATAAACAACTTGGCTTCATTTTATTCCCAGGCCCATTATATTTTCTGGCTAGAGATCGGGAAGCACATGAACATCAAGGATATCCCCGAGACGTTGGAGGATTTGAGGGAATGGAGCGAGGTTTGAAGCGTCACTTTCATTGATACATACCAAACGCTGAATTTTCTCTCTCATGGGACTAGAAATATGAAGTGGAGCACATGGTTCCTGCTACCTCCAACCGGGATATCGCCAACTTCACAGTGGACGAAATGCTACACTCCGTTCCTGAAATATTCGGAATCAAAAGCTTTTTTAAGAAACTGGTCATATGTCTACTTGAGGAACGAGTCCGTGTGGGTATGATGCAACCTGAACAGCCTTGGTATCTCGGCGCTTTTGTGAAGGGAGTGATGTGTTCGGTCGCTTTCGGGCATCGTTATCTCTCTCTTCCTCGCTGGAAGGATGGGAGTGTTGTCAATCGAACACGGCCAAAGGCGCGGATGTACCCGAATAAGTATGTGTCATTGGATAAAGTAGAAACGGAATCACTGACCGATGGGACAGGTGGCGAGCGAAACCTTGGTATAAACCGGAATCGACGACAAGGGTGGGCAAGATGGTTGATCGACTTTTCGTTCTTTTGGGGTTCTACGATGACATGCCTGGGCCTCAATACAAGAGCGAAGGATACCGTTTGGAAGAACTGGTAAACCCCCTGTGAACATATCAAAAAGTACTGATTCTAATCCACTTGTATAGGGTCCAGTTCATATGCAAAATTGTGCGTGGTTCCGTCCGCCCTTTGCTCACTTGCTGATTGTTTCCTATCTAGCTGGACACGAAGAGGTCATGAGAATGGCAGCGGAGATCCAAGGGTGCCCCATCACAGGGCCACTGTCTCTAATAAGCGGTAGCCGACCGCTAGTGAAAGCATGACTACATACGCGTACCTTGAATATGTAAATGGCATTTTGTGCGCAGTTTATAAGTACAAGTACATAATATTTTTTATTTTTCAAAGATTGGAATGTACGTACTGTTCAATACAGAATTCCTCCAAGAGTGATTTGCCCACGTTGTGATGGATTGAAAGGATTACGGTCAGCCCGTCTCCGAGGGGAAAGGAAAAGGAGGGAACAGCGTATGAGGAGAAGGTGCCTAATCGAGCGAATGATATATAAGTTTGGTGATCTCGGCGAAGTCGATGGGAAATCCATCCAACAATCGTCTCTATTGGTTATAAAGAAGAAGCTGTTACGAGGAAGTAAGGAAGTAATTACCGAAAGATAGCGTGAACAGGTGGGGGGGGTGTAACGTTACCCGTTACCCAACAGTATCAGTGCTGAGACCCTAGACGACGACTCAGCGGGCAGAGTGGATAACCGGGAGATATGAACACGGTTTCTTGACTGGACCGGAATGCAAAAGTTAATTATGATATATAAACATGACGCTAACAACTAGCGTGGAACGCGCAAGAGGCGGTGGCGTGGGCACGTTGGGCGGGCAGGCTAGTGACGATCGGTTGCATTGCTTGCCTGGCACAGGTTCACACACAGGCTTGCACGGCAATGTGGGTTCGGCCACCTTCGGCAAAGGGCAAGCCGATGTGAAAGATGACTCACGTGATGTACGGGTATGTATAACCGGGTGCCATAAGAGTGTTTTAAACTTTTACAGTAAGTGTTTGGGGTGAGGGTGAGGGGTGAGGGGGAGGGTTGTCGTGTAAGAGCGGTGCTGAGACGGAATGGAATGGTATAGAGAATTCAATTGTCGAACCGAGGGTAACTGATCGTCAAATGGTGACCCACCGGTAGTGAGAGCGACGAGCACCGCCGATGACGAGTGCGTTCGCAATGACGCATGGATCAAGGCACCGCCTCTGGTTGACTCAAAGTGTCGTAGGGGAGTACTCGAGTACGAAGGTGCTGACGGGGACCTGTCGAAGAGATTATATTCGCGGGAGAAACAGTGAAGAACGGATATTCGGTACGAAATTACTAAATTTAGTAGATTAGCTAAACACGTGTGTCACCGATACGGTTCCGTTCCGAACAGAGACCGGTGCTTATTTATTTTATTTATTTATATTTATGAATATTTATATGTAACGATCTCTACCTAAACTGGGGTTTCAACCGCTCCTCCTCCTTCACCTCCATCCCCTCTCATACCTCCATACCATCCCCATCCCCCCGTTCACCTCTCACTACTCAATGACTTCTCAACCTATAGCTCTTCCTTTGTCTTCTACTTCTTCTTCTTATACGACTCATTTACTCGGTTCACCCATCTCTTGGAGAACGGATCACTTTGAATCTCAAAAGATTTCATCTTCAATAGAAAGTGATCGTGGTTCAATCTATAATGCTTTCGGTGTACTTGACCGTGAACATGTCAGTCTTGTCCTCATATTTCTACCCTTCACTCAATCTAATATACATATTCAACAGTGTCGCAATTACACTTGTTGTGGTCTACATCTAACAGACCTTCACGCACTACTGGAACATTTCGAACAGGTTCATGTCGTCGTTATAGATCCTTCAGCTCCACAATCACAACAACTCATTCAATCTCATATTCAACAACCTTATCTACAACAAGATCATCATTATTATCAACCACCCTCTTATACTCTACATAATAATGGTCCTTTCGATCCAGACGATATGGAATTCGATTTAGATCAAACTCCACATCCTCAACTCACTTATCCTTCCTTTTCCCATTCAAATACAGATATTCATCTCATCGACCACTCTCCCGTATCCGCTTTCGATACTACCGTCCTTCGTATACCTGCCACAGCTCGTCGGACACATACCCTCTCCGCTTTCCCTCCTCTTCGCCCAAATCCTACCATCCTCGCTGCACCAGAAGCTTTTAACGCTTACGCTGGTTATTCAGATTATTCAAGCAGTATGCCAGGAACAGTATCAAGTCCACCAGCGAATATCGTCATCGATGATCACCCTCCCGCTCCGATAACTCAGCATTCGAGATCTTCTCAGTCTCCTACGGAACCAGGCTGTGTACCCACAGCATTGCTCTTCTCATCAAATCCAACGCCGGTAAACACTCCGACCACTTCCCGAGTTCCGTCACCTACAACTTCAACACCACGGACACCCCCATCGGCAACATCCCGCGTTAGCAGCACCACACTTTCCCGCCCAGCTTCTACTTTTCTCTTGAACAAACCGTTCCGGTGCCCAAAACCTAATTGCAACAAAAGCTACAAGCAAGCGAATGGTCTAAAATATCATATGACTCATGGCAGTTGCAACTTTGCGCCACCAAAAGATCTGGAGCAGGTACAAGCGTTGTTGGCTTCAAAACGGTCCGCTGCAAGAAATCGTTCCGCATCACCCGCATCATCACCTCGCTCGCCAACAGCTTCCGGTACAACGACCACGAGTACAGCAAGTACATCCGATGATGCCTATACGGAGACTGAGGTACGAGAAGCCGAAAAAGAGGCCGAACGACGATTGCGCCCGTTCGCTTGTGGACTGGGTGATTGTCAACGGCGGTATAAAAATATGAATGGACTACGGTATCATTATCAGCATTCGGGTGATCATGGTGCTCACGGTCTGGCATTATTGGCGAATGGTACGCATGAATGCTTGAGCGCGTTAAAAGTGGCGGGAACGGTGACTGCGCCATCATCGACTCAGAGCTCGCCTCAAATCTCTCGACGGTCTAGTCAACAAGAAGAGAGTAGTATTATGCCCAGTGGACTCCCCGCTCCTCCCGCTCCTCCACCTCCGCCTTCCATTCCGGTACAACCCCCACTTGCGGTGCAAAGCCAGCAGTCGTATACGCAGCAACAACCGTATGGAGCGTTTGCTGCGCAACATCACCAACAGCAACAGCTTGCGTACCAACACCAACAGCAGCAACAGTACGCAGCTCAACGGCAGCGACTACCATACCAAGCTCAGGCTATCAGTGTTGGTGGTACACAGCAAATGCAGAGTATGGGGATGTATATGGGAATGGAATACGGTATGGCGGGG
>Ga0209006_10006945_pt1 | contig 10223 bp, 8 predicted proteins | sample JacPin_JW_Ref_O2_FD_188567 | JGI IMG/M metagenome (GOLD analysis project Ga0209006, IMG submission 188567) | Forest soil microbial communities from Algoma, Ontario, Canada - Jack Pine, Ontario site 1_JW_Ref_O2 (SPAdes) (version 2) | ecosystem: Environmental > Terrestrial > Soil > Boreal... | reverse complement strand
CCTAGAAAGCCAGAGCTTTCACTCGCCTGCGGCGAGCGAGTCACTTTCTTTGCCCGTGCAAAGAAAGTAACCAAAGAAAGCACGTTGTGCAGATTGGAGGGTGTGTTCGCCGAAGCCACATCCCTGTGCCTGCGTCGAACGGCGCACTTCCTGTGCGCCGTCAGCGTTGTTGTTTCGTTTGCGCAAAAGAAAACGGCCGCGAGGCGGCCGTTTTTTCTCGTTTGCTGCGAGTTGCTTTAGTGGTTGGCGGGCTCTTTGGCGGCGTCGGCGGCTTTGTTGGTTGCGTCTTTTACGTCTTGTACGCCTTGCTTGGCGGTTTCGACGGTTTGCTTGGCGTTGTCTTGGGCATTTTTTGCTGCATCGGCCGCTTGCCCCGCAGATGCGGCGGCGCCGCTCACGTCGCCGGCTTTTGCTTGCTGCGCGGCCTGCTGTGCGGCATTCGCCGCTTGTTGCGCAGCTTGTGCAGTTTGCTCTGCTTGCAGTTTGGTCGCTTCGGCTGCGGCTTTGGCTTTGGCCGCGGCATCTTCGGCGGCTTGCTGTGCGTTGTTGCTGCATCCACTCAGCGCAGTCGCAAGCAACGCGCCGATAAGAATCGTCTTGAATTGCATGAAAGTCTCCCTTTGAGAACGTCGTTGATGGGACGTCTAAAACCCCGATGTGCGTCGTCGATGAACGACGGCGCACGCGAGCTTACACCACTTCCTTCCCGCCGGTTCGATCGTCAAGCAGTGTCATTCGAAGCAACCGATTCTCGTTGTGCGACGCGGATTACACAACGATTAACAATTAATTACTCGTAACGCCGTCGACAGTTATTTCGCTGCGGCGTTAGGGTCTCCGGTCGCTTTGTCGCGCCGCGTCCGTCGGGTCCACAAACGAGGGGAGATGCATGAAATATCGATGTGGATGCAGATGCATCTCGAAGGCCGCGAACGTGTGCATCGCCGTCGTTCTCGTGGCGGCTGCGCCCGCGCGCGCTGCCGACTGGCTGCAATTCGGGTACGACGCATCGCACAGCGGCAACAACGACGAAGAAATTTCCATCGCCAACAATCTGGCGTCGTTGCAGTTGCTATACCGTGCCGCGCTTCCCGCCGTAGCGGATGGTGCACCGGTCTATCTTGGTGGCGTCGAGGCTGCTGATGGTCCGCGCAATCTGTTGTTCGTCACCACCGAAGACGGACATATCGTCGCCCTCGATGCCGATAGCGGCACGCAGATCTGGTCGCAGCAACCCGCTACGGGACCGGCGACAAAAACGACGTCGTCCCCCGCATTGGATCCAAATCGGCAGTTCGTCTACAGCTTCGGGCTGGATGGAAAAGTACACAAATATACGATTTCCGACGGTAGTGAAACGGTCGATGACAACTGGCCGGAGATCGCCACGCTAAAACCGGAAGTTGAGAAAGGTTCGTCGGCACTCGCGTTCGCCACCGCCGCAGACGGTCACACGTATCTTTATGCGACGACAAGCAACATCATCGACGACGCGGGCGACTATCAAGGACACATCACGTCGATCGATCTTTCCAGCGGTGCGCAAACGGTGTTCAACGCGCTGTGCAGCAACCAACCGATACATTTGGGACATGGCGACGACGCTGCCGATTGCGCTTCGGAGCAGGCCGGCATCTGGTCACGTCCCGCGGCCATTTACGACGCCGCGAACGATCGCATCTACGTGACAACGGGCAACGGACCCTACACGGGAAATATCGGCGGTTCCGAATGGGGCGAGAGCGTGCTCGCGTTGTCACCGTCATTGCGCGACAGCACGGGCGAATCGTTGACACAACCGTTGGACAGTTACACGCCGTCGCAATTCGACGCACTCAACGCTGGAGATTTGGATCTCGGCGTTTCGGCGCCGACCATTTTGCCGGTGCCTGCAAACAGCAAGTTGAAGAATGTCGGTGTGCAAGTCGGCAAGGATGGAATCTTGCGGCTGTTGAATCTGGACGATCTCAGCGGAAACAACGCGCCAGGACATCTGGACGGCGAATTGACTCAAGTGACGGATCTGGATTTCTTCGGATTCACGTCCAACCAGGCGGCCGTGTGGGTCGATCCCACTACGGGTATCGGTTGGTATTTGCTGGCGTGCGAAGACGCCGAATACGGTTTCATGATCGAAACCGGCCCGCTCGGTGTGCCGCGATTGGTGCCAGCGTGGAGCCGAATGGTCGGCGGTACGGGCGGCGGCTCGCCAGTGGTGGCCGACGGTATCGAATTTATCGTGGAGCAGCAGACTCTGACCGGGCTGGATCCGACGACGGGTATTGTGAAGTGGTCGATGCCGATTGCCGGTGTCCACTGGGCCAGCCCGATCGTTGTCGACAGCAAGATTTTTCTCGCCGACGGCGACGCGACAATTTCCGCCTATGGCGCGCCGGTGAATGAAACGTTCGCGCCGATGCCTAACGGCAGCAAACCCACTGCACCGACTTATCCGGCGCCATTTTTTCTGACGAATCGCGGCGGCACCAATATCACTCCTTGAAGCCGCCCATCGGCAGACTCATTCGATCACATCAATTCGATCGCCATCGCAGTCGCTTCGCCGCCGCCGATGCACAGCGAGGCAACGCCGCGTTTTCCACCGCGCGCTTTCAATGCGTGAATCAGCGTTACGACCAGCCGCGCGCCCGATGCGCCGATCGGATGGCCGAGCGCGCAAGCGCCGCCGTTGACGTTGAGTTTTTCGTGCGGGACACCGAGATCGCGCATCGGCGCCATCGCGACGACGGCGAACGCTTCGTTGACTTCGAACAGATCGACGTCTTCGACTTTCCAGCCGGCTTTCTTCAGCACGTTCTGGATCGCAGTCACCGGCGCGGTGGTGAACCACTGCGGCTCCTGCGAATGTGTGGCGTGGGCGACGATGCGCGCGATCGGTTTAACGCCGCGCTTCTTTGCTTCATCCTCGCTCATGATGACGGTCGCCGCGGCGCCGTCGGAAATGCTCGATGAACTGGCGGCCGTCACCGTGCCATCTTTGCGGAACGCGGGTTTCAGCGTGGGAATTTTCGCCGGATCGGATTTGCCCGGCTGTTCGTCGGTGGCGACATCGACATCGCCCTTCTTGCTGGGGACTTTCACGGCCACGATCTCGTCGACGAACGCGCCGGACTTGATAGCGTTCTGCGCGCGCTTCACCGATTCGGCCGCGAAGGCATCTTGTTCCTCGCGCGTGAATTTGTATTTGTCGGCGGTCGCTTCGGCGAACACGCCCATCGACTGGCCGTCGTAGGGATTGGTCAATCCGTCCCACGCCATGTGATCGACCATCTTCGCGTCGCCATAACGCAGGCCGCCGCGCGCGTTGATCATGTGCGGCGCGTTTGTCATCGATTCCATGCCGCCCGCAACGACGACGGTCGCGGAACCGGCCTTGATCAAGTCATGCGCGAGCATGATCGCCTTCATGCCGGAGCCGCAGACTTTGTTGATCGTCGTGCAGCCCGCGGATTTCGGCAGACCCGCCGCGAGCGACGCCTGACGCGCGGGCGCCTGGCCGAGATTGGCCGGAAGCACGCAACCCATGATGACTTCGGAAACGTCATCGGGTTTCACGCCGGCTTGATCGAGCGCGGCCTTGATGGCGGCGGCGCCGAGGGTGGGCGAGGGCACGCCGGTGAATTGGCCGAGCATGGAACCGATGGCGGTGCGTTTTGCGCCGGCGATGACGATGGAATCAGACATGATTTTCTCCGGTAACTTTCGCGACCAATGCCGCGTGGTAGGTTCCTATTATCGCTCGGTGCGGCTCGGCGACCTAGCTCAGCCGAAATTCTTGTCGAGCTGCTCGGTGATTTCCCGCTCGATCATCGGTTTCATCGCGCCGAACAAAAAGCCCAGTTCGGCGTGCACAATCACTTCGGTTTTCGTCACTCGAATCTCGCCGTCGACACCGCTGCGCTTGAAGTGCAGCGTGTCGTCATCCCACTCGCTGGAAACTCCGAATTTCTTGCTGACGGCGGCGGCGGTCTTGTCCACCAGCGCCTTGGCTTGCGTGGGCGTTTGCCCGTGTTTCCGGCGGATGTCGATGGTGGCCATGCGTATCCTTCGCTCGAACGTTGCGCGCGCCGCGGCTTTGCTATGATGCCTCAAAATCCGCATCAGAACCCGTAGTCCGCACCATGATGCGGACGGCGGCGAAAGATACAAGGGGTGCCGTGCGCTTTCCGTTGACCATCGTTGCAATGTTCGTGGCCTCATCGTTTGCGGCTCCTTTGGGCAGCTTCGCCGCAACGATCGACGGGCATATCGATCTGTTTTCCGAAGGCAAGCCGCTGCGCGCCGAAGAAGCGCAGGACGCCATCGTCTATTTCCGCCCGAAAATTCCGCTGGAGTCGGTGCCCATCACACCCGTGCAGGATATGAGCACAGTGCGCAAGCAGTTCGTGCCGCGCGTAATGGCGACAACGGTGGGCAGCACCGTGCGCTTTCCGAATCAGGATCCGATCCTGCACAACGCGTTTTCGACATCGAAGGATAATGGCTTTGACGTCGGTCTGTACGGCCAGGGCACCGGCCAGCCGGTGACGTTTTCCCATGTCGGTTATGTGCGTGTGTATTGCAATGTGCATCACTCGATGATCGGACACATCCTCGTTCTCGATACGCCGTATTTCATTCGTCCGGATACGAACGGAAATTTTCACATGGATAACGTGCCGGGCGTGGAAGGCGATCTGGTGGTATGGAGCGAACGCGCATCGCCGTGGCATGAGGTTTGGAATGCCAGCGCCATAGCGCCGGTCAACGTGAAAATGGAACTAACCCAGCGCCGCATTCCGCTGCACATGAACAAATTCGGCAAACCTTATGGCCGCGACTCCAATGGCGGATATTGATCCTTCATCGCGCGGCTTCAGCGTGCCGCTGGCACTGAAGTTTTTTATCGGCAGCGCGTTTCTCATCGCGCTGGCTGTCGGCACGGCGGTCGTGGTCACGTATGTGCAAGGCAATCGAATCGCGGGTCGTGCGGTCGATGCAGCATTGTCGACCAGCACGGCTGTGCAAAAGGAGATCGAACAGAGTCGCCTCGAACAACTGGAACTCAAGCTGCAGTTGATCGCTGCCGATCCCAGTACGGCGAAATATGTTTCGCAGGCGGCCGGCACGAACAGCAATCTGCCCGGGTTGAGCGAAAGCAATGATCTCGATACGAAATCAATTTCGGATCTGCTCAAGGAGCGGCAGAGTCAATACCACTTCGATCTCGGCATCGTTCTGGATTCCAAAGGCGTGGTGCTCGGACGCAGCGATCAGACCGAAGCGTTTCAGGAATCGCTGGCGAACGATCCGCTCGTAAAACCGGCGGTGACGAAAGCCGAACCCTTTAGCGGCTACTGGCGGCAAGGCGACAAGCTTTATCAGGCGGCCATCGTGCCGCTGGCGCAGGATCAGGATTTGGTCGGTTTTCTATTGCTCGCGCAACGCGTCAGTGACGAATTGAGCGGAGAGATGGCGAAGATCAGCGGTGCGCAGATCGCGTTCTGGCTGCCGCAGGAAAATCAATTGAAACTCGTTGCGACGTCGCTCGACGACGCCGAAGCGAAGGCGTTGCAGGAAGCGGTTTCTACACAGACGCCGGAATTGACAGCGGCAGTCGTCGGTGGCCAATCGTTACCGCGTGTGTCGCTGCACTTCGCCGGCCAGAAATGGGCTGCGCAGCTCGCGCCCACAGCAGCGCCGGGCGAGGGCAGTCTGGGCGCCGTGTTGGCGCTTGCGTCTACGGACAAGATCATCGCCAGCTATCGCGACATCCTGAATTGGGTACTGATCGGCGGCGCGATGTCGATCGTCATCGCCCTCCTTCTTTCGTACCTGCTCGCCAAAGGCATTCTGCGACCGGTGCGCACGATGGCCGAAGCGGCCGAACAGGCCGCGGCGGGGAACTACAAAACGCAGATCGGTTTGAAAGGCAACGACGAGCTCGCACGCTTGTCGCGTTCATTCGATTCGCTGCTCTCGGACTTGCGCGAGAAAAGCGACATTGAAGGTTACGTCAGCAATCTTTCTCGATTTCTTCCGGATCCTGCGCGCGAGAGTGCATCTCCGGCGCTATCGAAAGCGCCGGTCGTTGCCGCCCCCGAGCCGGCGCGACGCGAGACGCTGAGCCTGCTCGGATTGGAGTTCCGCGATCTGGCAAACATCGACAATGCCTCGTCCGCCGACGATGTCGCACGGCGCCTCGATAACGCATCGGCGCTCGTTGATGGCGCGAGCCGCGCAGCGCCGGTTCGGCAGGGCACGGGTGCGCGATTTGTCGTAGGTTTTTCCGGCGACGCGCGCTCCGTTGCGACGCTGCGCGCACTCGCGCAGATTCGCGAACGCGCCGCACAGGCCGGACTAGCGCAGCCCGCCGCCGCCATCGTATCCGGCGCAGTAGTGCATGTCGGAACGCACAATTCCGGACAGGCAATAGTAGGCGTTGCGAGCTTGCATCTGGATCGCCTGATGCCCGAAGCGGCACCGGGACAAACATTGCTGACGCGTCAGGGCGGCGACGAAATCAAGGCGGCTCTCGGTCAGTCTCGGCTCGCGATCGCCACAGGTGCGGCGACGGGAAAGAAGTTTTATGCGCTGTCGGAAACCGCGCTGACCGATTTGCCGGCAGATTCGACATCGGCTTCCGGCGTTCAGGACGGCGATGCGCCGACCGTCGTTCCAGTATCCAAATCGTCCGCGCGCTCGGACGTCGTGCGCACAACGCGCCCGACATCGCTCGATCCCGGCAGCACATTCGGCGGCAGATACCGCATCTTGTCCGAACTCGGCGCCGGCGGAATGGGCGTCGTCTACAAGGCGCACGATCTTGAGCTTGACGACGTCGTCGCGCTGAAGATGTTGAAACCCAGTACGCTGATGGATCAGGAGCAGCTCGATCGCCTCAAGAGCGAGATCAAGCTCGCGCGCATGATCACGCATCCCAACGTGTTGCGTACTTTTGATTTCGGCGAAGTGGACGGCCATCCATATATTTCGATGGAATATGTGCGCGGGTTGACGCTGCGATATTTGCTCAGCGAAACCAAACGCATTCCGTATTCGGCGGGACTGCGCATTGCGCGTCAGCTCTGCTCCGGACTGGCGGCGGCGCACGAAGTGGGCGTGCTTCATCGCGACATCAAACCGGAAAATCTGATCCTGCAGCAAACGGGCAACGCGAAGCTGATGGATTTCGGCATCGCGCGTCCGCTGCGTCAAAGCATCAAGGGACACACGGAACCGGGCACGTTCCTCGGCACGCCGAATTATTCGCCGCCGGAGCAATTGTCTGGCGAAGAACTCGATCAGCGCGCCGACATCTATTCGAGCGGCGTGCTCATGTGCGAGATGTTCTGCGGGAAATTGCCGTTCAGCGGTGCCAACACGCTGGAGATCTATATCGCTCAGACCCAGCAGGCGCCGATCAAACCCTCGGAATTCTGGCCAGAAATACCGGAAGGGCTAGAAGCGATCATCCTGCGCTGCCTGCAACGATACCCCTCCGACCGCTTCGCCACCGCAAACGACCTTTCAGCGGCTCTGGCGCAGCTTCGCGCTTGATTTTTCATACTGTTATGGCACATTCTTGATGCCTATTCGCAGGCGCGTGCCGCCGCGGTCGTGGGGAATCGCTTGGCTCTACGGTATTTCATCGTCCTGATTTCGTTGATCGCCGCCGCGTCGGTGTCGGCGCAGGACGCCGTTTTGTCTGCGGCGGATGACCAGCCGAAAACATCGCCATGGACGTGGTTCGGCGATGTGCTCGTTCGTGGCGACCACACGGCGAATATTCCCCGGCCCGTGGACAGCACGATCGACCGCGTTTTTGGCCGAGGACGTTTCGGCGTTTTGTACGATCCGATTCCGAATCTGGAATTCGGTGGCGCGATCAAACTCGCTGTGGCCAACAATCCGAATAGCGACGACCGCTCGTACAACGAAAACGAGCGCAGCAACGATATCAATCTCGATCAGTTCTTCGTGCGCTGGAAACCCAATGACACCACGTCGGTTCTTTTGGGCAAATCTGTATTTCCACTCGAACTCACACCGATGGTATGGGATTCGGATTTGCGGCCGATAGGCGCAAGTGCCGAAACCAGCATCAGCGTCAATGCGCTCGATCGTCTGCAGTTCACAGTCGGTTATTTCGCTGGCGATCTGCTTTACGGCGACGACTCTCGCATCGGTGCTGCGCAAGCGGCTTATCGCTGGCACGAAGGGGAGCCGGTGAACGGCGCAGTCATCGTGTCGTATCTGGATTTCACCGATCTCGAACAGCTTACGTTGCAAGGCTTGTCGCGCTCGAATCTGCGTATCGGCAATCAGTTGGTCAGCGACTATCGCTTGTTCGATACGCAGTTCGTCGGCCGCATGCGTCCGTGGGGCATGCCGCTGGAAGCGCGCATCGATTTGCTGCGCAATCTCGGCGCCGACAGCCAACGCGACGCCGCCCGCGGCAGCATCGTACTCGGCGACCGGCGACAACCGCACGGATGGGAATTCGGCTTTGCCGCACAGCGCATCCAGCGCGACGCCGCGATGGCCGCATTCAATTCCGACGACTGGTGGTTCCACAGTTTCGCCCGCGGCGTGATGCCATGGATCGGCTACGGATTCGATGCCACATGGAGCATGCGCCTGGCCGAATTTCACGAGCGCCGCGACGGTGTAAGCGATTACACGGACCGCGTGCTGCTGGATCTTTACGCCCAATGGTGAGCGCCGTCCGAATTATTGCGTCTGTGCTACATTCTTCGAAGGGATTGTCGAGTTATGGCATTGAACGTGCGCCTGACCTTTCCGAATAAAGAACACGCGGATGTCTTGATCGCGCCCGGCGATACGACCGTCGGATCGGCGCAGGACAATGCCGTCGTGCTGCCCGGTGCAGGCGTCGCTGCGCATCATGCGAGCGTGTCGGTAAGCGAACGCAGCTATGTGCTCAACATCACCGATGCGCAGGCGCGCACGCATGTCAACGCGCGGCCGGTGCGCGAAAAAGCTATTCTTAGGTTAGGGGACATCGTTAGTCTTGATACGGTGCAGTTCATGCTAAAACCCGATCGCGACGACGTTATCCGGACTACGGTTCCGGCTCAGAAACCCGCTCCCGCCGGCACCGGCGAGAACGATCCCAGTGCGACACGCACGCGGCTCACGCCACCCAAAGCGGTGTTGCGCGGCGTGTCCGGCGCTTATTTCGGCAAGATCATCCCGATCCGCGGCCGCCTCGTCATAGGTCGAGGCAGCGAGTGCGATCTCATCCTCGATGAGGCGGAAATGTCGCGGAAGCACGCCGTGATAGAAAATTTCGGCGACGGTATTTATCTGCGCGATATGGGTTCGGCGAACGGCACATTCGTCAACGGCGTGCAGGTCCGCGACGCGGTACTGCATCCAGACGACCAGATTGCGTTCGACCGCAATCGTTTTCTGCTCGAAGCACCGGGCATGCCTGGACGCGTCGAGGGCGAAATCACTGCCGAAGAGCCCGCACACAACATCACGCAGACGATGCAGGCGATTCGTATGCCGGAAACGGCTGCGGCCGCCTCCGAGCGCAACCGGAACGATATTTGGTGGCTGATCGGTGCGGCTGCGCTCATCGCCGCCGGCATCGCGCTGCTTCTTTTCGTGCGCTTCTAGAGAGAAAAGCTCCGGCGGATTGCCGCTGCTGCTGCTTAATCCGCCGCTCGCGCGGCAAACCCTGTCTTCGTCATTGACGCCGACGCTAGATTACGGCGATATACTCATTGCCGTTGCCCAAGGCATACAGGGGTCGAGGGGCACGAGGCTATGAACCTCGCGGGTGCGTTCCGCTTTTCGTCCAGTCTGGTTTTCATCATGGATGCCGGCGACGGAAGCATTGTGGATGTGAATCCCGCCTTCGAACGCCGTATCGGATATTCGCGCGACGAAGTCGTCGGCAAGCCCAACAATAAATTCGAATTCTGGCCTGACTTCGAAACGCGCGCCCGCTTATGGACACGTGTGCGCACGGAGGGATGCGTGCGCGGCGATCACGTTGTATTCCAATCGCGCGGCGGCTTGCGGCTCAGCGGCACCGTTCAATGCGAAATGTTCGAGCTGAATGGCATGAGCTTGATGCTCGTGGTCATACAGGATGTTCGTGAAGCCGGTGTCGAATCGAACGTCAACGATGATCCCGGCAACTATCGCGCGTTGTTCCTGGCGGCAGCGGAAGGTTTATATCGCAGCTT
>Ga0209006_10006944_pt1 | contig 10223 bp, 6 predicted proteins | sample JacPin_JW_Ref_O2_FD_188567 | JGI IMG/M metagenome (GOLD analysis project Ga0209006, IMG submission 188567) | Forest soil microbial communities from Algoma, Ontario, Canada - Jack Pine, Ontario site 1_JW_Ref_O2 (SPAdes) (version 2) | ecosystem: Environmental > Terrestrial > Soil > Boreal... | reverse complement strand
CCAACGTCATTTCTCTTTTGAAACCCTTAAAAGATGTATACCGGAATCCAGTTCTGAATCCAGATGAGAACTATAGCGATGAGCAGGTCCAAGTTTTGTTTGGGGTCTGTGTGAGTGCCATTGTGCTTACGGTTGGAGCGATTCAAAAGGAAAAAAACAAAAGTGCAACCCTGCAATTTCCCATAACCGGCGCCACAGCACTTCAGCCTTAATTGCCGTATAACTTGTGGGCTGGATCGAGCCAGACAATAAAGAACGTGTTACCGATGAAAAATCCGTGGACACGCCCATGAGCATTGGCGGAAATCTCGAATTGCAGAGGCTCGTGTTCTCGAAGTGTCGAATTTACGGGGAAACCGTCTTCCGATGTTTGATCCCATGTGATCGTGTGGCACCGTAGCGCGTGCGCTTTACTAGGATTCCTTAAGTCCATTACCGTCATCGAATTAACCGCCTTTAGTCGTTCTAGGAATTTCTCTGCATACTGGCGCGGATCTGGACAGTGCTCCAATGAAAATTTGGAGTTGGAAGTTAGGTCAAGGTATTTAAAAGAGAACACCACATAATCCGGCGGTGGCACGGGAGCGGGGATCTTTCCTGCTCCGTGCCCATGCCCGATGCTAATTTTAGGCAGATGTTTCTTGGTTTTCTGACTCATTCGCTAATGAGCGGTAGAAATCCCTCATCGCTTCGTGAGTGATAATCTCGTTCGAAGGTTGGTCGGGAGGGATACCCTTCCGCGCGTCTCGCCAAGGTTTTTCCGAATGAGTGAGCAATTCCAACTGGTACGCATTGAAGCGGCCATATTGCTCCATCACTTCGGTCAAGTGCCCATGGACGACATCGGGGAAAGATGGCCGTTCTGGATCGCTAGTGATGGGCTGCCATGCCCATTCTTTGAACTGCCCATATACGGGCGGAATGGCTGGGCCGTGTACCCATGCTTCAATTCTCTCGCCGTACAAGGGGACATCGTAAAGCGCGAGATACCACGCCTGAGCGTAGTAGAGGAGCTTTTGCAATTTCAGATTGGAAATGGGGTCGCCGACATCATGCGAGAAGCGGATAAAATAGTCGGCAACCTGTCGCGCTGTAATGTGTACACGCTCCATAGCCGGATGCTCCAGACTTTAACAATAGCATCCTCTGTGGAGAACCTGTGTAAAACCTTTGTAATCTGTTGACTACAGTAACCATTCTGGTACTTGACAGACTTTATGCTAATTCATCAAAACCTCCCTGTCACGGCAAGTCCCGTCTAGCAGTAATAGTCAGTCAGCGATATTAGTATCGAACTTTTCTTTCTCGCGACGTGGTTGTCAGCGCGCAGACGCACGACTAGCGAATGATTTCGGTCCCAAGAACGATCGACTGGCATTGCGTGGAAGATTCGCAATGCCAGTCCAATTCATTAGGCGACTTCTTGACTTTCTAACGGGCTCGGCTCGGGCGGGTTGATGATCCGGGGCACTCCCGGCACATTCCATTCTGGCGGATTTTCAGTGAAACTCCAGTCCGCCCCTGGCGAGGAGAGCAGCATGGCTTGCTTCAAACCGTATTCCTGGCCCGTCGGGGGCGCGGGAACGGTGTAGGTGCTGTCCACGCAGAAACCTCCGCAGCCGGTGAGTGTCACTGCGACGCTGGCAGGATTTGCCCAATAGAAATACCCGCCAAGTTGCATGCTCCCGCCATTCGGATTCACGTTTTGCCCGGTGACAATGCTGATCCACGCATACACCACATCTTCGTCGTTGTCTTTGAGAGTCATCGTTTCCTCCTAGCTTTGATAAGGCCGCTACTTCGGTTGCATCAGGGCCTGATAACGCGGGTTGTCGTGCAAGTTGTCGAGAGGGCTTGCTTCCGCGACCGCAGCGCGGGAATAGCCGGCGGCCAAGGCCTTGCCGAGCCACTCCAGAGCAGTCCCCGTTTCGTGCAACTGGTTGTACACCACGGCAGCGATAAAAAGCAATTCTTTGTCGCCCTGGCGGAGCTCCAAGGCGCGGTCGAGATAGGCCAGAGCCTGCTTGCGATCACCCAACATGGAATAGTAGTCCGCGAGATCGGCGAGGATGTTTTGATCGCGGGGATTGACCTTGAGTTGCTGCTCCGCCATGGAAATGGCTTTTTTGTAGGGCTCAACGGCTTGCGATGTTTGGCCGCCGTAGTAGTACGCGTCGGCCAGATTCCCCCAGAGTTGATAGTTGCTGTCGTCAAGCGCCAGGGCTTCCTTAAAACTCGCGGCGGCCTGCTGATAGCGGCGCAGCCGGAACAGGGCAGCGGCCATATTCGAATAGGCGGTGTAATTGGGACGAAGGGCAATGGATTTCTCAAACGCGGGGGTCGCTTCATCGTCCTTGCCAAGATAGAGTAGCGTTGCGCCTAAGCCGTTGAAGGCCGTGTAGCTGTCCGGGTCGAGTTCAGTGGCGCGGCGCCACATGGCCGCTGACTTGTCGTATTCCGCCTGCGCTCCGTAGAAAGCGCCGAGGAAGCTGTAGCCGCGCCAATACTGGGGCCGTACGGCAATGGCCCGCTTGTAGGTTTCTTCGGCCTTGTCCGGCTGATTGAGATGTTGGTACGCATCCGCCAGATTCCGGTAAGCGCGATCATTGGTGGGCTCCAATTGCGCGGCCTGCTGGAACTGTTCAGCGGCTTTTTCGTATTGCCCGGTGCCGTTTTCGAGCAGCCCGAGGCACATGTGGCCCTCGGCTCCGGCGTTGCCTGAATCGACGGCCTTGGTGCAGCCTTGCTGGGCTGGCGCAATCCATTGTTTTTGTTTGGTATTTTCGTAGCGATGCCAGTAGGTTTCACCCAACCCGGCTTCGGCGGGGCCGTAATTGGGATCGATCTTGAGCGCCTGCTTGAACACAATCTCCGCGCTGGTTAAGTTTTCGGGCTTACTCGATTCCTGCAAATAGCCGCGCCCCTGGACAAAATATTGGAACGCCTCCGGCTGGCTGGTGGAGTGCGCGCCCAGCGCCTGCTTCTCTTCGCTGCGCAGCGGAAGCTGCAACGCGGACGCAACTTCATTGGTCAACTTGTCTTCAATGGTGAACAGGTCCGACACCGGTGCGGTGATGGAATCTCCCGCCAGATTCTTGCCGCTCCGGGCGTCGGTCAGGCTGTAAGCCGCGCGCACCAGGTCATTTGCCTGCTCCAGAGAAACCGTCAGTCCCAGATTCACGCCAAATTCTTTTTTCGCATCCGCCAGCGTTGAAACTTTCTTGTCTTCCAGTGTGCGGGCGGGAACGACTTCTACATCGTGATCTGCACTCAACTGCGAAAGCTTCGCCGCAACATCTTCGAGCAGACCTTTGCCGAATGCCGTCAGCTTGAGATCACCAGCAATATCAGCGAACGGGAGTACAGCCAGACTGCGCCGGTCCGGGACCACAGACGCTGCCGGGCCACCGACGCTATGGCTGTGTTGCCGCGAACTCAACCTCCATCCCAAAACTCCGGCGGCGGTAATCACAATCACCAAAGCGGCCACGGTCGCTTCCTGCCGCCGGCCGCTGGACCAGTTTTGCCACGCCCACTTTGACGGCGCGCGAACTTTCTTCAGGTTCTTGCCCGAGTCCACTTGCCGCTTCAAATCCAACAGATCAGCGTGAATCTGAGCCGCTGTCTGGTAACGCAGATCGCGATTCTTTATGAGCGCTTTGTCGATGATCTGCTGCAAGCGCAGCGGCAGACCCGGCACCGACTCGCTCAAAGAAACCGGCGCCTGACCCAAAATCGCATGCACCGTCACGGCCCATGTCGGTCCCGAAAACGCCTGGTGACCGGTGACCATTTCATACAGCACCACGCCGAAAGAAAAAATATCGGTGCGTGCGTCCAGCACATCGCCGCGCGCCTGCTCCGGCGACATGTAAGCCACCGTGCCTATTGCCGCGCCAGCGTGCGTGAGTTTTCCACCGGTCGAGACCGTCATGGTCGCGTCGTTGGCTTGGGATATTTCCGGAGCAACCAGCTTGGCCAATCCAAAATCCAGGACCTTCGCCTGATTCCGTTCCGCGGTGATGAAGATATTTGCCGGCTTGATATCGCGATGCACGATTCCCTTGGCGTGCGCCGCCTGCAACGCGTCGGCGATCTGTAATGCCCAGTCCAGAGCCTGTTCTACCGGGACCGGCTTGTCGCCAATGCGATGTTGCAGAGTCTCGCCCTGCAACAGTTGCATGGCGATGAAGGGATGCCCCTGATCTTCATCGATCTCGTAAATCGTGCAGATGTTTGGGTGGTCGAGCGCCGAGGCGGTGCGCGCCTCGCGTTTGAATCGCTGTAGGGTGTGTGCGTCGCGGGAGGAATCTTCAGGCAGGAATTTGAGCGCGACCAGACGCCCCAGCCGCAAGTCTTCGGCTTTGTAGACAACACCCATTCCGCCCGCACCCAGCTTCTCCTGGATGCGGTAATGAGAAACGATCGTGCCGATCATGGACCCGGTTCCTTCCCGCAAGAACCGTCAGCCTGCCATCGTACTGAACTCGGCAGGGAGGCGCAACCGGTAGGGAGTTTCACTGCGGAGTTAAATGCAAATTGGCGGGGAATCGATTTGTTCAGGAGGATTGGTTGGGACCGGGCAGGCTCTAACGCTATGATGGGTTCAACGAACGAATCCGTGCTAACTGCGTGGGTAAAAGCGCGGCGACTATTTCTTTTCCGCCGCCAGCTTCCTGGAAATTTCTTCCACAATCCTGGGGCGCAGCTCAGCCAGCAGGCTGTCCACAATGCTAGCCACGGTTTGCGAATTCATACTCGCCGTTCCTGGCGCTGCCGAGACTTCAACCGGGCTGCTTTCCGCGCCCGCTGCCACCGCCAGAGCATTGGCAGCCGTTGCCGGTGCCGAATCCAGGGCGGGTTCGCTTGCGCTCTCGTCCATGTTTTGACTTTTCGGCCCCGGGATCGATTCGCGAATTTGCCGCCAGCTCGCCCAGGCCGCCGCGGTGGCTGCCGCCATTTGCGATTCGCCCTCATGCGGAACTTCGCCGTGCGAAGAATTCTGCGGAACCTCTGCCACTATTTCCGAGGGCGCGAGTTGAGCGATCTCACTCGATGTCGCTTCTGCCATTACCAGGGCTTCTGCTACAACCGGTTCCAGCGGGGCCTGTGCGGCCTGTTCGATCGCAGTTTCACCACTGCTGCGGTCGCTGGAGCTAGTCTCAACACAAGTCGCTGCGATGGAGGATGTTTCGCCCGCGCCCAGTTCGCTCGCAATCTCGGTTCCGGCGACAACCTCAGCTGGCTGTGCGATGTCAGGGCTGAGCTGTTCCTGCGGTGTTTCTTGTTCCCTAACCTCGTCCCGCTTAATTTCTTCTCGCTCAATTTTGTGCTGCTCAATTTCTTCCTGACCCGCACTCGCCACAACTGAAGTGACCTCGGCGGTTTGAACGGTCGCATGCTCTGCAACTGTATTCTCAGCAGCCGCATGTTCCGGAATCGTATTCTGAATGACCGCTTCAACCTGCGGTGTCAGCGTGGCCGCCGCGTACTCGGGCTGTGCTGCGGTCGGCTCTGAGTGATCTGGAATTTCCTGAACGGGCGCCACCGCGAATTCGTTGCCTTCGGTACGGGGAAACTCCGCGGCAACTTCAGCCGAGACCGGTTCCGGTTCCATTTCTGCCTTTGTTTCGAGCGCCGGATCGACAGCCGCGGAAACCGCTGGCAAATCCAACGGCGCCAATTGTGCCGCAGCTTCCACAGTCGTCGTACTCGCGGAAGATTGCGGTTCGTCCACCATTGTCGCCGGGCCGGCTTGCGCCGCCGCAGCGCTGGAGAACGCGCGGAACGCCATATTCATCTCGCGCTCCAGCGAGAGCGCGGCCTCCTGCGCATCAACGGCCACGGGGACCGCGGTCCATCGCGGACCTTCGCTGTGCGTGCTCTCGACCATCGGCGGCGCCGCCATGGTCACGGGCAAGTCTTCATGTTTGGCGGATGCTGGTTCCGCGCCACTTCCCGCATTCACGTTCCAAAGTTGTTCCGCGCCCTGTTCCTGTTCTTGCTCGAGGCGGGCAATTGCCGCCGAAACTTCGTCTTCCGTGGGAACATCGGCCGAAGCGCTCGGCGCCGTTCCGATTTCTTGCGCCGCGGGGGCAGTTAAGGCTTGCGCGATTTCCGGTGTTGCGATTTTTTCGTCGGCTCGTATCTCGGTCGTTTCTCTTGCTGCAATCTCTTTTGCCGCGATGTCTTCTGTCGCCGTTTTCGCCGCGCTTTCCGCTTCCAACTTCCGCCCCTTAACATGCGCCGCAGCTGCGGCCAGCGCGGCAATCTCTTCTGTGGTCACGTCCTTGGGCAAACCGGGCGTGGCCAGCGCTCCCAGATCCACTAATTTTTCTTCTGACTCGGCCGCGTCCTGGTTTTGCGGAACAAGGTTTTGCGCGGCAAGTTTCTGCGCGCTGTGATTCTGGGTTACCACAACCGGAGCGTTGGGAGTCTTGGGTTCCTCCCGCTGTATGACGGTCTTCAAGTCGCGATTCACTGCGTTATACAGAGCCGCGTCATCTGGCGTTTCTTCCACGACCTCTTTCTTTTTGGCGGGAAACGAAATGCGGTTCTTCCAGCTTCCTTCGGCCTCGGGTTCATCGCCAGAGCGGCTTGACTCGTTTAGAACAGCGACCGCCCGGCTTGATCGTCCAGTCTTTCCGGTATCGGCTTTGGGCACAATACGGTCTTCCAACTTCGAGAGTGCGCTGAGCAACTCGCTGGCTTCAAATGGCTTTACGATATAGCCTTCGGCCCGCACTCGCTTCGCTTCTTCCGGCTTGAAGGGTTCGAGTTTTCCCACCGACAACAGCACGGGAACGCGCGCGGTCTCCGGCGCATCTTTCAAACGCTGGCACACCTCAAGCCCGCTGTAGCCGGGCATGTAAACATCGAGAATGATGAGCTCCGGCTTAAGCTCCGCGATCTTTTTGAGCGCCGCCGACCCGTTGTTGACGGTGATCACGTCATATCCCGCGTCAGCGAGGATTTTGCGCCCCATGTTCTGGGCGGTCACGCTGTCGTCGGCAAGCAGTATTTTCCTGGCCAAAAGAATTCCTCGAGTGCGGGGAGATATCGCGAAGGTAACCTGCCCGTTAGCGTAAGTCAATCTTCCCGAAGTGAGGTAACACGTTACCGGCGGTCAGCATCTACCGCGCGCAGACTGGGTTTTCGCTTGATCACGCCGCTTGAGCCGAGGGATGGCGAAGCGTCTGCGCTGCGCAGGGGTGGTCGTTACCTCGCGATGTGATGATGCCAGTGGTGTATCACCGCGCAACTCAAGTGGCCCAGCACGAAGAAAACTATGGCGATCAGCACATTCTTAACGATTGGTGTCATCGCGACATCATGCCATAAGGGTCGCATGATTCGTAAATCTTCTGGCTGCCCACGAAGTAGTTGGGACCCTCGGCCCGCGCCCGCGTCACCTCCAATCGGACTGGCACAGCGCCCCGCAACATCCCGGATATGCGCTGGCCAGTCCGATTGGATCCTCACCGCTTGGCGGGCTGCTGTCTGACCTGCAAGTGCTGCTGCTCTTGCATTTGCCGTTGCTGCATTTGTTGTGTCTGTTGCTGGTGATGCTGTTCCATCTGCTGCCTTTGGGGATCGCTGCCCTTAGTTTTGTCCAGCTGAAGGTGCTCTTTATCTTGCTGTTGTTGGAGCTTTTGCTGCTCTTTCTGTTGCTTCGCATACAACTTGTCTTGCTGCTTTTGGTATTTCTGGTCGAGCTTCGCGTCTCCTGTATTCGGCGCTGGCGGACGTGCCGCATGTAGATCGCTGGCGTGAACCGGCGGCGCCGCCGCCCCACCAGCCGGATGCGCCGCGCCGCGGTCGGCAGGCGGATGGTATTCCCCTCCCGCTTCTCGCGTTGCTACCACATCGTGGCCGGTAAATTCTCCCGGCCGGCCCGTTGCAGCGATGGGCGGTTTGCCCTGGTTTACGGATGCCTTAAGCTCGCGGTTGCCCATTGCCGTCTCAGCGTGCCGATTTTGCGCGGATACTGGCGGCACATGAGGTCCCCGCGCCACTGCTTCCTCCTGCGGCGTGGGCCGCTCCGTTCTTCCACCCGGCCCGCCGTTATAGGCGACCCGATTCACTGTTTCGTGAACCACCGTTTCGTTGTACACGTTGTGGATGTTAACTACATCTATGTTCGTGATGGAACGGTTGTAGAAAAAGTGTCCCCCGTCCCATCGTCCGCCCACAAAGCCAACGCCAAAGTAGCCGAAGCCGTAATCGATTCCACCGTAGAAGCCGATCTGAGGACCCCAGAAGCCGTCATGAAATAGATAGAGCCCATTCTCCCAGCCCCACCAGGGCGGTGTCCAGAGATACCCCACCTCAGGCGCTAATACCCATGTTCCCGGCACCCAATAGTAGTCGCTACCATCCCAGGCCCAGTAGCCTGGGGTCCAAATATAGTCATCACCGGGGCAGACAGGTTGTTCATAAACTGGCAGCGCCGGCGGCCCAAATGAAACCGAGATTCCCACCTCTACCGGAGACGCGGACGACCTGGACGATATAGACGACACTGCCATCACCGCTATGGCGCACAGCAAAACTCGGAACGTCTTTACTCGCATGGCATTCCTCTTGTCCGATCCTACGTTTACCCGGTAATGCTTGGCCGCTGCGGGCTATGTGGACTGGCGGACAGATTTTTCTCGCACCAGGGTTCGAGCGAAGTATTTGAGACGCGGATAAAGCCTGTTTTCCCTTGTGACACAAACATTGGTTGCAGAAAACGGGTCAAGCGTTAAATTAAAGCTGCACGAGGATCGAGACTTATGTCCAAGATCTTCGTTCGCTTTCTGTTTCTTAGTCTTACCCTGGCTTGTCTGATTTTCAGCAGCGCCTCGGATGCGCGCAGCCCCTCCCAGACTGCTCCCGACAACCCCGGCCTCGTCGCCCACGAATGGGGAACCTTCACGTCGGTCGCGGACCGCACCGGCCAATCCGTTGTCTGGCATCCCCGAGAGGCCATCGATGAACTTCCCGGCTTTGTCGAGCATTTCCGGACTGCGGGCTTCAAGGTGAGGCTCCGCGGCAAAGTTCGCATGGAAACGCCGGTTCTTTATTTCTACTCATCGCGCGAAACCACGGTATCGGTGAAGGTGGGATTTTCTCAAGGCGTGATTACAGAATGGTATCCGCACGCCAGCCACGTCGAGCCCGATCCCAAAGTCGTTCTTGATGAAGACAATCTCTACAAGCACTCCGCCGGCGGGGGTATCGTGTGGAATTCGGTGACCCTGGCGCCTGGACTTGCAGATAATTTCCCCGTTGGCGATAGCAGCAGTCATTACTACTTCGCGCGTAAGACCGAAGCTACGCCGCTGATTGTGAAAGCGCCGGCCGATGAGCAGCATGAAAAGTTTCTCTTCTATCGCGGCGTCTCGGCCTTCTCCGTACCCATTTCCGCGCAGATAGTGGAAGGCGGAGAGCTCCTCGTCAAGAATCTCGGCAATGAGGAAATTCCGGCGGTGCTTCTCTTCGAAGTTCGCGGTCACAAAATCGGTTATCGCATCAGCCGTGGCGTGCAGAATGAAGTTCTGCTGGATCCCCCCGAACTTAAGGACTTTTCGGCCGCGGTATCGGAATTTGAAGATGTCTTGGAATCTCAAGGCCTTAACACCGACGAAGCGAGCGCCATGCTGAATACCTGGAGCGACTCCTGGCTGGAAGAAGGCAGCCGTCTCTTTTATATCGTGCCACGACACTTCGTCGACCAGGTCCTGCCGCTCACCATCAGCCCTGCCCCGGCGCAGGTCGTACGCGTATTCGTAGGCCGGCTGGAACTCATAACGCCCGCCACGGAACAGGCCGTAGCCACCGCCCTTGGCCATCGCGACCGCCAGACGTTAAACAAATACAGCCGTTTCCTGGAACCAATTCTCGCTCAGATGAAACAGGAAAATCCCGCCCAAGCGCGCGAATGGGACGAAGATATGTCAGGGACCTACGGTGTTCAGCCCGCGAAGCAGCCGGGAAAGTAGAAGATGAGCAACTGCCGAGCGTAATCAGCGGGAGAAAAGCCGATCGCTGATGGCTGACAGCTTCTTCTAGAACGGCACGATCTTCTTCAACCCCTTCTTTTTCTTCTTCTTGCTGGTGGAGAGATCTTTATCGCTGGCTTCCGCATTGGCGTCGGAAGCAGTGGTCGCGCTGCTGGAAGAAGACGATGAAGCCGTCGCCTGCCCACCCGCCTGCCCTTGCTGAATCTCATTCACCTG
>Ga0209006_10006943_pt1 | contig 10225 bp, 6 predicted proteins | sample JacPin_JW_Ref_O2_FD_188567 | JGI IMG/M metagenome (GOLD analysis project Ga0209006, IMG submission 188567) | Forest soil microbial communities from Algoma, Ontario, Canada - Jack Pine, Ontario site 1_JW_Ref_O2 (SPAdes) (version 2) | ecosystem: Environmental > Terrestrial > Soil > Boreal... | reverse complement strand
CATGATAACGATCCGGTCTGGAAGCCAGATCCTGGCGGAGAAACTCTGTTCTCATCCACTGGCAAACCGTCTGCCGGATCTCCGGTGAAGTTTGCCTCGAAAGTGGAAGCCCTTCCGGTGAAGAAATCGCAGAAGGATCGTGCGCCCCTGCTCGCCGATGTGGCCGACAAGGTTGCAGGCGAAGCCAACCCTCCGAACCACCACACGGACTCTGAATCCGGCTCACCAGTTCAGTCGTCTTCGGCTGCTGCCGCGTCAGCCAGTCAGCCCACACTAAGTCAATCCACGACAACCAGTGCCGCGTCGGATGAGGTCCTCACCGCGAAAGCCTCATTACCCGAAACCTCGGCTCAGCCCCCTGTTTCAGTATCACAAGGCGTTTCGGGTGGACAACTCATCCGCCGCGTGGCGCCCGTTTACCCCGCGCAGGCTCTACGCTCGCACGTCGAGGGCACCGTTGTTCTGGCCGCAGTGATTATGGAAGATGGCAGCGTGCGTTCGGTCAAAGTTGTTCAGGGTCCGGCAACCCTGGCGCAGTCCGCAGTCGAAGCGGTGAAGTTGTGGCGCTACCAGCCCTTTGAACTTGACGGAAAGCCGGTGAAGAACGAGATCACAATTAGCGTGGATTTCAAGTTTCCCACCGACACGGCGTCGCGCTGAGACGGGCCCGAGGCCCGTCACCACCCGATCTTTCTAGACTCCAACCACTAACTTCGACCCTAGACTCCAACCGGGAAGGGCTTGGTGTGGGTTTCGGAGCCTACCGACAGTCCGGCAAACCGGCCTTGCAGCAATGACATCAGACCCGTGCACCAATAGCCGACTACAAACAGCAAGAGAAACGGGACCGTAAAATAATTTTCGTTGTCGATGGCGTAAAAGACCGCCAGCGCGAAATAAGTTCCGATCAGCAGTTCGATCCAGGGAATCCATCCCAGCCGTTTGCGGTATTTCGCTCCCTGAATTTTGTCTTTCTTCGAAGACACGCGGTATTTGGGAGTCCGGGCGAAAGCTGTCTGCTTGCCGACCAGCGCTTCCAGAACAGCGCGCGTATTCGTGATCGTCAATCCGATTCCTAACGACATGAGTAAGGGCAGATAGAGCAACGATCGAGGCCAGGTTTTTGGGAATAATTCCTTTTGCGAGACCAGATAAAAACTGGAAATTGAAAACGTCGACGCCATGAACAGAGGAAGATCGATGTACAGCATCTGAAACCATCCCTGATAAAAGCGAATGATCATGGCCGGCATCAACAAAACGGAGAGCACGATCATCAGGGGATAGCTGAGATTCGCCGTCAGGTGATAAAAGGCTTCGACTTTCACCGCTCGCGGGACGTCACTCGACAGTACTCTTGGCAAAATCTTCTTCGAGACCTGGATCAACCCCTTCGCCCAGCGCGCCTGCTGCGTTTTGAACGCGGTCATCTCCACCGGCAATTCGGCGGGGCACTCTACGTCCTGCAGATAAATAAACTTCCACCCTTTAAGCTGAGCGCGATAGGAAAGATCGGTGTCCTCGGTGAGCGTGTCATGCTCCCAGCCGCCGGCTTCGTCGATGGCACTCCGCCGCCACATGCCGGCTGTTCCGTTGAAGTTAAAGAAAACTCCGCTGCGCGATCGCGCGGAGTGCTCCAGCACAAAATGGCCGTCCAGCAGAATCGCTTCGACCTGCGTTAACAGCGAATAATTGCGATTGATGTGCGTCCAGCGGGTTTGCACCATGCCGATTTTGGGATCGGTGAAATGATGAATGCACTTCAGCAGGAAGTCAGGGGGTGGAACAAAATCGGCGTCAAAGATGGCGATGAACTCACCCTTTGCCGTTTTCAATCCTTCGGCCAAAGCGCCAGCCTTGAAGCCTTCACGATTGTTGCGGTGGATATATTCGACGGGATGTCCCAGCGCCGCGTAACGTTCAACTAGAAGACGCGCTACCTCGACGGTTTCGTCAGTCGAGTCGTCGAGCAGCTGGATGTCGAGCTTATCTTGCGGATACTCGAGGCGGCACACCGCGTCGAGCAACCGATCTACGACATATTGTTCGTTGAAAATCGGTAACTGCACCGTCACGCGAGGCAGGTTTTCGAAATAAGCCGGCGGTTCCGTCGTCTTGTTCTTCTTGTTCTTGTAATAAAGATAGACCATCCAATACCGGTGTCCGCCATACGCCGCCAGAATGATAAGGACGATGAAATAGGGAATCAGCAACGCCAGATCAAAGGCATTGATCTGGTAAAGGCCGACGAAGGTCTTGTCCAGAAAATGCTGGCGAAGATAAGGCCCCAAGCCCTTGGCCGCGAACATGGCGAGGAACGGCGGGGATGTAGTGAGTGTCAAAGGCATGAAAAGGGAACGGCTGCAGTGCTGGTATTGTAACCGAAGGGTCGCCCGTCGTTGGTCGTTCACTACCGACGATCAGCTAACAACGCTCGACTAACAACGATCGGCTAACGACGATTTCACCGCCACTCCGCATCCACCGGACTTGGCTTCAGTTCGACCACTCGGTCCGAACCTTCGTCCACCTTCACCGATACACCGTTAGCTTCCTGTGACCGCAAAAAATTCGGGTCGTTCCAAACACTATCTTCCAGATCCAGCCAGGAATAGAGCGTGTAGGTGCCGGGAGCGACGCCGCGCATGACGAAATGCCCTTGCTGATCGGTCGCTCCCACCAGAAAACGATCGGGCTGCTTACGATATTTCTCTTCGGGAACGGCCACGACCGCGGCGTTCGGAACCGGATGTGCGTCATCCACATCTTTTTCTTTCGCTATGACAGTCCCCTCGATCACGCCGCCAAGCGTGCTCACGATCAAGTTAAGCCCGGCCGGTCCGCTCGCCGTGAATCCGCCCGAGATGTCTTGTCCACCGAGGGTCGCGGATTTCAGGAAGAACGGTTGGCCGTCCCCGCCAAAAATCTGGACGATGTAGTTGCCGGGGTCCACATTTTTCCAGGAAAAGTTGCCGATCCGATCCGGACTTGCGTTAATAACAAAGAGATCCCGAGACATGAATAATCCCGCATCATTCGTGATCTCCGCCGGACGAAGCACAGGCGAATAGCGTGTGACATCTCCCTTACCCTCAATCGTGAGAAGACCAGAGATCGTGAAGGAGCGCAGAGGAACAAGCTTGACACCATCGACATCGCCGGCGACCACGGTGATATCCTGGCGCGCCGTCATCGTTTGCGAATCGGTACCGGCCGACGCCCTCAAGGTATACGACCCGGGACCGACACCCCGCACCTCGAACTGGCCATCAGCGCCAATTTCGGTCGAGTTAGCTCGGTAAGCATCTCCCGTCTTAGAGAACAATTCCACCGACGCTTTTTGACCCGGCGCGATGCCGGTGATAATTCCGCGAACGTGATACGTTCTTGCCGGCACCAGAGTGAAGTTCACCGGCACTTCATCCGCCGCTTTTACTGCCACCGCTGACGCTTGCGCAATGTCGTAGGTGCCTGGGTAGTAAGTTGTGAGATAGCGCGTCTCTGGCTGGCTGTCATCTCCGTTGGCGCCCTGATCGGTAGCCTGGGACTTCTTCTTCGGCGCATAATCGCGGAAGTCGGGTTGGGGAATGGCGACAATCCAATACTGTCCGGTGAACAAACCAGAGAGGCGGTACTCGCCCAGATCGTTCGTGGTTACGGATGCAACGTTCTCGCGGCTTGCTCCGCCAGGCTTTTTCTTTTGCGCCAGCACGCTGACGCCGGCCAGTGGGTCGCCGTCTTCATCCGTGATACGGCCGCTGATAGTCGCGGTCGGCAGCATACGAAACACAAGGTCATCCAGCGCTTGCCCGCGCTGCACGGTGAAAATATTGGTATCGCCCTGAAGGCCGCGCTCATTGACGCCGACAAACCCGGTGCGCTCGAGGAACAGCCGGTAGCGCCCAGGCTGCACGTTCTCGATGTGGAAACGCCCGTCAGTGTCGGTCGTGGCGGTGTAGTTCCCGCCCTCTTTCTGGTTTTCCGCGATCACCTGAACCAGGACTTTTTTAAGCGGCTCGCTGCCCGGCTCCTTAATCACAATTCCCGTAATCGAGGAGGATTTGGGTGCGGGAGAGGGCGGTTGCGCAGTCGCGCACAAACTGGCGCTGAGGAAGAAAAAGACGAAGGCGAGTGTGCGCTTCACTTCAATCGGGAAAGCATCAATTCAAAAAGTACTGCCGGTACAGCGTATCCCGCTGCGCCGGACGGAACCCCGCATCCCGTATGATGCGCCGCAACTCTTCTTCGGTTGTGCAGTTCGTGACGCCAGCGGCGCGGACAACGTTCTCCTCGAGCATGACGGAGCCCACGTCGTTACCGCCGAAGCGGAGGCCCATCTGGCAGACCTTCAATCCCTGGGTTACCCAACTGGATTGCACATTGAGGAAATTCGAAAGATAAATCCGCGAGATCGCCAGCACTTTCAAGTATTCCACCGCCGTTGCCTCATCCCAGCGGCGGCCGCCGAGTGCGGTGTGCTGCGGCTGAAAACTCCATGGGATGAACGCAGTGAATCCGCCGGTTTCCTGCTGCAGATCGTAGAGAACCTGGAAGTGATTGATGCGGTGTTCGATCGACTCTCCGACGCCGAACATCATGGTCGCGGTGGTGCGCATGCCGAGTTTATGCGCGGTGCGATGAACTTCGAGCCAGTCGGCAGTCAGACATTTCAGGCGCGCGATCTTGAACCGGACTTCGTCATCCAGAATTTCCGCGCCGCCGCCGGGGATCGAATCCAGTCCGGCATCGCGCAGGCGCGCAATCGTGTCGCGTAGAGTGAGATTGCTGTATTCGGCGATCGCGAGAATCTCCGATGCTGAGTAACAATGAAGATGAATCTTCGGGAAGCGCTGCTTGATGCCGCTGAGCATGCGTTCGTGCCAGTCAATCTTCAGATCGGGATGCAGACCGCCCTGCATCAACACTCCTGTGCCGCCTAGTTCGACCGTCTCGCGAATCTTGTCGTAAATGGTTTCGAGTTCGAGGATGTAGCCTTCCTTGGCCGCCGGTCCTTTTAACGGACGATAAAACGCGCAGAAGGTGCAATATTCGGTGCAGAAGTTGGTGTAATTAATGTTGCGGTCGATGATGTAAGTCACCGTGCCTTCAGGATGCTTTTTGCGACGGACCGCATCCGCCTCCATGCCAATCCCGATTAGGTCATCGGACCGAAACATCTCCAACGCTTGCTGTTTGGTTAAGGACATCCTCTGCTCCTGAATCTATTTTAGCCGATGGCGTCGTGCATCTAGGCGGTTCTGCGACGGACCTGCGGCTTCGCCCGAGGAACTTTCGGACGCTCCGCTCGCTGTCGACGTTTGTATTCATACAGCCCGTAGAGAGCGCCCATAACCGAAAATGCGACCAGGAACCCCAGAACCGGCCAGTAGTAAATATCGAAGAACTTTACGATATTGCGACCGTAATGGAATCCGAGATAAGCCAATATCGTGTAACGAATACCGCGCCCCACCGCCAGTGCAGTCAGGAATTTCCTGGTCGGATACTGCATCGCGCCAGCCGCCAGCAGCATAGGCACGATTGGAAACGGTGGCGGAAGAATCGCCGGAATCGCAACCGAGGCGAATCCCCAGCGCTCAAAAATCGCGTAGACTCGCTTTACTTTTCGCGCGGAAAACCGCTTCTCCAACGTTTCTTTCCCACCCTTGCGCGCCATCCGGTACGTGATATAGCCGCCCAAGACCGCTCCTGCCGTCGCCATGAAGGCGTAGTAAAACCAGGGTTCGCGATGATGAGCAGCCAACAGAATGGTGATGACGTCGACGCTACCAGGCAGCGGAATGATCGAATTGTCGGCCAGCCCCAGCAGGATCAGGCCGGGGCCTCCCAGATGGATCAGCCAGCGCACGGCACTCTTATTGGAGACCTCCAGCATGGTGGCGAGCAAGGGCATCATTAGTAGTTATTGGAGCACAGATTGCCGGGGTTCGATGCAAAGTTCAATCTAAAGTCCGATTTAATGTAGCGAATTAGGGAGCGTCAGAAGCAGGTCGGTGCAAGCGTTTGCAGAGAAGTTACATTCAGGCGGTTCGTTGCCGCGTCATGTATCAGGACGCCTTTCGCCGCTACCCGTGCTCCTTTTTGACCTGAAGGAGCGAAGACTGCCGCGCCCAGCAGTTCGTATTTCTGATTTCCTAACGGCTTTTGCGCCGCTTCTTTCAGGTCCGCCGACGAAGTGCCCTGGTTCTTAGAAATCGCCGCATCGGTCGCCTTATTCAGCATCCACGCGCCTGTGGAGCTTTGGTCCATAGACCCAACGACTTCAACGATACTCAACGCGTCCGGCGCTCTGGCCGTCGAGGCCTGGGCTGCCTTGCTGGGATCTTGATCGTCGACGGAGTATTGGATAAACGGAGTGAACATCTCGTCCCAGCTCTGATTCTCCTCGCGAAAGTGAACTTCTTTTTCTGAGCCAGCGCCATTCGTGGTATCGGATGCGTCCGTTCCGTGATGGTGTAGCAGATGTTCGTTCTTCAACGAATTGTCATAGTGGGCGGTGACGATCAACTTGCTGCCAGCCGGCAGTTTCAGAGGCGTCTCAAGTTCATAAGCCATCTGCCAGTGAAAGTCATATTTCGGAACAGTGAGCAGGGTGAGCTCGTGTCCGTCGGGATACACCACCGCATACTTGAAATCTTTTCCTCGCAAATGGGCGTGCGGCTGGAGTTGGTAAATCGTGACCGGGTCGGTGTAAGCCGTGACGCCGACCACTTCATAGCTTTCCGCACCCGCCGGAATAGCCGGAATAGCCACGGTTGTGCCCTCGGCTTTTTCTCCGGGAGCGTCGGATAGCAACTGTTTGCCGTCGGCAATAATCGTTTCTCCCGAGGCCGGAACGCGAAACAATTGCCGTGTCGGCGGATCGGGCCGGAACCAGAAGCCAACCCTGGTCTGATCTTTTTCCGGCTGTCCAATCGCTTGATAATGGATGTTGAAGTTGAGGTACAAATTGTTGCCGCCCCGCAGCAACTTGGCACTATCGCCATAGCTCTCGAATGTGGTTCCCGGGGTATAGACTCCGAGCATGTCGTGCACGGCGGAATTCCCCGGACCCGCAACCGCAAAACGAGTTGAATTCAGGCCATTGGGAAATCCCAGCTTGCGCGCGACCTGTTGGAGTTTGTCGATATTCTCAGGCGTAACGCCATCCGCCAGCGCCACCTCAGTTATCGCCATGTGATGCACGACCGCGCCGTTTCCTGGCAGCACCTGCATCGCGGTGACCCACTTGTCGTCCGCAAAAGGCACTTTGGCCAGGTGTCGGAGATAGGGAATTTCGCCACGCGCTGGAACCTCAAACTCCGGCATCGAAATCACAACGTCTGGCGGGGTTCCGTTAGGATTTAGCCAGCCCTCGGGAAACTTTGGCAGTGGCGGCAGGTCGGCGTCATTGCCTTTGGGCGCTCCCGCGTTTACCCATGCGACTAGCGTGTCGATTTCCTGCTGGCTCAGTCGCGGATCGTTGCGAAACTTTACGCTGTGATCGGGATCCGCCGGCCACGGTGGCATCTTTCGCTGCGACACTTGTTCCCTGATCGACTCTGCCCAGGGGTGCGTACTCTCGTAGGAGAGAAGCGAGATCGCCGATCCGATCTGACCGGGACGGTGACAATTTGCGCAATGCTTAAAGAGGATGGGCGCGACTTCCTTCGTAAAGGTCGGCGCGGTCGCTTCGGGCGGAGGAGTTTTTGCGCTTAAACCGACCGCCAGCAACCTGGCCGCGACTCCAGCCACCAAACAAGCTCTAAGAATCACCGGCCAATCCTCTTTATTACGCGCACATTCAATTTTCGCTCACCGCCGCTGGTTTGTACACAAACTGTCGTGCCAACGTCTCCAAGCTGCCCCGAACGTTTCGCGCTCTTATAATAGGCGGGCATGGCCAGCTCTCCTTCACTCGATGCCGTGGATCGGTCGGCAAAGCCCGCGGATCGCGCTGCCTCTTACCTCCGCGTTCATGCGGTGAACGTTTTTGTGCGCGATCAGGATCAGAGCCTGCGCTTCTACGTCGATCAGCTCGGATTCAGCCTGGCATTCGATGTGCGTCTGCAGACGGGACAACGCTCGGTTGGCGTCTCGCCTCCAGACGGCACCGCGGTTCTTATGCTCATCGCGCCGTCTCCTGAGTCAGAGCAGTACAAACTCATCGGACGACCCACTGGCGTGACATTCGTTGCTGAAGATGTTGTGGCTACCTACACCGAGTGGAGAGGGCGCGGCGTGCACTTCGGTCAAGTTCCCCGGCTGCGCCGCATTAAACCCAATCAACCGTCGGACGAGCAGGCGAGTGCAAGATCACTGCTCCTAGGAAAGCAGAAGCCGATTTGGGGCGGAGTGTTCAGTCGATTCGAAGACATCGACAAGAATACTTTTGCACTGGTTAGCTTCGACGAGATGACGCAGGGCGTCGAGGCGCAGCGGCGCGCCGAGGCGGAGCGGCTCGAATCCGAACGCCGCGCGGGTCACGAACTTGCCATCGCCAAACAGGTACAGGCGCGACTCTTCCCGCAGAATTTCCCTCCATTACGAACCTTGGACTACTCCGGCGTTTGTATTCAGGCTCGACAAGTTGGTGGAGATTATTACGACTTTCTGCATCTCGGAGACGAGCGCATAGGCCTTGTGCTCGGCGACATCGCAGGCAAGGGAATTGCCGCGGCGCTTCTAATGGCGAATCTGCAGGCGAACCTGCGAAGTCAGTGCACCGTCACCTGGCGTGAGCCCGAGCAGTTGCTCCGGTCGGTCAATCAGTTGTTCTTCGAGAACACCGCCGACGACGCATACGCGACACTATTCTTCGGCGAATACGACGATAAGACGCGACGAATCCGCTATGTCAATTGCGGACATCTTCCTGCGCTGGTGCTGCACAGTAATGACAGTGTGGAACGGCTCAACTCGACCTGCACCGTCATCGGAATCTTCAAAGAATGGGATTGCTCGATCGGCGAATGCTCGCTCCTCGCGGGCGACACCATTGCTTTCTACACCGACGGAATCACCGAAGCATTCAACTCCTCGGGAGAAGAGTTTGGCGAACAGCGTTTAACCGAAACATTACGCCGCCATCGCAAATTGTCGTCGCAGGATTTGCTTTCAGCCATCGTGGATGAAGTGCAGAAGTTCAGTCCCGACGAGCAGAATGACGACATCACTCTGATTGTCGGCAAATGCAACGAATAGCGAATGAGTAATGCTGGAAGAACGGGCTGAGAAAACGGGCTAAGAAAGAGGTTCGAAGAACTACTTCAAACCTTCCACCAGATACAAGTCTCCGAGAGTCCGGTGGAAACCGTAAACGTAGGTCTTTCCGTCGGGAGTCATCAGAATCGGTCCGATAGTGGATACGCCTGTCGGATCGAGCGGCGCAATCTGCTTCCAGACGGTTTTCTTTCCCGTCGCCAAATCTAAGCGATAGACTTTCGCGGGAACCTCGCCGGTGCGGTAAAGATAAATGGAGCGGGCATCCTGATTCCAATTGATCGGGACGTCTCCCGGTTCCATGCCGTTAACGACGCGCGGATCGGCTCCCGCGGGAGAGAATAAGTAGCCTTTTTGGTCGGGGCCTATGCCGACCACCAACTGTCCGTCGGGCGAGATCGCAAACGACTGAGCGTCAACCCCCTCGGGAGATATCGCCTTCGGCTTTCCGCCGGAAACATCCTGCGCGTAGAGTCGTACGCCGCGGCCCGGTTCATTGCCAGAAAAAACAAAGCGTTTACCGTCGGGGAACCATCGTGCCCATTGATGATTGATAGTATCGCTGGTTAACGACTGCGTTTCACCGGCTCCGGTTGGCAATAGCCGCAACTGGGCGGGCGAATTTGGAGTCGCGATAATCACCCATTTTTGATCGGGCGAGAGAGCGGCAGCGCCACCCTCGCCGAGTCGAATGGCTGGTTCACCATCCGTTGCTCGAATATAAACCGCGTAAGTCAGATCCTGAACATCGCCATATTGAACGCCACCGCCAATCCCTTCTTCGTCGAACAGAAGGAGTTTGCCGTCGGCAGAAAGATCGGCCGGATACGAGTAGTCGAGCCAGGAAAGATCGCGTTCTCGTGCATCCTTCGGCCCGCGGTACTGGATTCCGCACCGCCACGACTCTTGCGAGAGGAGAACGCGGCCATCCCGCGAAACATCGTGCAGCCGCAACATGCCCGGCAGACGAAGAACAGTCCTCTCTCTGCGGTTAAGACCGATT
>Ga0209006_10006942_pt1 | contig 10226 bp, 10 predicted proteins | sample JacPin_JW_Ref_O2_FD_188567 | JGI IMG/M metagenome (GOLD analysis project Ga0209006, IMG submission 188567) | Forest soil microbial communities from Algoma, Ontario, Canada - Jack Pine, Ontario site 1_JW_Ref_O2 (SPAdes) (version 2) | ecosystem: Environmental > Terrestrial > Soil > Boreal... | reverse complement strand
CGCGCGCGCCGGACTGCCGGCCTACACCAACGGCCGCTCTTACTTCGCCACCACGGCTGACCCCGAAATCGAATGCATGCTCATCCGCGCTCAGGAAATGGCTCGCTACGTCGAGCACGGCGCCATCGACGCCGGGCTCACCGGCCTCGACTGGATCATCGAGAGCGGCCTCGAAGTCGTCACCGTTACCGACCTTATTTATGCCAAGCGCAGCCGTGGCAAAGTCCGCTGGGTACTCGCAGTCCCGGAGGATTCCTCATTCCAGCGCGCCGAAGATCTTTCCGATCGCATCATCGCCACCGAACTCGTCAATGTGACCCGCAACTATTTTCTCCAGAAAGATATTGAAGTGCGCGTCGACTTTTCCTGGGGCGCGACCGAAGTGAAAGCACCCACGCTCGCCGACGCCATTGTCGAAGTCACCGAAACCGGCAGCTCTCTTCGCGCCAACCGCCTCCGCATTCTCGAAACCGTTCTCGAATCCAACACGCAACTCATCGCGAATAAGTGCGCTTACGCCGACCGCGACAAGCGCCGCAAAATCGACAACCTCGCCCTCATGCTGCAAGGAGCCATGCAGGCGCAGGATCGCGTCGGCCTCATGCTCAACGTGCGCAAAGAAAATCTATCGGGAGTTCTCTCCGTTCTGCCCGCCTTGCAGAAGCCGACCATCTCTCATCTCAGCGATGAAGACTGGCTCGCCGTCAACACCGTCATCGACGAATCCGCCGCGTGGGAAGTGATCCCGCGCCTCAAAGCCGCGCAAGCCGAGGGCATCGTCGAATACCCCTTAAATAAGGTGGTGTTGTAATGCGCATCCGATCCGGCCGCGCGGCTGATATTGCGGTGAAGAGCCTCGCCACGCGCGCGACAAAACTTACAACTCTCGAGCCGCAGGTTCGCCGCATTATCAATGACGTTCGCCGCAATGGCGACCGCGCCCTTCGTCGCTACGCCGAGCGATGGGACGGCCTGGCAAAGAATCAATCGCTCCAGGTCCCCGAAGCAGAAATCGCCGCAGCCTACAAAAACATTTCACCCGATCTGCGCCAATCCCTTCGTCAGGCTGCGATAAACATCCGCCGTTTCTGCCAGTGGCAAATGCCAAAATCGTGGACGCGCACTCGCTTCGGCAGCTCCCTCGGCCAACTCGTTCGCCCGCTCGACTCCGTCGGATGCTACGTTCCCGGCGGCCGCTATCCGCTTGTCTCGACTCTCCTGATGACCGTCATCCCTCCCCAGGTCGCGGGCGTTAGAAATATTTGCGTCACATCTCCTAACCCGAGCAAAGAAGTTCTCGCCGCGGCCGCCATGCTCGGCGTGCACAATTTCTATCGCGTCGGCGGAGCGCAAGCCATCGCCGCTCTCGCTTACGGCACCAAAACGATTTCCCGAGTCGATAAAATCGTCGGCCCCGGCAACAACTACGTCACCGCCGCAAAAAAACTCGTCGCCTTCGACTGCGCCATCGACTTCCTCGCCGGCCCCACCGAAGCCGTCGTATTAAGTAATTCAGGCAACGCCGAATTCATCGCCGCCGATCTCGTCTCGCAAGCCGAGCACGACCCGGACGCGCTCGCCGTCTTTATCACCACCTCGCGCAAACTCGCACAATCCGTCTCCGAAAATGTCACGCGCCTCGCGCAAAGCAATCCCACTGCGCAGGACTCGATTCGCCGTCACGGCGTCATTCTTCTCGCCCCATCGCGCGTACAAGCTCGCGCCTGGGCCAATGAACTCGCGCCTGAGCACATCACCGTCGATCGCAACGATGTTCCCTTCATTCAAAACGCCGGATCCATCTTCGTCGGCCACTATTCCCCGCAAGCCGCCGGAGATTACGCCTCTGGCCCCAATCACGTCCTGCCCACGGCAGGTCAGGCGCGCTTTCGCGGAGGCCTCAGCGTCTTCGATTTCCTGAAGTTGATCACCGTGCAGCAACTTTCGCAGCCCGGCCTGCGCCACATCGCGCAAACTGTCGAATGCCTCGCCCAAGCTGAGGGCCTCGCCGCGCACGCTCAGTCCATCCGCGTGAGGAGCGCCCATGCTTAGCCCCCGAGAATCCATCCGCACGCTGCCGTCCTATCACCCTCCGCTCGCCGGACGAACTGGCCTCCGCCTCGACTTCAACGAAAATACCGTCGGCTGTTCGCCGCGCGTAGTCGAGCGCCTGCGCGGCATCACCGCCGACGATCTCGCCCGCTATCCGGAGCGCGAACCCGTCGAAAGAGAAGTGGCAAACTTTCTAGGCCTCGACCCCACCGAACTTCTTCTCACCAACGGCGTCGACGAAGCCATCCATCTTCTCTGCCAGACCTATCTCGGCCCCGGCGATGAAGCTCTCATCGTCGTGCCCACGTATTCGATGTATCGCATCTACATGATGTCAGCCGGGGCGGATGTTATCTCGATTCCTGCTGCGGACAATTTCCAATTCCCTGCCGCAGGCGTACGCAATAGGATCAATCCGCGCACGCGCCTCATCGCCATCGCCAATCCCAACAATCCCACCGGCTCACTCGCGCTAGCCGACGACCTTCTCGCCATCGCGCAAGCCGCACCGCACGCCGCCATCCTTATTGACGAAGCCTACTTCGAGTTCTGCGGCCAAACTCTTCTCAGGCGCCGCAGCGAATCTCCGAACCTCTTTATTACGCGCACCTTCTCCAAGGCCTACGGTCTCGCCGGACTTCGCATCGGCGCACTCATCGGCCCGCCCGATCAGATGCCCGCCCTTCGCCGCGCCGCGTCTCCCTACAACGTAAATGCCATCGCCCTCGCCTGCCTTCCTGAAGCGATCGCCGATCAAACTTATATTCACAACTATGTTGCCGAGATTCGCGACTCGCGCGCCCGCCTCGAACACACGCTTACGTCCTTCGGACTGAAGTTCTGGACGAGCCAAGCCAACTTCGTTCTCTTCCGTGTCGCCCAAACTGCAGCCGATGCAGCAGCATTTACCGACCGCATGCGCGCCCGCGGCATCCTCGTCCGTGACCGCTCCTCCGATCCCGGCTGCGCTGGCTGCGTCCGCATCACGCTCGGCCCCCGCGAACACACCGATCATTTATTGAGAGTCTTGCAGGAAACAATTGCCGATCTCAGCATCGCCGCGCACCAGCCGGATAATCCATCCGAGCAGGGAGCATCCTTGCCATGAAAACAATCCCGAGAATATCGACCCGAAAAGCCGCCATCCATCGCCACACCAAAGAGACGCAAATTGATCTCTCGCTCACCCTTGATGGCCGCGGCAGTTATGCCGTCTCGACCGGCATTCGCTTTTTCGATCACATGCTCGAACTCTTCGCCCACCACGGCGGCTTCGACCTCACTCTTAACGCCAAGGGCGACCTCGATGTCGATCAGCACCACACCGTCGAGGATGTCGGCATCGCGCTCGGCCAGGCCTTCGAGCAGGCGCTCGGCTCGAAACGTGGCATTCTCCGCGCCGGATACTTCGTCATGCCCATGGACGAAACTCTCGGCCTCGCCGCCGTCGACTTCTGCGGCCGCGCTGCCGCCGTCATCGACACCAAAGTTCGCACGCGCCTCGTTGGCGACCTGCAATCCGAACTCGTCCACGATTTCTTCGAAGGCTTCGCTCGCGGCGCGCGCTGCAATGTTCACGTCCGCACGCTCTACGGCCGCTCCAATCACCACAAAATTGAGTCGCTCTTCAAAGCTTTCTCCCGCGCCCTGCGTGCGGCTTGCTGGCGCGACCAGCGCATGAAACGCCTCCTGCCCAGCACCAAAGGAGTTTTGTGATGACGATCGCCATCGTTGACTACGGAGCCGGAAATCTCACGTCGGTGAAAAAGGCCTTCGACCATCTCGGCGAAACCTGCACGGTCACCAGCAACGCCGCAGAAGTTTCACGCGCTACAAAACTCGTTCTACCTGGCGTCGGCCACTTCGCGACCACCGCCGGGCTCGCTCGCTCTGGAGTGCAACTTGCTATCGCCCAAGCTATAGATCGCGGCATTCCCTTCCTTGGCATCTGCGTCGGCATGCAGTGGATGTTCACCGGCAGCGATGAATCCTCTGAAACACGCGGCCTGGCACTATTTCCCGGGAACTGCGTGCGCTTCCCTGCCACCGTGAAATCGCCGCACGTCGGATGGAATCAACTACAGATCTCTCCTTCCTCGCGTCTCTTTAGCGGAATCTCCGACGCGCCATTCGTCTACTTCACCCACTCCTACCGCGCTCCGCTCGTCGATAGCACTGTCGCCTGCTGCGAATACGGAGGCCAATTTTCCGCCGCAGTCGAGCGCGGCCATCTCTTCGGCGTCCAATTTCATCCGGAAAAATCCGGCGAGGTCGGCCTCGAAATCCTGCGCAACTTCTGCAAACTCTGACATGCTGACCAAACGCATCATCGCCTGCCTCGACGTCGACGCCGGACGCGTCGTCAAAGGCGTCCAGTTCACCAACCTTCGCGACGCCGGAGATCCCGCCGCGCTCGCCCATGCTCACGCCGCCAATGGCGCCGACGAAATCGTCCTGCTCGATATCTCCGCCGCGCACCAGCAGCGCGCAACTTTGCTCGACACGGTTCGCCGCGCTGCAAAAGAATTGTTCATTCCCTTCACCGTCGGTGGCGGCATTCGCACGCTTGACGATGCCGCTCACGTCTTCGCCGCCGGCGCCGACAAGATCAGCATCAACTCGGCGGCCCTCGCCGATCCGTCGTTGATCACGCAGATCGCCGCTCGCTTCGGATCGCAAGCCGTCATAGTAGCCATCGATGCCAAGCGAAGCACCGATCACAACGATGAAATTCCACGCTGGCAAGCCTTCACTCGCGGCGGCCGCACTGCCTCTGGACTCGACGCAATCGCATGGGCGCAAGAAGCTGAGTCTCGCGGTGCGGGAGAAATCCTGCTCACATCCATGGACCGCGACGGTACCGCCTCCGGTTTCGACTGCAATCTCACGCGGTCAGTCGCTGCCGCCGTACGTATTCCCGTCATAGCCTCTGGGGGCGCAGGCGGCGCAGCACATTTCACCGAAGTCTTCCGCCACGGCCACGCCGACGCCGCACTGGCCGCATCCATCTTTCACTTCGGCATCGGCTCCATCGCAGAACTCAAGCGTCAACTCGGTGCCGAAAATATTCCCGTGAGGTGGCCATGCTGATCCCTTCCATAGATTTGATGGGCGGCAAAGTCGTTCAACTCGTTCAGGGCAGTAAGAAGGCGCTCGAGTTCGACGATCCACAGGAATGGATCGACCGCTTCCGTAAATATCCGCTCGTCCAGCTCATCGATCTCGACGCTGCCCTCGGCCGCGGCCACAATCGCGAACTCGTCCGCGAAATTGCCCGCCAACTTCCCTGCCAGGCCGGCGGCGGCATCCGCACCATCGAAGATGCCGAAAAGGCACTCAGCACCGGGGCAAAGAAAATTATCCTTGGCTCATCCCTCATCACCGGCGGCGCTATCAACCTCAACTTCGCCCGTGAAATCTCAGCGCAACTTGGCGCAGAAAAACTTGTCTTCGCCATCGACTCCCGTGCCGGACGCGTCGCCATCAAAGGCTGGCAGGAACTTACATCCATCACCGCCGCAGAAATGATCCGCGCTCTCGATCCTTTCTGCTCGGCATTTCTCTACACCCACATCGACACCGAAGGCCTGCTTCAGGGACTTCCCCTCGACATCGTCTGCAAACTCCGCGCGGAAACCTCGCGCCAGTTCATCGCCGCAGGCGGCATCCGATCGCAACAGGAAATCGAGACCCTCGACGCTCTCAGCATCGACGCCGTCGTCGGCATGGCCATCTACCAGGGCCTGATCCCTGCATAAGAAACCCACAGCCAAAATAAAAAAGGCCGCACTCCCATGCGGCCTTTCCAGTGAAGCGGCTCTTGTCCCGCTTAGTTGCTTACATTAATCACACCGAAGTATCCCTGCGCACCATGATTCGGCCCAGTAGTGAAGTACAGCGCATTCGTCGCTCCGTTATTCTTTGTTCCGCCACCGAACTCGATTCCCCACAGTCCGTTGATCGCGATCGGCTTGCCGGCAGAGTTGCTGATCGTGCCCACCAGCTTGCCCGTCGTGAGGCTGAAACCGTTGATCGTTCCGGTCGCCGTGTTGTTCGAGACCAGCAGCGTTCCGCTTAGCGGACCAAAGTTGCTTGGCGCAACCGTCAATCCCCACGCCTGATTCAGCGGCGCTCCGGTCGCCAGCCGCTTCACCAGCGTCCCGCTCTCGGTGAAGATGTCGATCGCGCCATTCGATCCGCCAGTCTGCGACGCGTACGTCACATATACCTGGCCATTGATGTCCTGAATTCCGAAGGGCGCATAGCCCGCCGGGATTTTCGGATCGGTGAATGAATTCACGAGACTGAAAGTCCCGTTGTACACATCCACCTTATTGTTGGCGACATCCGCCGCAAACAACAGATTGCCGGTGGTGTGGCTCGAAATCGCCAGCCCGGTGTAAACCGCGCCCGCCTGCTTCGCGCCGATCAGGCTCGTGCTCGGATCGAACGCCGACCATCCCTGAATCGTTCCATCCAGCGTGGCAAACAGAAACACGGAAGTCCACGAGTCGATCTTGAACTCCGTCGACCCGTTGTAAACAATTCCCGTCGGCGTACCGGCGCCGGTGCCCGAAGCTGCCGGAACGATAACCTGCAAACTTTGCGGATTTCCCGCGCCGTCATACAGCGTCGACCATCCTGTCGCTTCATCACTGATCCAGAACGGCTCGCCCGGCTGATACGCCAATCCCCATGGATTGCCGAGCAGCGGATCGATGTGTGGTGCCTTTCCGGTTACATCCGAAACCAAAGCCTTGGCCGTATACGACTGAGCCAGCGCCGCGCCCGAGACCAGCAGCACCAGTGTGGCCAGAACGATCACGTAGCGAACAATACGTTGCATGCAAATTTCTCCTTATAGAACGGTGAGTTTAGGGGTGGGACTGAAAACCTCGAAACAGGCTCGCCTGAACAATCTTTGACCTGATCAATATTGGCCTGCAGCGAAAATCCTAGGCGCAGCGCGCAATTACACTGTCATCGCCTTGTCACCAATTTGCACAATTCGTGTCGAAGCTATGTGTAACGCGGAGAATGTGATCCCGATGAACGAGGCGACAGTATTTCTCGGCGAACTCGGCGAACTCGGCAATAAATGCTTTTGTCGGCTTTAGAAATCAACCTTGGAAAGGCGTCATCCCGAAGCCCCGCGTTTCACCAGCGGGCGAGGGATCTCTCAGGCACAGGCACAGGCCCCGGCCTTCCATAAGGTCCGCCGCTTGACACTGTTCCCATCAAACTGCAACACTTCTTTGCCCGCCTCCTCGCCTCAAAACCCGCGACGGACGCGGCTTCTCAATTCTCAGGAGGTTCTCCCCATGCCATCGCCGACTTGCCCTGCCGCGCGCCGATCCATTCGCCAAGCTCTTTTTCTTCTCGCTCTCGCAACCTTGATCGTCCCCGCCGCTTTCGCCGACGGACCGTACAAAGTCGGCAGCGCCAACACCGTCTCCGCCGATCAGCCCATTCCACGTCCCTCCACCACGCCTTGCACCGTCACGCTCTTCAGCGACTTCACATTCGATAACAACTACAACCTCAATCCGTTCTCCTACACTCCGCCTGCTGATTGCCCGGGGCCGTGGGCCAAAGTCGTTCTAGAAGTCGATGTCTCGGTCACCGCCGGCGTTCAATTCGACCGCACCGGCAACATCTGGCTGGGAGGCGCAAATATTTACTTCGGCACCACCGCCGAACCCGGGTCGACCCTCGCTCCCTCGTGGCACGTTGAAAACGATCTCACCGACTACTCGCCGCTCTTCACCATCGCGCAGCAGGGATCGATCTATCTCGGCAACACCGTCGATAGCACGTACACTGGCATTCAATCGGTAACAGCCACGGTCGAACTCTATCCGCTGGCCAAGGGACAAACTGCTCCCGTCACCGCCGGCGTCGTTCTTCCGCTTTCCAGCGGACCCACCGGCGGCACGGTCACGCTCAATACCGGAACCGACACGCTCTCCGGCACCTTCAGCCTTCCCACCAATATCGAAAACGCCTATCTCGACGTTTATTCGCAAGGCCAGATTGGCGACGAGTTCTGGTACAGCTGCGTTCCTAACGATGTCTCCACCGAGCTCGAGAGCTGCGGCAACACCGCCTTCCGCGAAACCGAGATCTCCATCGACGGCCAGCCTGCCGGCGTCGCACCCATCTCCCCCTGGATCTTCACCGGCGGCTGGGGAGATCCCTGGCTCTGGTTCCCGATCCCCGGCGTACAAACTCTGAACTTCGCTCCGTACCGCGTCGATCTCACGCCGTTCGCCGCGCAACTCAGCAACGGCCAGCAACACACAGTCTCGCTCAGCGTCTTCAACGCCAACGGATATTTCTCCGATACAGCCAATCTTCTTCTCTATCTCGACTCCGGCTCCGCCGTCGTCACCGGTGGGCTGACCAAAAACACTCTCACCGCTCAACCCAACCCGGTCGTCACCGAAAACGTTAAAGCCGGCAACTCCGTCACCGGCCACGTACACGTCGGCTCCGTCCGCAACTACACCCTCAGCGGATACGTGAATACTTCCCACGGCAAAGTCACCACCTCGATCTCGAACAACGTGAACTTCTCCAACGGACAGTCGTTCATCATCAACAACAACGAATACGTCCAAAACATCACCCAGACCAGCAGCGCCAGCTCTACGACTACGGTCTCAACCGCGGGCAAGCCCAGCGTCGTAACCACGAAGAGCTTCCAGTTCCCGCTGACGCTCGACTTTTCGCAAGCCGTCACCTCGAGCGGAGGCGTCAATCAAACCACCACAGTCTGGCAGACCTACGATCTGCAGCAGACCAGCAAGCAGAGCGGTGTGCTCACCTACACCAGCCTGCTCACCAATGCCGCCAATCATCAGGACACGCTCGAGTTCGACTCCAGCTTCAACCTGATCGGCAATACCAACCAGTCAGCGACGCAGCTCTTCAACAACACCGACTCAACGGGCACGAACCAGGTCTGCACCATTGCGGCTGCAGCCAACGTGCTGACCAGCTTCAGCAAAACCTGCGTGCAGTAATAGAAGCGGGAAGGATGAATCGAAGAGGTTGTAAGAAAACTGGGTTCCCCACGTCTGGCCGGCTTTGCCAGACGTGGGGATTTTGATTTTGACGTGTAAAGTATTAACCCTGGATTGAAAACCAGACGCCACGCAAAATGAAGTCATCACCATCCAAAGCGACGATTGTTGCTGCCGAGCCGCAACTGTTCGTCACCGACATCAAAAGATCATGCGAATTCTTCTGCGGGAAGCTAGGCTTTTCGCTCGCATTCAGTTACGGCAAACCTCCCTACTACGCGCAGGTGGTTCGCGACGCGGCGCACCTCAATCTAAGGGGTGTCGAGCAACCGGTAATCGAATCGACGATCCGCGCCGAGGAAGAATTGTTGTCGGCGTCGATGACTGTAGCCACATCGGACGAGATCAAACTGCTGTTTTTAGAATTTCAATCCGCCGGCGTCGCCTTTCACCAGAAGTTGAAAAAGCAGCCTTGGGGCGCCAGAAATTTCGTAGTCAAAGATCCAGACGGAAATCTGCTGCTCTTTGCCGGCCCCGCAAACTAGCAACTCCAGGAAGCAGCAGTGTGATTTAGGCTAGCTACTTCGACCCGTAATGCAGCTTCGGATACCAATCCGTCCCGCGCCCGTCAGGAGTTAAATCCAGCAGCAGCCATAGCGGATCAAGATCAGGAGCACCGCGCGGATCCTGCCCCGGATCGGCCATCTCACCGCTCATTTCCCCGCTATAGAAATGTCGAATCACGCCATCGCGGCGCGTGAAAACACTGAAACCAGGCATGTCTCCATCTTTGGGATCGACGTATTCGCGCGTATATGCGCCGCTCAAATCAGAAATGAACGGCAGGTTAGAAAGTCCGCGTTCGCGTTTGTACTCCACCAGCCGCGCAATCGGAGAACGCGCCGTCACGGCAATGGCCACGCGCTCGCGCAAATTGACCGCGGCTCCATTCCACGATGTCAGAAACGAAGTGCACATAGGGCACGGCCCCGTGCGCTCGGGGCCAAACATCATGCTGTAAATAAGCAGCGCATCTTTACCGCCAAAAAGCGTAGAGAAGCGCGTTGGTCCCCTCTCGGATACAAGTTCGAAGTCCTGCGGAACCTCGCCGCCGGCAGGCAGCGCCCGCCGCTGTGCCGCGACCCGTTC
>Ga0209006_10006940_pt1 | contig 10230 bp, 8 predicted proteins | sample JacPin_JW_Ref_O2_FD_188567 | JGI IMG/M metagenome (GOLD analysis project Ga0209006, IMG submission 188567) | Forest soil microbial communities from Algoma, Ontario, Canada - Jack Pine, Ontario site 1_JW_Ref_O2 (SPAdes) (version 2) | ecosystem: Environmental > Terrestrial > Soil > Boreal... | reverse complement strand
CGCTTCATCGCAGTTTCGATGGCTCGAAAGTGACGATGTACGCGCAGTGGAAAAGCGTCGAGGAGTATGAGGCCATGCGCAGGGATCCCCGTCCGCTGCCTTTTTTCGAGGAAGCGCTGACGTTGGCGAAGTTTGATCCGGGCATGTATGAGGTCGTCAGGACATTCTCGCCCGTCGGAAGTCGATAAGGGGACGCTCCGCGAACCAGGTGTTTGCTGCGATCATCCTGTCTTGCGGCGCGCCGGCTTCAACGGCATGACGACGTCAGTAAGACCGAGCCAGCCCGCCAGCGCCTGAAGCTCCTGGGAGATCGCGTCCATGGCGTCCGAGGGCGCGCGCGGCTCGAGATGCACCGCATGGACGAGCAATCGCCCCACTTGGCGATCAGCCTTCAGGTCGAGCCGAGCCACAAGCAAGTCTCCGAGCAGGAAGGGAAGTACGTAATAGCCGTGCTGGCGCTTGTCGGCCGGCGTGTAAATCTCGATCCGGTAGTGGAAGTCGAAGAGCCGCAACGTGCGGGAACGCTCCCAGACGAGCGGATCGAACGGCGCCAGCAGCGCCCGCGCGGAGATTCGACGCGGCCTGCGGACGTCACGGTGAAGATAGGCGAGCCGCGCCCACCCCGGAACCTCGACCGGCTCGAGAACGCCGGCCTCGACGAGCGACTCGATTGCAAGCCGTGCATCGTCAGGGCCAAGACGAAAATAGTCGCGCAGGTCCTGCGTCGTGGCGACGCCAAGCGCCTGAGCGGCGCGGTCGATGAGCGCGCGCTGGGCATCCTTCTCGTCCGGAGTCGGCAGGGCGAGGATCTCGGCCGGAATGATGCGCTCGCTCAGATCGTAGACACGCTCGAAACTGCCGCGCCGGGTCGCTGTCGTGATGTGTCCCGCCCAAAAGAGCCACTCAAGGGCCTGCTTGGTGTCGCTCCATTCCCACCACCCGGACCGGCCGCGTTTTTCTTCCAAGTCCGACGCCGCGCGGGGACCCTCGTTGCGGATGCGATTGAGTAGCGCTTCCGCCTCAGGCCGGCGCTCGCCAGCGAAGAGCCGCAACCCTTTCCAACCGGCCTTCCCGCGATCAGCGCGGGCCATCCGCCAGCGCAGCGAGGGATGCAACGACAGCGGCAGGAGCGAAGCCTCATGGGCCCAATATTCGAACAGCCGCCGCTTCCTCGGTTTCCCCCAGGCGGCGGTGTCGATCAACGAACGGTCATAGGGACCAAGTCGGGAGAAGGCCGGCAAGTAGTGGGCGCGGACCAAGACGTTGACGCTGTCGATCTGGTGAAGGGAAAGTTGGTCGACGGTTTTCAGCCAACGCGCCGCGGTGACCCTTTCCGGGCGCGGGCCGCCAAAGCCCTGGGCGGCAAGAGCGATCCGCCGGGCCTCCTGGAGGGAAAGCTTTCCTAATTTCGTCACGTGGCTCCGCGGACTGTCTTTCGCCCGAACAGCGGCCCAATCTCCACCGCCAGCGCGCCGGACATAATCAGCACGCAGCCGAGAGCGCCGACGGCGGTCAGACGCTCGCCAAGCAGGAGAGCGCCCGCGAGCGCGGCAAACACGCCTTCGAGGGCGAGGATCAGCGCTGCCTCGGCGGGCGGCGTATGCGCCTGCGCGAAGATCTGGATCGTATAGGCGAGCGCGCCTGAGACAATGCCGGCGAACAGGATCGTCGGCGCGGTCGCCATGAGTGCGCCAGGCGGCATTGATTCGAGCAAGGTGGAACACAGCGCGGCGAGGCCGGCGCAAACCGCATATTGCACGAAGGCGAGTAGCAGGGGCCGGCCGGCGCGGGCCAGAAAGATCGGCGTCAGCGCGATGACGGTGGCCCAGGCGAAATCGGCGAGAAGAACGAGCGCGTCGCCAAGATTCGGAGGACCAAGCCCCCCGCCCGAGGAGAGCAGCCAGGCGCCGACCAGGGAGACGAAACCCGCACCGACGATGATGGCGCGCGGACGGGCGCCGGTCAGCGCCCACACGACGAAAGGGGTCAACACGACGTAGCAGGCGGTTAGGAAGCCGGCGTTGGTGGCGCTGGTCGTCTCGATACCCGCCTGCTGCAGAGTCGTGCCGAAGAAAAGCGCGAGGCCGATTACGAGCGCGAGTCGCCATTCGTCGCGGTTTGGGGCATGAGGCTTGCGGCGAAACTCCCAGAGCGCGAACGGGGCAAGCGCCGCAGCCGAAACAGCAAAGCGCGCGGCGACGAAGGCGAGCGCCGGCATGGTCGCCGTGGCGTATTTCTGCGCGACGAAGGTTACGCCCCACAGGATGGAGGTGAAGAGAAGTAGGCCGTCCGCGCTCACGCGACTCATGCCGCCTCCAACAGCGGAATATCGCATGCCCTCAGACCTGCTCAATCTCGATCAGCGTGCCGGCGAAGTCCTTTGGGTGCAAAAACAGCACCGGCTTACCATGAGCGCCGATTTTTGGGTTTCCGTCCCCGAGCACGCGCCCACCCGCGGCTTTGAGCTGGTCGCGGGCGGCGATGATGTCCTCAACCTCATAGCAGAGGTGGTGCATGCCGCCGTCCGGATTGCGATCGAGAAACTTGGCGATCGGCGAGTTCGCGCCCAAAGGATGCAAGAGTTCGATTTTCGTGTTGGGCAGATCGACGAAGATGACGGTCACCCCGTGATCAGGCTCTGGTTTCGGTTCGGAGACGCGAGCGCCGAGTGTTTCCCGATAGGTCCGCGCCGCCTTTTCGAGATCGGGGACAGCAATAGCGACATGGTTGAGCTTGCCGATCATAATGGAATTCGCTTGGCTCACACCTCCACCACCAGCACATGCACTTGTGGCTTCTTGCCCCAAACGGTGTTGACCGAACCGCGCACCGCACGTTCGATGGCGGTGGATACGACGTCGGCGTCGCGCCGCTTGCCTGGCGGCAGGCTCTCGAAGGCCTCGAAGATCGCGTCGTCGATCAGAGCGTCGATCGCTGCGCCTTCCCGCGTGCGCTCTGGCAAGCCGGCGATCATCACATCCGGGTCGCCCGCCATTTCGCCCCTCGTTGTGAGCGCGATCGCGATCGATACAACGCCCGCAAAACTAAGCCTGCGGCGTTGGCGGACGGATTCCTGATCCGGCGGCAACAGAATCGCGCCGTCCTTCGCCCGCCGCCCGCTCGTCACTTTGCCTGATACGCTGACCTTGCCAGGCGCAAACCGGATCATATCGCCGTTGAAGGCGCGCAAGACTTGCGGCACACCTTGCGCCTTGGCGAAGTCCGCATGTTCGGTCAAGTGAACCGGCTCGCCATGCGCGGGCACGGCGATTCTTGGACGCACCCAGCCATACATTTTCGCCACCTCCGCCCGTCGTGGATGGCCTGAGACATGCACGAGCGCGGTGCGGTCTGTGATCACCTCGACGCCAGCGCGAGCGAACGCGTTAACGATTTTCCCGACCGCCTTCTCGTTGCCGGGAATGGTCCGCGACGAGAAGATCACGGTGTCGCCGGCGCTCAGTTCTGCCGTCGGATGCTCGTCTCCCGCCATGCGTGCGAGCGCTGCGCGGGGCTCGCCCTGACTGCCGGTGGCGAGGGCCAGTATCTGGTCGCGCGGCAACCGCTCGAACGCATCCATGCCCAAGAAAGGCGGCAGGCCTTCCAGCATCCCGCACTCGCGCGCGACGCCGACCACGCGCTCGATAGCCCGGCCAAGAATGCAGACCTGTCGCCCGGCGACAAAGCCAGCCTCAGCCGCCGAACGCAGCCGGCTGACGTTGGAGGCGAAGGTGGTCACGACCACCCTGCCCTTCGCATTGGCGATGAGCCCAGCCAGAGTCTTCGCGACGTCGCGCTCGGACGGACTTTCCCCTTCGCGCAGGATGTTGGTCGAATCGCAGACAAGCGCCAGCACGCCCTCGTCGCCGAGCGCTTTGAAGCGAGCCTCGTCGGTGGGGAGACCAACGATCGGCGTCGGATCAATCTTCCAGTCGGCGGTGTGGACGATAAGCCCGGCAGGCGTGCGAATCGCGAGTGCCGAGCTTTCGGGGATGGAATGAGCGACGGGGATAAATTCGACCACGAACGGGCCGATCACGACCTTTTCGCCGAGCTGAACAACCTTCAAGGGGATCTCGGGCGCGCCCGGTTCGCCCAGCCGGCGCGCCTCGACAAGTCCGGCCGCGAAGCGCGTCATATAGACGGGCGCGCGAAGGTCCGGCCAAAGCTCGACGAGGGCGCCCATATGGTCCTCGTGGGCATGAGTGATAACCACCCCGACCAGATTCGTCTTCGCCTTCTCGATGAAGCTGAGATCCGGCATGATGAGATCAACGCCAGGCAAGTCCTCGTCGGCGAAGCCGATGCCGAGGTCGACCATGAGCCATTGACGTGCGCTCGCCGGCCCATATCCGTAAAGGGCGCAATTCATTCCGATCTCGCCCAAGCCGCCAAGCGGCACGAACACCAACTCGTTGTCGTCCGCCATCTAGGCGTGCCCTTCCGGCGCGTGGGGGGCGGACGGAATCACTCGCGGCAGGATGCCCGAGCGAGGTAAGAGCCACACGTCGGCCGCCTCGATGGCGTCTAGCCCGTGCTCGGAGCGCATGAGCAGACGGCCGGCCGCGTCGACCCCCTCGAAGATCCCCTCGCGTTGGCCGGCGCCGTTTTGGATCGCGATCCGTTCCCCCAAACCGACAGCGTAATCGAGCCAAGCGGCGCGAATGCGGTCGAATGTCTGCCCAACGCGCCACTCGTCAAGCGCGTCGTCAAACCGTTCGACGAGACGCTCGAACACGTCTCCAGGGGCCACTGGCTGTCCGTCCGCCCGGGTCAAACATGAGGTCGCGTATCCAAGGGCCTCCGGCGCATGCGCACAATTCACGCCGATCCCTACGACGCAAGCCGTCCGCTCGCTTCCAAGGCTAAAGCCTTCAATAAGAATCCCGGCGCATTTCGCGCCGTAAGACATGAGATCGTTCGGCCATTTGAGGCCGACCTCGGTCACCCCAAGATCTTTGACTGCGCGCGCCAACGCCACTCCGGCGACGAAGCTGAGTTGCGCCGCGACCGCGCGCGGACAGGGATCGACCATGAGGGCGCTGGCGTGCAGGTTTCCCTTCGGCGAGATCCAGGCGCGGCCCCGACGGCCTCTTCCTGCCGTCTGCTCTTCGGCTACGATCCAGAGGCAATCCGTGTCGCCAGCGAACGCGCGGCGGCGCGCCTCTTCGTTGGTCGAATCGATGGCGTCAAAACGAACGACACGCCAGTCTCGATGCGAGCTGTCCAGCCTGGGGGCGGCGGTCAAAAGAGCGACTGAGCAGCCGCCATCGCGGCGTTGGTGATCGGCGAGGGCGCGAACACAAACAGGATGATCGCGAGCGCCGATACGGCGAGGACGATGCGCGCGACGGCGCCCGGACGATCGAAAGCAGCAACGGGTTCGTCGAAATACATCAGCTTGACGATCCTCAGATAGTAGTAGGCGGCGACGCAGCTCGCCAGCACGCCAATCACCGAAAGGCCGTAGAGGCCAGCCTTCATTGCGGCGGCGAAGACATAGAACTTGGCGAAGAAGCCCGCCAGCGGTGGAACGCCGGCAAGCGAGAACATCATCGTCGCCAGGAAGAAAGCCATAGTCGGATCCGTCCGCGCCAGGCCCGCAAGGTCAGCCATCGTCTCGACCGCACGGCCATTGCGCCGCATGGACAAGATGGCGGCGAAAGTTCCAAGCGTCATGACTATATAGATCGCCATGTAGACGGCGACGCTTTGCGCGCCCTCGACTGTGCCGGCCGCAAGCCCGACCAGCGCGTACCCCATGTGGCCAATCGAGGAATAAGCCATCAGGCGCTTGAAGTTGCGCTGGCCAATGGCGGCGAACGCGCCAAGAACCATCGAGGCGATCGAGACGAAGGTAAGGATCTGGCGCCAGTCGTGGGCGATGCCGGGAAAGGCGGTGATCACAACACGAACCAGGACCGCCATCGCGGCGACTTTGGGCGCGGAAGCGAAAAAAGTCGTCACTGGTGTCGGCGCGCCCTCGTAGACATCGGGGGTCCACATGTGAAAGGGCACGGCGGAGATCTTGAAAGCCAACCCCGCCAGAACGAACACCAGTCCGAAAAGCACCCCAATGCTGGCATGATCATGCACGGCATTCGCCACTGCGCTGAAGGCGACCGAACCGGAATAGCCGTAGATAAGCGAGACGCCATAGAGCAACATGCCGGACGACAGCGCGCCGAGGACGAAATACTTGAGCCCGGCTTCGGTGGCGCGGAGATCGTGGCGTCGATAGGCTGCGATCACGTAGAGCGCCAAGCTCATCAGTTCGAGGCCGAGATAGAGCGCGATGAAATCGTCGGCCGAGATCAGCATCAGCATGCCGAGGGTGGAAATGAGGATGAGGACCGGAAATTCAAATCCGCCGATCCGCTCTTGGCGCATGAATTCAACCGACAACAGGAGCGTCACCAGCGAACCAAGAAGCGCAAGCGCGCTCATGAAGCGGGTGAATGCGTCGTCCGTGAAGGAGCCGTAGAAGGTGACGCCCATTGGGCGATTCCTGGCCACCATCAGAATGAAGACAAGGCCGAGCAGGCCGACGGCGAACTCGTTGACTAACGCCGACCCTCGCTCGCCGCGCAGGGCGCCGTAAAGCACGAGCGCCAAAGTCCCCGCCGCCAGCACCACTTCCGGCAGGATCACGGGAAGAGAAATAGCCGTCTCATGCATGGGAATCACAGCCCCGCCGACTTCGTCGCCGTGACAGCGTGCTGGAAGCCGCTGATGATCTGTTCGATTGAAGCGGCGCTGGCGTCGATGATCGGCTGCGGATGCACGCCGTAAAAGATCGTGAGCAGGCCAAGCGGCAAAAGCGTCACCACCTCGCGACTGGTGAGGTCGGCCATGCCCATCAGGCTCGGCTTCTCGATCACGCCAAAGACGATGCGGCGGTAAAGGTAGAGCGCGTAGCACGCCGACAAGATGGTGCCGAAGGTGGCGAGAAACGCGACCCAGTTGTTGATCTGGAACGTGCCCAACAGGGTCAAGAATTCACCGATGAAGCCCGTCGTGCCCGGCAATCCGATATTGGCAAAGGTGAACACCATAAACACGAGCGCATAAAGCGGCATGCGCTGCACGAGGCCGCCGTAGGCGGCAATGTCGTAGGTGTGCATGCGATCATAGAGGACGCCGGTGCAAAGGAAGAGAGCGCCGGAGACAAGGCCATGACTAATCATCTGATAGACAGCGCCCTGGATCCCTTGGGTGTTGGCGGCGAAAATCCCCATCGTCACGAAGCCCATATGGGCAACCGACGAATAGGCGATGAGCTTCTTCGTACTCTCCTGCGCCAGCGCGACCAGGGAGGTGTAGATGATCGCGATCACTGACAGGGCGAAGACGAGGGGTGCGAAATAAAGTGAGGCGTCTGGGAACATCGACAGCGAAAACCGGATGAATCCGTAGCCCCCCATCTTGAGGAGAATGGCGGCCAGCACCACCGACCCCGCTGTCGGCGCTTCGACGTGCGCGTCTGGCAACCAGGTATGGACCGGCCACATGGGCATCTTGACCGCGAACGAAGCGAAGAACCCGAGCCACAACCAAGTCTGCATCTTGGCCGGAAACGAGGTCTTGAGCAGGACCGTGATGTCGGTCGTTCCCGCGAACCAGTACATGGCCATGATCGCGAGCAGCATCAGCACCGAGCCGGTGAAGGTGTAGAGGAAGAACTTGAAGGCGGCATACACGCGGTTCCCGTGGCCCCAGATGCCGATAATGATGAACATCGGGATGAGGCCGCCCTCGAAGAACAGATAGAAGAGCACCAAGTCGAGCGCCACGAAGACGCCGACCATCAGCGTCTCCATCACCAGGAAGGTGATCATGTACGCCTTCACGCGGGTCTGAATCGGGGCCCAGGACGCGATAATGCAAATTGGCATAATGAAGGTAGTCAGCAACACAAACGGCATCGAAATCCCATCGACGCCAAGCTTGTAGAGAATCGCGTGCGAGAACCAGTCGTGCTCCTCGACAAGCTGAAAGCCAGGCTGTTCCGCATCGAAGCGGCCCCAAGCGACGAGGCTCAGCACAAAGGTGAGCAGGGTTGCGAACAGGGCGATCCAGCGGGCGTTTCGCTTCGTCGACTCGCTGTCGCCAGGTAGCAACAGGATGAACAACGCGCCAATCAGCGGCAGCGCCAGAATGCCGGAGAGGATCCAAGAGCCGTTCATCGCGTGACCCCCCCGAACAGATACCAAGTCGTCAGCGCGGCAGCGCCAAGCAGCATCGCGAAGGCGTAATGGTAGACGTAGCCGGTTTGCAGGCGCACCGAGTTCCGGGCGACATCAAGAACGCGAGCCGATACGCCGTCTGGCCCGAGTCCGTCGATGATCGCGCCGTCTCCGCCCTTCCAGAACAAGCGACCGATAGCGAAAGCCGGACGGACGAACAGGAAGTCATAGAGTTCGTCGAAGTACCACTTGTTGAGCAGGAAGCGATAGAGCGCCGGAAAATCGGCGGCGAGCCGCTGCGGCGCGGTTCGGTCGACAACATACATGTAATAGGCGACGAGGAACCCACCGAGCATGAACAGGCTCGGTGACAGCGAGACCAACGCCGACACGTGCTCCATGTCCTCGAGAACATGGTTCTCAAGTCCGAAGAACAACGATTGGCGCCAGAACGACTCAAAGCCTCCACCAATGAAGAGATAGCGGAAGGCCATTCCGGCGAAGGTCGCCCCGACCGCCAACACCACGAGCGGAACCAACATCACGAGCGGTGATTCGTGGACGGGATGATCGCCGTGACCATGATCTCCATGCCCAGGAGCATCATGGGCATGGGGTAAGCTTGCCGCCGCCCAGTCGCCACGCTGGCCGAAGAAGGTCATGAACATCAGGCGCCAGGAATAGAACGCGGTCAGCGCGGCGGCGATGTCAGTGCACAAGAATCCATAGAGCGCGCCATAGCGGTGCGAGGCGAACGCAGCCTCGATAATCGCATCCTTGGAGACAAAGCCGGCAAAGCCAAACGACGTCAACGGAATGCCGACCCCGGTCAGCGAAAGCGTTCCAATCATCATCATCCAGAAGGTGAACGGGATCTCCTTACGCAATCCGCCCATCACGCGCATGTCCTGCTCGTGATGCATCGCGGTGATGACCGAGCCAGCGCCGAGGAACAACAGGGCCTTGAAGAAGGCGTGTGTGAAAAGGTGGAAAATGCCTAGGCTGTAGCCGCCAACCCCAAGAGCCACGAACATGTAGCCGAGCTGCGAACAGGTCGAGTAGGCGATCACTTTCTTGATGTCGTTCTGCACCAGGCCAACCGTCGCGGCGAAGAAGGCCGTCGTTCCGCCGACAATCGTTACAACACTCAGCGCGGTGGGCGACATTTCGAATAGCGGCGAAAGTCTCGCCACCATGAACACGCCTGCCGTCACCATCGTCGCGGCATGAATGAGGGCGGAAACCGGGGTCGGGCCTTCCATCGCGTCGGGCAGCCAGGTGTGCAGCAGGAACTGCGCCGACTTGCCCATCGCCCCCATGAACAGCAGCAGACAGGCAAGCGTGACGGCGTCCCAATCGAAGCCGATAAAATGCACCGTCTTGCCCGCAAGACCAGGAGCGGCGGCGAACACCTGATCGAAGCTGACCGAACCAGTCAGATAGTAGGTGAGAAAGATGCCGAGCGAGAAGCCGAAGTCACCGACCCGGTTGACGACGAAGGCTTTGATGGCCGCGGCGTTGGCCGTGGGCCGATCGTACCAGAAGCCAATCAACAGGTAGGACATCAAACCGACGCCCTCCCAGCCGAAGAACATCTGAACCAGATTGTCCGCTGTCACCAGCATCAACATCGCGAACGTGAACAGCGAGAGGTAAGCGAAGAAGCGGGGTCGCGACGGGTCGTCGGCCATGTATCCGATCGAATAAACATGGACCACGAACGACACCGTGGTCACCACGACCAACATCACCGCGGTCAGGGTGTCGATGCGCAGGGCCCAAGCGACCGCGAGCTTGCCGGAGGTGAACCAATTGGCGATCGGGACATGCGCGTCGGATCCCCCCGCGACCATGACGAAAGCGATCCAGGATAGGACACAGCAAACCCCGAGCAGGCCGCAGGTGACATATTCGGCGCCGCGCCCGCCGATCCAGCGCCCAAAAATGCCGGCGATCAGAAAACCGAGAAGCGGCAGGAAAACGATTAGCTGGTACACCGGTCTCAGCCCTTCAACGAATTGATGTCCTCAACCGCGATCGAGCC
>Ga0209006_10006939_pt1 | contig 10230 bp, 9 predicted proteins | sample JacPin_JW_Ref_O2_FD_188567 | JGI IMG/M metagenome (GOLD analysis project Ga0209006, IMG submission 188567) | Forest soil microbial communities from Algoma, Ontario, Canada - Jack Pine, Ontario site 1_JW_Ref_O2 (SPAdes) (version 2) | ecosystem: Environmental > Terrestrial > Soil > Boreal... | reverse complement strand
GGTTTTGGATAGAGTCCGTGGGAATCAGGCATGCCGCTAAGGCCTACTACAAGCCTATGCGGCGCGTGCCTCTTCCCAAACGCGGGCTTCAGCCACAAAGACCCTCATCATCTCATCAATACAGGCTTTGAGCATCCGGACCCGTTCAGCCAGTGCCTCTGTAAGTCGCGCAATGTTGTGGTCCATCGTCAGGTTCAAACCTTCACCACCGCCTAACAAAATAAAACCATGCCGATTTAAGTTGATTGTTCCCGCAGTCACCCATTCATAGTGAGCTATTTTGTCTCTTACTGATCGTTTTTCGACAGAGGACATCACGAAAGCAAAATTTTTGGCATGCTTTGCGTGAACTGCCGATAAAGCATTAGGGAACCTGTGTGGACGGCGATCTGACGAAGGACAGCGAATTCATCACGGCGGTACTGCAGGCATGCGGTGCGCTGGTCGTGGTGTTTGACCGCGCCGGGCGGATCGTCTTTTTCAATCGTGCGTTTGAGCAGGTAATGGGCTATTCGAGCGCCGAGCTGATGGGCCGGATCTTTTTCGATGTTCTGGTAAGCCCGGAGGGCAGGGAGGCCAGCCGGAAGCGTTTGGAGCATGGTGTTTCGGCCCGGGAGGCATCTGCGTTTGAGAGCGAATGGATCGCTAAATCGGGCGAGCCGCGCCGCATCTCGTTTTCAAACGTTCCGATGCTGAACAAAGTTGGCGAGGTGGGGTACTACATCACCACCGGCATCGACATCACGGATGGCTACCATGCCGATCGGGAATTACTGAAGTCGGAGACGCAGTTCCGTTGCATTTGGGAAGCGTCTTGCGAGCCGATGTTTCTCACAGATTCGAGCGGCATGATCGTCAAAGTCAACGCCGCCTTCGCCAGCCTGCTGGGCACCGAGCCAGCCGGGCTCGAAGGCATGAGTGTGACGGGCCTGTTTCATCCCGATCAGCGGGAGGCGCTGCGGGAATATCACCGGGCGCGTTATGCATCGGATGTGAAGGAGCATTTCTTCGAACGCGAGTTGCATTTTATGCACGGCCCGTCCGGCATTTTCGAGAATTCGGTTACTCGCGTGGATATACCCGGCCAGCCTCCCCAGATGCTCTGCATTCTGCGGGACGTGACGGAGCAGCGGCGCAACGCGGAAGAACTGGCGCGCGCCAAAGAGGCCGCTGAAGCCGCCAACCGGGAGCTGATCGCGGCCAATCGCAGTCTGGAAGAGACCGGACGTTTGGCTCAGGAAATGGCGGATCGCGCCGAAGCGCTCAGCGCCGCCAAGAGCGATTTTCTGGCCAATATGACGCATGAGGTGCGCACCCCGCTGAATGGCATCCTCGGGATGACCGGCCTGGCGCTCGAAACTCCGCTCGAGAGCGATCAACGCGAATACCTGGAACTGGTGAAGTCGTCGGCCGAGGCGCTTTTGAGTCTCGTCAACGATGTGCTCGACTTCTCGAAGTACGAAGTAGGCAAGCTGGGGTTGGATTGTGTGGAGTTTTCCTTGCGGGCGCTGGTGCGCGACGTCTTGCGGCCCATGGCGTTGCGGGCCTCGGCCACTGGGCTGATTTTTGAATCGGTGGTGGAAGAGCGGGTACCGGATCAACTGATTGGAGATCCGCTGCGAATTGGCCAGGTGCTACGGAATCTGGCCGGAAACGCCATCAAGTTTACTAAGGATGGCCAGGTTTCCGTGCGGGTTCGGACTGAATCGGTGGAAAGCCCCAAGGTCACCCTGTGTTTCAGCGTGGTCGACACGGGCATCGGGATTGCTCCGGAAAAACATCGGCTGATCTTTGAGCCGTTCACCCAGGCCGACGGGTCCACAACGCGCAAGTACGGCGGCACGGGCCTGGGGCTCTCTATATCCTCCGGCCTGGTAGAACTGATGGGCGGGCGCATCTGGGTGGAGAGCGAACCGGGAGCTGGCAGCGCATTTCACTTCACGCTCACCTTGCAAATCGCAATGCCGGCCAGTGGCGGCGAACCGGACGCGGCGCAGACCCCGTTGGCCCGTGGGGATCACAGAAAATCATTGCGAATCCTGGTGGCGGAGGACAACAGCGTAAACCAGCGTCTGGCCGCGCGGTTGCTCGAACGCGAGGGACATTCGGTGACGATCGCCGGCTCGGGGAAGGAAGCGTTGGAACTGTTCGAGTCCAGCCTGCTGGAGCGCCATGAGTATGACCTGATCCTGATGGACGTCCAGATGCCCGGCCTGGATGGTTTGCAGGCCACGACGCTCATCCGGGAGATGGAACTCGGTTCCCGGAGACGCATTCCCATCGTCGCCATGACGGCGCAGGCCGCCGAGTCGGACCGGCTGCGGTGTCTCGAATCCGGAATGGACGCTTACGTCACCAAACCCGTGCACGTGCCGGAGCTAATGAAAATGATCGAATCTGTAGTGCCTGGAGGAAATTCCATGAATGCGAGCTCAACATCGGAGGGATCCTCGGTGGAGGTGCAATTGCAGCAACTGGACGAATCGCTGGCCCTTAGCCGCGTGGGCGGCGACGTCGAGTTGTTGAAAGAAGTGGTTGAGTTGTTCCTCGACGATTATCCGTCCACCTTCGAAAAAATCAAGGCGGCCGTCGCCAGCCGCAACGCGACCGCTTTGGAGCATGCCGCGCATAGCCTGAAGGGATCGGTGTCCACGTTCGGAGCCAGCCGCGCGTTTGAAGCCGCGTTTACTCTCGAGAAGCAGGGACGCAGCGGCGATTTAGCGGATGCTCAAGAGAGTTTGCTTCAATTGGAGCAGGCGCTGGAAGCGCTACGCCCCGAACTGGTCTTGCTGCAGACGAAGTAGCCGTGGCGCAGGGCCTCCTGTGTGGCGCACGCACTCCTGCGTGCCGCGTTCACACTCGTGTGAACGCTGGGCTTGGCACGGCATGTTTCTTGTGACAATCAAACATAAGTCCTTTAAAATGTTCGCTCATAAAAAAAACTAAGTGGCATTACGCACTACTGCGTGCCGCATCGGCACTCATGCCGACGCCAAGTCTTTGTTTACGGTGTTCGCAGGAGTGCGAACACGGCACGCATGAGTGCGTGCGCCACGTAGCGTTCCAAAGCGGTGAACCGCAGCGCGTCTGCTATAGTGGTGGTCTGCTCTCCTATGGCATCCACCACCGTAACGGAAATCGTCTGTGCTCATAGCCCCGATTCCGACGACGCCTACATGTTTTACGGCTTGGCGACCAAAAAAGTCCGGTCGCGGCTGCTTTCGTTCCGCCACGTTCTCGAAGACATCGAAACGTTGAATCGTAAGGCGCTGGAAGGCGCCTACGAACTGACGGCCATTTCCTATCACGCCTATCCTTATATCGCCGACAAGTACGTCCTGATGGCCAGTGGGTCCAGTATCGGCGATGGTTACGGCCCCATTCTGGTGAGCGTGAAGCCCATGGCGCCGGAAGAAATCAAGGGAAAAAAGATCGCGATTCCGGGACGAATGACCAGCGCTTATCTGGCGCTAAAGCTCTTCGAGCCGGACTTCGAAGAAGTCCCCATTCCGTTCGACAAGATCCTGGACGCTGTGGCCGACCACACCGTGGACGCCGGCCTCGTCATTCACGAAGGCCAGTTGACGTACGGCAAGAGCGGCTTCCACAACGTTGTGGATTTGGGCCGCTGGTGGAAGAACGAGTACGACCTGCCGTTGCCGCTGGGCGGGAACGTGCTTCTGCGATCGCTGCCCGACGATATTAAGAGCGAGTGCTGCCGCGTGATGCGCGAGAGCATCCAGTATGCTTTGGATCATGGCGAAGAGTCGCTCAACTATGCCCTGCAATTCGCGCGCGATCTGGAGCCCCGGCTGGCTGAGAAATTCGTCGGAATGTACGTGAATCACTACACTGTGGACTGCGGCGAGCTGGTGCCCAAGGCGGCGCAAAAGATGCTCGACATGGGCTATGAGGCCGGCATCATCAGTAAGAAGGTGACAGTGGAATTTGTTCGATAAAGTGGGGTTATGAAGTCGAGCGGCCGTCACTGGCTATTGGCATGCCAGGCACTTCTGGCCTGCCTCACCCTGGTTCCAAGTAAAGCCCAGCCACCAAACACACCAACCGAAGCTCCTGCTCCCGACGACGCCAAAGCGCGCGCCAAGGCGGTCCGCGAGTATGGCAAAAGCGGCGGCTCCGAAATTATTCCCAGGCTTGAGCCGTATCTTGCCGACCCGGACGTAGAGGTCCGGCAGGAGGCCGTGAAGGCGCTGGTCGACATCGGGACGCAGCGCAGCCTGGATCCGCTGGTCAAAGCCACCAGCGACAACGATCCCGAAATCCAGATTCGCGCCACCGACGGCCTGGTAAATTTCTACGTGCCCGGTTACGTGAAAACCGGGCTGACCGCCTCGCTGCGGCGCGCTGGATCGTCCATCAAGGCCAAGTTTACCGACAACAACGATCTGGTGATCGATCCGTATATTCACCCTCGCCCGGAGGTGATCGCCGCGCTGGGCCGCGTCGCAAGCGGAGGCGCCAGTCTGGACGCGCGTGCCAATGCGGCGCGAGCGGTGGGCATTCTGCGAGGGCGGCAGGCGCTCCCGGATCTGGAACAGGCCGTGCGCTCCAACGATAGCGAAGTGATCTATGAGGCGCTGGTGGCGATCGAGAAAATTCGCGATCCGAGCGCCGGTCCGGCTATTGCCTTTCGGCTGCACGACCTGAATGAAAAGGTCCAAGTGACGGCGATTGAGGCCACTGGATTGTTGGTGAATCGCGCCGCGATCAACGACCTGCGCGATGTACTGGATCGCTCCCGCAAGATAAAAGTGAAGCGCGCGGCGCTTACCGCCATGGCGCAAATGCCCGATCCCCAGTTGCACGGCGTTTATATTACATATCTGAATCACAAAGACGACGGTCTGCGCGAAGGCGCGGCCGAGGGGCTGGGGCGGCTGAAGGATCCCGCCGATGCTGCCGAGCTGGAGCGAGCGTTTAATAACGAAAACAAGACCGAACCCAGGCTGTCGGTGGCCTTTGCGCTGGTGAATCTCGGCAAGCGGAGCATGGACGAATTCGATCCGCTGCGGTATCTGGTGAACAATCTCAACTCCACTGCCTATCGTGGCGTGGCGCGCGCATATCTGACCGAACTGGCGCGCGACCCCGAGGTCCGGCAGTCCCTTTATCCGGCTCTCAAGGACACTGGCGTCACCAAGGATGAGAAGACCGGCCTGGCTCAAGTGCTAGCGGCCAGCGGCGCTCCGGACGCTATGAGTCCCTTGGAAGCGCTCTCGCAGGATCCGGATCCTGAGGTTTCGCAAGAGGGGCTGCGGTCGGTAAAGAATCTGCGCGCACGCTTGCCCTAGCGGTTACCAAAAAACGGCGGCTGGAAGATTTGGCCCGCAACATGCGGGAAAATGGAAACGTGAGATACTTCGCGTTTTCGCTCCTCGCTCTCCTCACCGGATTTGCCGGCGCCCAAGCTCAAAATCCACAACCTGCCAACCCTCCCGAAGCAGCGCCAAGTCCGGCGGCGCCCGCGGGGGTGTCCTTGGGCGAACTCAGCGTGTCGCTGGAAGGTTTGGTTAATCGAGTCCGTCCGGCGGTGGTGCAGATATTTTCCACCGGCTATGTGACCGCCGAAGAATCGGAATCCAGCAACACGGCGGCATTGCTTTCCACCCAGCGCAGCACGGGATCGGGAATCATTCTTTCCGACGACGGCTTCATCGTCACCAACGCGCACGTGGTCCAGGGCGCCCGCCGCATTCAGGTCCGGCTATCGGTAGCCCAGACGCGGGGTGGCCGCACGCCGACCTTTGAGCCGGAAGTGAAACTGCTGGAGGGCAAACTGGTCGGGATGGATCGCGAGATGGATGTTGCGGTGATCAAGATCGCGCGCAGCGGCCTTCCGCATCTTCCGCTGGGGAACTCCGACGCCGTCCGCCAGGGTGAGCTGGTAATGGCCTTTGGAAACCCCCGTGGCCTGGAAGGATCGGTGAGCATGGGTATCGTCAGCTCCACGGCGCGCGAACTCCATCCTGACGATTTTCTGGCGTACATCCAGACCGACGCGCCCATCAATCCGGGCAACAGCGGAGGTCCGCTGATCGACGCGCAGGGTCGAGTGGTGGGCATCAACACGTTCATTCTTTCGGAATCCGGAGGTAGCGAGGGGCTGGGGTTCGCCATTCCCAGCAACATAGTCAACACCGTTTACTCGCAGCTTCGCAAAGAAGGGCACGTGCATCGGGGCAAGATTGGGATTTATGTGCAAACCATTACTCCGGCTCTGGCCGACGGCCTCCGTCTTCCGCGGGACTGGGGCGTGCTGGTGGGCGACGTAACGCCGGAGGGGCCGGCGGACCAGGCGGGCGTCAAGGTGGGTGATCTGGTTCTTACCGCGAACGGAAGAACGATGCGCAATGCGCGGCAACTGGAGGCGTACATCTATCGCTCCCCGATGACAGAGAAAGTCACGCTTCAGGTGCTGCGTGGACAGGATCAGCTCATGATGGACGTGAACGTCACCGACAGCGTCGACGATCCGCAGCGTTTCGCCGACATGGTCAATCCGGAGGACAATTTGGTCCCCAAGCTCGGTATTCTAGCCATCGGGATCGACAAGACTTTGGCCGCCATGCTGCCTGGTCTGCGGAACGGCTACGGCGTGGTGGTGGCCGCCGGGTCCAGCCCCACCGACCTCACCAGTGGAACCGGACTGCAGCCGGGAGACGTCATCTATTCGGTGAACCAGGCTCCCGTTGCGACGGTGGACGCGCTGCGAAAAAAGGTGGGCGAATTCAAGCCGGGGGACGAGGTGGCCATGCAGATCGAACGGTCCGGACGGCTGATGTTTGTTTCCATCGAGATCGAATGAGGCGCATAGTTGCGCCGGTGTTGCTGCTGTTGGTGGCCGGTGGCTTGGTCTCCGCGCAGACGCCGAAGCGACGCAAACCCGCCCAGGACGCGGATTCAAATCCGGGTCCTGCGCCTACTGCCTACACGGTAGAAAATCTGACGGTGGAAGGCAATCGCAACTACACTGCGGCGCAAATTTTCCTGGCAGCGGGCCTGCGCGTCGGTCAGAAGGCCGGCAAGTCCGAATTCGATTCGGCACAGGCCAAGCTGGAGGCAACCGGCGCGTTCGATCACGTCAGCTATCGGTTTCAACCTTCCGCAGACAATGAAGGCTATGATGCGACCTACGAGGTGGCCGAAGTCGCCCAGATTTATCCCATCCGGTTTGCGGATCTGCCCGCCGGCGATACCCAGCTTCGCACTTGGCTCAAGCAGAAAGATCCGCTGTTTGGAGAAAAGATTCCGGCGACGAAACCCGTAGTGGATCGCTACGTAGCGTGGATTTCCGAATTCTTGGCGAAGCAGGGTTATCGTCAGCCGTTGGCGGGTAAATTGAGCTCGGATGCGGGCGAAGATCTGTCCGTGCTGTTCCGTCCGGTCAAAGGTCCGCCGGCCATCGCGCATGTGATTTTCACCGGCACGGGCGATGTTCCCGCGGGGATTTTGCAGACGGCCATGTACGGCGTAGCCATCGGTGTTCTCTACACGGAGCCGCAAGTGCGGCTGCTTCTGGACAGTACCATTCGCCCCATCTATGAGGCGCATGGATTGTTGCGTGTGGCCTTCCCGAAGATTGAAACCGCGCCTGCCAAGGACGTGGATGGCATTACGGTGACGGTGCAAGTAGTGCCGGGACCGGCCTACAAGCTGGACAGCGCGAGCTTCGTGGGCGCCGATTACTCGCGCGCGGAGTGGAAAGATCTGTCGAAGCTTAAGATCGATCAGACCGTAAACTTCGATGAGGTGAAGGCCGCGCAGGAGAGGATTCGAGTGAACCAGCGGCGCGCCGGACACCTGGACGCTTCGTCGCACGTGAAGCGAGAGATCAACGATACCGATCACACCGTGGGCGTCGAGTTCCAGATCGATCCCGGCCCGCTTTACACGCTCGGCAAGCTGGAAATGGTCGGGCTGGACCTCGTGAGCGAACCGGAAATTCGGAAGATGTGGGGCATCGCGCCGGGGCGACCGTTCAACGTCGAATATCCGGATCATTTCCTGGCGCGGGTGAAGGAAGCCGGGGTGTTCGACAATCTGAAGACCACCAAGGCGGAGACTAAGATCAATGCCCGCAATCACACGGTGGATGTGACGCTGTACTTCAACAAGTAACTCCCGGCTGGGTTCGATTGCCGTTGACGCAAATTGACACAATGTGCCACTTGCGATATCCCTGAAGTATGGCAACTCGCACGACGGTTAACATCTCCTTGACACCGGAACTGGGAGCCTTCCTTCAGAATCGCGTAAAGTCAGGCCGATATCAGACCACAAGCGAAGTGGTACGGGAAGCCTTGCGACTTTTGCAGAACCAGGAGAAAGAGCGTGAGGAGGGTCTAAAGCAGCTGAAAGCTAAGTTGCAGCGCGGTGCTGCTGAAGCCGGGCGCGGGGAGTTGCTCGAGGCCGACGAAGTGTTCGAAGAGTTGCGTCGATTGATCGCAGAACGCAGGCGTGTAAAGAAGAAGGCTAGTCGCGCGTGAAGGGGCGATTTCGGCTTACCCCGGAGGCCAAAGCCGATCTTCGCGAGATTCTTCTGGTTATCGCGGAAGACAGCCCGGAGCTGCCGAACGCCTCCGATCGGAACTTTACCGAGCGCTGCGACGGTTGGGGCAGTGGCCGGGCGTTGGTCATTATCATGAGGAACTCCTGGATCGCCGATATCGCTTCTGGAACTTCTACTTATATGTGGTCTGCTACGTTTGGCAGGAGAAGCCCATTCACGTTGTCCCCGTGGTTCACGGGGCGCGCCAACTCGCTGCGTTCCTAGCTACTCGCACCAATCTGGAGTAGCCGATTTTCCCGGTCTGCGTGCCGCCATTGGCTGGTATTCTATAGGGAAGTGGCATCTCCGTTGAATTTTCACCTGGACCAATACGAAGGTCCGCTCGATCTGCTGCTCGACCTCATACGCCGGCAGAAGATCAACATCTACGACATTCCTATTGCTTCCATCACTCAGCAATATTTGGAATACATGCAGCGCGCGCTCGAGCTGGATATTGAGCTGAGCTCCGAGTTCGTCTACATGGCCGCCACGCTGATTCACATCAAATCCAAAACCCTGCTCCCCAAAGATCCGGAACTGGACAAGATCTCGCCCGAAGAAGATCCGCGCCAGGAACTGGTGGACCGGTTGCTGGAACACGAGCGTTTCAAGAATGCCGCCGAAATGCTGCAGCAGAAGCGGATGGTGGAAGATGTTTCCTGGTCGAATCCACAGATGAAAATGTTTCTGGCCGATAGCGAAGAACCGGAGCTGGCCATCTCGCTTTTTGACCTGGTGAAAACCCTGCAAACCGTGCTGGAGCGCGCTAAGAACCGGCCGATTTATGAAGTGGGCAAGGAAGACGTCAGCATCCCCGACATGATCCGCTATCTGGAGCGCGTTTTTGGCGAGCTGCGGACCGGCGAATCGCTACCGGCCGCCCAGTTGTTCGAGAATCAGGGCAGCCGCCGCGCGATGATCTGCCTGTTCCTGGCCATGTTGGAGCTAGTGCGCCGGCAAGCGCTGGTGTTGACCCAGCAGGACGCCTTCGGCGACATTGGATTGAAGAAGCATCGCACGTTTGACGAAGTGCTTGGCCAGTCGCTGGTGGCCATCGAAGAGGAATACAGTTAAGCCGCAATGGAACCAACCGAATTGCAATTGGACCCCGAGACCGATCTGCTCCCGGGCGTCGCAACTTCAACCTCCAGCATCGAGCTTCCCGATGCACAACTGCGAGCCGTGGTGGAAGCGGTGATTTATGTGACCGATGAGCCACTGTCGGCGGATCAGATCGCGACCGCCCTACAACAGCCGGCGGCGAGAGTCGGACAAATATTGGAAGAGCTGACCGCCGAGTACAACAAACCGGAACACGGGCTCACCATTCGCGAAGTGGCCGGCGGATACAAGCTGTCCAGCAAGCCCGAGCATCATGAGGCCATCCGTGCGTTCGTCAAGAATCTCAAACCGCCGTTGAAACTGTCGCTGGCTGCGCTGGAAACTTTGGCGTTGATCGCTTACAAGCAGCCCATCACGGCGCCTGAGGTGATGGAGGTTCGCGGCGTGCAAGGCGCTGGCGTGATCAAGACGCTGATCGATCGGAAACTGATCGCCACCGCGGGCCGGAAGACTGTTCTGGGCAAGCCGATTCTGTACAAGACCACCAAAGAATTCCTAGTGCAGTTCGGATTGAAGGATTTGAGCGAGCTGCCGAC
>Ga0209006_10006938_pt1 | contig 10231 bp, 8 predicted proteins | sample JacPin_JW_Ref_O2_FD_188567 | JGI IMG/M metagenome (GOLD analysis project Ga0209006, IMG submission 188567) | Forest soil microbial communities from Algoma, Ontario, Canada - Jack Pine, Ontario site 1_JW_Ref_O2 (SPAdes) (version 2) | ecosystem: Environmental > Terrestrial > Soil > Boreal... | reverse complement strand
CTGGATGATCATCTGGCAGGGTTCCAGCGTCAGTTCCCATGGAGGCTTTTGGGTGGCGTGCAGAAATGGCGGCCCCCTCCACGGGCATTTTGCTGGCCATGAAATAAAATTGATACATTATGATTGCGTTTCCACGCAAACATGGTAACATTTAATTCGAAAGACGCGCAGGCGTCTGTTCTTTGACATTTTACAGAGGGGCTGGGAAGCGGAAAAGGCTGAACCGTTTGGCGGAGGAGGGCTTGTCGCGCTGGCAAGTCCCGCGGTAGCTTCACGGAAAAAGTGGATGCTTTATGGAAGGGGAGAGGTGAACGACGCCACGTAAGTCGTTGATTTTCATGATTTTTCTAGATTTTTCTCGTGGAGTTCGCGGGGTCCGTTCGCAGTCATTCACCATTTTGAGAGTTTGGATATGCTCCCGTAAGTCGTTGATTTTCACGATATTTTCAGATATTTAGGAATTAGGCACTCACCGCAAGTAATGCGGCTTGACGCGTGGGTGGAAGCGGCGCTATGTTCTTGCCACCAATCGTAAAATTGAATCGCGCCAATCACAAGCAGGCCAGACAGGATGGAGCCAATAATGCCGCCAATGAACGGAATAATTAGGCGGTTCCAAGCATGAGCAACGACCCAATCATGAGCCTCGTTGTCGGCATAATTGGTGGTTTGTTTGGCGGTGGTGCTATTGGCCCAGCCGTCACTAGTTGCCTGACTGCTCGGCGGGAATGGAGAGCCGGAATAGCCGCCCGCCAGCGCGATTTGATGGCATATTCCAAGCAGTGGCTTACAGAGATTAGCACAATTCCGTTCACGAAGAGCGATGGGCCATGTCGGCCTGATGTCGCCTACGGAAAAGGCTTGCCACAATTCCAAAATCTTGCCGCCAAAGCACGCAGAGATTTTGGAGATTTGGAAGGGTTTAAAAAGGTGGTTGACGCCTGCATTTTTAACGAAGAAGACGCAAAGAAAACGCCAGTGGAGTTCGTCGCCATTGCTAAAGCCCGCGTGCAATCCGTTATTGATTTTATCGACCGGCACGCAGCGAAGTGATGCAGCTATATTAGCCTCTCTTATACACCAGTATAAGGAAACTAAATTACTTGCTGTGCCTGCATAATCCCCAGATATTTTCACATGGTCTTATTCGCAGACTTGGCAAATCGTCGGCATCCACTCTCTTGCATTCAACGCTGCTTTTCAGCATTCTCGCTCGCATGAACGAACCGTTTCGCACTGAGTCCGATTCCATGGGGCCGATGCAAGTTCCCGCGTCGGCTTACTACGGCGCCCAAACCGCGCGCGCCGTCGAGAATTTCCCCATCAGCGATTTGCGTTTTCCGCGCCGCTTCATCCGCGCCTTGGGTCTGATCAAGAAGCACGGCGCCCTGACCAATCAGGATTTGGGCGGCCTCAAATCCGACCTAGCCGGCGCCATCGCCAAGGCCGCGCAGGAAGTGGTCGACGGCCAATGGGACGGCCAATTTGTCCTCGATATTTTCCAGACCGGCTCCGGCACCTCGACCAACATGAACGCCAACGAGGTCATCGCCAATCGCGCCGGCGAATTGCTCGGCGGCCAGCGCGGCGGCAAATTGGTTCATCCCAACGACCACGTCAACCGCGGCCAATCCAGCAACGACGCCATCCCCACCGCCATTCATTTGGCCGCGTTGGAAGGGATTGAGCGCAGCCTCATCCCGGCGCTGACCGAGTTGGGTCAGGCGCTGGAAAAGAAGGCGACCGAATTTCACGACGTGCTCAAAATCGGGCGCACTCATTTGCAAGACGCCACGCCGATTCGGCTCGGTCAGGAATTCGGCGGTTACGCCAGCCAGGTCCTGCACGGCATCGAACGCCTCCGCTCGTCCGAAAAGAATCTCGGCGAGCTCGCCCTCGGCGGCACCGCCGTCGGCACCGGCATCAATACCGACCCGCAATTCGCGCGCCGCACCATCGAGCGCATTGCCGCCGAAACTGGATTGAACATCCGCGAGGCCGGCAACCATTTCGAAGCCCAAGGCGGGCGCGACGCCATCGTCGAAACTTCCGGCGCGCTGAAGACCGTCGCCGTGAGTTTGATTAAAATCGCCAACGACATCCGCTTTCTTGGTTCTGGCCCGCGATTGGGTTTGGGCGAGTTGCGATTGCCGGCCACGCAACCCGGTTCCTCCATCATGCCCGGCAAAGTCAACCCCGTCATGTGCGAGATGCTGCTGCAAGTGTGCGCGCAAGTCTTGGGTAACGACGCGGCCATTACTTTCGGTGGCAGCTTCGGCAACTTCGAGTTGAACGTGATGATGCCGGTCATGGCCCACAATCTTTTGCAAGCCATCGAGTTGCTGGCCAAAGGCAGTCAAGTATTTTCACGCCGTTGCGTCACCGGCCTGGAAGTGGATCGCGAGAAATGCAAAGCCAACCTCGAATTGAGCCTGTCTAATTGCACGATCCTCGCCCCAGTCATTGGATACGACAAAGCCGCCAAGATCGCGAAAGTCGCCTACGAAACCAACCGCACCATCCGCCAAGTCGCCGAGGAAATTTCCGGTTTGGACAAAGCGAAATTGGATGAGTTGCTTGATCCAGCGAAGCAGACTTAGAAGTCGCCGCTCATCGAATTCTCAGTCAGTTTTGAAGCCACAGATGAACACAGACCGACACAGAGTAGAAGGAGTTGCGAAAGCAATAAACGCAAACCACAAGTGAAACACTCTTGTCAAGAAGTCTGCGTTCATCTATGTCGATCTTTGGCTTCCGCCCGCCTGAGTTGGCTGCGCCCGTGTGCTCCGCTTGCCTGGGTTGAATGGAGGCAGTGCCTCTGAAGCAATGCCTTCTCTTTCCTGATCCGCATCCCCTGGTCGAGCGGTTGGGACGGGATTTCTTCCGGCAACTGCCCGAGCGGCCTGGCGTTTACTTGATGCGCGACGCGATGGACGCTGTGCTCTACGTGGGCAAAGCCAAGAACCTGCGCAAACGCTTGTGCAGCTATCGCGTGGCCAATCCCGACCGGATGCCACGCCGCCATCTGCGCCTGCTTCGGGCCGTCGTGCGCATCGAACTGCAAGAGTGCGCGGACGAAGCAGCGGCGCTGGCCAGGGAATCCGAACTGCTGCGGGCGCTGAAACCGAAATTCAACCGCGCGGGCACATGGCCGTCCAAGCCGCGTTTCCTGGTCTGGCGTTGCGCCGAGGCGCGATTTGAATTGACCATCACCGAGACGCCAGGACCGGACGACCGCCATCTTGGCCCGCTCGGAAGTGGAGCGGTTTTCATGCGAGCCGTGTTGGTGCGGTTGCTCTGGTTTACTTTACATCCAGAACGCGGCATCGCCGGGATGCCTGCCGGTTGGGCGCGAGGCCGCCTCGAAAACCCGACACTCATTCAGCGCAAGGCCGGCGACGAAGAAGTCAATAATTGCGTGGAAGCACTCTTCGCCGGACAGATCGACGCGTTTTGTCAGTGGGTTCGAGCGAGAATGAAGGACGATCTGCATCCGTTCGAGAAAGCCGCCGTGGACGCGGACCTGGAGTTCATCTCGGATTATTTCCCTAGTTAGGTGGAGTTCACGGATGACATCATAGGGAACAGGACAAAACGAAGGTTCGCTGGAAATTTGCGTTGTCCAGGGAATGGTGTAGGTTTGCCGAACGTCATGCACATGATGCACAAGGTTCGAATTCTTAGCATCTTGGCCGTCTTGGTTCTGGCTGGCGCGGACCTCCCGCAGGTTCGAGCGCAAACCAATATGATCATTTATTCCAACGCCTTGCAAAATGGCTGGGCAAATTGGAGTTGGAGTTCGACCATCAACTTCGCCAGCACAACCCCGGCTCCTCCCAGCGGCACCGATTCCATCAGCGTCAGCTCGCAGGGCTATGGCGCGCTTTATCTCAATATCAGTGGGACGACCGAAATTGATTCCACCCTGTTCACCAATGTCACTTTTTGGCTCAATGGCGGGGCATCCGGCGGGCAGACATTGACGCTTGAAGCCACCCTAAATTCGACCGCCACAGGAACCACGGTGGCATTGGGCCCACTGCCTGTCAACACTTGGCAGCAATTCACCGTTTCCCTTGCGTCTCTGGGCGCGGCCGATGAGCAGGATTTAGACGGCTTTTGGTTTCAGAACAATACTGCCAACACCCTTGGTACTTACTACGTGGCGGACATGGAGCTTATCGCCGGGCCGCCACCGGGGCCGAACCCAACTAATTTTATTAGCATCGATGCCGGCGCCAATCGCAACCCGATCAGTCCGCAGATTTACGGGACCGCCTACGCGACATCGAACCAACTTGCGGACCTGAACTTCATCATGAACCGGTCGGGTGGGAATGAGGAATCGACCTACAATTGGGAGATCAATGCCCACGGCAAAGGAAACGATTATTATTTTGAAAGCTATCCTGATTCCAGCTCGACACCCGGCGAAACCGCGGACAGCTTCGTAGCCGACAGCAAGGGCGGCGGAGCCAAGCCGATGATCACCGTTCCGATGATTGGCTGGGCGCCCGTGCTCGGGCCCGGCCGGAGCATCCTCTATAGTTATTCCGTGCAGAAGTACGGCCCGCAGACGTCCACCGACCAGTACTTGCCCGATGCCGGCAACGGCGTCAGCGTCACCAACGACACGCTTATCACCTGGAACAATCCTTACGACGCCAATACCAACGTGAATACGGCTTTTGAGCAAAATTACGTTCAGCACCTGATTGGGAATTGGGGCACGTCCACCAACGGTGGCGTGGGCTATTACTTGATGGACAACGAACACAGTCTCTGGTCTTCGACGCATCAGGACATCCATCCGGTGGGGCCGACGATGCAGGAAATCTGGACCAAAATCCTGGCGAGCGCCAGCATGGTGAAATCCAACGATCCCAATTCGCTAGTGCTGGGTCCGGAAGAATGGGGGTGGCTTGGTTATTTCTACAGCGGCTACGACCAGCAGTGGGCCAGTCAAAACAACAATTACAACTCGGCCCAGTTTCCCGACCGCACCACTAACGGCGGAATGGATTACATGCCCTGGTTGCTCAACCAGTTTCATCAGTACAATATAAGTACCGGACAACGCCTGCTGGATTACTTCACGCTCCATTGCTACCCGCAGGAAGGCAACGTAGGCGGGAACGCGGTCGATAACGCCACGGAACTGCTGCGCAACCAGTCCACGCGCCAGTTCTGGGATACAAATTATGTGGACCCGAGCTGGATCGACAGCGTGATCATGCTCATCCCGCGGATGCATAGTTGGGTTTCCAACTATTATCCGGGCACAAAAATCGGCGTCACCGAATACAACTGGGGCGCCGAGCCTTCCATCAGCGGCGCCACCGCCCAAGCGGACGTCCTGGGCATTTTCGGACGGGAAGGATTGGACCTGGCCACGCGCTGGACCACGCCCGACACGGGCACGCCGACTTACCTGGCCATGAAAATGTATCGCAACTACGACGGCAACAAATCCACTTTCGGCGATACCAGCGTGCTGGCTGCAGGGCCGAATCCCGACGATGTTGCGGTCTTCGCGGCGCTACGCTCCGCGGACGGCGCGCTCACGATCATGGTGGTTAGCAAAATCTTGACTGGCACAACGCCGCTGGCGATCAACGTCACCAACTTCACAGGTAACGGCACGGCGCAGTTGTGGCAGCTCAACGCCAGCAACACGATCTCGCCATTGGCCAATTTGACTTACAGCAATGGCATGCTGCAAACGACGGTGCCGACGCCAAGCGTTACGCTCCTGGTCCTGCCACCCAGTTCCACGCTGAACCTCATCGCCGCCGCACCGCGTACAGATGGGCAGTTTGCGTTCTCGGTCAGTGGGGGGACGGGACAGAGCTTTATTCTGCAATCATCGTCGGACCTTCTGCATTGGACGCCTAATAGCACGAACACCTTGGGAGCTACCAACGCGCAATTTCTGATGCCAGGCAGCTCGAACGCCCAATTCTACCGCGCTGCGGTTTCGAATTGAAACCGTCACATTGCCGATCCATCCGTGATGAAGGCCATAACGGCATTGCATCTTAGGATTTAGTGATGCACATTCATCCTATGAGCGACAAAGAGCTTGCGCTGGAATCGATCCGGCAACTGCCTGCGGATGCGAAGCTTGACGCCATCGCCCAGCGATTGGAATTTCTGGCCGCGATCCGCAAGGGGTTCGACGAAATCGATCGTGGTGAAACAGTGCCGCACGAAGAAGTCAAACGGCAACTGGCGACATGGCTTTCAAAATAGTCTGGTCACGGCATGCGCGCGACGATTTGCGCGATATTGTAACCTTCATCGCGGCCAACAATCGCCACGCAGCCGAATCGTTTGGTTTTCGCCTCATGGCCAAAGCGGATATGCTTGAACAATTCCCACGGATCGGACGGGTTGTCGCCGAAGAGCAGGACGAAAATATTCGTGAGATCATTTTGCCTCCATACAGGATTATCTACCGTGTGCTGGCGGAAGTTCAAGTGGTCGCAATTGCCCGCGTATGGCATGGTGCGCGAGGTGAGCCAGAAATTCCAAGTCATTTGGAATATTAAGCCGGGATATGATCGTCAACTTCGAGGCGAAAGGATTTTTCTACAACTCCAACACCTTCTCGAACTTCGTCAGGTTTCGCGCCCCTTGCGGCGTTAAGGCCGCCACGTCTTCCAATCGCACCGCGCCCAGGCCTGGATAATACAAGCCCGGCTCGACCGTCAGGACCTGCCCCGCGGCCAGAACATCCTGGGAGGCGACACCGACGCGCGGAGCTTCGTGGATTTCCATCCCGACGCCATGGCCGGTGCCGTGGAAAAAGCCCTGCATCCGCCCCCCCTTCTTGACAGTCTTATAGCCCTCGGTCTCGAAAAAAGTCTGCACGGCCTCATGGACCTCAACCGCCTTGGTCGCTGGCTGCAATTTTGCGAATGCAATCTCCTGGGCACGAGCAACGGTGTCATACAAACGGCGTACCGCCTCGCTGGCGCGTCCTCGCACCACCGTGCGCGTGATGTCGCCGAAGTAACCGGTCTTTTGCGAGCGCGGAAAAACGTCGAGAATGATCGGCTCGTTGGCCCGCAACGGCCCATGACCCGCCTCGTGCGGATCGCAGGCCTGGCGTCCGCCTGACACGATGGTACGACCGGTCAAACCGCCGACTTGGAGAATGGCCGTGTCAATCACGCCCCGCACTTTTTCCGAAGTGAGAGGCGCGCCGTGATAAATCAACTTGCCGTCGCGGCCGATTTTGGAGCTCTTAAGAGCCTGCATCCCCTCTGCCAATCCCACTTCCGCCATCATCAGGGCCGCGCTGATCTTTTTGACTTCGTCCGCGCGTTTGAATTCGCGCTGCGGAAAGACGCCATCGCCTTTGACGCGAACCTTGATCCGGTAATTGCGCAACTCCCGCGCCAGGCCGAGGGGAAAATTGGGCGGAACGGAAATTTTGCGCAGTTTCCTTTCGCGCAGAAGAGAACTGATCACCGTCGCCAGGCCAGGGCGCTTGACTTTTCGGCGCAATTTATCCAGGCATTGATTGTATGAGATGACCCGGCAGTGTCCCGCCCGTTTGCGCATCCGGTTGACCTCCAAGTCGCTGACCACGACGTGGCAAGCGCCATCCAGTCGAAAGTAAATGAACGGATCGGGCACGAACAGGCCGACGGCATAAAGCATGTTGGCGTCGCGCTCGCTATCGGCCACGATCAGAAGGTTTTCGGAATCGCTCATGGTTATTGGCGACGATGGTTTTGCCTGGGGAGGTGTCGATCGGTTTACTCTGCCCTAGTGCAAAACCGTCATGGGGGCGATAAAATACAAACGCCCCGCTTCCAATTTCGGCAGCTCCACGCCCAAATCGACTTTGATGGCCGGCACATCGGTTTTGCCCAAAATACGGGAGAGCACCGAACCCAGATCCATCGGCATCCGATACTGCACGAGACTGGCGCTGGAAATATTGGCCAGCTTCTCCGCCCGTTTGCGCGCCGCGTCGAAATCGCCCAACTCATCGACAAACCCGAAGTTCAGGGCTTGCTTGCCGGAGAGCACCCGCCCATCGGCGTAGTCCTGCCATTCATCGGTCAGCGTCTTGCCGTTGCCCTCGTTTTCCTTGGCTGCCCGCTCGCGCCCTGTCTTGACCACATCCTTAAACTTGTTGAATGTTTCGTCGATCAACGACTGCACCATTTGATCTTCCTGGTCGCGCGTCCGTTGCTGGTCCGGGGTCAGGTTCTTGTCCTCTCGTTCGCCGCTCAACATATCCTTGAACCGCCCGCTCTTGAAGACCATGGGATGGATGCCGACCTTGTCCATTAACTCGCGGTAATTGTAGCCATGCATGATGACGCCGATGCTGCCGGTGATCGTTAACTCATTGGCAACAATCCACTGGCATGGGACCGAAATATAATAGCCGCCCGAGGCCGCCAGCGTGCCCATCGACGCCACCACGGGCCGATGGGTTTGGTCCTGAAACTTGGTGATGGCTTTGTTGATCTCATCCGACGCCAGTACTTCGCCGCCGGGAGAATCGACTTTGAGAATGACCGCCTTCACATCGGTGTCCCGCTCCGCCATTTTCAACTGGTCTTTGATGTATTGCACCATGTTCACGCCGGAGCGATCGATCTCACCGCTGGAGATGACCCCATCCACCTCGATCACAGCGATTTTATTATCCGAATTGGTCGAAGATATGGAGATTTCCTCCAGATTCCGCACGCGCTCCATCGTCGCCCGGCTACGGGGCAAAACGGTGTGAGACAGCCCGGCGAAATTGGCCAAAAGGCTGAAAACGAACAACACGAGGAACACCACGGTCAAGATTTTCCAGAGCACGCTAGATCCTCGCTGTGCCGGCGGCGGGACTGAGAGCGGCGGCGGTGTCGGCGTCCTCCGAATGACGGGCGGTGGCGGTGGTGGCGAACTGCCCAGCGGCGCGCCGGGGGACTCAGGACTTGGCGGAAGCTCATCCATAATGAGCGAATCGTGTCACAAACCGCGCCAGCGGGCAAGCGCCAACACAATTCGTTTTCAAAATCGTGAATAAAATTCGGAATTGAATATCCACCGCGTCCAACCGAATATCGCCTCCTATGGCTCGCCACGAATTTTGCCCGGACCTATGACGAAGGCCGCACCGCCATGTTGACCACTTTGCGCATAAAAAATCTGGCCTTGGTTACCGATCTGACCTTGCAATTGCAGCCCGGCTACAACGTCATCACCGGCGAAACCGGCGCGGGCAAATCCATCATCATCGGCGCGCTCAACCTGCTGCTGGGCGAACGCGCTGATCGCACTCTCCTGCGCGCCGGTTGCGACAGTTGCGCGGTCGAAGCCGTTTTCGACCTCGGCCAAAACCACGCCGTGCCGGTCAATTTTTTTGAGGAAAATGGCTTGGAACCGTGCGTGGAAGATCAGTTGATCCTCAAACGCGTCTTCACTGCCGCGGGGGCCAACCGCCAATTCGTCAACGGCTCTCCCACTACGCTCCAGGTGCTCGCCGCCCTCGGCCAGGAACTGGTCGATATGCACGGGCCGCACGACCATCAATCGCTCCTGCATCCGGCCCGCCAATTGGACATTCTGGATGCCTTCGCCGGTTTGACCCCGTCGCGCGAAAAGATTGCGGCGCTGGTGCGCGAGTCGCGCCAGTTGGAGGAACAAAAGGCCGCACTCGTCGTCGATGAACGCGCCTACGCGCAGCAACTGGACTTGTTGCGCTTTCAGGTCCACGAAATCACCTCGGCCCGATTGCAGCCCGCGCAAGAGGAGCAAGTGGAGCAGGATTGCAAACGGGCCGGCAACGCGGCGCGCCTGCTGGAATTGACCCAGTCCGCGCTGAATCTTCTGGGTGAACAGGACGAGTCGCTCTTGCGCCAGGCCGGGGAATTGGGCCGCACTCTGCAATCGTTGCAACGTCTTGATCTAGCCGCCGCGCCTCTGCTAGAAGCCCACCAGCAGGCCGCCGCCGCCTGGGCAGAATTGCAAGCCGCCTTGCGCCGTTACGCCGACACTGTGGAGGTCGAGCCGGATCGGCTGCGTCAACTAGAAGAACGCGTCAACCTGCTCAACACGCTCAAGCGCAAATACGGCGCGACGTTGGCCGAGGTGATTACGTTCGGAGAAGAGGCGAAGAAGAACCTGCAAAATCTGGAGGGGCGGGACGCCGAGTTGGCTCGCTTGAACGGCGCGCTGGAAAAGCTCCGTGCGCAAATCCGGCAGATCGGCGGAG
>Ga0209006_10006937_pt1 | contig 10232 bp, 16 predicted proteins | sample JacPin_JW_Ref_O2_FD_188567 | JGI IMG/M metagenome (GOLD analysis project Ga0209006, IMG submission 188567) | Forest soil microbial communities from Algoma, Ontario, Canada - Jack Pine, Ontario site 1_JW_Ref_O2 (SPAdes) (version 2) | ecosystem: Environmental > Terrestrial > Soil > Boreal... | reverse complement strand
GGGGGCATGGGGAACGGCTCGGCCATATTCGGGCGATTGGCATTGATTCTGGGGGTGATCGCCCTGGGTCTTGCGCTCGACGGCTGCACTAAATGCGGTCCGATCTGGGACGATTGGATGCATTCGCCGAAATCCTGCAAGTCCGATAACTTTTAGGCCACAAGCGGCTGCGCTTGGCGTCGTGCTGCGCGCGGTGGTATATCACGGGCAAAATGCAGGGAGCGTTCCATGAGGGTTTTCCGCCTGGCGGCTGTCTTCGCAGTGCTGGCAGGGCCGGCCTACGCGCAAATGCCCAACATCAATTTGATACCGGAGTTGCAATCCAAGACGCCGGAGGAGAAGGCCGCCGACGAGCAGAGGGACAAGGCCTACAAGGATTCCTTGCGGAAAATTCCGGACGCCAAGACGTCCAGCGATCCCTGGGGCACCGTGCGCGCCGTGGACGCGCCCAAGGCATCGGCGTCCGCCAAGCCCAAGACCAAGACCGGCAGCACGCAAACCAGGACGGAAACCCGTTGATCGCCGGGCGATCGCCGCGCGCCGGCCGCGCCGTCAGGCCAGCATCGCCGATTGATCCACCAGCGTTTCGTAGCATTCGCACGACATCCGCATCAGCGCGGCGCGATCCAGAATCCTGATCACGCCGCGCGAATAGGTGATGACGCCGGCGTTCTGCACCTTGCTTGCGACTTCCGTCACCGAGGTGCGCCGCACCCCCAGCATTTCGGCGAGAAATTCCTGCGTCAGGTTGACGGTGTCGCTGGCCCCCCGATCCGCGCTCTGCAAAAGCCAGCGGCAGAACCGCGCCTCGATCGAGTGCAGCGCGTTGCAGGCGGCGGTGACGCGGGCCTGCGACAACAGCACCTCGTTGTAGCGGATGCAGAGATTGCGGACGGGATCGCTGGTGGCGGCCACGGTGCGGAAATGCGCGGCGGCGATCTTGCTGCAGGCCGAGGGCATCTGCACGACGACGCGAACCAGCGACTTGTAGAGGCCAAGGCCGGCCATCGCGCCGACCACGCCTTCGCGTCCGACGGTCGCGGTCTCGATCGCCTTGCCGTCGCGCAGCACCGCGAGCAGCGACAGCATGCCGTAATGCGGGAAGTAGATCTGGTCGACCTCCTCGCCGGCCTCGACCAGCACGTCGCCTTGCGGCAGCGAGATCGTCACGAGATGCGGCAGCAGCCGATCGAAATGGTCGCGCGGCAGCGATGCGAGCAGTTTGTTGTCCAGGGGGAGACTGGCCTTAGGAATGGGTAGTTGCACTGCGATATCCTGCCCGGTCGGTCGGGCCGATTTACCGCAGGGGATGAAGGACGCTCCGAGAGGGCGATCCGCGGAAAGCTAGTTTATAGGGAACGCGATGGGGTATTGTCGGTCCGGTAGCCGTCATAGCGCCTGTTTAGTGCGAGGCTCCGGACCGCAATGGTTTGGCAGGCAAGCGCTTTTGCGAAACGAAATTCAGTGTCGGACATCGGACGCCGCGCTGCGGCCGGGTATTTGCAATCCGACTTCGCTGACCAAGCGATGCGTCTTGTCGGTCCTAGGCGCGAGCGGGGTATCGCCGAGCAGCCGGTCGAACTCCAGTTTCGATATGTCGTAGCATTCGCAGGCGCGGTGCCGCAGCGCCTCGTGATCGAGGATGGTGACATGGCCGCGCCGGTACCGGATCAACCCCGCTTTTTGCAAGCTGCCCATGACGTCGGTGACCGTGGTCCGGCGGACGCCGAGCATCATGCCCAGGAATTCGTGGGTGAGCAGGAATTCGTCCGTAGGCATCCGGTCGCGCGTCATCAAGAGCCAGCGGCAGCAGCGCTGCTCCACCCGGTGCAGGTGCGCGCAGGCGGCCGATTGCGCGACCTGGTTGAAGAAGGCATGGGCATAGCGGAGCATGATCAGGTTCAGCGTCGGGCTTCGCTCGAGTTGGCCGCGGAAAGCGCCGGCATCCATGACCAGAGCCGTGCCCGGGACCTGCACGTAAACCGAGGACGGCGCTTCGCGGTCGCCGAGACACACCGGCAATCCCACCATTCCCTCGCTGCCGATGGTGCCGACCTCGGCGCTCGAGCCGTCGTCCGCCGTGATCACGAGCGAAGCGACGCCCTCGACGGGGAAGTACACGTGTTCGATCGGACGCGATGCCTCGTAGAGGCTCTTTCTGTATTCCAGCACGGCCAGCAGCAAATGCGGCCGCAGCCGCTCGTAGTCGTCATCCGACAGCAGAGAGAGAAGACGGTTGGTGCGTCGATGGGACATGCCGGGTTTTCCAGTGTTGCTGCATCGGACGCCTGCGGCTGCAAGCCGGTCCGTCAGCGTCGTCGGTCGCCTGAGCCGGCCTGCCAAACCGCCGGGTCGTCATTTTCGCCGGCATCGGCCCGAGCGGTATATTCCTCGGCGAGCTTGAGCAGATTATCGCGCAGAACCGGATCGGTGGAGTCGTCGGCGAGACGGCGGCAACGCTCGGCCTGCTCGCGGAGATGAAAAGGTTGCGCCATCGAACTCACTCGCAACGCGGCGGAAGTCCATTTCAGGGCTCTCGATCGCCGGCGCCTGAGGAAATCCTTGCCGGCAATGGTGGTAGTGTATCAGTTTATGTCCGGTAGGCGACTTAATTTCTTGCCCCCGTGGCAACGCCCGGGGACTCGGATTGGTTCCAGCGAGCGTTATATTGAGTGGGTTGTTGGTTGTGCTGGAGTTGTGACATGGCCTTTCGCCCGCGCGATCTGGCAGACCGCATGGCTTCCAGGCGGAAGCCGGACGACGGCTATCTGCGCGAGACCTTCAGCCTGCCGCGCGACAAGGCGCGGACCAAGGCGCGCGATTACCTCGCCCGCTACCCCAAGGCGGCCTACATGAGTTCGGTGGAGAGCTGGCGCGAACTGCCCGGCGGCGACATCGAATTCACCATGCGGCGGCTGCCCAGCGCCGACTAGGTTCCGATGAATGGAACCTCCTTGCACCCGGCCTCTCCACCAACCCCATAGGATTGTTAACGTTTTTGGATCATAGGTATCTGGCTATTTTCGCGCTCAACTCGGCCGGAGGGAAGCCGTGGCGAGACACCACAAAGACGTCGGCGCGCGCAAGCATTTCCGGGTCGAGCTGTACAAGCCGGGATTTCTGATCCCGGCGCCGGATGCGCCCTGGATCGAATGCATGATCGTCGATGTGTCCGACGACGGCGTTTGCCTCGAGGTCGGCGCGCTGGCGGTGCCGAAGCTTTTCGGCCTGGCGTTTACCGCGGGCGGCGAGGTGCTGCGGATCTGCGCGCTGATGTGGCGGCGGGGCGAACTCATCGGCGCCCGTTTCGTCACCGCGAAAGAGCTTCGTCAGGGCCTCGAGCCCGACAATGCCGATCGGAAGCCGCAGCAGGTGCCGGTCGACTGATGCAGGGGTCTTGGGTGTTGACGCCACATACGGCAGGTTGCATCTGCTCAATATTGTTCTCTTTTGAAGCCTAAAATCGGCTCCGGCACGCTGCCGGTGGATGGGGCCGGCAATGAAAAAGGCCGCCAATTGAGGCGGCCCCGATTCGCGTCCAGGACTGATCGCTGGCCTGCCGGCTATTTCAGCGAGGTGTTGATCGAAGTGAACTTGGTGTCGAGCTTGGCGCCGAGCCCGTTCACGATCGCGATGATCGCAAGCGCGATGCCCGCGGCGATCAGCCCATACTCAATGGCGGTCGCGCCGGTTTCGTCGGCCAGAAATCGCTGAATGGTTTTCATTGGGTCAATCTAGCGGACAAATCTAAAGGCAAGTTGAATCCGATCCGGTAAACTCCGGGGTATCCGCCGAGTTGGGACTCCGTAGTTTTACGGAGAACGGCCGCGCGCGATCTTAAGGGTTTCCTAAGCATTCGGGCGGCCGACAAATTGAAATTGCGCGGCTTGGGGTGGATCTGGACGCAATGAAAGAGGCCGCCAACCGAGGCGGCCTTTAGTTCATGTCGCGGAGGGCGGCTCAATATCCGGTGCTCGTGGCGTCAAGTCACGTGACGCCATCGGATCGTCCACTCGCAATTTGAGATCAGCCGCTTTCTCCAATAGTGCGGCGGAGATTCTGGGGTCCTTGGTTGCCTTGGCAAACCTGAACAGAATCGCCGCTTGATGCACGAAGTACGCTCTACCGATCACATTGATTTTCCCCGTGGTATCCCAGCGCGCGAACGAACGCGGCAACGGGGCAAAAGTTCCTGCGGGTTGCAAAAAGTGAACACCGCAAGTTCCACTGTCGATTTCATAGCCGGCCACCAACCATCAAATCAGGCCAGTACCGGATTTTGAAGCCTGCAAGAGGGCGCCAACTGAAGCTGCCTCTTATTGCTTTTTCTGTCTGAGAACCGCCCATCGGGCGATCCCCACCAACATGCAGAGACCGCCCGCGAGACAGCCGGCTGCGGTGATGTGGTTCCTTGTTTCGTCGGCGACGCCCATGCTCGAGGCGAGCACGTAGCCAACAAGTGCGCCGACGGCGATCCCGACAAATGAAAAACAGGCCGCTAACTGAGGCGGCGTTGCTTTCTTGGCAGGAAGCCCAAGGCCATCCACGGAACAGGAAAGAGCGGGAAGAGCAGCGCCCCCAGGAGGAACCATGCGCGTTCAGAGCGCCCCCGCTCCACCGCATATTTCGCAGTGAAGCGCCCGGTCAAAAACGCCGCGGCTAGAACGGGGATCGTGATGAAGATGATCCACGGCATGGGCTGCTCCTGTGGCCTTCTATTGAGAATATAGGATTGGGTTCAAATCAGGCCACTGTCGATTTCATAACCGGCCACTGACCATCAAAACAGGCCAGTACCAGTAGCGCAGGTACCGGCCGAAACAGGCCACTCGCAGATTCAAAACAGGCCACCGTTCCGGGAACGGTTTTCGCGGGTCGGGAATTATGAGGGTGTGTCTGACGTGTCTTTATGGTTGCCCGAGGCACACAAGACACCTTCCCCGACGGTCCCAGCCAGTCCCGCGCTGGGGCCGTCTCTTTGCCGCTCGCGGCGGGGAATCAGGACAGGGGTGCACGCCGGGCAGGTGCCTGCAAAATGAAAGCGGCCGGCAACCGAGGCGGCCTTGCTTCACTTCGGCGGCTGCAATTCCGGCGAATCGACCCAGCGCTTGACGTCGGACCACGCGGTGTCCGCCCGTTTTGCCTTCTCGAGCAGGGATTCCTTCTCTTCGCCGGGAGGCAGGAGCGAAGCCTGTTTGCGAAGCTTCTTCGCGAACGAAGCAAGCCGATCGTTTAGTGATGTTGACTGTCTGGAACGTTGACGCTGCATGACACAACCTCGTGCTGACGGGTCCTAACCGCAGGATCTGCACTTTGGGCGATCCTAATATGCCGACGCGCGCCGATCTGTTCACTAGTGAACAGAACTCAAATTAGGCCACTGTGGAAGAGTAGGAAGAGATTTTGAAGCTACTTCAATGAAAGAGGCCGCCAACTGAGGCGGCCTCCAGATTATCTCGGTTCCTTTTGCAGTTCGTGATCTTGACCGACCTCTTGTGCCCTTCGGCTGGCCAGCGCGTGCCATTCAATCGCGATTTCCGCCCACGCGGACTTGAAGTCACGGTTCGGCACTTCTTCTGCAAGTTTTTCACACGCTAAAGCCTTGCTACGGTATTTCTCCGAAATCTTCATGATCGTTTTCCCACTGGCGGCGGGAGCACAACACTCTCTGTCACCGATGGCTGCCCAAAAATTGCGGTGATGCTGGATCAACACTTTCGGTTGTGATCCGTTCCAGAGGTTCCAAAAGGGACCGCTCCAAAAAATCAAAAAGGGACCATTAACCCTAAACGGGATGGAAAGGGGCCAGTACCACCCCGCCGGTGCTGTCCTAATTAGGACACCCGTGCTGACAGATTAGGACAAGGGGACATGACCATGAGGGGGAAACGAAAGAGGCCGCCAACTGAGGCGGCCTTATTTCGCTACGGGGTGCAGAGTCTGCCAAGTAGTTTTTCAACACTTCTGCGACGGCTACCTCTTGTATCCCATGCTACCGCAGATCCAGCCTGCGCCATTGGGGCCCATACCCCGTGCCCGCACCATGTCATAGCACTCCTGGAATGTTTTGGCCTGTGCGGGTGCATACCGTCTTGGATCAGGGTCGAGCACCTTTGCGTGCTGGGCAGCGTCATATATCTCTGAGGACGCATGTTTGAGGTCGTTCTTGGTTTTTTTATGCGTGGCATCCGCGGATGCGTTTGACGAGAGGGAGACAGCAAGACCGGCAACGAAGAATAGCGAGGCTTTCATATCCATGTCCTCCCAAAAGCTGCCACGGGGGATGCCATCCCGGCGCACAGGGTAGCACCGTCATACTCGTTGCCAGAAATTCGAATTAGGACACTGCTAACTTTAAACTAGGACACCGGGGCTCAAATACGGACAGTACCGCCCCCGCGGTACTGGCCCCTTATGCCCCGTCCGGTCCCGAAAGGGGCCACTCGTCATGAGTGAAAGGGACCACTCGGAAATTTGCTTGTTGGATAGGAGGCTCTGATGCAGGGCGACCCCGATCACAGTCTCTGCGAGAGTTGTCCATGCCGAACGCCATTTATGGCTGACTCCGATAAATTGCGTCGCGCTAAGGAGTTATATTTTGAGCCCCCGCTCGATGCAGGCATCAGGGAAATAGTCGTCACACTGATCGCGCACGGCATCGAGACGTGTGAATCATGTGAGGGTGGTGAGGGGCATGCATACCCAGAGCCAACGGTCCGCTTTGAGGGGGACCTATCAGAGGGACTTAGAGCGACCTCTGTGGCGCTGGGATATGGGTTTCCAGTTTCTCGCCTGCGCCGCACATGGGCAATCAGAGACGGTATGATCCACGGGCCATGGTGGGAGATGACATTCAATCCACCACGACCCGTGGATAATAAATCAGATGCTCACCTCAATTTCGCGCAGTGCTCACATAGCCGATAGCCGCCAGTTCCCGGCTTTCGTTCATGCTTGGGAATGTCTCGACCCGGAGCACATGTAGTGTCGTTGGTATGGTGCACTCGGTTTGCGGCTGGTTTTTGGGCCTCATTGACGGAGTAGAACGCGGGTACGTTTGCCATAGTATTCCTTCCCTGGAATAATATACCTGAACGAAATACAGTACCTCGCCTACAACCCAGAGTCGATCCCATTCGGGCTATTCCCGCCCACCCTGAATTACACGGAAAGCGCGACGGCGATCCGGGGCGGTCGGCACCGGCGTGATTGGCTGCGTAGCGAGCGCGGCGTCGATAAGATTGCCAATGGTCCAAGCGCGATCCACAACGCCTAGCGCCTTTGCTGGCGTCGTGCGCAGTGCTTCATGAACCCGGCAGAGGTTGTAATGTGCGACGTACAGCGCGACCGCCGCAACGTGATTATCAAGCTTTTTGGAGAAACCGTTGGTAAGGCGAGTAAACCGGCGCTGACCCATCCTGAGAGATAGGTTCTGCCGTTCGACGTAGCTGGTCGAAACGTATTGATCGGGATCGCCCGATACTACCTCACGCGATACAGCTACTACTTGAGCCGGGGAATAGCGGGTGACCGCATCCTTGGCCAGGTTGGTTACGCTGTAGGTCTTTACGATCACGCCATGCGACGCGCCGTCGCCGAACGTGTCACGGATCGAATTGCGATAGGGCAGGAAACCGTCCGTCGAAATTTCGGGCTGACCGATCACGCGCTGGCGCAGGTCGTGCAGAAATTCCAGCGTCGTATCGCTATCGCGCTTGCCAACGCGCCAGCCGATGATCGCCTTTTGCGTTCCGGCCATGCCGATGAAAACGTATTGATCGCCCTTCACGGGAATTTCGTGGCGCAGCACGTTCTTTTGTTTTTTCGCAACGAATGACCACGCCTCGTCCAATTCGAGGCGGTTCACTCGAATACCGACCATCATGCGGTCGTGCAGTTCGGCGCAGCCGCGACCGACACGGAGGGCGAGGCGCCCGACCGTCTTACGGTCAACGCCAGTCAAGCGGGTGACGGCACGCTGGCCGACGCCCTCACAGAGGAGGGAAATGATAGCGACTTGTTTTTCGCGGGGAAGGTTGTTCATGGCGGGCTCAATCCGTCGGTTGACGGGATGGCCCGAAGAGGGACGCTGGAAAATAGCAGTTGACGCTGCTATATTGCCTTGATGGTCACTACTTCGGGGCTCAATCCCGGGGTTGCGATCCGGGGTCGGTGCCGTTGACGCGGCGTCGGCCCCACTAATTCGTGTCCTTGGCAGCCCCGCCGGGATTCGGACCCGGACCTCTCGGCCTGTAAGAGCGAGCGTCCTACCGTTAGACGAAGGGGCAGTTTGTAAAAAACCCGATTGGGGGCCGCGTTGCTTGCTTGGGGCGAGGCGCGGCCCCTCCTAACTGTCCTAGCCGCCGCGTCGGTCGGGATTGCGCGACGGCTCTGATTCTCTGGGCATTGGATACCTCCCTGTTAACGAGACATAATAAAACATATGTCTTAGGCGGGGTCAATAGCTTTTTCAAAAATATGTCTTGACGATATGTCTCCGGTCGTCCTATATAGGGTCAACCGGAGGTGGCTATCATGGCCGACGATGACGATAAATCAGCAGTGGGGCGCAGCCCGGCATACCCGTTCATAACGCTGGAAAAGGCGCTGTCGCGAGCCGAGGAATTGCGCAAAGCCGTGGGGCGCAATGATACTCGGATTGCTAGCGCGAAAAGCCATTGGGGCTATGGCGCAAAGAGCAGCGGAGGCATCCAGACCGTTGCAGCGCTACGCCACTTCGGATTACTGGACGATATTGGGGCGGGTGCCGATAAAAAGGTTAAGCTATCCGAGTTGGCCTTGCGCATTTTGCTCGATCAGCGCCCGGATTCCAGCGAGCGCCGAGAGCTTATCCAGAAGGCTGCATTGACACCTAAAATGCACCTAGAGTTTTGGAACAAATGGCATAACGAGTTGCCGGTTGATGCTGAAATTAGGCACTATTTGCTGGTAGATCGGAAATTCAGCGAGAACGGAGCCAACGACCTTATTGCTGAATATAAGGCCACAATTTCCTATGCTGGGCTGCTCGATTCTGGTAATATGCCTCCAAATCTGGAGGATATAACGATGATTGAGCCTGATACGGCGTCGGGACAAATTTCTAAGCCAAACGTCCGGCATGACCCTGTGGCACCCGGTATGGTAGTGGCCCGTAAAGAGATCAAAGACGATTTCAGTGTGCTGCTCCAAGGCAATAAACTCAAGATCAGCGCAACGGTCGATTCAGACGGCATCGCTCGGCTTAAGCAGGTCTTGGATAAATACGAAGAGATTTTGAAGCTACTGCAATGAAAGAGGCCGCCAACTGAGGCGGCCTCAGCGGCATTGTCGCCACTATTTACTTGGTGCGCCCACCTCCGCTGCTGCCCATTTGTGGGGCGACTTCAATATTGTTCTTAATGTTGCTACGCGAGGTGTTTACTGTGGTTGATTGGCCCTCATGCTTCGTGCCACCCGAAGAGGTCGTGTTCTTCTGGCCACCCGAAGAGGGCGCGACCCCCATCGCAGGTGGAGGTTTTTTGCCCAACCCTATGCCTACACCGCCAATTGGGTCGTTAGCACCCGCAAACGCATTATCGGCTGAGATCGCAAACGCTACCAAAGCCACAACAGACGCACATAATATCGTTGAGCGTTTCATTATTTCCTCCCTCTTGGGGCGTCGGCCCCATGTTACTGTAGCCGTTCTCGCGCCACCTACCACCACCCAAAACCGGTCACTGTGGATTTCAAATTAGGCCACTGGGGGTCGAAACAGGCCAGCGCCCATGGTTGGGTAGCCGACTGACAATCAGCACCAAAAGGGACCACTCCGAAAACCAAAAGGGACCACTAACCATTTTTCACGAAGGAAAGGGGCCAGTACCGCCCCCGCAAAAAGAACATATTGCGAACTGAGAACAAATAGGGTACAGTGTTCCCATCGGCTCAACCCTCACCGCCGCCCGTTTGTCCCGCTAGCGAATCCCCGCCATAAGGAGCACGACCTATGTCCGCCACTGCCCTGCGTATCGTCGAAGGATCCTCCATGGACAAGACCAAGGCCCTGTCCGCCGCGCTCTCCCAGATCGAGCGTCAGTTCGGCAAGGGCTCGGTGATGAAGCTGGGCAAGAACGACCGCTCGATGGATGTCGAGACCATTTCCTCGGGCTCGCTCGGGCTCGATATCGCGCTCGGGGTCGGCGGCCTGCCGCGCGGCCGGGTGGTGGAAATTTACGGCCCTGAATCCT